>WNGJ01012785.1_pt1 | contig 12723 bp, 9 predicted proteins | sample 5400611 | NCBI WGS metagenome assembly WNGJ01 (sample SAMN13153375, study PRJNA577476) | soil metagenome | isolation source: 40 cm soil or saprolite under Garry oak tree replicate 1 | place: USA:California | collected 2016-06-15
CGAGGTTTCCGCGGCTGGCGCTGGCTTCGCTGAGTTTGAGGACTCTGCTTGCCGGAACGTCTGGTCCCGCGATTACTACCGGGACGGGGTCGCCGGTGTGGAATCCGTATCCAACAGGCGTCGCGTGGTCGGATGCGAGGGCAACATAGTTGGCTCCAATATCTACCTCGTCGATAACGTGTCCCACTAGCGTATCGACCTCTTCGAGGGCTCGGACTTTGCCCTTGAAGTCGGCGTCGTGGCCGGCGATGTCTGGAGCTTTGACGTGTACGACGACGAAGTTCTTGTCCTTCGCTCCCTCGATTACGGCCTTCGCCTTAGCCTCATAGTCCGTCTTAATGCTCCCCGTTGCTCCTCTAACGTCGATCACATCGATGCCCGCGGCGCTTGCGATACCCTTAACCAGGGCTGTTCCGGAGATGCAGGCTCCTCGTAAGTCAAACATCGACTTGAAGCTTGGCAGCGATGGCCGCGTCCCTGCGCCTCTTGTCAGTACAATGTTTGCGGGTTTCTCGCCATCGTTTGCGCGTTCCTGATTGAGAGGATGCTCTCTTAGAGCCTCGTGTGATCTCTTTACAAACTCGTTGACAGCTGCCGAAGTCCTCTTCGCTTCCTCCGAGCCGTCGGTAGCTCTGGATATCACAAGTTTCAATCCTTCTTCCTGCGGATCTGTATCAGTCACATTTTTCGACAGTTTCTCCCCTTTGAGAACTAGTACTGCTCTGTGATCGACGGTTGGCTTGAATATCGTCCTAATTCCCGGGACGCTCTCGACCTTGATCTCGCTCACAGATTTCGCGAGTTTCGACGCCCCCTTGCGGATTCTTCCCGCGCGTCTATCTTCGACGCGGAAGTCACCGTCTACGGTTGCGAAGTTGGCTCTGAACGCAATGTCGTTGGGTCCCAAGTCTATGCCTGCGCCCAGTGCCTCTAGTGGTCCTCGCCCGGTGTAGTATTTGGCGGGGTCGTAGCCGAAGAGCGCTAGGTTTGCGACGTCGCTACCGGGTCTTACACCTGGAGAAATGGGATCTAGTAGTCCGACTAGTCCGCCTTTGGCGAGTCGGTCCATGTTAGGTGTGTTTGCATATTCTAGGGGTGTCTTGTAGTCGTGGTCGATAAAAGATGTCAATACAAGCGCTCGATCACAACTAAGAATGCTAGGAATTGATCAAAACGAGCAACAAAGTCAGCCTCTCTCAGAAATTCCTCCATCTGTGTTTGTAAGCTTCCATGATAGAAATCTCTACAAAAAGACAGTTGATGGATCGAGTTTTTCGGGTCGCGGCGACCAAAGTACAGGAGTGGACCCAGAGTCACTATGAAGTCCTCAAGGCTCCCGGTTTCAGCGAAGATTTTCACTCTAACGTAGCTGGGTCTGAAGTACGAAATGTCCAAATCTACTAGCTACTGAGAATTCTCCTTTCTGGCTGCGATCGGATAGACGAACGAGTAGTACTTCCTGACAAAATCTATGGCTAACTGAGTTGCCTGCTCAACAGTCTGTATGGCCGTCAATCTCTAAGACTATCACTAGTAGACGTGTTGTCTCTCATAAGAGTGCTCCTAGAGTAGCCTACGACGTAACACGCCTCTCGAAGAACGCCCTACTCCATGAGAAATTAGACTTAGTAGCCCGCTAGTCCTCCTTTTCCCTATCCGATCTACGGTGGGTGTGTTTGCCTAGTCTAGGGGTGTCTTGTGATATGTTGACGAACTCTCTCGTCGGAGGGATTCCACTATAAGAGTAGACTTAGTCCCCTCTTTTGAGGGCTCAGATCTTCGTTTGCCCGCCCCATTTGCCAGCCTCTTGGTTGCTAGCTTGGTGAGATCGTTACGCTGATCAAGTAGACTGGATTGAGCGGTTGTTCTGGATAGGCGGAGCCGTAGGTCGGGGTGATCCAAATCTTGTTGGCTGCCGTCATTGGTCCGATTACTTTTCCGAAAACTGTGTATGAACCATCGAGTCCATCGTTGTTGGCCATGTTGATGTAGAACTGGGAGCTTCCACTGTCCAGTGCTGGGCCTCGGGCCATGCCAAGATAGCCCAGGCTGTTGTGAAGAGACTTGTCGAGTTCAAGTGGAATCGTCTGGGGAGATCCCCCGCTTCCCCATGTGGACCTGCTCGTGTTGCCGTATCTCGTATTCGGATCCCCTGTCTGGACTACAGGGGGGTTCTGGGAGAGTCTGTGCCAGACGAGGTTATCGTAGAAGTGTTGGTTGGCGAGGTTCACGAAGTTGTTGACCGTCTGGGGAGTTTGCGCTCGGTAGAGCTCGACGACTATGGTTCCATTGGTTGTGTTGAGAGTAGCATATACGGGAGTATCGACTACAGGGGTCAGTGAATGCTTCAGACTACCGCTAATCCCAGTCACCGTCACCGTATAAGTGCCGTTAGCTGTTGCTGACATCGTCAGAGTCGCGGTTCCAGAGCCTGTAACGTTCACTGGGCTAATGCTTGCAGTCAGACCCGTCGAGGGGGTGACGGACAGCTGAACGGTACCGCCAAAGTTGTTCACAGCAGTGACGTTAACCCTCGACGTCACCGGATTCCCCGCGTGAATCGTTACCCCAGTTGGGGCAGCGATTGCGAAGTCGGGCGGTCCCTGGGCTGACGAGTATACATACCAGCCGACCCCGATCGCTACGATTATGATAACGACAATCGCTAGGTAGATTCTTCCTCGGCTCTCCCGCTTGCGCGGAGTCTGGACAGGCCGCTTCTTCGGGTTAATCGGTTTCCGACTATTGGGGCTCTTTGGATGTCGTGGCATTCCGAGCGCCGGTCAATACTCCTCATCGTTTTACCCGTAGAAATATCATTCGGTTTTTGCTGACATACACTGCTAATCCCACAGACTTTGGGGTTCTCGTCGCAGTACGCCTGCGGCTGATGTGCCACCTCCTGAAGGTCCATTTCCATTCCGTGCCTCCTCGTGGCGACTGATGATCTTACCTTGTTCCGACCAGATCTCCTCACGTTAGAAAGACTAGTTTCATGGTCAGTACTCTCAGAGAGCCGAGAGTCGGTGGATAGTGCACGGCTGGGTGAGGGTCCAGACGGATTATGTTTTCCAGAGGCTCCGCGGAAGTCGGGGGTAAAGGTTTCCTGGCCTCGGGTCCTTGTTGACGGCGGCGACTGGATGGTATTCGGTCGGTTGAAATCTCGCGTAGTACACTGCCAGTGCGAATGCCCATAGGCGATCGTCATGAGTCCCTGGCGGATGTGAGAACTTGAGCCTGCCCGTTGCCTCTAGTCCGAACCGTTCGACGTTCAGCTCGTTCATGAATTCCCTGTCGTAGGGTATGTGGACGAGTCCGTCCTCCATGCAGTGCTTTAGGAAGGTCATGACGTCCTGCTTCTTTGGCTGGGACAGGACAATGCCTCGTGCGTTCTTCAATCCCGAGCTGATAGCCATCGACATGAACGTCTCTCCCACGCCAGTCCGGTCGATCATTATCCGACGCAGGTCGTGGAGATTCTCGTTGAGGAGCTTGAGATATCCGAACACGGACCCGTACATTGTTCCCAGCTCGAACTGCCTGAGGAGGACCAGGTCGAATTCCTTGTCGCGCTTGTCAGCAGCGGCTACTGCTGAATGGTCCAGTTTCTGTCCCAAGTCCACGCCTGCGACAAAGAACTTAGGAGCCGGTGAGGATGGTGCCTTCTCTGATGTACTCAAGGTTCTGATCCACGCATCTAGTGATTAGAGCCATACTGAACCAGCTGTCCTCGTCAACTGCGAACTCTGCTTCCATCTCTCTCCTCCACCTCCATGGGTCTGAGGCGAATTGTCGTCTAAGCTTCTCAAGAATCTCTAGTTTGAGCGGCCCATTCGGTTCAAGCGCGTCCACGTAGCTCACGTGATGTCGTGAGACGTCGCCGAAATTCACATCGTCTGTACACATTGCATAGAACATGCTCTCGCGTGAGCCTGGAGTGCTCGTTGCGAGAAATCTGCCGTTTGTCGTGACTAGTGAGAATATCGAAGCTTCGTAGACTTGAGAGGTTTCAGCGCAATATATTTCGGAAGTTTTGGAAGAAATTTGGTGATCTTACGGATGATGATCTTGGATTGGCGGACAGCACGCGCCAATACTAGCACGTTGAATCCTCGGTTTCTGAGACATGACCAGAGCAGGAGGACAGCTACACAGTGGGTCTTCCCGGACTGGCGGGACCAGCGAGCGACGATGAACTGTGCAGGGTCCCGTAATAGTCTCTCTTGGTAGACTGATGGTTTGAACCCGAGATATTGGACACAGAACTCAACGGGGTCCGCGGGCCATTCCTTTGCTCGGCCCCGAACGGCCTTGACCCCTTCCAGCTGGTCATCCAGACGTCTGAGTCGTCCTTTTGAAGCTCATCCAACACTGTCTCCATCTGATCCATCTTCTCCTTGACACTCTCCAAGTTAAGGTTCTTGAGAACACCATCCAGAACCTGAGCAAGATACCCCATCACCAAGTACCAGCGCTCTTTTGGTGAGATTCCTCCACCGCCAGATCTGCTTCTCCTCCCTGGTCCTTTCGCGGGACGCTCCGCTTCGTCGATAGCCTCGACGAGTTTAGTCACGACTCGAGTCCCGATTTCTGGCGCGACGCCTTTCTGCGTCACCCTTCGACGCCTTGACCCTGGAGATGGTATCGGTAAAGGTGCAAACAGTTCCAGCCGGACCTTGCCAATGAGCTGGCGGAGAAGCGGAAGACCCTTAGTCCTTGTCAAGACGAATTAGCCTTGATTCGGAACCCGGGTCTAGTTATTGGGCAAGAGAGGCCGTCGAACTAGGCAAGCGCAAACCTGCCGATTCAAAACCGTCCTTGGGTTAGCGATGAGCGCCCGCTAACTTGCTCGTTATCCTTGCGGTTCCCGCTCGTTCCCGGACTCTGAAAAACGCCCTTTTGGATTCAAAAATAGCCCCAAAAGCGCAGACCAAGCCTGAATCCGAAGAATCAACACCAAGACCCCCCTCCAACGGGGGACCCCTCGAAACCATTAGGGACAATTCTCCCCTCGATTATCTCTCTCGGCTGACAGAGGCCCAGCCATCGACGACTTTGGCAAAAATCGCCTAAGTTTCTCCTTACACTAAGCCTCCTGTACATTTAGAATAACTCTCTAAGAAATTATCGGTCACCGGACCTCGAACGATTGTTTCGCCGAGCGATTCCCGCTACCTAGTAGCCCGGGTTTTGGTGACGGTATGCTTTGGTACGCGCTTCCAGCCGAGTCTGTGAGAGCCGAAACTTTCAGGGATGCGAGGAAGCTCGGGATCAAAAGCAGCACTGATCACACTCCTAGCCCTCGCCATAGTCCTAGTCCCAAACCATCTCCCCAATGCGGCAGCGCCAGGGACATCGCAACCAGCCACGTTCTATTTCCATAGCCAGAACACAAAGACGCTGAACACGATAACGTCAAGTTTCTGGGCGAACACCACGCAAGCATGGTCCGGAACAGCCCAGACCGATCAGAGAACAGTTTCCAGTAGCACCCCTGGAATATGGCACTACTACTCCCAGCCCGGGTTGGCCGGAAACGTCAGTCTTACCGGACCGCTCACATTCGTCCTCTATCTCGTGTCCTCGTCTGGTACCGGAGGAGGCACCGTGATAACTGCGAACGTCAACAAGATCACTTCGACAGGCGCGGTAATCCCGTTAGCTGTAGGCAGTCTCTCTGGCACACCGATATCCACAACTCTAGCCGCCTACAGCATCACCCTCACCAGTAATACCTACCAGATCGAATCTGGAGCAATCCTCGATTTCCAAATTACAGTCACCGTCGGCGGAAGCACCGCTCGTACAATCGGTCTCTACTACGACTTTTCTTCCGACCCAAGCCAGGTCGCAGTCACATTCCAGCAGAGAATAGGAATCACCTTCTACACAAGCCTCAATCAGACAGGAGTCCAGACAGCGTTTTTCAGCAGAAACTGGACGACGCCCGCTCGACAGGTAACACTCAGAGCGTCCTTATTCGACGCCCTCGGACTATACGACATAGCCTCAGCCCGAGCGAACCTCACATCGCCCGCCGGGTCGACTCTCTTATCCAACTCGCCCCTCACACGAGTACTAGGGTCCGCACAGAACTACACGGGATCTTGGTCGCTCAACTGGACCTACTCGTCGAACGCTCTCAGCGGAACCTATAATTCAAGACTCGCAATGACAGACAACAGCGGCGTCTCGGCGGCACTCTCACTATCACACACAATCTTCGCGACGTGGTTTCTCAACCTTCAAGCCGTAAGCCTGGACCCTACGCCAGTCCCCGTCCCCGGAGCTTCAGTCATTCTGTTTGATGGAGCACTAGCAGTATACAATGGAGCGTCCGATAGCTCTGGCTGGGTGTCCCCTCAGAATATTCTCCTACGAGACAATGCAACCTACAACATCAAAGCGTACTGGCAAGGATCGCTCGTCAATCAAACCTCAAACTATAACCCGACATCCTCCCTAACAATACCTCTCCACCTCTCAGTCTACAGCCTAGACTTCAGCACCAGATTCCTAGACGGAAACGCCAACCCTCTACCACAACCACCATCCGCCATCCAACTCGCCTACCCCAACGGCACCTCCTCAACCCTCGACCCATCCTTAGCATACCTTCTCCCGGCAGGAACATACTCGATCTCAAGCGTAACCTGGAAAGGAATCAACGTAGCCGCTTCACCCATCACGTTCAATCCCAAGAACGGAATGACGCCCGTCAGCCTACAAATTTACGACCTGACAGTCGTCGTCGTTGACCCGAACGGCCGAGCAGTATCAGGAGCCACAGTTGCCCTGACCCTATCAGGTCAGACGATCTCTCAAGATACGACCGGAAACACAGGAGTTCTACTCTTCCATGCACTGCCCAAAGGACAATACGTCGTACAAGTCACCAGCCAATCACAGACTATCCGGAACACCACTGACCTGACGCAGAGCTCCACTAGCAAGATCCAGTTCAGTGCCACCCCCGCATCCACCTCTTGGGTCGCCCAGTCTCTCGACTGGATCCTTCTCGGCGCAGCGGTTGGAGGCGTACTAGGGTATGGACAGTTCTACAGGATGAAACATCCGTTTCGCGAGGAACCCTTCGAATACTTGGACCAATTAACCGCAGGAGGTTTCCGGGATGGCGACACCGTTCTCATCGAAGGCGACACGAGTTCTGGGAAGACTACACTCTGTGAAGAGCTCGCTTACAAGTCTCTCCAGTCAGCCCATCCAGTCGTATTCTTGACTTATGACAATCCGGACGCAGTCAAGCAGGCAATGAAGACGATGCACTGGGACACCTCAAAGGACGAGGCGCAGGGATTCTTCCAGCTGATCGGCTGCGAAATAACCAAGACCCAGAAGGTAGACAACAGCCTCGGAGTCTTAGAGAACTTCTACGACACCACGGTCCTAGACATGGCGATTTCCTCAGGGCTCGCGGAGGTGAACGGTGAGAAGCCCACTCTGATTGTTGATTCTGCATACCAGCTTGTCGAGAGAGCGAGTCTCCACGGCTTAACGAACCTAATGCTTGAGACATCTACAAACCTGAAGAAGCAGAAGGGTAGGTTCTTCCTTGCGGTCAGCAAAACCGCGCCAAAATCAGCATTGATTGAACTTGAAGGAGTGGTGGACTGCGTCTTAGAGCTCTCGACAGCGAGTGACGCAGGGCAAACATTGACTCAGCTTATGATCAAGAAAATGCGTGGACGAAAATTCGACAATCGTCCCGTGAAAATCCGGATCCATCCCGCAAGAGGAATAGTCTTCCAAGTCCCGAAGAACCTCAAGCAGAAACTGTCCAGCACCAAATAAGACCTGGAACGCTTGAGCGAAAGCGTGAAACATAGCCGTTCTCGGTGAACATACTGTTCGCCCCTTGGGTTGTCTCGTATGCGGAAAGGAGACTGAACAGGCCACCGCCAATCTATGCCCAGCGCTCGCACGGGTACCCGACAGCGTAAAGAAGGCATACGAGGTATGGACGAAGGCGTACGGCAGTCTTCGAATACCTGACTTTCTCCAACGCGTTGCCAAACTGCAAGGAACGGGCAGGACCGCTAGGGAGATAGTTGAATTCCTCCAAAAGAATCCTGAGAAGTGGAAGTGATGCAAACAGTCATTGTGTGCGAGAAACCAGATGCAGCCGCGCGTGTCGCACGGGCACTCGACGAGAACGGCGATCCGCGAAGAATCCAGAGTCAAGGCGTCCCATTCTATGAGTCTCACAACAGACAAGAAACGATCCTTGTTTGTTCAGCCATCGGGCATCTTTACGCAGTCGACGCGAAGCCCCACACCAGCCGACGCTACTACCCCGTCTGGGATTTCGAATGGAAGCCTAAGCACCTCATCGACAAGAAATCCGCTCGACTAGCCCGATGGATTCAGGCAATCAGCTCACTCGCCAACAAGGCTGACCGCTACATCAACGCCTGCGACTATGATGTAGAAGGCTCGCTTATCGGATACACAATCCTACGATACGCCTGTCATGGCGCCGACTCGAAGGCTCAGCGCATGAAGTTCAGCACCATGACCGAGAAAGAACTCAAATCCGCCTACAAGACCCTCGCACCCCAACTCGACATACCACTAGTCGAGGCCGGCCGCACTCGACACGAACTCGACTGGCTCTACGGAATCAACCTCTCCCGGCTTCTAACAGAATCAGCCCTCAAACAGAACCGCGGCTACTCAACCCTCTCCACCGGCAGAGTCCAAGGCCCGACACTGAAGTTCGTCGTCGAAAGAGAAGAAGAGATCCAATGCTTTACTCCGACACCGTTCTGGACAATTGACGCAACGGTCGCGCAAAACGGACGGGCCTACACACTCGAATACGAGAAGGAAAAGATCTCCATCCTTGCTGAAGCAGAACTGGTCGTTAAAGATTGCAAGAATTCCATTCTTGAAGTCGAAAGTACTGAGTCTCGAAATATTCAGCAGAGCCCACCCTACCCGTTCGACCTCTCCAGCCTACAATCGGAAGCCTACAGACACTTCGGATACACTCCATCCAGAACCCTGGCCCTGGCCGAGAAGCTGTACCTAGAAGCGTTGATCTCCTATCCACGAACCTCCAGCCAGAAGCTTCCCCCAGACATCGGATACTCGGAAATTCTCCACGGCATCGCAAATATGGCTCAATATCGAACGCTCGCAACAAAGCTGACACTCCGAAACTCGCTTCATCCCATTCAAGGTTCCAAGGATGATCCCGCCCACCCAGCAGTGTATCCTACTGGAGAGTCGCCCAAGCGAGCTCTCATCCAACCTGAAGCAAACCTCCTCAACTTGATCATCAAACGTTTCATGTCCGCCTTCGCCGAGCCCAGCCTTCGAGAAAGCTCAAAGCTAACTCTCAAGAAAGACCCGCATAGATTCTTCCTCCGCGGAACCCGTCTCCTAAGAGAGGGCTGGATCCAATTCTACAGACCCTATGCTTCGGACGAGTTCCAGAAACTCCCGGACCTAAAAGTCGGCGACAAGATACCGATCACAAGGATCAAAGACACACAGAAGCTCACCGAACCCCCGCCCCGCTACAATCCTAGCAGCCTGCTCCGAAAGATGGAGGAGGAGAACATCGGGACCAAGGCTACGAGAGCTGAGATCATCGAGATTCTATATCGACGAGGCTACATCAAGAATATCCGGATCGAAGCAACTGCCCTCGCATTAAAGATCATCCACCTCCTCAACAAGTACTGTCCGCTCATAATCGACCCAAAATTCACAGCCAAACTTGAAACCTCGATGGACAACATTCAGACACTCCAGACCACTAGAAGCCACGTCCTAGCCGACACTCTGGACCATCTCCGACCGATAATGCTCGATCTGATCGCCAGAGAGGACGAGATAGGGTCCCAGCTAGCAGAAGTTGTTGTGTCCCAGAGAATCGCCAGCCTCACCTTCGACTATCCATGTCCCCAATGCGGATCAAGACTGAAGATTATTCGAAGCCGAACCTCTGGAAAAAGATTCATCGGCTGCACAGGATACGAGAAAGGATGCAGGTTCACTTTACCGCTTCCTCAATTCGGAAACCTCTCCATAACCCAGACCAATTGCAAGATCTGTGGATTCCAACTCGTCCAAGCAAGAATTAAGGGCCGAAGACCCATGACCTCCTGCGCGCGATGTTACTCTAACAAGACAAGGGCAAACGCGACAGAATCCGCTACCACAGCCCCACCCTCAATGGCTCAGCAGGCCACGGATAACCTAGTTGAAGCTACGTCGCTTGTCAAGGACCAGTAGAAACGTCAGAGAAGCGAAGAACATCAGCACGAACAGGGACGCTACGAAGGCGATAGCCATCGGCTGCTGCCAGACCCCCGGGTAAGATATCACTGTCAACAGCGTAGAAGAAGGGACGACGATCTGGAGAGGAAATAGAAGCAGCCCCAACCAGAGACCCCATCTTGCCATCCTGAATATTCCAAAGCTTCCCAGCAGGGATGCGGCACCAATCGCATACAAGTGCCACGCGCCAGTGTCCTGTGCCACAATCGGAAAGGCCAAGTAGTAGATTCCTGATAAAGCATAGAAGAAGGACGAGATCGAGAGCCCAACCGGCCTAAAACTCGTCGCCCCCACGGTCCCCTCATTTGCCTCTTGCTTGGGCGTCTGCTTGGACATCTCTCGATTCAGGCGCAAGCCCCGCAACCTCCCAAAATAAGCCTTACATTCGATACCATTAGGGACTCGAAGAGACCTTGAGCCACTCTCAACTCTATCTATCCCCTCGACCAGCTTTCACTGGAATATCGTCCCCTCTCGAAAAGTCCCGTTTTGTCTTCTTCGGCGTCCCATTCGATCGGACAAGCACCTACAAGCCCGGATCCCGATTTGCGCCTTCCGCCCTCAGGGACGTATCATCCAACATGGAACTCTACAGCATCCGGTCTAATCTGGATCTCGAGAAAATCCCGGTGCACGATGCGGGAGATATCGACACGGTCGAGGATCTCAATGAGACCCTTAGAAGAATTACAGCCGTGTGGAAGGAACTAACTGCGGCTGGCAAGATTCCTATCATGGCAGGCGGAGAGCATACGGTAACAAAGGCAGCCATTGACGCCCTCCCAACCGACATTGGGCTTTTGAATCTCGACGCTCATCTCGATTTGAGGGACGAGTTTCTGGGGGAGAAGCTATCCCACGCTACCTTCATGCGAAGAGTCGCTGAGCGGATAGGTCCGAGCCACGTGATGGAAGTAGGGATCCGAGCATTTTCGAAGCCCGAGCTTGACTACTGCCACGATTCCGGCCTCCAAATCATCACTCCACAAGACATCAGGAAAAATCCACTTGACAAGACCGGGCAGAGAATCCGGACCTTCCTCTCAGAATTCAAACACAGCTACCTCACCGTTGACATTGATGTCCTTGACCCAGCATACGCCCCCGGAGTCGGGAACCCAGAACCTGACGGCATCACGACCGATGAGCTACTAACCCTCGTCCAAGCCGCGATGAACCGTAACACCATGGGTCTCGATCTCGTCGAAGTCTCTCCCCAGTTGGATTCTGGACAGACAGCTGCCGTGGGTGCAAAGGTCATATTCGAGGCGATAGCAGCACTATCCTCTCGGAGCTCTACGAAGTGACCCTAGATAACTACGTCACCGCTTCAACGACGCGAGTCAAAGGTGACAAGAATGTCCCCAAGGACAAGTTCGAGCGTCTAAAGAAAGCGGCAGAGAGAACCCTGGGTTCACGTTCTCTCCGTTCAAAGGCGAATCTTAACGGGGTAAACATCGAGTTCCAGGGCAACAGCAAGCATCAGTACGATTTCTGGACCCTAAATTGGCATCGAGCATCACAAGCTTCGCCTATACATTCAAGGATCATTTCTGCAATCGGCGTCGAAGGCCACGAGCCTTCGGCGTTCTACTGCCCTGAGACTCACGAGTCCGTATTCTTCAATACTGAGTACTACGGCCAGTGCAAGAGCTGGGCGCTCGGAATGGCGGCTGCAATCCTCGAAGAGACGAAGAACACCCACTCGATACACGGCGCGTGTGTGGATGTCGGGGGCAAGGGAGTCATCATAGTAGCCCCGACCGGCACAGGCAAAACAACTCAGGCATTCAAACTCATGGAACGGCCGGAAGGCAGGATAGTCGGAGACGACTGGGTCAACATCGACCACACTGAAGGCGAACACCTTGGCTACTTAGTGGGCAAACAGCCCGAGAAGAGTCTCTACATGCGGACGGAGTCACAGCTCAACAAGCCCTGGCTGAGAGAAATCTTCGACGAGAGCAAATGCGAAAACGTCGTAATGAGCAAGAAGAACTGCGAGTTCACACAGGGTCCGACAGGATGCAAACTCACCAATCAGCGATGCGTCTTCGACGATGGATATGAGTGGTGCTACTATGCGTTCGGTAATAGCAGAGCTCTCGTTCCGAGAGAACAATTGTTCGGCAAAGACAAAGTGGCCGACGAGGCCAAAATCCGACTCTTGGTCTTGCTACGACGTGATGAGAAGAGTCCGGAGGAGGTCAAGTTGAACTCGGATGAGGCGATCCAGGTTCTCCGTAAGGGCGAGTACATGATCCGTCCGGGAGCCGGACCCAAGGAATTATGGGGAAAAATAAGCAACGAACCTTGGTTCAACCCGTATCTGCTCCACCTTGACCACGCGCGTCAGGAGGAATTCTTCCGTAGGATGATCTCTTCGTTCAAGGTCAATTGCATACTCTTGAACAC
>WNGJ01006097.1_pt1 | contig 12722 bp, 13 predicted proteins | sample 5400611 | NCBI WGS metagenome assembly WNGJ01 (sample SAMN13153375, study PRJNA577476) | soil metagenome | isolation source: 40 cm soil or saprolite under Garry oak tree replicate 1 | place: USA:California | collected 2016-06-15
CGGGTGATGTCGAACCGGTCGGGATCACCGAAGACGGACTCGTCGTGGTTGGCCGCGCCGTTGTCCAGCAGGACGAGGTCCCCGGCGCGGACCGTGACGCCGCTGATCTCCAGGTCGGCGCGCGCGTACCGGGGGATGCCGCCGCCGCCCGTGCCCGGTGCCCGCAGCATCTCCTCCACCGCGTCGGGTATCAGGCTGGGATCGTCGCGGAGGGCGTGCCGCTGCCCCGGATGGGTGAGCAGGAGCAGCGAGCCGAGGCCGATGGCGACGACGGTGGTCTCGTGCCCGGCGAACAGCAGGGCCATCGACAGCGCGGCGACCTCGTCGTCACCGGCCCCGCTGGTGGCGCGCAGGCGCGAGATGACGTTGTCGCCGGGATGCTCGCGCTTGCGCGCCACCAGCTGCTGGCCGTAGCCGAACAGGCTGGCGAGCCCTTCTTCGGAGCGGGCCCGGTCGCGCACGTCAGCGGCGGCGCGCGTCCAGCCGCGGAACCGGCCCCGGTCGTCATACGGCACGCCGAGCAGCTCGCAGATGACCAGGACCGGCAGCGGCGCGGCGAGCGCCTCGATGAGATCGGCCGGCGGGTCCCGCCGGGCCAGCCCGTCGAGCAGGCCGGCGGTCAGCGCCTCGACCAGCGGCCGCAGCGCGCGCATCCGCCCCGGCGCGAAGTGCGGCTGGAGCAGGGCACGCATCCGGGCATGGTCGGCTTCCTCCGTCTGGTAATTCCCGAGCGGCCCGCCGAACAGCGCGGACTCCCCGGTGCGGGCAGCGCGGGCCGGGTCCGGGTGAGAGCGGCCGAGCCGCGGATCGGCCAGCAGCCGCTGCACCTCCTGATAGCCGGTGACCAGCCACGCCGGGTCACCGGTCGCGGTGCGGATCTTGTGGATCGGGCCCCGGGCCTGCAGCGCCCGCAGCTCGGGCGCGGCCTCCAGCGGGTGCGGCTGCTCGAACGGCAGCTGGACGACGGCCGTCACGCCAGCCTCCTTGTGTACTTCAGTTTGTATACTCTGACTTAAACTAAAGTACTTGTATACTCCTCCGTAAACAAGAGGAGCGAGGGAACTAGTGCCTGGGAGCGATCCGGCCGCGATACGGGCAGACGCAGTTCCGGCGGAACGGGTGCGTCGGCTGCGCCGTGCCGAGCGGCGCGAGCAGATCCTCGCCGCCGCCACCCGCGCGTTCGCCCGCGCGGGGTTCGCCGCGACCAGCCTGGACGACGTCGCCGTGGAGGCGGGGATCACCCGGGTGATCCTCTACCGGCACTTCGACTCCAAAGCCGGCATGTACCGCGCGGTCCTGGACCGGGCCTGCGCCCGGCTGGCCGAGACGGTCGGCACCGGCGACTACGGCGACGATGCCATCCCCGCCCTGGTCCGCGCCGCCGCCGCCGACCCCGGCGCGTTCCGGCTGCTGTTCCGCCACGCCGCCAGGGAGCCGGAGTTCCGCGACCAGGCCGACAGCCTCACCGCTGCCTCGGCCGAAGTCGCCCGGCGCGACCTGGCCGGGCAGATACCGGCCGGGCCGTGGCTGGACTGGGCAGCCCGGCTGATCCCCGCGGTCACCACCGAGGCGGTCATCGTCTGGCTGGATGCCGGCCAGCCCGACCCCGGCCAGGCCGCCGGCCGCATCGCCCAGGTCGTATACGGCGTCATCCAGGCAGCCCAGCCGCGCTGACCGCGCCCGGAACCGGCTGCGAGGCATGGCACCCGGGCAGCTGAAGGGCCATGAGCCCGGCGGCACCTCACCGGGCCGCGGTAGAACCGGCTGACCGGACCGCCCGATGGTGCAGGCACCCGCCAGGCCGGACTGCGCTACCCGCGGCGGGTCCCGGGCCCGGGGCGGCGGGGAGCGGGGTAAGCAGCCGCTGGATGCGGGTCAGGGCGGCGGGGCTGCCGGCGTCGAAGACCTGGAGGCGTGGATGGCGGAGATCGGGGCCTGGCATGACAAGCACAGCAGCTCCGGGAAGCTCGCCGACTCCAGGCACCAGCTCGACTGGCCGGATAAGGCCAAGACGGCGCGGGCGAGCGAGGTGACAAGCTCCCGGGTGGTTGTCGTAACGGGCGGCTGGCCGATCGTCAGACTGGTAGAGGGACAAACGTGCTCCATCCTGAAGGAGGACCGGATGACAGTGCCAGCAAGGCCCAGCCCGATCCCTGATTCGTATCGCCGTGTCACGCCCTGCCTCACGGTCCAGGGTGCCGGGAAGGCCCTTGAGTTCTACGCGGCCGTGTTCGGCGCGGCCGAGCGTATGCGCTTTCCCGGGCCGGGCGGGACCATCGCGCACGCCGAGATCCAGATCGGGGATTCCGTCGTGATCGTCGAGGACGAGGACCCCCAGCGCGGGACCAAGGCGCCGCCGCCCGGCGGCCTGCCCGGCTCTCCTGCGTCGCTATACATCTACGTCGAGGACGTCGATGCGGTCATCGCCCGCGCCGCGGAACTCGGAGCCACGGTGCAGCGCCCCGCGGAGGACCAGTTCTACGGAGACCGGGACGGGCACATCATCGATCCGTTCGGGCACGGGTGGACCGTCGCGTCGCATGTGGAGGACGTGACGGCGGACGAGATGATGCGGCGGATGGCCGAACTGTACGGCTAGGCCCGGAAGGAGACGCCCGATGAAGTATGTGCTGCTGTTCGTCGAGACAGAGGAGTTCGCTGGCGACCTGGAGGCCATGGGTCCGGCCGAACGCGACCGCGCGTACAGCCGGGTCACCGAGTGGATGGCCACCCACGCCGGCAAGATCCGGGGCGGAAACAAGCTGCAATCGCCGGAGACGGCGACGACCGTACGGCTCGACCGCGGTGAGCCGGTTATCACCGACGGGCCGTTCGTTGAGGGCAAGGAAGTGGTGAGCGGGTACACCGAGATCGAGGTCGCCGACCTCGACGAGGCGCTGCGCATGGTCAAGACCTGGCCAGGCTGCCCGGTCGTCGAGATCCGCCCGCTGGAGTGAACAGTGACCCAGGCCTCACATGACCAGCTGGCCAGCGTGGTCCGGCAGCACGCGGGCCAGCTGGCCGCCGCGCTGATGAGGGTCACCGGCGACTTCGCGACCGCGGAAGACCTGGTCCAGGACGCGGTGCTCGCCGCGTTGCAGCACTGGCCCGCGGAGGGGATCCCGGACCGGCCCGATGCATGGCTGTTCACCGTGGCCAGGCGCCGGGCCCTGGACGGGTTCCGGCGCGCGGACAACTACCGAGCCAAGCTGGCGCAGCTGCCGTGGCCAGTCCAGCCCGCCGAAGATGAGCGGCTGCGGCTGATCTTCACCTGCTGCCACCCGGCGCTGCCCCGGACAGCCCAGATCGCGCTCACTCTGCGGGTCGTGTGCGGCTTGACCACCGGCCAGATCGCCCGCGCGTTCCTCGTGCACGAGACGGCCATCGCACGGCGCATCACCCGGGCCAAGCGGAAGATCACCGACGCGGGAATCCCGTACCGGGTGCCCGGTGACGACGAGCTGGCCGCGCGGCTGACCGAGGTGCTGACGGTGATCTACCTGCTGTTCAACGAGGGCTACCTCGCCACCACCGCGCCCGCCTCGCGCGACCTCGCCGAGGACGCGGAATGGCTGGCCAGCCTGCTCTACCAGCTCATGCCGGCCGAGCCGGAGGTGGCCGGACTGCTCGCGCTGATCCGGCTGCACCGCGCCCGCGCGGCGGCCCGGTTCGGCCCCGACGGCGGGCTCGTGCTGCTGCGGGACCAGGACAGGTCGCTGTGGGACCACGAGGCGATCGCGGACGCGGTCCGGCTGCTCACCCGCGCCGCCCGGCGGCAGCGCCCCGGCCCGTACCAGCTTCAGGCAGCGATCGTCGCCTGCCATGCGGAGGCCGAGCGCTGGCAGGACACCGACTGGGAGCAGATCGTGCTGCTGTACGACATGCTGCTGCACCTGGCACCCTCTCCGGTCACCCGCCTGCACCGGGCCATCGCGGTGCGCTACACGACGGGGGCGCGGGCGGCGATGGCTGAACTGGATGACCTCGCCGGGGTCCTCGGCGGATACCACCTGTACCACGCCAGCCGCGCCGAGCTGCTGCGTGAGCTAGGCCATCCCGGCCAGGCCCGGGCCGCGGATCGCCGCGCCCTCGAACTGACCGCCAACCCGGCCGAGCAGGCAATACTCCAGCAGCGCCTCACCTGGACCTAGGCCCCTGGCAGACAATCCAGCTCGGTGTCCGACGGGGCAGCCTCCCGGGGCTGGCGGGCGGCGGGCCTGGCGCGTGGCCGCAGGGGCCACGGTCCGGGGAGGCTTACGGCCGGCTGGGCCTCGCCGGGGTCAGCGCGGTCAGCGGATTACCACGCGCAGCCGCTGGCGGGCGGTGGCGAGGGCGCGCTCGACCTGCTGGTAGTCCTGGCCTTCGGCGAAGACGAAGCCCAGGTACCGGTCGCCTTCGGGGAGCGGCTGGACGGGCTGGCCGATCGGGATGGTAATGGTCAGGCCGGTGATTCCGGGCACGGCCGCGGCTTCGGCGCGGCCCTGGACCGCCTGCAGCACGCCTGCCCGCTCGACGGGGAGCATGAGCACGCCCGAGGTCCCGGGCAGGCGCCGTGGTGACACACGCCGGCCCAGGGCGCTGGCCAGCACCAGCTCCTCCAGGCTCTGCCCGCCGCCGAACCGCAGCGCCCGTGAGCACAGGCCGCCGATGGAGCGGGCCGCCAGTTCCAGCATGACCGGCCGCACCTGGCCGCCGCGGTCGTCGATGCGCAGCTCGGCGTGGATCGGGCCGTACCGGAGCCCGAGCGCGCGGGCGGCTTGCCCGGCGGTGCGGACGGCCGCGGCGAGGACGTGCCCGGGCAGCCGGGACGGGGTGATCAGCACGGTTTCCTCGAAGGTGGGGCCTTCGGGGGTGCCGGGCTTGTCGAAGACCGCGGTGACCGTGAGGTCGCCGCGGTCCAGGAGGCCGTCGATGCTCAGCTCCTGCCCGGGCACGTACTCCTCGACGAGCAGCGGCTCATGGCCGGGCCGGCCCGCGGTGGCCAGGATCTGCCGGATCCGCCCGGCTGCGGCCACGGCGGCTGCGGGGTCGCCGGCGCGCAGGATCCCCTGGCTGGCGCTGAGCGACACCGCCTTGACCATGCAGGGATACCCCACCCGCGCCGCTGCCTGGCGCAGCGAATCCGGCGAAGCGGCGGCGGGCACGATCCGGAACGCCGGCTGGGCGATTCCGGCGTCCGCCCAGCGGCGCCGCTGCTGGGTCTTGTCGGTTGCGGCGATCACCGCTTCCACCGGGTTGTGCGCCAGGCCCAGGCGTGCCGCCACGACCGCGGCCAGGGCCAGCATCGGGGTATCCGCGGCCACGACGGCGTCGACGGGCCCGGCCGCGGCCACGAGCCGGCTGGCGCTGCGGTGCGGGTCGCCGGGGTCGGCGTGCACGACGGGAGGCCGCCCAGCGGCAGCGCGCCGTCGCTGCCGATCACCAGGCCGGCTCCCACCCGGGCCGCAGCGGTGAGGAAGTCCGCGGCGCGGTAGGTCCGGGCGGGCACCAGCAGCAGCACCCGCCCGCGGGCGGGCCTGGCCGAATCCTCCATCGCCGTCAGCTCATCGCCTGGTTCCATGGCGGGTTACCGTTTCTCCGCGGAGAAGAACGGCTGGGTTCCGGCCTCGTGGTCGGTGACGTCTGCCAGGCCGGTCATGCCGGGAAGCCGCGCCCGCAGCAGCGGCTCGATGCCCTGCCGCAGCGTTACTTCGGCCAGGCTGCAGCCCTGGCAGCCGCCCTCGAACCGGATGCGGACCCAGCCCTGCTCCACGCTGTCCAGGGCAACGTGGCCGTGGTGCGCGGCGATCACCGGGTTGATCTCCGCATCCAGGACGCGGCGGGCCTGCTCGGCCAGGCTGCCCGCGGCGCTTCCCGGCGGCCCGGCACCGGGTCCGGTGATCCGCACGCCGGTAATCTCCGGGACGGCGACGCGGATCAGCGCCTCGATCCGTGAGACGAGCGGGAGGGCGGCGCCCGGGGATCCGGTCACCTCCAGGATGGCCACACCATCCTCGACGGCGGCGACCCGCAGCCCTCCCCCGCGGGCGATGACGGAGGACAGCACGCCGCGTTCCAGGACGGCCGCGACAGTGCCGGCGAGGTCCATTGGTGGCGGCCCTCCTAACCCGCCGCTGGCCCGCCGGGGGCGGGGTGGTGGTGTTGCGCGGCGCCGAGCGCGGTTTCGAGGTCGGCGATCAGGTCGCCGGGGGCCTCGATGCCGACCGACAGGCGCAGCAGGTCGCCGGGCACCGGGGAGGAGGGCCCTTCCATGCTGCGCCGGTGCTCGATGAGGCTCTCCACTCCGCCGAGCGAGGTGGCCCGCTTGAACACCTGGACGGCGGGCAGCACCGCCAGCGCGTGCCCGGGACCGCCGGCCAGCCGGATCGACAGCATCCCGCCGAACCCGCCGTGCATCTGGCGGGCCGCGATCTGGTGGCCCGGGTGCGAGGGCAGCCCCGGGTACAGCACGGCCGCAACCGCCGGGTGGCCGTGGAAGTGGGTGGCGATCGCCAGGGCGCTCTCCGAGGCGCGGTGCACCCGCAGGAACAGGGTGCGCATGCCCCGCTGCAGCAGCCAGGCCTCGAACGGCCCGAGCGTGGCGCCGGCGTTGCGCCGCCAGGACCGGATCCGTTCCCAGAACGGATCGCGGCGGGCGGTCAGCACCGCGCCGGCCAGCACGTCGCTGTGGCCGTTGAGGTATTTGGTGGCCGAGTGCACCACCAGGTCGGCGCCCAGCTCGAGCGGCCTGGTCAGCACCGGCGTCGCCACCGTGTTGTCGACCGCCACCCGCACCCCGGCTGGGTGGGCCAGCTCGCAGACGGCGGCCAGGTCGGTGATCTCCCACATCGGGTTCGCCGGCGTCTCCACCCAGATGAGCCGGGTGCGGCCCGGCCGGATCGCGGCCCGGAGCGCGGCCAGATCGCAGGTGTCGGTGAACTCCACGTCCAGGCCCCAGGTCAGCCCGAACTCGGCCAGCCACTTGCGGACCCCCCAGTACAGCACCCGGGAGACCAGCACGTGGTCACCGGGGAGCAGCGACTGGAACACCGCGGTGGCAGCCGCCATGCCCGAGGCGTACAGCGCGCACGCGCACCCGGCGCCCTCCAGGGCGGCCAGCAGCCGCTCGGCATGCTCGAACGTCGGATTGTCGGCCCGGGTGTACTGGCGGTCCTGCCGGTAGGAGCCATCAGCCTGCCGCTCATAGTTGGTCGACGGGTTGATGACCGGCGCCAGGCCCCCGGTCACCGGGTCCGCCTCGCCCAGCGCCTGCGCGGCCAGGGTCTCCGGCGACACAGATCGCTGATCCATAGCTCGCACCTCCTCCCTCGCCCGCGGCCGGCGAGCCGCCGAAGCTAGTCCCGGCCAGCATCATTCGTCTGCCGGCGGCTGTGGCTGCCGGCGATCCACCGGGCCGCCAGCAGCCCGGACAGCAGGGTAAGCACCCCGCCGGCCACGACCGCCGCGCTGAGGCCGAACGCGCCGGCGACCAGCCCGGCGATCACCGCGCCGGCGGCGTAGCCGAGGTCGCGCCAGAACCGGTACACCCCCAGCCCCTGCGCCCGCCAGGACGGGTGGGTGTGGTCGGCCACCGACGCGATCAGCGCCGGGTAGACCATCGCCGTCCCCGCCCCGAGCAGGACCGCGCTGGCCAGCCCGGCCACCAGCGGCCGGAACGGCAGCGCGAGCGCGGCGGGGAACGCGGCCGCCTGCACCAGCATCCCGGACACGATCAGCGGCTTGCGCCCCAGGGTGTCGGACAGCCGGCCGGTGACCAGCTGCCCGGCGCCCCACAGCAGCGGGTAGACGCCCTTGATCAGCCCGATCGCGGCCAGCCCCAGCCCGCGGGAGGCGAATAGCAGCGGGAACACCCCCCAGGTCAGCCCGTCGTTGAGGTTGTTGACCAGCCCGGCCTGGCTGGCGCCGCGCAGCGAGAGGTTCCGCCAGCTGGTGTCCAGGAAGATCACGCGGAACGGCTTGCGCGCGGCGGCTGCCGTCCCCGGCTCCCGGCCCGGACCGGAGGGACCTGCTTCCCGGCCGGGACCGGGGTCGGCGGCGGTCTCGGCGGCCACGTGCCCGGCGGTGTCGCGGACCACTAGCACCGACAGGGCCAGCCCGGCCACGGCGTACGCGACGCCGATCAGCTCGGGTACCGGGCGCAGGCCGTAGGCGGCGGCCAGGTACCCGGTCACCAGCGCGGTCGCGCCCAGAGCCATGTACCCGGCGGCCTCGTTCAGGCCCATCGCCAGGCCGCGGTTACGCGGCCCGACCAGGTCGATCTTCATGTTCACCGTCATCGACCAGGCCAGGCCCTGGTTGACGCCCAGCAGCAGGTTGGCGGCGACGATCCACCCCCACGCCGGAGCCCAGGCCAGCAGGAACGGCACCGGCAGCCCGGCCACCCACCCGGCCACCAGCAGGCTCTTGCGGGTGTATCGCGCGGTCAGCTGCCCCGCCGCCAGGTTGGTCAGCGCCTTAGTGACCCCGAACGCGACGATGAACGAGAAGACCGCCAGGTAGCCGGACAGGTGGAAGACCCGGGTGCCGACCAGGCTGGTGGTGGTGCGTTCCAGGCCGACCATGCCGCCGACGCACGCGTTCACCACCACCAGCAGCGCGAACTGCGGCCAGTTCTCGCGCAGCCCCAGCCGCACCGGCCGCGCGGGCACGCCAGCCCGGGTGCGGGCGGTGCCGCTCACCGGTCCCCTCACCCGTGGGCCAGGGTCTGGCCGGCGGCCTTCGCCCAGTCGCCGGGGCCCCCGCGCAGCACCGACACCGCAGCAGCGCCGCCCGGGCCGGCGGCGAGCAGGCTGGCCCCGGTCATGGCCCGCTCCCCGTGCCCGCACATGACCGCGACCGGGCCGTCTGGCAGCCCGGCTGCGCCCGCTGGGCCGGCGAGGCCGCCGAGTTCGGCGTGAACCGCGCCAGGCAGGTGCCCCGACATCCACTCGCCGCGCTGGCGGACATCCAGCACCCGGCTCCCGTGGGGGATGTGATCTGCCGCGGCGTCCAGCAGCGGGATGCTCGCCGTGGGCAGCCCGGCGGCCTGCCATGCGTCAATGCCGCCGTCCAGTTCCCCGGCGAGGTTGTCATAACCGACCAGCAGGGCGGCCTCGACCAGCTCCCCGCGGTCCTGCCCGGCGCCGAGCACCGCGATCAGCGGGCGGTCCGGGCTGGCCAGCCAGCCCAGCCAGGTCGCGAACGCCGGGCGCAGCTCATCCGACAGCGACCCGGGAATGTGCGCCGCGGCGAACTCCGCGATCGGCCGTGCGTCCACGACCGTCGCGCCCCCGGCGGCCAGCTCGGCCACATGCGCGGGGGTCAGGGCGGCCAGGACCGGGCGGCTGGTGCCGTGCCGCGGCGCGCCGCGCCGGTTCACCGCGGGCAGCCGGGCGAAGTAGGCCGGGTAGGAGCCGAGCCTGGCCAGGACCTGCCGGGTGAACGCGTCCTCGCCCGCCACGGCCAGCAGCGGGTTGCCGTCCCGTTCCCGCCCGATCGTGGTGACGTGCTCACCGGTCTCACCCGCCGAGCAGAACGACCCGGGCCCGTGCGTCGGGTAGGCCGCCAGATCGCCGGGCAGGCCAAGCAGGGCCCGGGCCGAGCGGTAGGCCGCCCGGGTCCAGTCCTCCGCGCGGGCGGGGTCGGCCAGGTCGGTGCGGGCCACCCCGCCCACGATCAGCGCGCCGCCGGTGAACACCGCCACCGGCGCAGCGCCGTCGAGCAGCAGGTAGCTCAGGTGCTCCGGGGTGTGCCCGGGTGTCGCCAGTGCCCGCAGGGTCAGCCCGCCCAGGTCCAGGTCCTCGCCGTCGCGCAGTTCCTCATGCGGGAACGACAGCCCAGACGCGGCGGGGGCGAGCAGCCGCGTGCCCAGCCCGGCCAGCTCCCGACTGCCGGAAACGAAGTCGGCGTGCACGTGGGTGTCGGCGGTGAACGCGACCCGCAGCCCGTGCACGGCCGCCAGCCCCAGGTACGGGCGCGGGTCCCGGCCCGGGTCCACCGCCAGGGCCAGGCCGCTGCCCACCTCAGCGAGATAGGAATTGTTGCCCAGGCCCTCGCAGGGCAGCGGCCAGATCCTGGTCATCGCGTTTCTCCCGTCTGCGGCGTGCCCGGGCACGCGGCGGGCCTGCGCTGGCCCACGGTCCCGCGTTCATGCTGAGCCGGAGCAGAAGCGAACAGTTTTCCAATGTTCTAAAGTACATTTGAATAGTAGAGTGCTGCTTGTGTCAACCGAACGCAAGACCGCCCTGCTCGCCCAGTTCGCCCGCGTCGGCAAGGCGCTGGGCAGCCCGGCCCGCCTGCACCTGCTCGACCTGCTGATCCAGGCCGAGCGCAGCGTCGAGGAACTCGCCGCCGCGGCCGCAATGCCGGTCGGCAACACCTCCGCCCAGGTCCGGGCGCTGCACGCCGCCGGGCTGGTCACCTCCCGCCGCGACGGCACCCGCGTCTACTACCGGATCGCCGACGACGACGTGGCCGCCCTGTACCGGGCGCTGTGCGAGCTGGCGCGCACCCACCTGCCCGACGCCGAGGCCGCCCGCGCCGCCTACCTGCACAGCGACGACCTCGACGAGCCAGTCAGCCGGGCCGAGCTGCTGCGCCGGGCCGAAGCCGGCGACGTGGTCGTCATCGACGTGCGGCCCGCCGAGGAATACGCCGCCGGGCACATCCCCGGCGCGGTGTCCATCCCCCTCGGCGACCTGCCCGCCCGGCTCGACGCGCTGCCCCACGGCAGCGAGATCGTCGCCTACTGCCGCGGCGCCTACTGCGTCCTGGCCCCCGATGCCGCCCGGCAGCTGCGCGCCAGCGGTCGGCCCGCCCGCCACCTGGCCGAGGGCATGCTCGAATGGCGCCTGGACGGCCTGCCCGTCGAAGCCGCCTAAACCTGGCCAGGCCACATGAGCTTCCCCGGCGCCGGGCGTGCCACACCGCCCGGCACGCCATGAGCGCACCGGAGAAGGCGCCCGTGGTGCTCGACGGCGGCGACCGCAGCTGCACCGCCCTGCTCCTCGAACTGCGCGCCCACATCACACAGCTCGGACCAGGAACCGTGATCCACCTGATCTCACACGACCCAGCGGCGCCCCTTGACCTGGCCGCCTGGTGCCACCTCACCGGCCACGACTACCTCGGGTCCGTGCCCGGCGCCACGCCCACCTACGCGCTGCGCACCAGCGCCGCCTACCGCCCGACCCAGCCGCACTCGCCCTGGCGGCTCACTGATAACACCGGATGAGCATGCCCGCGAGGCTGCACGCCTCCGCGGCCTACCTGTGGGCAACTTGACCTAGGCTATTGGTTAGAGGATACTAACGGTTAGTGAATGCTAACCGAGATGCTGACCGGTGGGGTGCGCTGGCCGACGGCACGCGCCTGGCCATCGTGGCGTGCCTGGCCGACGGGCCTCAGGCTGTCGGGCAACTGGCGGCCGGGCTGCCCGTGAGCCGGTCGGCGGTGTCTCAGCATCTGAAGATCCTCAAGGATGCTGGCCTGGTGCAGGACATGGCTGCGGGAACGCGCCGGATTTACCGGCTTAACCCGGTCGCGCTGGCAGCGTTGCGGGATCAGCTCGACACATATTGGCAGCGGGCGTTGGCCGGGTACGCCGATGCCGCGGAAGCGCCGACCGAGGAGGCTTGATGGCCCAGACCGAGGCAGTGACGGTCCGCAAGCAAGTCGTGGTTGACACGCCGATCGAGCGTGCTTTCACGGTGTTCACCGACCGATTCGGGGACTTCAAGCCGCCGGAGCACAACATGCTCGGGGCGCCGATCGCCGAGACGGTGTTTGAACCCCAGGTCGGCGGCAACATCGTGGACCGGGCAGCGGATGGCAGCGAGTGCCGGTGGGCGCGGATCCTGGCCTTCGACCCGCCAGACCGGGTGGTGTTCAGCTGGGACATCAACCCGCGGTGGACGATCGAGACCGACCAGGCTCGGACCAGCGAAGTCGAGGTGCGGTTCTACGCCGAGTCGCCAACCCGCACGCGGGTCGAGCTGGAGCACCGGCACATCGACCGGCATGGTCCGGGATGGGAAGCAGTTACTGACGGCGTAGACGGGCCGGAGGGCTGGCCTTTGTACCTGGACCGGTACGCCGCGCTAGTGAAGGAAGGCCGCTGACATGCCGCCGATCGTGACCAGCGCCGAAATCGGGCGTCCGGCCGCCGAGGTCTTCGCTTACGCCACCGACCCAACTCGGTTCAGCGAGTGGCAGAAGGGCGTGGTGGACGGGCACATGGACGGCCCGGCCAACGGCACCCAATCACCGGCCGTGGGCGCAAAATGCGTGACGACGCGGCGCATCGGCGGCGCCAACCGCCGGTCCACTGCCGAGCTCGTGCATATCGACCCTCCTAAGACTTGGGGCGTGCGGGGCATAGATGGCCCGATCCGCGCGGGTGTCGAGGTCCTGGTCGAGCCGGTGACCGACTCCCGCTCCCAGCTGACCATCAGCGTCGACTTCAACGGCCACGGCATCGGCAAAATCCTGGTGCCGCTGATGGTCCGTCGGGAAGCACGCAAGGAGATGCCTGACAACATGGCGGCGCTCAAGCAGAGGATGGAAGCGGGCTAGGCCGCCAAGACACGCCGGGGAATGCAGCGGCGTCGGCGTCGGCGGCAACGTCGGGAACGCCCCGCATCCGGCCGATGCGCGCGACGCCGTCCTGGTAGGCCGGCCGGGGGAACAGGCTGCTGTAGCCGCCGGCGGAGGGGAATGGCCATGGGCCCGTTTCGGTTCCATAC
>WNGJ01013420.1_pt2 | contig 12722 bp, 18 predicted proteins | sample 5400611 | NCBI WGS metagenome assembly WNGJ01 (sample SAMN13153375, study PRJNA577476) | soil metagenome | isolation source: 40 cm soil or saprolite under Garry oak tree replicate 1 | place: USA:California | collected 2016-06-15
TCTTTGCGGGAAAGGCCGACGTCGGCGGCGGAAGGGATGTTCTTAACCGGAACATCCCTCCTGCCTTGACCGCTATGCTTTTGAACCTCGCCCCGTTCCTGTGCCGCGTCGTATTCGTCGGCGAGGCGGCGCTTCGCGCGCCTCGAAATTTACAAAAAACGCCACGCCGACGAGATCATTCATCGTTCGCGTACTCAATGAACTTCTTGTAGATCCAGTGGCGCCCGTCCTGCCGGCGCCAGACGCGACCGTAGACAACTCGACCGGTCATGGATCGTCTTGGAATAACGACTGTCCACAGATGCCATTTCGTCACCCAAATGGGGTTTGCCGTCCGGTTCAACATCCGAAAGCTGTTGTGGCTCTGCGCTTTCATTGGCGGCACCGCTCCATGTGTCCAGTAAGCAAGGGAGCACTTGAGGGTCGATGAGACGACCGTACGCGGTCTTCGCCCCGCCGCAACGAGACTCGCATATTAAGATTGATGAAGACGCAGCGGGTTAATTCTCGAACCGAGTGAAAGCGACGGTTCGCCCTTCTTCCCGAATTCCCTTGAAGGACGGATGACGCAGCTTGCCCTCGGCAGACTTCGCCCGGTATTCGATCTCTGCCAGAACTGACGGTTCGACCCAAATTCCGTTGTGGGCAATCCTCTTGCTGGGGCTGCGTTTTCCGGATGAAAGGCGTTCGCCGTGAAGGCCTCTTAAAAGCGACGGTCCCGATGTGCGGGACATTCGGGACCGTCTTTGGATACCTCCGGTACCAAGGGGATAAGCGACCGGAAGCAGGGATTAAATTCTTTTGGTGGTTGTTCGTTCCGTATTTGAGGGGGCGTACCGAATAGTCGAGCGATGTTCACCCGGGGCTTCTTACAATGGGTTTGTCCAGAGCACGACTGCGTTGGCCTTGGCGATGGTCGGAATCTTCATCGACCTGTTTTTCGATATACAAATGACCGACCACAAACATCACGGCGGCGAATAAAATCGTCAACACGGCGCTGGCCAACTGGGGGACTTCCTTCATCTGCCTAACCGATTTCAAACCAAGTTTCCGGGGAGAAAACCTCATTTCGGGGAATTTGGTTCCGGGCTGCGACCGGGCACGGTCCTACCGCTTATCGCGGACGTTGAAGTGTCGGCAGATGAAACCCGTAGTTCTACGGAGATCAGTTCCTATTGAACCGTGGCCTAGCCTATGCGGAAATAATGGTGGCCGGGGATTTGAGGGCTCGGCGGCTAATCCAACGCCGTCTAGCGATTATACTCCGTTAGGCGGCGTTGCCGTTTGATACAGGTGGGCACGTGCTTAATTTTGTCTTCGTCATGCCGCCGCTGCCCGATCTTCCTTGTCAGCACCGCGCGCAACGATCTTAAGCGCTTCATCAGACAGCGGTCGCTGCAATGCCTTGGCCTCATCCCATGCCGCACGCATCCAGACGTCGCATTCCTCTTGCGTGGTAAGGATCACCGGCATCGCCCTTGGATGTATTGGCTCAACGATCGCGTTCGGTGCTGTCGTCAGGAAGCCGTAAACGTTATGCGGGCCGGGGATCGGTTTCGACTTGGTACCGCGATCACCTTTGAACTCGGTCCAAATTCCGGCGAAGGCGAACAGCGGTCGGTCCTCATTGAGTGCGAACCAGACAACGTCCTTCTTTTTCGTCTCGGGGTTCGGCTCCGGCTCATACTCGGCGAAGCTGTTTGTCGGGACCAGGCAGCGGCTTTCCGGCTTCAGCCAGCCGCGCCAGTGAGGCGAGGTGGTGTTGCGGATATTGGTTACGGGCGGGCCGCCGTTGCGCGGCGGGGGCGGCATTCCCCAGCGCATGGTGGTGAGTTCGCTTCGGTGGTCTGTGTTGCGCACCACAGGCGCCGGATAGTCCGGAAAGACCCCGGGCATCGGCGCCAGGTTGCCGACGTACCGATTCATCACCCTAAAGAGCGCGATGATGGCGGCCTGGTTCGTGGTAATTGAATAGAGGTTACACATTTCGCCGACCTGTGCGCCCTTGCGGCCGTTCCGGGTGTCTAATCCTAGTGGCATTGCGTGACCTCGCAAGGGCCGCTGTAATTGCCGGCCATGAGCAGCAAGTCGCGGCAGGTACTATTCGGTTCCCGAATCGCACCGGGCAGAAGAGAGAGGTGCGGCCTCTCCGTAATCAGACTGAAATTCAGGGCACGAACGTGATGCCGCCAACCAGATCATCAGTTCGATGAACCTGAAAGCACAAGCCACGGCAGACAGTAGCAGACAGGCGGGCGCGGCCAACAGCGGCGGCGCCGAAGTCCGCACGGTCAACATGCCGCTGAGGACCAGATGAAGCGCATCAGCCTTTCCGCCCTTCTCTTCGCGCTCTCCCATAAGCACCGCGAACCTAATCCAGCAACTCTATCCAGCTCTCAGTCGCGCCGACCGCTGCTTTCCAGAGAGTGGAGCAAGCAAATCCCTCTTCTTTGAGAGCATGCGCCAAGACGGAAATTGCGACCCATGCAGCTTCGCGGGCTTCCTCTTGTTCGGGGGACCGCAACCCTGTGTTGGCTATCTGATACACCAGATCCCCAACCATTATCGCCGCGGCTTTGTTGCGCGACAAACGAGCTTGGCGCAGCACGCGCAGCGCGAAACTAGCTCTCTGGAAGTCCGGGTCGTCGCTCATGGACGCCTCCGAAACCTCATCAAAGCCAGGCGACCGATTAAGGTTCCAGAGCCTCGTCGAGTGTATGCGTCCCATTTCCGTCGCGCCGCTAACGCGGGCTACGCTCGACATCGCAAGATCGGGGGACAAAAAAAGGGGCGGGCTCGGGAAAATTAGGAACCTAACGTTCTGAAGCGGGTTGGGGACGCGGTGCAGCAAGCGGGGGGCTGGTGGTGGGCGTCAACGAAACCCGAGAGGACAACTGTCCGCAATGTCTTAATCCGCTGGAGATCGTTGTCGTCAGATTTAGGCTGACTAGAACCGTGATGGTCCAGGTTTGCCCCAGCTGTGCGGTGATGAGTGCCGATAACCCGGCACAACAAGGGTTCTTGAGACATTTGTTTCGCGCGCATTTTAAGCGTCGAGCCGAGCATCGATGAAGGTTGGAGACATCATGACACTGCCAGAAACGCTCGTGACTGCGGGTCTCGCTCTGGGCGCCACGATGATCATCGTCGGTGCGGCCGTTTACGATCCGGAAGTCGAGGTTTTTCCCGGTCGGACAATGCCTCGGAGCCAGGCGGAGAAAACGCTCGCAGTGTGGGACGCCGCCGGGCGCGGCCGTGAGGCGAAATGGATCAATCCGGATCCCAAGCCTTCAAATCGCCCATTGTTCGGCTATCGCTGACGTGAGTTAGTGGGGAGCCGCCCAAAGGCGGCTTCGCAATTCGCGAGCTGATGATCGTGGATCAGGCAGCTCACCATCCTTCCGGGTCGAACGAATAATCTTGGCTGTCGACCACCTTTCCGTCTTGCGTGATCGGGACATAGATGCAGGAACGGCCCTCAGCATCGATCAGCTTGATGGCTTGGGGCATGGTGTCGGGATATTCCCCGCCGTGCTCCATGGTCTCGAAGCGCAGGCCAGTGCCATCTAGGTTCGGGTCTTGCGGACGCTTTTCTGGCATCAGCTCCGCAAATTTGTGGGTGAGTTTCATGAGTGTTTCCTCACAACAACCGGCCCCAGCTTTTGGGAACAAGCTGGGGCCACTTTTTGCGCCAGCCGGGCAATAACAGGACCGACACGACGCTATAATTCGTCGCCGCGCAGGATTGTTTCACGCATGACGCAATCGCAATCTACCTGAATATCCATTCAAAAAAGTTCCGAAGCAGTTTCTGCAACGTGGTGATGCCCCACCCGTTTCTCCACGGGCAAACGACGAAAGGAGAAGGAAGCATGAAGAAGATTTCTTGTGTTCTCGCCGCGTTAACGACCATCGCGGTTGCAGCGCCGACAGTCGCGAGCGCCGAGGGTTTTGGCTTCCGCATCGGTGACGACCGAGATTATTATCGCGATCGCGATAACTATCGCGGCCCTCGTGCTGAGTTTTACGGACACGATCGCGGGCTGCATCGCGGCTGGTACGATCATGATGGCGATCGAACGGTAATCATTAAGCGTCACCGTCACTGGGATGACTAATGGAAAATGGCCCCTTGACCCCGGCTTATAGGTCCTCCCGAACACCCTTGAAGAATGGATGCCGCACCTTCCCCTGGGCCGACTTCGCCCGGTATTCGATTTCGGCGGCAGGCGGCGCGACTGGCGTATCTGCTGGGCGATCAAACGATAGTCACCCGATTGACGAGAGCGGGCAGTCGGCGGGGTTCTCGGTCGGGCCGCTCGTGGGGCTGACGGCCCGCCGATGCGGCGCTGATCAAGCGCTGATGCGCCGCACCGCGCTAGGTCAAGAAGAGCCGGCTCTCGCGGATGATCAGTCCACAGCAATCATGACGTCGGAGGCCTTGATCACGACCATGACCTGGCCCTTGGCCTTGATGCCGAGGTCATCGACCGCCTCGTTGGTGATCGAGGAGGTCATGATCTGGCCGTTGCCGATATCGACGCGGACATGGGAAGTGGTCGCGCCCTTCGTCACTTCGACGACGGTGCCCTTGATCTGGTTGCGTGCACTGATGCGCATTTGGGTTCCTCGGAGCCGCTGATCGATCGCCCATCATAGACGAACTGTCTTGAGATGCCGAGCGACGTCTCGGACAGATGCTCGCCTCGCAAGTGACGGTCCCGGCGCCCTGGAGGCGGTCGCGCCAGGACCGCCGACGGCGACAGAGCCTCAGGGGTGAGGTTGCCGCCGCCCAACAACTACGTGGGTACATCGGTGCAATTTCCTATTCACGATCGCGAGAAATAGATGGGGCCCAGCCTAGCAAGGCTTCGTCGCCCGTCGTCACTGGAAACGTTACCGGTGTCGGCGGCAATCCCGCCGCCTATATAGTTTCGCTGAACCTCAAGCGCCGCCACCTCGACGAGAGGCAGCGCGCCTTGGTGGCGGCGAAGATTGCGAATATGCGATCCGGCACTCGCACCGATCTCGAACCTCCGGCAAATTTGCCGCAGGAGAGCTGTGATCCAGATCACGTCTTGCACCCCGAGAGGATGATAGCGTGGCGATGTCAAACGACGGGGTTCGATCATGCCCGCCATACTCAACTTCCTCTACCGCGAATACTGCCGTGCCCGCCTCGCCGAAATGCGAAAACAGCTTCTTCTGGTCTCGGCTGAGAGCCACGAGGTCCCAGCGAATTGCGATGTCAGCCATCTTGGCGGCTCCGCGGGTCGGGATAGCGGTTTTGGCGACGATAGGACAGCCTCACAGCACGAAGCTCGCCATATTCACTGACCCGGCGTGGCTACTCGCGGTCGGCGCCGGACCAACGCTCGATTGGGCGGAAGCGCGATTGCGTTCTTCGCAGAGTTCGGGCCAATGGTGGATCAGGTGCGCAAGCGGCGAATCAACTGAGGTTTGAGCCTCATCACCGATCACGAAAGTGGCAGCGACGATAGCGAAGTGGCTGTGAAAGTCTTTCGCCGCGATTTCCGGTAGCTCACAAACCCAATCCCCGCGAACCCAATCAGCAGCGTTGCCAGAACGCCCGCGTATCAAGAGCCACCTTTCATCCGGTTTGGAATGCCCCGCGCCGGGCCGCGGCCCGTGGTGTGTCAGCCCCGGTTGAGTCAATGGCTCCCGCGCGAAAGATAATGGATTGAACCCGGAATACGCACCGATTTGGCTTTCTTAGGTCATCGAAGCGGCCCGGAACCGCCCCCAATAAGTCCTAAAAGACGACCGTCAATGAAAAGACCAGTGCCAAGGACAAAGCACGCGAGTTAGTAAAATGAACCGTCACGATCTCAAATCGATGTCCGCGGAGCTGCCTTGGTCCGTTGACGAGTTTGTCGCCTTCAATCGAGTACAGGCCGCAACTCACATGGTTGAGTTTTGGGCGCAGGAGCAAAGACTTAAGCAGCTGAATGAATATTGCGACAAAGCTGTTGCCGAAATTCGCGCTTCGCTAGATCGGACTCAAGGCAATCAGGCCCGCTAGGCGTCGCGTCGCGATCTCTCGCCACCAAGCTCCGCGGCCGGTTCAAGCCAAATCGGCTTCATCCGGTTCTTCGAGCCATTCAAGCATCTGCTTTGCGGCGATCGTCCTTTTCGGCAGATGAGGATTGAGCGTGCCAGCGCTGATATTTGGCGTGTAGACCAATTTCGATCTCGCGAATTTCTTGGCCTCTCGCTCGTTCGGAAATGTTTCCGTCGCCCTTCCGCGCGCTCGTTTTCCCCGTGGCAGTTCAAATGAGACGTACCAGGTGCCTTTGGACTTCTTAGCCATGATACCCTCGCGCGCGGGCTACGTCGGCGGCTCACCGACCGTGGGGCGGGACCTCAATCAAGGGCTAACGAAATCGTTCCGCTCGCCACCTGTCGGCCCTCAGGGCTCGTTTTCCGCCGTGGCCTGTGCGCGGACAGCCTTCCGGGCAGCAGACGCACCAGCGGGCGTTCCTGGAGTCATGGAGAGCGATAGGCTATTCGCTGTAATTTCAAGCGCTCGATCAGTCATCGACACTTCTAGAAATCCAGAGCTCAATCGTACGGCGATCGCAATTGTCGCAACGGCCTACTTCAAAATAAAGCAGTAATCCCCTTTATCGCGCGACTGGGTATGTCATCGCACAATCGAGTAGGTGCGCGCAGCGGCGCAGAGAATCGGCGGCAGAGCCGCAAGTATCTCAAACGCTCTCGGGTTCGGTACCGGCTAGGCGGCGGGTGGTACCGGCACCATCCACTGGGCCACCAACGAGACGATCAGATGTGACATTCGGTTTACCGACATTCGCTTCAAGTTGCGATCTGAATGATTTGCAGTCGTGAACTGCGTCCCGAACGCAGTGAGTATCTTCTAAGATGTTGATTTTATTGCTATCGTGCGCGCTCCTGTCTCGTTTTGTTCACGCTTATTTCACGCATTTCATTGCGATATCATTGCGGCGTTCCTAGGGAGAACGTTAATAGCGGCCTTGGTCCAGTAGGTCATGCTCCAACGGACCCGATGTGCATCTTTCGCCCAGCTCGGTCGCCGTGCTCTCGGCGGGTCTTCGGACTTCGTCATGCACGCGTCCAGGTGATGTGTTCGGTAGCTGGGGTTGGCGCAACTCGTTCCTGTTGAGACAGATCCTCCTGATCATCGGTCGGTTTCGGCGGCGCGGCTTGCAGGTCCGCTGGACATCCCGGATGCTTGAATACTGGGGCTGGGCGCGCCAAAATATATTGTTGGGCCGCCCCCTCAGGGCCGTACGCCGGCTATTTCGGGGAAGCGAATACGTCCTGCCGCCGCTGTTGGCCGCCAGAGGACCGGCTTGGGCCAAAGTTGCCGCTGGACGGGGTTGTAATTTTTCCGTCATACTCCCTGCGCTAGAAATAAGTGACCTTGCGTTTGGGTGATTCTATGAAGGCGGTTTGGTTTGGCATGTTGCTCGCGCTTTCTTCGGCGCAGCAAGCTCTTGGGTGGGGGCAGGAAGGCCATTCTATCATTGCCGAAATCGCGCAGCGCCGCCTCGATGCCGATACCCTACGTAAGGTCAAGGCATTGCTTGGCGGCGAAGTCTCGATAGCTTCAATTGCGAGTTGGGCGGACGACTATCGAGCACTTCACCCCGAAACTGGCGGGTGGCATTTCGTCAATATCCCGCTTGATAAGTCGGCATACGACCCTGCTCGAGACTGCAATCCGGACAAGGGCGATTGCGTCGTCCACGCGATTGCGCGGTTCACCTCGGTCCTGAGCGATTGCTCCAAATCCCTGAGCGAACGCTCCGATGCACTGAAGTTCGTCGTGCACTTCGTGGGCGACGTTCATCAGCCCCTTCACGATGAAACACGCTTTAGCGCGGACGGCAAGGACGACCACGGGGGCAACCTCGTACCAGTCACCTTCTTCGGCCAGAGTACCAATCTCCACACCGTGTGGGATACCGGCATCATTATGCGTACGGTCTTTGCGTGGGGCGCGTACGTGACCCGACTGCAAACGGGATGGCTCAACGGGCGTGACGTAAGCTCCCTCGAGGGTGGCGCACCTGCAGACTGGGCAACTGAGGCGCATAAGTTTGCGCAGGACGTCGCCTATGATGTGCCGGCCGATGGAGCCCTCGCCGACGCTTATTACGGGAAGGCGCTTCCCGTCGTCGACCGTCAACTGGCGCTCGGTGGCGTGCGCCTCGCCCACCTGTTGAAAGAAGCGTTGCACAGCGCGGACGCCTGCCAATAGTCGGAGCCCGGTCATGAGCGAGAGAACTTTGACGGCCCTGTTCGCCACGGTCGCATTGGCCGGCGTCAATTTCCTGTTTGCGACTGATTGTGCCCATGCGGAACAGGTCACGGAGTGCACGGCCGACGCCTTTTGTTATTGCGTCCGCTCAGAATTGCGCGGCGCAATCCAACAGCGGGTCGGTGACATCCGCGCGCGGATTATGGCTCAGAAAACGAAGGGCAAGGCGATCGGATATCTCAGCATTCCGATTTCGACAGTCGGCGGCAGTTACTTCGATGAGAATGTGAAAATCGCGGGCGAAATTAAGGAGCGCGTCGAAACTCGGTTCGGCGTAAAGGCAGCTTGGCTCCTGAATACGGCCTCGCCCGAAGTGTCCTTGCCACAAGGCGCAACCGGCGCCGAATACATGCTGATGTGGACCCTCGTGCTGGAGGGCAGCAACGGCCTTGGCGATCTCGACTTCATATATTTCGCGGGACCTTCGGAGTTTGCGCGGCACTTTGGACTTGACGGTCATGCCGACATGGAAAAGCTTGAGGATTATTACGACAGCCTGGCCAAAACAGATGAAGGCGTAAAGGCTGTGTCCAAGCGGGCATTCCGGGATTATTACGCGTTGCGTGCTTCCGTCGCATACAGCTATGGCTCGCATGATGAGTGGAACATCGTACGCGCCATCAATCAAAAACGGCGCGCGGCCGATCCCAAATCCGGTATCGCTACTCAGATGGGTATTTTCTTCGACGGCCAGCCTGTGGCTCCGGGGCTTTTCGAAGCGCCGATCGCCGCGGGCGATGCGGATGCGTGCAGGAAATGATTGGAGTGCGCGTCGCGCGTGGATTGCAGGCATATTTGGAAGTCGCATTTTGAAGGGGGATTTTTATGACGTGCTGCATTGAGAAGGCCGGGGCGTGGTGCAATGGCGAAGTCGCTTATCTCGCGTGGCGGGCCAAGGAAATCGATAAATGTCTTGGCTTCATGGTCACGCGCGTGCACGAAACGGGCGAGGATGCAGGTCAGCGCCGCATCTTACCGACTTGGATTGCCTTCACCGACCAATCAAATCCGGACTGGCAAGCACAGGATTCTTCAGTTTGGACGATTCAAAGTTTCGAGTGGCGCGATTTGACCCCTCGGAGGTCGCGTGACACGACCAAAGTTCGTCCCATCGATTTTCGCGTGCACTACGAAATAGTGCCGGTCGGAACGGCTGGCCCGGGACGCACCCCTGTACCGGCCTCGGCAACGGCGCCCTATAAGGACGCTTCGGGAAAACCGAGATATACCGGCACGCCTCGCCCTCTTTACATCATAGGCGATCCCTACATCACCAAGCCGATCGATGTGACGCACAAATATGGCGGCCCGAACGGTTCGATCGCAGCAACCTTCACCAACGGCATTCTATCAACGCAAAACCTCCTGCAACAGCTTCGAAGCGCGATGGCCGCAAGCGGAAGCCCGGCGGCTCCGCCAAACACCACCAAAGGATTGCTGGCTGCCCTCAAGGCGGAGATCGTCAACCCGAAGAGCGATATTCGCGCGTTCCTGACCGCCGACGTCCTTTCATTCGTGCGGCGGCTGCTCGATCGCGCGGCGACGGAAGGCGGCGAAGTCTATCTCGCGCTCTACGAGCTCCACGATCCGGAGCTGATTGATTTGTTGAAAACCTCCGTGAAAGGCGGGAACGTCCACATCATTCTTTCGACCGCAGGTTCGGACGACCCGAATCCGAAAGGAACGCCCAAGGGAAAGAAAAAGGCCGTCGTATGGGACACCGAAAACAATGACGCGCGCGCCGTAATTCATCGCGCTGCGTCGGCATCGATCCAGGATCGGATGTTCAACAACAAGACACCGATCGGGCACGACAAGTTTGCCGTCTACGTGAAGGGCGGAGTTCCAACCGCGATTATGACTGGCAGCACAAACTGGACCGAAACCGGCCTCTGCACGCAATCCAATAATTGCATCATCGTAGAAAACGAAGATGTTGCGAAGTTTTACCTCGATTTTTGGCACCGGCTTCAGGCCGACGCACAGCCGAAGCGCCAGCCGGTAACGACGAAAACGGCAAAAGGGACTTTTGTTGGAGCCGAGCCGAATAAGGCCATTCAGGGGCAAACGCTGCGTCGCTCGAACATGCGGCCCTTCGGCCCCGTCGACCTTGCCGATGGCGCCTCGAAAGTCGACGTCTGGTTCTCTCCGAATACAAAAACAGCGACAAAGAACGATAAGTCTCCGATGCCTGGCGACCTGAACGACGTCTATACGTTGATGGATCACGCCAAAAAGGCGATTTTGTTTTTGACCTTTATGCCGGGCGTGTCGGGCAAGCAAAACATCATCGGGGAAGCCGCGAAACTCGCAAAAGAACGTCCTGAATTATTGGTCGCCGGCGCTATCAGCGACCCGCAGGCCATGCCCAACTACGCGCGCCCCGCCAAAGGACAAAAAGCAAAATCCAAAATCAAGGTGCCCGCACCCACGGTGTGGTGGCCTGATGGCGAACAAAGCCGCATCGCGATGATCCGAGCAACCTCGATCAGCACGCCTGTCGGTGATCTCCATCCCGAACTCTTGAGCGCCGGGCACGCCATCATACATGACAAGATCATTGTGATCGATCCGATGGCTAGAGACGGCTGCGCGGTGATCACAGGGAGTCACAACCTCGGATACAAGGCCTCCTACGACAACGATGAAAACCTATTGATCATTCGAGGCAACCAGGCCCTGGCGCTCTGCTATGCAGTTCACATCATCGATATTTACCAGCACTACCTCATGCGGGCTAAGCAGGAAGACCAAATTCGCAAGGCGCTTCTCGCGGGAAAGAAACCCACTCAAGCAACGGTGAACCACGGTTTTCTGCGCACAACCGATGCGTGGCAGGACCGTTTTTTCAAGAAGCAGCCGAGTACGGTGCTCGATTATTTTCTTGAAGAGACCGATACCAGCGGTTCGTAACGTTAAGCTCTAATCCCGATGTCACCGATGAGGGAGCCGTGACAAGCGCAGCACCTGATCCCGGGCCAGCATTAAGCGCGGCGGGCGCCGCCTGCGCGGCGTTGGATGACGCCGTCCGATTGGCTGCGCGGCGGCAGGATCAACTGGCCGCTAATATTGAAGCAGCAAGGGCCGTGCTTGGCGAAACTGCGGCCGCAGCAATCGGTTTGCGCGGCGCTGCGGCCGCGCAGGTTCCCGAGTTGACAGCCACTGCTATCGAAAAGTCCGCGACGGCCTTGAAGGCAAGCTGCGATCTGTTGGGCGCCGTCGGACTTGAGAGCAAAGCAGGAAGCTCAGTCGATGAATGGAAGGAGTGCCGCTCCACAATCGACCGTTGCGACAAGATTCTCGTCGATCTACGCAAGACCGGCTTCGGCTTCGTGACTGCGATCGTCGGCGTTGCGGCATTTCTGTTCAAAGACGCAAATGACTTCGGCCCGAAGGCATCTCTAATGGTTATGCTGGTGCTGTTGATCGTTACGCTCTATCTGATTGACCTCGCGCATCAAACTTGGCTGGGTGTCGCTGTCAAAAGAGCGGAAGCACTTGAGGAGCGGTTGCATTTTGAGCTCACCGGAAACATTGGCGAAGAATTTGCGGCCGCCCGCGCCGTATTCCTTGGGTTCATTCTCTACTTCATTTTATTGGCCGCGACTTCCGCAATATTCTGGTTTTCGGTGCCCGCCGCGGAAGGTCGTTTGAGTGGACACCACATCACAATCTATGGAGCTTTTGGGGTGGGCTTGGTCTCAATGATCGTGGGGCTGCTGATCTCGCTGAAGAACTACAGACTCTTGACGATCCTTCTCGTGTTGGTCGTCATCGGCATTTTACTTGGTGTGCTCAATCATTGAGGTCGACCCAGCAACGCGCATTGACCCTCAGTTTGTTCAATACAGTGTGGGATTTGGAAATGCACTTGGTCGAATGACAGGGGCGCGAACTTTGGTTCGAATGAATACGAAATGGATGTCTGGGCAAAATGAGGAAAGACGCGATCGCGTTTCCGTTCTGCTTGCGCGATTCGCTCTGCTCGCGATCGCCTCGGCGCCGTTTGCCGGCCCACCCGGAATTTCCCCTATATTCGCCGCCGAAGACGGTGTTTCACCGCGACCCGTGTCGGCCGACAGGCTCCTGAACGGGACGGAGAACGACCGGTGGCAGGCAACGCTCGATCTTCACCGGATGGAACTCGACCGACTGCGGGAGGCGGCGTCTGACAAGACAATAATCGGGGCATTGGTCAAGATCATCGCGGATCCCGCGTTGGGCGAGAGGCTCCGAACCGCAGCAGCCAACGCCGTGTTCAAAATTGGTCCTCCCGCTGCGCACGCATCAGACGCGTGCATCGACATGATGCTCGAACCCGGATTGGAACTGGCCGACATCGCGGCCTACGCGTGGGGCGCGCTGAAGGTGGCACCTTCGGAGAGAATGCTCG
>WNGJ01006098.1_pt1 | contig 12721 bp, 8 predicted proteins | sample 5400611 | NCBI WGS metagenome assembly WNGJ01 (sample SAMN13153375, study PRJNA577476) | soil metagenome | isolation source: 40 cm soil or saprolite under Garry oak tree replicate 1 | place: USA:California | collected 2016-06-15
CAACCACTCCCCATTCGTGCGCCATCCGCGCGGTCAATGGCTGTGGGTTGAGCAGGAACGCCTCTGCTCGTCCCGGTCCAGCGCGATAAGCCCAGGTGGTAAAGACTCCGTCACCGGGCGCAACGCCCACAGCGAAGTGGGCCACGTCCTGGAAGGTCGCACCATCCGCTGCCACAATGACGCTGGCCAGTAGCGCGTAGTCCGAGTGAACATGGGCACGTCCCTCGATAGCCGCAATGACCGGCACGCGTATATTGGCTATATTTTCCAAAACCTGAACGCCTTCGTCGTGAACTTGACTCCACACGCCGGGATCGGAGCCATCGCCGAAAGAGGACCAATCGACATCAGTAATGAACTCCCCACCAGCGCCCGTGAGGATTACGATCTTGTTCGCTCGATCTTGCGCAATTCGGTAGAAGGCATCGACAAATTCCGTGTGAGATTGCGCGGTCATAATGAATGCCCCGCCGTCGCTGTGGAATTGAACCACAAGTATGCCTTTGGCGTCCCGCGTGAGCTTCAGGTTACCATAGGCGGCGAAGTAGTTATCTTGAAGTGCTTGCATAGCATTTTCCATTTTCCTTTCTTTTTTGTTTCATTTCGGTTCGGTTTTCTGCACAATAGGCTGGACTATTTGTTACCCCTCCAAGGGCGGCGCAAATTTTGTTCTGTAAAATGCATTAGCATTTTCAACGGAGGGCTGGGTTGTGGTTTTCCATGTTGAGGTAAGTTTTTCCGGTTTCCCATACTTCGCTGGTTTCGGCCAGGAGCGTGCTCGCCAGGCGCAGTAGGGAGGCTTCATTGGGGAACAGACCCGCCACGCGGGTGCGGCGTTTGAGTTCCATGCTGACCTGCCGAGGCCCGCCGACATCGGCGACGGAGCCGCAGAAAAAAGCCAATCTCCCCGCACCAGCAAGAGCTTTAAGACTGGCAATCATTGGTGAGTCGCAGTCAGGGGAAATGGCGTTGTTCGTCACCAAAGCAACCAGTGCACTTTCCTGAGCATCAGTGCGGAGGCTTACCCATTGCTTCAGCCAGTTCTCTGTAACCGATGGCAAGCCGTGATCCGTTTCAGCTGCGACAATCATAAGGTCAACCCTTGAAGCATCGCGGGCCGAGCACCGGCCTTCATAGGACGTCAGATGTTCTCCGGACCGCACGAGGGACAACCAGAACGGCTCGGAACGACACACTCGTCTTACGAAGTCTTTCGCACGTCGCGCACTCACACCTCCATCAAACAGGATGCAAACCTTTAAGACTTCATCAGAGGCTCCTTGTTTCATGGTTCCGTTGGAAGCGCTTCGGTCCTCACCTGCGTGGCGGTTCATTCTCAGTTGGCAATCGCTTCTTTGCAATTTGGAGCCGTTAATGAGAGGCTTGGTTTTCGCTTTCTGGCTCATAAGAACAGGTCCCGCAGTTAATCTTTCATTGGTTCATTGAAGCGTGCGATTCTGTGCCGCACGCTGACGACAACTCCATTGCTAGATTCATGCCAGCAAGAGCGGCGCGCCTCTGCGCATCGAAATTGGCCTCCTTGAGATCAATGTATTTGTCGCTTGTCTTTGAGTATCAGTGATTTACAGAAACGGCAGGCAACGTGAGGGAAGCAAAGGAATTTTCACTAATTGGGCGGCCACTGAAACTAAAATTCGCGAGATTCGTGAAATCGCGAACATCGTAAATCTAACCGATGCTCAAGCCTCAATAGTAGGGGCGAGAAGACGGACAGAAGTTTTCTGCTGCGGGCATTTGAACTGGTGCTTGTTTATTTTGAGCACCCGGATTTTCGATTCCAGCGTGGAGGCTGGCAAGCCGAGCTTTACCGCCGCGCCGGCCGGGCCGGAGACTCTGCCGCATGTTTCAGCAAGGGCGCCTTCGATCAATGCCTTTTCGTCCTTCGGAAGCATGTGAGACAGCGGTCGGACAATGGCTTCGGTCGGAGGGTCTTGCCGCGCGAACCAGCTTTCATCCACAGAGAACGTTTCAGTCTCGCAAACGATCACGGATCTCTCAACGACATTTTGCAGTTCCCTAATGTTGCCGGGCCATCGGTAGGATTGAAACAACTCCAAGGTCTTCCTGCCGATACCCGAGAATTTCTTCCCCATGCGGCCAGCGAAACGGTGGATAAAATACTCGGTTAAAATCGGGATATCTTCTTTGCGCTCACGCAGCGGTGGCACCTCGATCGGAAAAATGTTCAGCCGGTAGAACAAATCGCTCCGAAATACGCCGGAAGCAATCGCCGCCTTGAGGTCGCGATTTGTCGCTGCGATCAGCCGCACGTCCGCTCGGATGGGCTGCGATCCACCTACCCGCTCGAATTCATTTTCCTGCAATACTCGTAATAGCGCGACTTGCGTCTCCGCTGGGAGCTCACCGACCTCGTCGAGAAAAAAAGTGCCGCCCCGTGCCAGTTCGAAGCGGCCAAGTTTCCGTTGCATTGCCCCAGTGAAAGCGCCTTTTTCGTGGCCGAACAATTCCGAGTGGATTAGGGAAAGTGGTATAGCAGCGCAATTTAGGCTGACAAAGGCTTGCCCCGCGCGCGCGGACCGTTTATGGATCGCCCGGGCGATTAGTTCCTTACCCGTGCCGGTATCGCCCGTGATCAAAACAGTGGAATCGGTCGGAGCGACCTTGGAGACACGTGACAACACAACCCGTAACGAGGCTGATGTCCCAATAATCTCTTCGAACATGGACGCCGCGTCCACCTCTTCGCGGAGCGCCACATTCTCCCTTTGGAGTTGATCCTTTAAGTCTTCTATTTCGCGGTAGAGACGCGTATTCTCCAGGGAGATCGCCGCTTGCGAGGCAAGCACTTTCAGCACCACGGTCCGGTCGGGAGTGAAGACGTGCGGTGTCAGATTGTTTTCAAGGTATAGAACACCGGTCAGTTTGGCCTGGTTAATCAACGGCAAACACAGAATGGAACGGGCGCGATGCTGACCAATGTAAGGATCGGTGGAAAACGGGTTCCCGGATGAGGCATCGTCGATGACGACCTTCTCCTGAGTGCGGATGACGTAACGGACGATCGACTCAGGCAGCGCGTCCGGCGTGAAGGAGGCGTCTCGCAGACGCACAGTTACGCCCTTTCCACTCGTGGTCGCGTCTGCCTGTATCTGTAGCTCATCCCCTCGCGGAACAATCAGGAAACCTCGCTCAGCACCCGCGTGCTCGATCGCCGCGCGCATCAGCCTGTCGATCAGCTTTTCCAGCACTATCTCGCCCGAGACTGCCTGCGAGACCTTGATAACCGTGGCCAGATCCAGGAGTTCGACCGGGGACATGATCGTGCTCGCCTGGCCAGCATTCGACTTTTCTTCATTAAGGTGCGGATACAAATGATCGAGTTGGCTCACCTTGCCATCGGCTCCCCAACGGAGATAGCCGTACCGGGCTTCCCGCAAATACGCATCCGCGATCTTCTCGAAACCGCGTGCCGCGTAGAAGCGTGCAGCGATCTCGTTGGCGAGCGCCTCATTTTGGATAAAGCCGTTGGCCCGCGCTGACCGGATTGCCCGTTCATAAAGCTGCTCGGCGTCGACCACGCGGCCTTCTATTCGTGCGATTTCGGCAGCCGCCAGAGCAGCACGGTCTTCAAAAGTCTCCGGGCAGTGCTCCGCCCATACTTTGAGCTGTTTGTGGTGTGCCGTTAAACCCTCGAGATGTTCATGCCTCTCACCGGGAGCAGCGGAATCCCACGCTGCTGCATGCGATAGCGCGCCATAGAATCGGAATGTCGCTTGTGTAAGCAGTGTTGGGTCAGCCCAAAGCAGTTGTTGCGCCTTCAATGTGGCATCGACAGCGGATGCATAATCACCCGCAAAGAACCGTGCTTGTGCCTTAAGAGGCCAGTATGCAAATCCAGCACTCGCTAATGAGGGATTGCTTGCCAGATGCCGCTCAAACTCCGCCTCATCGAACTCTTTGTCGTTGAACGAACCAAAATTATTCGTCAATCCTCGGAGGGTCCGGATTAGCTGGAGGTTCGAACTAACCATATCGGCAGCGAGTCCGACGCGCGCTCTTTTGGCAAAATCGACTCCTTTTTCCGCTTCCGCCTCCGCCTCGGCAAGGGGATCTCCCGCAACCAGAAAATTGGGGATCAACTCCGTGAAGCTATATGCCGCGTATGTAAAATCACCCATCCGGTAAGCGACCTCGAAGGCATGACGAAGCAAGTCGCGGCCATACCTTACATGTTTCGTCCACGTGACAACGACTTCGAAACACAGACAATTGCGAGCCTCGTAACGTTTTAAGCCGCGCCTTTCCATCAAGCCGTAGCCGAGTTGGCCAAATTTGAATGCACGTTCGTAGTTGCCGAAGCGCGGACCGGCTATAATTCCAAACCACACATACGCAAAGCATGACGCGTCACTGTTGCCGTGCTCGAGACTAAGATTCATCATGCGGCAGTTTACGATTGCGCACAGGTTCTGGTCGAAGAACATTGCAGACGTAAGAAGTTCCGCCAAGAGGTCTAAAACATCCAGAATATCGGGATTGGCGACCAAAGGTGCGTCAAGGAGGTCCTCTATCTGCCGGTGCCCAAGCAGTGACCAAATACGATCGTATTCGCGCTGCACCTCCTCGCCGGTCGGATGAGCCGACCAGTTCATCCCGCCACGCCTAAGATGTTCAAGGCATATTTCGATGCCTCGATCAAGCCGATCCAACGCCGTGTATAGCGTTAGCTGCAGGCGTGTCACAAGAGCCAAATCATGGGCACCATTGGCACGCGCGGCAAGCATCGAAAGCCGTTTTTCGGCCGCTTCCATGTCCGCAGTCAGCAATTCGCACTCGGCCGTAAGATACTCGATAGAAAAGATGAGCTCGTAACGTTGTCCCCAACTCGCTTCCGTTAACATTGCGCGGCTCGCAGCGAGGTATTTCAGCGCTTCTGCATAAGCTATCGCGTTTTTCGCGCGCTTGGCTGCAATGAGATTTAGCTCCGCGATGCGCTCACGCTCCTCAACTGATGTGATGAGGTCGGAGGCAGGATTGAACTGACTGACGACTTCGAAGATTCTTTCTTCCAGCTTCTCTGAAGGAAGCTCGGTCGACATTAACCTCCCTATTCGCAGATGGGCCTGCGCGCGCATCTCTTCCGGGATCAACGAGTAAGCTGCTTCTTGGACACGGTCGTGAAGAAACCTGTACGAATCTTCCATGCGGAAGATAAGGCCCGCTCGGGCCGCCTCCCAAAGGTCAGCGTGCATTTGCTCGATTGAATGCTCGCAAACAATCCGCAGTGTTGCGAACTGCGCGCTGTTGCCTAGGCAGGCAAGCTTTTCTAAGGCGTTTTGGGTTGCCACTGGGAGGCGGTTCAACTTCCCCACCATGAGGTCCACCACATTATCGGTGTACCTTTTGGCATGAATGCGATTCAGGTCCCAAGACCATCGCCCTTCGCCATGATCGAAGGTCAGCAACCCCTCTTCGGCAAGCGCAGAAATAAATTGAATAACGAAAAATGGATTGCCGGCAGTCTTCTCGTGGACCAGGTGCGCTAGAGGGGCGGCGTGCTCCGGTTCGCAGTGAAGAGCATCCACTAGGAACAGTCCCAGGTCTTCAGAGGCTAGGGACGCAAGTACGATGTCCTGCACTATCGATCCAGCCTGGCGAATCAATTCGAGCTTGCGCATTAGAGGATGGGCGGAATTGACTTCGTTGTCCCTATAGGCGCCGATCAACAACAAATGCTGCACGTCCCTCCGGGTCAACAGATCCTCGAGCAAATCGAGCGTTGCAGCGTCGAGCCATTGCAAATCGTCGAGGAACAGGGCGAGTGGATGTTCCTGTCTTGCGAATACGCTAATGAAACGACGGAATACGAATTGGAAGCGGCTTTGCGCGTCCTGTGGCGGAAGTTCGGGGATCGGTGGCTGTTCTCCTATAATGAGCTTCAATTCGGGAACCAGATCCACTATCAGCAGTCCATTCGGGTCTAACGCTTCACGAAGGGCAGCGCGCCAATTGCTCAGGTCTGCTTCGCTCTTACTCAGAAGTGGACGGATAAGGCTCTGGAAAGCCTGCGCTAAGGTGGCGTAAGGAATGTCGCGCTTGTATTGATCGAACTTACCCGATGCAAAAAGTCCGCGGGGCGGAACGAGCGGTTTATGAAGCTCATTGACCACGGAAGACTTGCCAATGCCGGAGTATCCGGAAACGAGCACCAACTCTGGCTGCCCACCGGCTACAACTCGGTCGAAGGCGGTGAGCAGGGTCTCGATCTCTCGTGCTCGCCCGTACAGTTTCTCCGGAATGAGCAGCTTGTCTGATGTGTCGTGTTCGCCGAGAGCGAATCTGTCGATGTCGCCCTTAGCCTCCCATTTGGCAAGGCAGAGCCGAAGGTCGCTTTCGGCGCCGGCCGCTGTCTGGTAGCGCTCCTCGGCAGTTTTCGCAAGCAGCTTCATGATTATTGCAGAAACAGAGTCGGGGACGCCTTTCAACCGCTCGCCGAGTGGCGTCGGCTGTCTCGCAACGTGGCAATGCACCCATTCCATCGGATCGGAAGCCGTGAACGGAAGACTGCCGGTCAACATTTCGTAAAGAGTGACGCCAAGCGCGTAGAGGTCGCTCCGGGAATCAATGCAACGATTCATTCGTCCGGTCTGTTCGGGCGCCATGTAGGGGAGTGTTCCAGCGATGAACTCAGGAGGCTCGGGCGACTGGCGTTCGCGTGGAAGGCGCGAAGCGATCCCGAAGCCCATTAGCCGGACCTCGCCGGTGGTGGAGTTAACGAGAACATTGGACGGCTTGACGTCCTTGTGGATCAGGCCCCGCTCGTGAAACCGGCTGAGTGTTCTTGCGAGAGCGACGGCTAAGCGCAGGAACTGACCCATTTCCATCGGTCCTTGGATGAGTCGATCGAGAGTCTCGCCACCAGGGTCCTCCAGAACGACCGTTTCCTGCCCGGTCTCGTGGGACAGAGCTAGAGGCCGAACCGCCCATGCCGAGTTCAGTTCGTCCTTGAGCGAGTATTCGTTCTCTAATTTCTCGATGGTTCCCAACGACGGTTGTTTGGAAACAGGCGACAGCAATAAGACAGAAGGCGCGTCTGTGCGGCCTGGATCCCTCCCACGGCAGAGGACGAACTCCTCATCCTTGCGAATGGGCGCGAGGACGTAATCACTAGCCGTCGAATTCATAACAGTGCGTTTGAACAGCTGCCAAATCTCGTTTAGCCCTCCGTCTGCGAGGGCGAAACAGAGATTTATTTTTAATTTCTAACACAAACTGAATCAGACGCCAGTCGAATCAACCCTTGTCTCGGGCGGCGACCTCAACATCAAAGCCACAGAAACTTTAAACTCAAAACCCGACAAAATGGAAAAGAATAAAAACCGCGAGGTCCCTCGCCGCGAGGAGCAAGGAAAGAGCATCACGCCCAGGAATTCAATTGCCGTTTTGACGGATTATTGCGAACGGCGCTGTTGGGAAATCCACTCGCGAACAATCGAATACACACGCGAATAGGTCAGCACATCTTGAATGAGCGTGTGCATTTGGCTGCTGGATTCGACGATGCGGTTGCCTGGTCCGGTGTTTCGCACTGTTGCATGGAGTGGAACGCACCGACCGATGACGAATGTCATCTGCTGAATTACAATGGGTGCGGGACAACGCGCGGAATTTCGAGGTCGAATTGTGCCAGCAAAAGTGCCAGCAGAAATGCCAGCAACGTCGGCCTGAATGAGTTTTTTCCGACTCGTTGGTGAGTAGTGATTGAGTACTCGGCGACTTGACGACACACCGGAAAACGCCCATTTTTACAGGCGGTTTCGTTGCCTGTCACGCGACGGGCCTGTGATTGCGGGAGTTAGGATTGAACTGGCCGGTAAGACGAACGTAATCGTGCCTGTCCGATTCCGACCCTCGCCTCCATTACCCTTTCACTACACCGCCCATACTCCGGACGAACACTTCAAGAACACCGTTGACAAATGCGAGTGAGATCATTCTGAGTTGAAGGCGCTTCGCTCCCAGCGCGCCTCTTTCCCCGCTTGCCGTGATCTTCAGGTCGAAGCTTCCTTTTGTCGGCCAACCGGCGCCACTGCCAGTTCACGCTCGGCTCGAAGCCAATGGTCGAGATCGCAGCCGTGACCGCCACCCTCGTTCAGCCAAATCTCATACGCACGCTTCTCAACATCAGCGCGCAAATCCGGCGACACTGGAGAGGCGAGGTCGCTGTTTGTTTTCTTTCGCGTCCCATTTTTCATTGTGCAGTCCTTTCTGAAGTTTTTCCATTTGTGTTGGTCTGATAACCCTCGGATTTGGTGGTTTCGTAAAATCTCATTATGGAGCACACAGGAGGATGTTCGACGGTGGCAACTGAATTTAAGGTGGCTGGGCCGGGAAATTCAGCCGAACCCACGTCGAGAACTTGCCCGGTTGCCGGCCTGCTATTTTGTTTGCGAGCGCAATTTCGTCGTGCGAATCCGAACCCAGGTAAGTATGAGCTTGGAAGTAACTGAATGTCTCCGCTACCTCGGTAGCCTCAGGGAAGAGTGAAGCGTAAACTTCCTTTGGCACTTGTTTGAAGGAGAATTTATGTCCCTGTCGATTTAACGTGTCCACGATTTCACTAAAGCTCATGAAATCTCCGACGAGCGGGAGATACTCGCCATGGCCTGCCTCATCCGGGTGTGCGAACGCGCCAGCGACAATGTTACCCAGTTCATTGATGTCACCCATGTGAATACAACGCGGATTCGGATCGAGCGGGAGAGCCCAGCCCACGGATCCGTCTGCCTGCGTTTGCGGAGCCAGAGCGCCTACAACGTTCTGGTAGTAGAAAGGCGCGATGACAAACGTGTGATTCGCAAAGCCCGCTTCCTTGACTATCCGATCAACCTTGGCCTTGCCGGTAAAGTGGGGAACGTTGAACTTGCCGCCGCTGATCGCTTCTACATTTGGCAGCGTGGACCAGACAAAGTGTTTAACACCGGCATTCCTGGCTGCGCGTATGGCCGCAGTTGTCTGTTTGATCTCGTCGGTGCCTTTCTCCCAAAAATTGGTGACTAGAAATACGCCATGTGCCTTTTCAAATGCGGCTTCAAGGGTTTCCGGTCGGTCTAAATCCGCTGCGACGACTTCTTCGGCAAGGCCGCCATGTTTGCCTGGATTCCGGCTCAGTGCCCGCACCTTGAATTGGCCGTCGGTCTGCAGGGCGCGCACCACTGCGCCCCCCTGTTGCCCCGTTGCGCCAATCACGGAGATTCGTTTTTTGTTGTTGAATAGCACAGTCTTGAACGCTGTTATCGCCCGGTGACCAACACCATTCTGAAGCGAGCTTCGTTCCGCATCATTCGCCCGTAAGCCTCTACAGCATTCACGAGCGGAACGGTTTCGATCATTGGACGGACTCCTTGCAGGGAGCTGAAGGAAAGCGCGTCCTCTGCATCTATCGAAGATCCGGTCATGGTCCCTGCAATCGAACGCATACCGAAAAGAAGCGGGACCGGATTGACGCTAATCGGTTCATCTCCTCCCGCTCCGGCGACAATGAGCTGACCGCGCGGAGCGAGTCCTCCGAGAAGCGGAGACATGGATTTACTGTTTGCCGCTGTAGCGAGGATCAGCCGGGCACCCCCAAGTGCTTGAAGTGCGGCAACGGGATCTTGAGCGCCGCTGTCAATGTAATGATGTGCCCCGAGCTTTCTGGTGAGACTTTCCTTTTCTGAGCCGCGGGCAATGGCTGCGACTTGAAAGCCCATGCGTCGTGCAAACTGAATTCCGAGGTGACCGAGACCACCTACTCCTTGAATGGCGACGAGTTCGCCGGGCCGGGCCTTTGAGTTTCTCAGCCCGTTGAACGTCGTCAATCCAGCGCAAAGGATTGGCGCTGCTTCCGTTGACAGAAGATCGTCAGGAATAGCCGCGAGCCCGCTCGCTTGGGCTATCATCGTTTCGGCATAGCCACCGTCGCTGTGAACACCCGAAATAGGTTGGTTCTGGCAATTGACGAAGTCGCCGCGGCGACACCATTCGCAGTGCCCGCAATGGCCTCCCATATAACTCACGCCGACCCGTTGTCCTTCTTTCCAACCGGGCACGCCAGGTCCTACGGCTTCGATTTTTCCAATGACTTCGTGGCCAGGAACGCGCGGGAAAGTGAGTCCGGGAAAACCGCCTTCAACCGTAAGCGCATCGGTGTGGCAAACGCCACAAGCCTCGACACGAATTCTGACTTGCCCAAGGGCAGGCTCGACAATTACCCGCTCAACGAGGTCCAATTTGCCAGGTTTTGTTACCTGGACTGCTTTATAGGTTCGACTCATGCGGTTCCTTTCATATTTGCTTGCTCATTGCACTGCGTATGAATGCCAGATTAGGGCTAATTTCAAAATATGAGGTAACGCTATTTAGCGATTGCCGTGATGCATTACTTGCATCACGATGAGTTCATGATTCTTCAGCTTCGCTCGTTTCGCGTCGTTATCGAAGAAGGCAGCCTGCATCGTGCCGCCACACGGTTGAATTTGTCGCAATCCGCGCTTTCCCGGCAGATGCAGGCGCTCGAATACGAGTTTGGGGGAAAACTGCTGGAACGAAGTTCCACGGGAGTGCGGCCGACAATGGGCGGCCACGCCTTGTCCGCAAAGGTTGGGGCGTTACTGGGGAATTACGATTCGGTTATGCTGGAAGTCCGCCGGCTGGCGCGGGGTCAGAGCGAAGAAATTCGGATCGGCTATCTCGGCTCGGCTTTTGAAGAATACCTTGAGCCTGCACTGAAAAAGCTCCACAAAGCTCACCCTCGGACCAAGGTGAAATTGCTCGATCTTTTTCCTGGCGAGCAAATCACGGCGTTGCGCAATGGGGAGATCGACATCGGATTGACTCTTGAGACCGGGGCGTTGTTGGGCCGTGACTTTTACACCCGAAAACTGGCCGCTGACAAGAGCGTTGTCTTTCTGCCTAGGGGACATCCGTTGGCGTCCCGGAAGGAACTGAGGCTTGCCGAGTTGAAAAATGAAACATTTCTCATGGGTCCCGACGACCACGTACCAGGCGCTCGTCGCCAACTCATACGGATTTGCCGCAGTTGCGGGAAGTTCAAGCCTAAGCTGATCAATGTTACCGCTGCCGAAGACGTTTCGAGCGTTCTTGCGCTGGTCGCGAAGGAGGATGCCGTGACATTAGGTCCCGCTTTTCTGCGTCGCTGCAAAGCACCCGATGCTGCCGTGGTCCCGGTTACCGACACGGGAGCCACTTGGAATTTATTTCTCGTTTGGCAACGAGGAAAAATTACAGAGCCGTTGCGCACCCTGCTTAACACTCTCCCATTCCAGGCGCGAAGCTCCGAATAGTGGTCCCGCTTTGCTTGACGGCGATGATTGAATCAGTTCACCGTAACGATCTCTATATTTCTAACACAAAAAAACAACACTTGAAGCACCTGATAACCAAAACCCGTTCATTATCCGAAGAAGCATTGGAACAGATTCTTACGGAAGCAAGAACTCACAGCGTCTGGTTTCCGGAACCAGTGAGTGATGATCTGCTGGTTCAGATTTACAACCTGATGAAGTGGGGGCCGACCAGTGCGAATTCATCACCGGCGCGAATCGTGTTTGTTAACTGCTGCCCTGCGTTGCAGAAGGGAACGTCGAGAAAACGAAGGCCGCGCCGGTGACCGCAATCATCGCCCAGGATATGGAGTTTTATGAAAAGCTTCCGAAACTCTTTCCGTTTGCGGACGCGCGCGCGTGGTTTGCCGGAAACAACCCCTTTATCGAATCGACAGCATTCCGCAACAGTAGCTTACAAGGCGCTTATTTCATCATTGCTGCTCGTTCCATCGGCCTCGACTGCGGTCCGATGTCAGGCTTTGACAATGCCAAAGTGGATGCGGCCTTTTTTGAAGGGACAACCTGGAAATCAAATTTCATCTGCAATCTCGGTTATGGAGATTCGAGCAAACTACGCCCCAGAGCGCCGCGTCTTGAATTTAATGAGGCATGCAAAATCCTCTGACTTCAACGATTGGAGAAGCGGCTGAGCATTCATTATTTACCGGGTAGTGTCAGTTTGCTTTCAGTTTTCCTGCGATGCCCGCGACGTGCTTGCCTTGAAACCGGGCCATGGTCAGTTCCTTGACGTTAGGCAGGCGAGAACCATCAGGAGCTGCAATTGTTCCGGCCCCGTAGGGGCTGCCACCGCGCACTTCGCTAATGTCCATTGTTTCAGGAATCGCATAAGGGAGACCAACGTAAATCATGCCTTGGTGAAGCAAGGTAGGAATGAAAGTGAGAATAGTTGACTCATTCCCCCCGCCAGTCCCGGTGCTGGTGAAAACACTCCCCACCTTTCCGATCAGAGCCCCTTTCAGCCACAAGTCTCCTGTCCGGTCGAGAAAGTTCCGCATCTGTCCTGCCATGTTCCCGAATCTCGTGGGGGTTCCAAAGATGATGGCATCGTATTGCGGAAGTTCATCCGGCGTCGCAAACGGCGCCTCCTGCCCAAGCTTTGCCCCGTATTGCTTAGCCACTTCGGGCGACATCGTATCGGGAACGCGCTTTATCATTACATCGGCATTCGCAGAGCGAACGCCTTCGGCAACGGCCTTGGCCATGATTTCGATGTGGCCATACATTGAGTAATAGAGGACGAGTATTTTTGTCATTATGTGTTTCCTTGCTATTGTTAGTCTTTCTGCACCAAATCTTTCACGCCATTGGGAAACATTGCGCGTGCGACTTCC
>WNGJ01006101.1_pt1 | contig 12719 bp, 10 predicted proteins | sample 5400611 | NCBI WGS metagenome assembly WNGJ01 (sample SAMN13153375, study PRJNA577476) | soil metagenome | isolation source: 40 cm soil or saprolite under Garry oak tree replicate 1 | place: USA:California | collected 2016-06-15
CTTGTGGAAAAGGCATCTGTACTATCGACGACAAGGGTGCTTGGTTCTGCTGTCCATTAGCCGCCTCCGAAGAGAACAAGAAAGCAGAAGGAAACGGCACTTGAGGCGATGCTTCTGCCAGCCGGGAGCTAGTTCCCTCTCCATAGTGCTGAGTTCCTCGCGGCCCACCCCATGCAGGGTCAGCATGTTGCTGTGAAGACAATGGTACCGTGGATTTCGGCCCCACCCCATTCACAGTATGGCAACGTGGACACCGCATGGTGCTGTTTGTCGGCGAAAGCGGCATTGCACACTGTGTACATTTCATCACAAAATCTGGGCGCGGAGACCAACATGCCTTCAGGCTGTGGGAGGAAGCGCCCGCTCCTTTCTTGGTGTGTAGGTGGAGGACAGGAACACCAGCCGCGTCCTCCACCGCATCAGTTTCATCAGGCGGCAGTCTGTCACCTTCGCTCCCTGCGTGAGGCGCTTGCCCGTCTGCGGCTCGTGTAAACTGATCTTGCCATCCCGTGTGCCTCCCACATAGGCTTTGCCCCACTTCGGGTGCCTAATCAGGGTGCCGCGTTTGATGCCTTGTGACAGCGTGCCTCCGTAGGGTTTGCGCTTGCCACCCGCTTCGGGCTGCAAGCGATGGAGTTGGCGGCGATGCCAGACCAGGGGGGCGATGCAGACCAACCCGGTGTTATCCGGTGTGGGACAACCTCCTACGGCGCTGTACGCCAGCACCCAAGCATCCACACAATGCGCGTTCCAGACCTCTGCCAGCTTCTTGCTCGTCTTCTTGAGGCCCAACTGCTCACGGAGCGACTTCGTTTCCCACCCTTGCTTGATGGTCACCGGAGCCAGTTTGTGGAGAGCGTTATAAAACCAGATCTTGCCCACTTGCAGCGGGGAGAACGTGCTGTTCCACCTACCTCCTGTGCCGGGGCGCGTCATAGCCTTGATGTCCTCGACCACGAAGGCACTGACCGGGAACAGGTGACACAGGAAGGTGGCCAGTCGCCATTTCCATTGCCAACGGGCTTTCGTGGAGGGTGGCAGTTTCTTCCTGCTCTGGTGCCGGTTCTGGCGCGGCTGACGACAGGGAGTCTTGCGATACCGGCGTGTGCGGCGCATGCGCGTACTTTGCTGTTCGGCTTCCTGAACACCTGTGCGTGCATCGGCCTGGATGTTCAGATAGGTATGCGCCGCCGACACCACGCTATAGCCTTCCTTCTTGCTACCCGGATCGATGCCGACCACGATGGCTTGCGTTTCGCGGGCAGATGGCTCGACGTTCAGACGCACGCAAAACACGCCGCCTTTCCAGAAGCCGGTCGCCTTGCCACTTCTGATCCAGCACCGTGCTCGTGCGGGCGTCGTCGGCATGAGCGGGTGCTGATGCTGATCCACTACCGGAACAAAGATGTGTGCCATGATGCGATAAGCCCCTTTCGGGTGAACTAGAGTCCCTTCGCTACTGACCATCGGAGAGGAGACGAATTAGGGAGGCGTCCGTCTCGTCCTGCGGACTGCCACGTCCAGATGGTTCAGCCTCCTTCAAGCGTCCCCTGACCGGAACTTGGACAAGCTAGTCTCGTGTTTGGTCTCGCAGACGGCTCACGGGCGAGGCAAGTCCGTCTACAAGCCCGCCCCCTTGAAGGGGACGGGTACTTGACTATCACTATGGTTAAAGGTTAGGGTATCATTGTGTACAACGAACAACTACGTATCGAGTAATCGGGCTCCCCAAAATGGCTAATGTTTACAAGCATCCTTTGACAAAAGCTTGACAGCAACCGCCTACCCTACTACAATTAGAGCAAATAGTGACGAGATACTTCAAGCATGTGTGCTGCATACTTCATTTGAACGAAGGTGCGCGAGAGCATCGTAGGAGGGCAGAGAAACACAACGTGATACAAAGTAGTAACGTAGAACACGTTTTGGCACAACACACAACGAGATTGCGTATCTGCCTCCAACGTGCTTCAGGTGACAACGAAGGTCCAGAAGAGGGCAGTGACGCTTGGCTCCTTCTTCATGCCTTGATTGGACATAATACGCCTATCCTCTTTGAGCGGTTCGAGCAATCCGGTCGTTGGCTGGCTGAACAGGGGGGCCGACTGGATATCCGCCTGCAAGGCTTGCAACTGTATATAGATGCTCTTGCACATGAACTTCAAGACATTTTCAATACCACTTTGTCAGATGTAAACTACGAAGAGTGTACTAAATTATTGCTTGAAGCCACCTCACGCGTCTATCAATTGCAATCAGCGTGTACCCTCGCTCTCACTCGTGGCTATCAGAGTGTGATGGAGCGCAGCTCTAGCGAGCGACATAGCCTGACGGAACAGCTTGAGGAGCGTTTTCATGCCCTCCAGCGCATTAATGGGGTCAGTAACTCCTCTATGGACCTTGACCAAACATTGGAGGTTATTGCTCAGGAGGTAGCAACCCAGCTACAGGCTGATCTCTGTACTATCTCTTTCTACGATGAATTACAACGCATGCTGACACTCCGTGCCACGAATGGCCCTCGTCCTTTAGGTGGCATGCATTTTACGTTACGCCTGGGAGAAGGCTATAGTGGCTGGGTTGCTGATAAGGGAAGCCCACTACTTGTACGTGATGCTCTAGCTAATCCTCAATTTGCCACCGAAGTTCGTGCCTATAATAGTGAATATCACGGATTGATGGCCATACCCATCATCTTTTTTGGTAACGCGGAACGTTTGATCGGTGTGATCAGCGTGCAGTCAAGGGAGCCACGCGAGTTTAGCAGCACCGAACGCAACTTTGTCGAGGTCATCGCCGGGATCATCGCCATCAATATCGAGAATACTCGCCTCTATGAGCAAACTGATGAGCAACTCCGACGCAAGGTACATGAGCTTGCCACGATGCATAGAGTCTCGGCCATCATTGCCTCGACACTCAACCTTGATGAAGTACTTCAGATCATCACTACTCAGGCCGTTCATCTCTCTGGTGCTGAGCGATCATGTATCTTTGAGCTAGATGCTGAGCAACAAGTACTCCATGTCGTAGCTCACTACGGTTTGAACACATCTATGGCCCGAGGCTTACCGATTGGCTACGGCGAGTGCTGTGCGGGACGCACTGTCCAGACAGGCCAGCCCAGCATGGCCATAGATTGTTTTTCTCACAACGAACACTGTTTCCTCTTTAAAGACCCTGGTGTCTCATCCGACATACATTCTGTCCTCTGCATCCCCTTACAGGTCAAACAGAAGATTCTCGGCTGTATCTGTATCTATAGTAGCCATCGCCACCAGCTTTCATCTGAGCAAATGCAGTTGGTCATCACCTTTGCCAACGAAGCCGCCATTGCTATCGATAATGCCCGTTTGTACGACGAGACCCGTCGCGGCTTGGAACTGAAATCTGCTCTCTTGCGCGAGTTACATCATCGCGTTAAGAACAATCTGGCTACTGTGGCCAGCATTCTCTCCTTGCAGCAACGACGCACAAAATCGCCAGAAGTCCGCTATACCCTGGCCGAAAGCGTCAACCGCGTGCAGGGGTTAGCGGCCACCCACGATCTGCTTGCCCATGAGGATGTGAGTGAAGCTCGTGTTGACGATGTTGCACGCAAGATTGTGGGAGTCGCCAATGCCAATCTGCGTCCACCGGAGACACATATTACCTTCGAGGTGGAACCATGTCCCATCGTCATCCCCTCACGGGCCGTCACCATTCTGGCACTTGTACTCAATGAAATGGTCTCCAATGCCATCAAACATGGTATGGTCGGACTACGTGAAGGCAAAGTTACCATTCGTGGCTTTGAAAAAGGCGGCATTGTTACCGTGCAAGTTATTGATACTGGCGCAAAGCTGAAACTCTGGGAACCGGATGAAGCAGAGCGCAATGAAGGTTTGGGTCTCTTGCTCATAAAAAATCTCATTAGTGATTTAGGAGGTACCTTTACCCTCCAACACTCAGTGGCAGGAAGTTCTACTCTTGCAGAAGTACGTTTCCCACTGGCGCACTCTCGAGCTCAGTTAGTAACAAAGGAAACAGAAAGTTAGCAGGAGGTGTGGGGAACGGTGGTCCTCTTCGCGTTATTGCAGCTCGAAGGAACAGAGAATAACCTGGGAGCTGTAGCGGATCGAGGGATTAAGTAGTAATAGGTAGAGGTAAAAGGCATGTACCATACTGAAAACAGCGCACGCATCCTGGTGGTTGAGGATGATGCCGACATCCTCCAGGTATTGTGTGCGTTTTTGAAATGTGCAGGATTTGAAGTGCGCGGCATCGCCAACGGGCAAGAGGCCATATGGCTCATCCCAGAGTTCTCTCCCCATTTGCTTGTACTGGATTTAATGATGCAACCGGTGAGTGGCTTTCAGGTTCTAGAGTGGCTACACACCAATTGTGTTACCCCTCCTTTACCTGTACTGGTACTCACGGCTCGTACCCATTTAACTGATCAGCTTCAAGGCCTCGAAAAAGGAGCTATCGAGTATGTGACCAAACCAACTCAACCCAGCTTGCTGGTTGAGCGTATTCGCTATATCCTCTCGCTCAGCGAGGAACAGCGTACTCTTTTGAGGTGTAGGCGTATAGACGAACAACGCCGGGTATTGGAACGTGTCTTTGCACCACTCCCTGACGAATTTGTGTACTAGATTGGAAAAGCACGGTGAGGCGACATAAATTGGCAGAGAGGGCTTGGAGAAAGCCTCATGCAGGTTGCCCACACCTTGAGCAGAAGCGATTATGGACTTGGTTGCGGAAGCCACAGACGCGACACTGTTTTAGAGGAAAGCCACAGCTTGTACAAAATTTCTGCTGGGGTTTATTAGGATTGTGACAACGAGGACAGGGATACAACGATATAGGTCCCATTTGACTGGGCTCAGGTGTTCTCGTTGCGAATGGCAATGATTTCATCGCTCCATCAAGTGCCTGAGCCATATCGCTTGCTCGCTGGTAACGTTGCGCTGGATTTTTCATCAAAGCCGTTTGAATCACCTGAGCAACAGCCAGATCGATGTGCGGATTGATCAAAGAGGGATGAGGGGGCATCTCATAAATATGACTATGGGCAAGAGCCGGGTAATTGTCACCTAGAAAAGGAAGACGCCCCGTCAGAGCTTCAAACAGCATCACGCCCAGTGCATAAATATCAGCTCGTCCATCCACGGGACCACCTTGACACTGTTCGGGAGACATATATTCAGGCGTCCCTACACCAGCTCCTTGGCGCGTCAGGTCCTTGCTACCGGCCAGGGCTTTGGCAATACCAAAGTCCGAGAGAATAGGCCGCCCGGAGCGATCCATCAATACATTGACAGGTTTCACATCACGATGAATAATGCCGTGATCATGGGCATAAGAGAGGGCACTGGCAAGTTGCGAGAAAATACGGTTGGCTTCGACGATATCCATGGTCTTACCAACCGCTTGTAACTGATCCAAGCGTTGTTTGAGCGTTCCCCCATCAACGAGCTGCATCACAATGTAAAGATTATGGTTATATTCACTAGCATCATGGACAGTTACAATGTTGGGGTGCGAAAGCCTACCCACCAGCTTCGCCTCCTGATTGAAACGCTCTACGAAATTGCGGTCGGCAGCAAACCATGGCGGCAAAACCTTGATCGCTACTTCGCGATCAAGGTTCTCCTGACGTGCTTTATAGACACGAGCCATGCCCCCCTGACCGAGGGGTGCTAAGATTTTGTAGTTTCCAAGCGTCGCACCGATCAGATCGTCTTGCTGCACAACTGTATTGAGTGGGAGAGGTTAGGGCTTTACAGGTATGCCGTGACCTCCGGCGCACCCTTCCTCCTCTAACGTCTAGCGAACACCAACACTGTTTGACCGAGTTGAATTTTATCTCCTTCATTGAGGGGATAGACCTGATATTTATTCACCAGTTGACCATTGACTTTGGTACCATTCGCACTTCCCTCATCACGCAAGGCATAGCTGCCATTGCCCTGATTGACAATCGAGGCATGCAAACGGGAAACAGCCAGGTCTTCGAGAAAAATGTCACTTTCGCGGCTACGCCCAATGCTGAGTGTCTCTTTACGTACTTCATAGACACGTCCTGGTTCTTTCCCCTCTTCAACCCTCACAATACCCATACTACCTTGAGGACCAGTACCAACACCGCTTGGTACGCCACTGGGTCGAAGCATAGTCTTATCATTATCAGCACCGCCGAGCGCTGCTGCATCTTGCCTCATTCCAGTAGAGCCAAAACCACCCTGATTTTGGCCCGGTTGCCATGCTGGCATACCGCTATTGCCCCCCATCGCTTGTGCCGGAGAAGGCGGTTGAGCAGGCTGATTCCATCCTTGCTGGGCAGGTACTGATTGTTGCGCCGGAGCCATATTCCAGGGATCTGCCGCCTGTCCAGATGACTGTCCCCATGCCGGGCCTGGGCTATTCGCACTGTAGGCAGTGCGATCCTGTTGTCCTGGTGATGGTTGTCCCCACGACTGGCCCAAGCCTCCACCATAGGCAGTACGATCCTGCTGTGCAGGAGGATTATTCTGCATATCCCATGGAGAAGGATTCTGCTGCATAGAAGAACCTGCTTGTGGCTGTCCCCACTGGTCTTGCGCCGCAGCAGGTTGCTGAGATGAAGGAGCAAAGTTAGGATCCCATGCCGGTTGACCACTCGCCATACCTGGACCAGCCGCTAGTGTACCTGAGTTAGGAGTACCCCAGCCTCCTGCTTGCTGCTGTTGTCCTGTTGCTGGTGCTCCCCAACCTCCTGCTTGTGGTTGTTGTCCTGCTGCTGGTGCTCCCCAACCTCCTGCTTGCTGCTGTTGTCCCCAAGCATTATCGGCGGAAGGAGCAGCCACATTACCTTGTTGGTTCCATCCACCCTGCTGTTGGCCTTGTGGCTGCCAAGTAGCAGCACCGGTAGCCTGATTGGCTTTGGCACCCTTTTTTTTGCCTGGACTGCGGAAGAGAAAAACGGCACCAACCAGAATCACCACTGCGATCACTAGACCAGCAATGATAAGAATGTTGTATGGAACCGCAAGACCAGTCGCAAAAACGATGAATGCAATTTCCGCTATCATATCGTTCACCCCTCTGATCATAAGAACAGTCTTCTGACCATTTGCAGATACCTGCTCAAAGATATCTCTAGACTGCGATTCAGTGCGACTTCACGCTTCTGCTATCGCAATTCAAAACGCACCTCAACGCTGCCAAAGCGGAGCATATCACCATCTTTGAGTGTATGCTCTTCATGTGGTGTTAAAGTTACTCCGTTTAAGCGTGTCTTGTTCAACGCATTGAGGTCTTCTACGCTGTAGGCCCCGTGCTGATGTCTCAAGTAAGCATGGCGTCGCCCCACTGTTTTGTCTGGCAGGTTAATCTCTGGAAAGATACCCAGAATGGGGTCTTGGCGTCCAACCACCATCAACTCACCTGTCAGAGGAATTGATTGTCCACTGGAGATAACCACAAGACGTGCCTGTTTTGGTGGAGGAGCCAGTGGCCTCCCAATCCCGACATTGTTTTTAGGGGAGTCATATCCAGGTCTATCGGTTGGCATGGTTTGGATACGCTCCTGTAATTGATCAAGTGCTGCAATAAACTCCTGTGGCGTAGCATAACGTTCTGCCGGTAATTTCGCCATAGCCTTTTGCATGAATACATCCATATCCATAGGCAAATCCGGGCGAAGATGGCAGATCGAAGGAACTTTTGCATTCATGTGTTTAATTACAATGTCCACCGCCGTTTCTCCCTCGAAAGGGGGCCTACCAGCTAGCATCTCAAACAAAACAGCAGCAACCGAATACAGATCAGAGCGGGTATCCGCCGAACGCCCACTCTCCGCCTGCTCAGGCGAGATATAGTAGGCCGTACCCATAAATACGTTAGACTGGGTCAAGGTGACCGTTTCACGCCCTCGTGCCAACCCAAAATCCACAATCTTCACCACATCTTTGCTCGTAATCAGAATATTCTGTGGCTTGATATCGCGATGGACCACCCCCTGCTTATAGGCTGTCTCCAGCCCCTCAGCAATCTGTCGTGTGTAATTCAACGCTCGTAACGGGTCCATTGGGCCATGGGTCAGCATGTGATACTTGAGGTTCTGCCCATCAATGTACTCCATAGCAATGAATTCGTAGAGGCCATTATCATTGCCATAGTCCACAACACGCACAATATGAGGGTCACTGAGGCTCAGAATAATATGTACCTCTCTATGGAAACGTGCCACTAGCTCACCATCATTTGCCATTTCAAGATGCAAGACCTTCACAGCATAAATGTGGTTATTTTCCGTATCACGCGCAACATAGACCGTTGCAAAACTGCCCCGGCCTCGCTCATCGATAAGCTTATACCTACCCTTGATGACACGACCGATCATGTCACCGTTCATCATGCAAAACTCCTAACTGAAAGGCTACTCTTCGCGGCTATTATAACACCTTTTACTACTGAATGTCATGCTACTTTTTTTTTATTGTCCCCAATCCCCTCGTGTTATACAAACGAAACAACTGACAAATAAGTCATCTTATGGGTAGAGTCTCCTACTATAGCACAGTCTACCTCACACCTTATATAATGTATATACGCTTGGCTTATCTTCAGTGGTCTCACTCATATTTCTTGTTGTGTATAGATTTAACAGAGGAAGAACTTATGCAATCTGTACGTGGCATCCTCCTCGACATTGATGGAGTTCTGCATATTAGCATGCAGCCAATTACAGGCGGCACAGAAGTACTAGCATGGTTGAAACAGCAGGGCTATGCCACTGGCTTTGTCACGAATACCACCACCTTCGCTCGTGCCACTCTCGCACAGCGTCTACAAGCTATCGGTCTTCCCATTGATGAACAACATTTGATGACTGCTCCTGTCGCTACGGCAAATTATATTCGTCAACACTATCCAGGTAAACGCTGCTGGGTCTTGACGAAAGGGAATACCGCCGAAGACTTTGCGGGTATTGAGCTTGTCGAGTCACAGGCTGATGTCGTCGTCATCGGCGGGGCCGAGGAACTTCTCACCTATGAGGCCATGAATGCTGCCTTTCGTATGATCATGAATGGAGCAGCACTCCTGGCAATGCATACGAACCTCTACTGGCGTACCAAGACTGGCTTACAGCTAGATAGCGGAGCATATGTGCATGCCCTAGAAATAGCTACAGGCCAACAAGCGGTCGTCCTGGGTAAACCTGATCGTGCCTTCTTTGAGCAAGCGTTACTCTCCATTGGTGTCTCCGCACATGAAGCCGTGATGGTTGGCGATGACATCGAGAACGATATTGGTGGGGCTCAGCATGCAGGCTTACGTGGTATCCTGGTTTGTACAGGCAAACACGGAAGCAACTCACCTCTCTTAGAGAAGGTGCAGCCCGATGCCATCTTACCTTCCATCAGAGAGCTACCTCAGTGGCTCAGTGCGTAGTTGCCTTATCCTCCTCTGGTTCACAGAGAACCGAACGATGAGAACATCTCGCTAATACTCTCTCGATTGTGAATACGTTTGATAGCTTCAGCGAAGAGCGGGGCCACAGAAACAACCTCGATCTTCTCCGAGAACTGGACCGGCTGGTTTTCCACCGTATCAGTAATCAGCAGCTGCTTGAGAGGACTTTTATCGATCCGCTCAATGGAGCTGTTTGTCAATACACCATGTGTGACAGCAGCATAGACCTCTTTAGCTCCCTGCTCTATCAGCTTTATCGAGACATTGACCAGGGTGCCAGCCGATATCGTAAAGTCGTCTACAACTACAGCGGTTTTACCACGCACATCGCCAATGAGATGTAAAACCTTGGCCTTCTCATCATGGCCAGTGCGTTCCTTATCGGCAATCGCTAGCGATACTCCCAGAGCTGAGGCATATTTACGTGCCTGTTTTGCAAAACCGACATCGGGCGAGACGATGATCATATCCTGCAGGTTCTTCTTACGAATACACTCAACGAGAATGGGCAACGCATAGAGGTTATCTACCGGCAGATGAAAGAAGCCCTGAATCTGGGGTGCATGTAAATCCATAGTGACCACGCGATCTGCTCCTGCCACCTCAATGGCATCGGCACAGACACGTGCACGAATAGAGACTCGTGGCTCGTCCTTCTTATCCCCTTTAGCATAGCTAAAATAGGGCATAAGCAGGGTCACCGACTCAGCACCAGCACGCTTCAAGGCATCGATCCAGAACAGCAACTCCATGAAGTTGTCGTTGGAGGGAAACACTGTCGATTGCACCAGATAGACGCGCTGCCCTCGCACATTCTCCAGAATACGTACAAACGTGTTGCCATCCGAAAAATGCAACGTCTCATTTTTGCCCTGAGTAATGTGCAGGTACTCACAGATACGAGCGGTTAAGCGCGGACTGCCGCTCCCCGCGAAAACCAATATATTGTCATAGCCCATATGCCAGCTCCATTTACTCACACAGCTTCTTCAACGCGACCACCCAGGTATCTCGCCAGGAACACTTCTGCTACCGCATAGAACCTCAAGCGATTCTCTGGCTTGGCAAATCCATGTCCCTCATCGAGAAAGAGCATATATTCGTATTCGATACCTCTGCTCTTCATAGCTTCTACAATTTGCTCAGATTCAGCCTGCTTGACACGCGGATCATTGGCTCCTTGAGCGATGAGAAGAGGAATTTTGATCTGGTCAACTTTAAAGAGTGGTGAGCGCGACTTCAAGAACTCTTCCTCAGTATCAGGATTACCAACCCGTCGGTGCAGCGAGGCCAAGAAGGTAGACCAGTAGGGCGGCACGCTGCGAATCAACGTTACCAAATTGCTAGGACCGACAACATCTACCGCGCAACAGAACAGGTCAGGCGTAAAGGTAGCTCCTACCAGAGCTGCATAGCCGCCGTACGAACCACCATAAATGGCGATGCGTTTGGGATCAGCGATGCCTTGCTGTATCGCCCATTCGACAGCATCTACCAGATCGTAGTGCATCTTGCGGCCCCATTCCTTGTTGCCTGCGTTCAGAAATTCTTTGCCATACCCCGTAGAACCACGATAATTCACCTGCAAACAGGCATAACCACGATTCGCTAGCCATTGCGCCTCCGGGTTATAGCCCCACATATCACGCGCCTGTGGCCCACCATGTACATTTAGCACCAGAGGTAGATTCGTCTTGTCCTGTCCCAGTGGCAGCGTCAGATAGCCATGAATAATCAGACCATCTCGTGCCTGGAAAGAGACTGGCTCCATCGTTGCTAGCGTATACTTGTTCAATTCGGGCTGGTTGTCAAAGAGAAAAGTTACTTTGCGCGTCTTTCTTTCATAGGCATAAAAGGCTAGAGGACCGTTATCTCTGGAAAACGTTACTATCCAGGTACCATCAGCATGGTCACGGCTGGTAATCGAGAAGTTTCCTCGTGAGATATCATGAATAGTGTCAAAGTCCAATCGGATTGATTCGTCTAAGACGACCCATTCAACCTGCTCCCTGGCAAAGGCCACAGCTTGAATCTCATATGTGTCGGGGTCTGTCATAACACCGCTCACATCATACTGTGGGTCTTCAGCAATGACCGTTATTTCACCGCTCCCAATTGCCAATTTGACCAGTTGGCCAGCATTGGCATTGCGTGCATCTATCAGGTACAGAGTTTGCCCATCCTTAGTAAAACCAATAGGCACACTGTTCTGGGCATCATCTGGGTTCCACGTCAACAGAGTTTGCCAGTCGGCCTGCTCATCATCACGGACGAGTACGGCGCGGCCACCGTCAGCAAGCATTGCCAATGCGCCACGCACCTTGAAATGTGAATCCGTTATCCAGCCAGCCACATTACCTGGGTTTTTAGCTACCAACGCCAACGCACCAGAGGTCAAATCGAGATGATAGACGTCATGCACTTTCGGATTGTCCTTATTCATGGCAATCAGCACTTCATTGGGAAAATGTTTATCCAGATCAACAAGCTGCGTCTGCACATTTTCAAAAGGCGTCAAGTCTCTGGTTTCTCCTGTCTCCAGGTTCGTGGCATATAACCGCCAGTTCTCATTCCCCCCAACGTCCTGAATATACAGAATATGTTTATTGTCATGTGCCCAGATATAAAAGCGCACACCTCTATCGGTATCATGAGTAACCGGTTGATAATACTCACTGCCGACAGGCCCTACCCATACATTCAGCACATTATCAACCGGTGCCAGATAGGCCATTCTTGTGCCATCCGGCGAGATGCGGGGATTGGTCTGTACGGGATTGCCCAGTAACACTTTACGGGGAATAAGCACTACGGACGATGCCGTTGGATTGGTCACGTTATCGCTCCTCTAATAATGAATATTTCTCATTCATCTTCTCACTCGTGAAGGTCAAGCACAATTCACTCTACCAGATCACCATGCTTTTTGCAACAAAGCTACTGATGCAGAACAATTCAGAGCATTTCTTGATATACCTCATACGTTTGGCGGGCGATCTGCTCTTGTGTATAATGCTTTAACACTCTTTGCCGTCCCTTCCTCGCTAACCGAGCGTATAACTCAGGATCGTCCAGGAGTTTCTGGACACAGGCCACCAACTCTGACACATTGCCTTCCGAGAAGACGAGACCAGCATCGCCGATGACATGCGGAATCTCGCCCGAATTGGAACCGATCACTGGTGTCTCACAGGCCATCGCCTCACACAGCACACGCCCGAACTGCTCTTTCCAGTTTGGACGGCTCAGCGATGGCAACACCAGCACGTCCAACTGTT
>WNGJ01018484.1_pt1 | contig 12719 bp, 17 predicted proteins | sample 5400611 | NCBI WGS metagenome assembly WNGJ01 (sample SAMN13153375, study PRJNA577476) | soil metagenome | isolation source: 40 cm soil or saprolite under Garry oak tree replicate 1 | place: USA:California | collected 2016-06-15
CGAACGAGTCGGCCACCGCGAGGGTTGCCGAGGTGAAGACCACCGTTTCCTTGCCGGCGAAGGCTCGCGCCTGGAGCTCGCGTCCCGCCGTTGTGGGAGCCGCCTGCACCAGTGGGCGGCCCGAGCGACGCTCGCTTCGGATCCAGTAGAGGCGATCGGGGCGCGGCTGCAACAGCGCCTGGCGGATGAGATCGACCCGCCCCTGGAACTGAGTCACAAAGAGGTCCAGTTCGCGCTGGGCGTACGAGTTGCTCTCCAGCGGCAGCTGGGCGGCCGCATCATCGAGGGCGCGACGGAACCGCATCGCCTGATCGGCGAGCTTGCTGGCCAGCCCGGAAAGCGGCACCGTCTCTGACGAGGCCCGAAGGAGCGAGTCGAGGACGACCGGTTCCTCGCGCGACGGACGCAGCGGGATTTCCGGCTGTCGCTGCCTCACGATCGCCCGCGCCTCCTGGAAGAAATCGGCCGACGCCTGTTTCATCTCCGCGGCCGCGGTGCGCACCCCGTCACCCGGCGGGCCGACCGCGGCGCGGAACCAGGTCAGCGCGCCGTCGATGCTTTCCAGCACCTCCTCCTCCCCCACCCGCTGGGTCAGCGCGTCGACCGCCGTCTCTTCGAGCTGGTGCGCCTCGTCCACCACCAGGTGCGCGTGCGACGGCAGCACCGAGCCCCCGTTGAGCGCGTCGGCCAGGAGCAGCGCGTGGTTGGTCACGATCAGGTCCGCATCCTGTGCCCCGCGCCGGCTGTTCCAGTAGAAACATTGCTGGGTCTTGTAGTTTTCGCAGTGTGCGGCCAGGCAATCGTCCGCCGTCGACGCCGCCCGCAGCCAGAACAGCTCGTCGAATCCGTTGAGCTTGATCTCAGAGCGGTCGCCATGGCGGGTTTGCGCCAGCCAGACGAGCATCCGCAGCTTGAACTTCACCTCGTCGTGGAACCAGCTGCCGTCGGCGCGCCGGCTGGGCGCGTTGAGGTAGCGATTCCAGCGACGCAGGCTCACGTAATTCGAGCGGCCCTTCAACAGCGACGCTTTGAAGTCGAAGGGCAGCCAGCTGCGCATGAAGGGGATGTCCTTCGAGAACAACTGCTCCTGCAGCGTGATCGTGTTGGTCGCGACCACGACCCGCTCCCCTCTCGCGACCGCGTGGTGAACCGCCGGCACCAGGTACGCGAGTGACTTCCCGGTCCCCGGGCCGGCCTCTACCAGGAGCCGGCCACCGCGAGCGTAGAGCTGGGCGATGGCCAGCGTCATCTGCAGTTGTGATTCGCGAAGTTCGTAGTCGTCCAGCAGGCCCGCCATGGGACCATCGGGCCCGAGCAGGGCGCGAATGGTCTGTGGGTCGGTCGAGGGCGTGTCGGGACGCGCCGCCGTGACCGGCAGGATGGGCACCGGCGGCAGGCTATCGACGCCGCTGGGTCCGGCACCGCGAGCATCTTCGAGGAAGTGGTGGATCGGGTGCGGCCAGCCGTTGGCCACCTCGAGCATCCGCTCGAGCAGCTCGGCCTTAAAGCCGCGCGCAAACCGCAAGAGGTAGCGGAAGAGCTGCCGCGCGGCGTCCGCGTCCGACAGCGCCCGGTGAGGATGCGGGTGGGTGAGCCCAAGCTGCCGGGAGAGGTGCGGCAGGCTGTGGCTGGGCACGGCGGGCAGCATGATCCGCGATAGGTCGAGGGTGTCGAACAGGACATACGCCGGCTGCGCGTCACCGTCGACGAGAAACGACAGATCGAAGTTGCCGCTATGCGCCACGACCCCACTCGTGCCGACGAAGTCGATCAGCTGCGCCAGGACCTCCTCTGGATGGGGCGCCGCCGCCACGTCGGCATCGCGGATCCCGGTCAGATCCTGCACGGCGCGCGGAATGCCGACTTCGGGACGGACCAGGGACTGAAAGGTCGCGAGGACCTCGTCGCCCTGGAAGCGGACCGCCCCAACCTCGATGATCCGATCGAGCCTGGGACTGAGGCCGGTGGTTTCGAGATCGAGAGCAACGAGCGTGCGATCCACTATCGCAATGCTCTCAAATCGGGCCACCGCTTACAGCAATTTGGCAGCAAGCTCCGCGAGTTCTGACCTTTGGCCCTTGGTGAGCGTGACGTGGCCGGCCAGCGGGTTGTTCTTGAATTTCTCGATCGCGTAGCAGAGCCCGTTGCTCCGGAAATCCAGGTAGGGATGGTCGATCTGGTTGGGGTCGCCGGTAAGGACGATCTTGGTCCCCTCGCCCGCCCTGGACACGATCGTCTTGACCTCGTGCGGGGTAAGGTTTTGTGCCTCGTCGACGATGATGAACTGCTGCGGGATGCTCCGCCCGCGGATGTAGGTGAGCGCTTCCGCCTCGAAGAGCCCCTTGTCCTGGATATGCCGGATCATGTCCGCCGCCATCTGCTCCTTGTAGATGCAGCCCATCAGGTACTCGAGGTTGTCGTAGATCGGCTGCATCCAGGGTCGCAGCTTTTCGTCCTTGTCGCCGGGAAGGTAGCCGACGTCCTTGCCCATGGGAATCACCGGGCGCGTGACGAGCAGGCGGCGGTAGCGATGCTGGTCCAGCACCTGGTTGAGGCCGGCCGCCAGCGCGAGCAGCGTCTTCCCGGTGCCGGCCTGGCCGGTCATGGTGACAAACGGGATCCGCTCGTCGAGCAGGATGTCGAAGGCGAAGCGTTGACCGAGATTCTTGGGTTGAATGCCCCAGATTTCTTTCTTGATCGCCGCCAGCCCAACCACCTGGCCGGCAGCCGCGTCGAAGCGGCCCAGCGCGCTCGACTTCGCCCCGTTCACCGATTTGAAATGGACGAACTGGTTGAAGTAGAGCTGGCCGTTAGACGGCTGGTAGAGATTCGTCTTCGTGAAGTTCTCGATGTCATCCGGCGTCACCGTCAGCGTCGTCATGCCGTCGTAGAGGTCCTCTTCCTTGAGCACCATCTTGTCGGTCTCGTAGTCCTGCGCCTGCAGGTTGAGGGCATCGGCCTTCACCCGGACGTTGATGTCTTTGCTGACCAGGATGACGGGCGTGCCATCGCTCTCGGCCTTCAGCTGCAACGTCAGGGCGATCACCTGGTTGTCGGGCTTGCGCGGATCGAGATCCTCGGGGAGCTGCGCGGTGCTCTCGTGGGTCAGCACGACACGGAGCGTGCCACCGTACTTGAGTTCGACGCCCTCGGAGAGCTTTCCCTTGGCACGAAGCTCATCGAAATAGTGGGCGATCAAGCGGGCGTGACGCCCGACCTCGTCCTGCCGGCGCTTCTGACCGTCGACCTCCTCGATCACGGTCAGGGGGATCACGATCTCGTTGTCCTCGAAGGAGTAGATCGCGTTCGGATCGTGCAGCAGGACGTTGGTGTCGAGCACGTAGATCTTCTTCATGCTTGAAGGCTCCGCGGCAGGGTCGAGCTTGCGTACTCCCCCTGGTTTTCCAACGGGAGCAGCTGGGCGATCTTTGTCATCAGGTAGTCGGCGCTCTGCTGATGATCCATCGCGCTGCCGTCGCGATTCCGTTCCGGAAGCTGGAATGGTTCGCCAAACGTCATGGCGACGTCCGCCCGCCGTGGAACCTTGTTGTGGCGGCCAAGAACATTTTGCGATCCAGTGATCGCGATCGGCACCAGGGGCGCGCCGGAGCGACGCGCCACGAAGCCGGCGCCTGGCTCGGCCCGGAGCAGGCGGGCATCCCCGGATCGGTGGCCTTCAGGAAAGAGGACGACGGCTGACCCCTGCTTGAGGAGGCCGAATGCCCGCCGAAGCGCGGTCCGGTCGGGGGAGTGGCGTACCACCGGAAAGGCATGGTAACCGCGCATCAGCCACGCCCAGCTGCCTTTGAACAGCTCTGCCTTGGCCATGAACCAGACCGGCCGGGGTGTCCAGCCGCCAATGATGGCCGGGTCGACCGCCCCCACGTGGTTCGACACCATGAGGAGCGGGCCCGAGCGTGGCACGTTCGCCACGCCGCGAAGCTGAAACTTTGACCCCAGAAGGATTCTCGTGAGGAGCCGTGCAAGACCAGTAAGGAAGGAATAGCTCAAAGCGATCAATGCTTCGGCAAACGGGCCATCACTTCGTCAAAAACCTGACGGACCGACTTGCTCTCAGTCGCGACGATTATAGCATCGGTGGCGGGGCGTAACGGCGCGACTTCGCGCTCCTGGTCGGCGCGGTCTCGCGCCTCGACTTCCTGTTCGAGCACCGCGTCCGGGGTGGCGCTGCCGCGTGCTTCGTCCAACTCGCGGCGCCGTCGGGCGACCCGCTCCGCGGCCGGTGCGGTGAAGAAGAATTTCACGTCCGCGTCGGGAAAGATGACGGTTCCGATGTCGCGCCCCAGGATCACCGCATCACCCGGCGCCGCGCGCCGCTGCGGCTCGATCAGGAGGCGCCGCACCTCGGGGATCCCCGATATACGCGAGAGCTCGGCGGCGATTGCCGGATCGTGTGCCGCACTGCTGATATCCCTGCCATCGATCGAGAGCAGTGGTCCGGCACGACCCGCCGAGGGCGACGTGTTGATCTCGATGCGCAACTCACCGAGCATCCGCATCAGCGCGGTCACGTCGTCGGCCGCGATGCCGCGTCGTCGCGCCTCAACGGTGACCGCCCGATAGAACAGGCCGGTGTCGACCAGGGCGAAGCCGAGGACGTCCGCCACCATGCGCCCGACGGTCGTCTTTCCCGAGCCCGCCGGCCCGTCGATCGCGATGATCACGCTAGAGTCCCGCCGCGGCCTTCAAGCGGGTTACCTCGTCCGCCCGGAGTGGGCGGACGTCACCCTCGGCAAGGTCACCGAGCTGAAGCCCATCGATGCGCACCCGCTGCAAATCGAGCACGGGATAGCCAAGCGCTTGCCACAGCCGGCGCACTTCCCGTTTGCGGCCCTCACGCAACACCATGGACAGCCGCGTGTCGCCATCCGCGCCGTCGAGCAACTGGACCTCTGCCGGCTCGAATCGCTCCCCTCTCACGATCATCCCCTCCGAGAGCCGCCGCACTGCCGCTTCACCGGGCTGGCCCCTGACTACGACCCGGTATTCCTTCTCGACATGGTAGCGGGGGTGCATCAGGCGGCCGGCCAGCTCGCCGTCGTCCGTCAACAGCACCAGCCCACGACTGTCGAGATCGAGCCGGCCCACCGGGAAGACGCGCGGCCGTCCCGGTGGTAGGTGGTCGACCACGGTCTGCCGGCCGCGGTCGTCCCCGACGCTGGTCAAGACGCCAACCGGCTTGTTCAGCATCAGGTACGTCGATGTCGAAACCAGTTCGACCGGGCTGCCGCCGACGGTCACGCGATCGACCCCCGGCGTGACCTGCTGGCCCGGGATGGCGGGCGTGCCGTTCACCATCACCTGTCCCGACGCAATCAATTGATCGGCCTTTCGCCGAGCCGCCAGGCCGGAACGCGCTAGGAACTGGTTGAGCCGGATTGCGGTAACGGTGGCAGCTCGTTCAGGCTGCTCAGTCCAAGGATCTGGAGGAAGCGCATCGTCGTGCCAAAGAGGCGAGGCGTCCCCGGCGCGTCGAGGCGGCCGGTCTCCTCGATCAGTCCTTTTTCTTCGAGGCTCTCCAGCACCGCCTCACAGTTGACGCCGCGAATCTCCTCGATGCGGGCGCGGGTGAGCGGCTGTCGGTAGGCGATGATGGCGAGCGTTTCGTACGCCGCCGGAGACAGGCGTGACGGATACTCCGGCCGCAAGACGCGTCGGACCACGTCCGCCTGCGCTGGGTCCGTCACCAGCTGCAATTGGTCCTGATGGCGTTGCAGAAAGAGGCCGCGGCCCGCCAGCGCTTCCGCCAAGCTCGTGGCAGCGGCCTCGATGTCGGGCAGCGGCGACTGCAGGATGTCCTGGAGCTCCAGCACCGTAACCGCCCGGTTGAGGGTGAAGAGCACGGCCTCGAGGGCGGCGGCCAGGCCCGTCGTGTCCCGCACCTGTGTCACACCCTCGACCGATGAGCTCACTCTGTTTCCTTCCGCTCCTGTGCGTGCACCGTGATTTCCGCGAAGGCCGAGGTCTGAGCCACGCGGGCCTCACCGATTCTAATCAGCTCGAGAAGCGCCAGGAAGGTCACGACCGCTTCCAGCCGCGTTCGCGCGTGCCGGAAGATGGCGCTGAAGTTGAGTTGCGCGTGCCGCGCCAGCATCTGTCGGAGTTCTTCGAGCTTCTCGCCGAGCGAGACGTGCTCCATCTCTACCGTGACCTGCCCCGGCGGTGGCAAGCGGTCGAGCACCCGCCCGAAGGCACTGGCGAGCGCGTCGAGGCTGACCTGGACGCGCGCCTGCCGGATCACGTCAGGCTCGAGCAAGCCGGCGAAGGTGAACCGTCCGCTGGCGTGGCGGCGCATCAACGACTCGGCGAGCTCCTTGAAGCGCTTGTACTCTTCGAGGCGTCCCTTGATCGCGTCTTCCCATGCCTGCAGATCCTCCTCCTCCCCCAAAGTCGCCTCCGGCATCAGGCCCGCGGCCTTCAGCTGCACCAGCCGGGCGCCGATCACCAGGAACGCTGCCAGCCGGTCGAGCGGCGGCTGCGCCTGCTCGATGGCGCGCAGATAGTCGTCGGTGAGGCTCGCCAGCGGAATCGCCCTGAGGTCGACCTCGGCTCGCTGCGCGAGGGAGAGCAGGAGCTCGATCGGCCCATCGAAGGCGAGTGTCCGTACGAGATAGACAGGATCACGCTCGAGCTCGGCGGTGATCTCGCGCGTCAATTCCGTCCGTCCGCCCGCTGCAAACTTCGTGTCACCTCGGACTGCGGGTGTGGCGCATGATGCTCGGCGACGATCGTGGCGAGGTCGACGGCGCCCGCGCCACGCAGCCGTTCCGCGCCAATCTGCGCGTGATCGGCGTAGATCCGGTACCGGCCGGCGAACGCGGGCCGGGATCGCTGCAGGGCCTGCAAGCTCCTTGGGGAGACGGCGCGGAGCAACACCGTCAGGCTTCGCTCAATCACCGAGAAATGCGCCTCGGCCTTGCCCAGGTCGTGTAGCAGCGCGGCCTGCTGCAGGAGCGGGCTCGGCTGGCGTTCGAGATGGGTCACCGTCTCGAGCACGTCGAGGCCATGCCGCTGATCGTTCACGGGCAGCTCGAGGAAGAACGGCGCAAGCGGCCCCAGGATTCGCTCCGCACGCGCCCTCTCCTCCCGCGTCACGCGAGCCGAGGCGTGTCGCCAGAATTGGCCAAGGCGGCGCATCGGCGAGCTGGTCATTCGTCGCCATCGGTGAGCGGGAGGCCCCACCGCAACTTTCGCCGAAGCAACTCGAAGAAGTTGCGCCCTCCGCTGAATTGGACCAGCTCAACCTGCAGGCCTGGTGCGGCGACCCGTACCTCGGCTCCCGGTCGGAGCCCGTAGGTCTGCTGGCCATCGCAGGTGAGGATCGCGGAGGCCGTCGGCAGCCGGAGGACGATGTTCGATTGCTCCGGCAGCACGATCGGGCGGTTGAACAAGCTGTGCGGATTCAGCGGCATGAACACGATCGCGCGCACGTCCGGGTGGACGATCGGCCCACCCAGGGACAGCGCGTATCCGGTTGAGCGTCGTTCAGAGCGAGAAAGGCACGGTCGTCGACGCGGGCCTCGAGCAGGGCCCGGCGCTGCAACGTAAAATCGCCGGCCGCCCAGCGGTCGAGCGCCTGTCCCTCCTCGCCGAGCTGCACCTGCGTCAGGAAGCCGAGCCGTCCGGCGTTGATGCCGAGGACCGGAATACGGGCGGCCGCCGCCTGCTGAGCCGTCCAGAGCAGGGTACCGTCCCCACCGATGCTGACGATTAGGCGGGTGCCGTTCAGCTCCCCTTCCAGCGCACCGGGGCGCTCCTCGGCGGTGGCGCAATAGGTCCACACGCGAAAGCCGCCCTTTTCCAGTCGACGGCGCGCCTCCATCACCGGGGCACCGCCGATATCGATGCGCGGGTGGCAGACGATGCCGACGGCGTCAGCCATGTCGCCTCAAGTGCAGCAGGAATTCGCGATTCCCCTTGGCGCCCAGGATCGGCGAGGGGGTCTCCCCCGCAACCTCGTACCCCGTGCCTTCGGCGAATTTCCGCAGCTCGCGGAGGACCTCGCGGTGCTGGTCGGGGTCGCGCACGACGCCACCCTTCCCCACCGCGCCCTTGCCAACCTCGAACTGCGGCTTGACCAGGGCCACCACGTCACCAGGCGGGCTGAGAAGTTCGCGGACGCGCGGCAAGACGAGGCGCAGGGAAATGAACGAGACGTCGATCACCGCCAGGTCAGCCGGCATGGGCAACCGATCCAGGTGCCGGATGTTGACTCGCTCCAGCACGGTCACCCGCGGGTCCTGGCGAAGACTCCAGGCCAGCTGTCCGTACCCAACGTCGACCGCGATGACGCGCGCGGCGCCTCGCTGCAACAAGAGGTCGGTAAAGCCGCCGGTCGATGCGCCGACATCAAGGCAGACCCGCCCCGCCGGATCGATGCCGAAGGCATCGAGCGCGGCCGCGAGCTTGTCGCCGCCCCGGCTGACATAGGTTTTGACCCGGTCGAGGTCGATACTGACAGCGGGATCGACCATCTGGTCCGGCCGGTCCGCCACCGCGCCCCCCACTCGCACCAGCCCGGCACGCACCATGGCTTGAGCGCGTTGCCTCGAGGGCACGAGCCCCTGCGCCACGAGCGCCTGGTCCAGGCGGACGCGGCCCTCGACCATCAGCGCCATATTCCCAGCCCGACAATAATCCCGAGCAGGGCTCCGGCGATCACTTCGATCGGCGTGTGTCCGAGCAGCTCACGCAGCCGCTCCTGACGAATGCCCTGGTGCCCGATGAAGAGATCGTCGATCAGCCGATTCAGGATCATCGCTTGCTGGCCCGCCGCTCGTCGCACGCCGGTGGCGTCGTACATGACCACACTGGCGAAGATCAGGCAGACCGCGAAGAGCGCCGATTGCACACCCTCTAGCCGGCCGACGATCGTCGTCAGGGAGACGACGAGCGCGCTGTGTGAGCTGGGCATCCCACCCGCGGTCGCCAGCCGCCGCACGCTGAAACGGTGGAGCAGAACGGAATCGATGATGACCTTGGCAACCTGGGCGATCGCCCAGGCGATGAGGGGGACGACGAAGTACGGGTTTTGAAGGAGCGTCACGGACCCGGCGGGCGCTCGCCGGCCGCTGCCAGCTCTTTCACCCGCCGCTCGGCATCATCGAGCAGCCGGGCACAGCGCCGTGCTAGCGCGAGGCCGCGCTCGAAGGTGCGCACCGACTCGGCGAGGTCGTCCTGTTCCTTCCCGAGCAGCTGAACGGTTCGCTCCAGTTCAGCGACGGCCGTTTCGTAATCCATCTGATCGACCTCAGCCATTTCCCTCGCCCTTCGCCGCGGGATGACGGATCTCGGCGTCGGCCGCGATCCGGCCGAGGATGCCGTTGACGAACTTGCCGGAGTCGGGGCCCCCGAACGTCTTGGCCAGCTCGATCGACTCATTGATCGCCGCCTTGAGCGGAACGCTGGGCAAGTAGAGAATCTCGAAGCTGCCGATGCGCAGCAAGGTGCGTTCCACCTTGGCCATCTGGTCGAGACTCCAGTTGTTCGACGCCTGCTTGAGCTCGGCGTCGATCTCGGCCTGGTGCTCCCGGACGCCCTCGATCAGCGTGCGGGCGAAATCCGCTACCTCGGCGTCGGCGCGCGACTCGGCCACATGGTACTTGAGGGACCGTTCCGCGTCGCCGCCGTCGTTCTCGAGCTCGAACAGGACCTTGAGCGCGAGCTCACGGGCCAGGTGGCGCCGTCCCACTAGTGCTGCTGCACGGAGGGCCGCCTACGCGTCCTCGGGAAACCTCACGTCGCCGACGAAGACGTTGACCTGGCGGACTTCGAGACCCAGCATCTTGTCGATCGCGTCCGCCACCTGCCGTTGAACCTCGGCCGCCACGGTTGGGACGTGCGCGGAGTGATCCACGACGACGAATAGCTCGAGGTTGAGGGCGTCGTTGCCAAGGTCCACCCGAACTCCCTTGTGCGAGCTGCTGGCGGGCAGGACCCGGTGGCCGTCTCGGGCCTTGGCCTGGTACATGCCGACGATGCCCTGGACCTGGCAGGCGGTCAACGAGGCGATGTTGGCGATGACCTCGTTGGCCACCTTTACCGAGCCGAGGGGACGGTCTGGCATCGCTTCAGACCCGCTCCACGTAGGCGCCGGTGCGGGTATCGACCCGGATGACGTCGCCCTGGTTGACGAAGAAGGGCACATTCAAGATCAGGCCGGTCTCCACCGTGGCCGGCTTGCCGCCGCCGGCCGCCGTGTCGCCTTTGAAGCCGGGTGACGTCTGGGTGACCTTCAGGTCAACCGTGGTGGGAAGTTCGACGCCCAGCGGACGTCCCTCGTACATCAGCACGTCGAGGGAGGAGTTCTCTTTCAGGTATTTCATGGTGTCGCCCAACTGGTCGTCGCTGAGGGGCAGCTGATCGTAGCTCGCCAGGTCCATGAAGTAATGCCGGTCACCGTCGCTGTAAAGGTACTGCATGGCCACCTTCTCGATCCTGGCCCGGGCAAATCGATCCTTGTCGCGGAACTTCTGGTCGATGATCGCTCCGCTCCGCACGTTGCGCAGCTTGGTGCGGAAGAAGGTATCGCCGCGGGCGTTCTGGCCTTGCTGGAATTCGAGCACGACCCAGAGGCCACCTTCCCACTCGATCGTCATGCCATTGCGGAAATCACTCGGATTGACCATACCGGCATGCGATTGTACCCCGCTAGGGGTTCGCCGAACCCCCCTGCCGGCGGCGCGCCTCGATCTGGCCGAAGATCGCGTTGCGCAGCTGTTGTGGGCGCGGCACCGTGCTGAGCAGCTCGGCGCCCTCCCGGCCGGCGGACTCGAGCTCGATGTCCCCGAAGCCCCAGGTGCGACCCCAGAGCCCCTGGAACGTCGTCAGGTCCTGGATCCGGTCGATGGCGATCGACCGGGAGAACTTGGAGACGATCCCCTCGTTGAGGATGACGCGCTGGTCGGTGAGTACGTACTCATGGGCCCGCCACCCCCAGTAATAGAGGTTGATGACACCTAATCCGACGAGGAGCGTACCGAGCATCAGCAACAGGCGGAGCTCGCCCGCGATCGGAACCAGGGCCAGGATTGCCAGCGAGACCGCCACCGCCAGGACGGTCGTGGCGATCGGGCGGAGCAGGACGACCCAGTGACGGCACGAGCGGGCCAGGATCCGTTCGCCGGGAAGCAGGTCGCTGGCGTTCATGGCGCCTGACTGTAGAGGACGAGCAGCGTTCCGAGGACCAGGAACGGTCCGTACGGCACCGCGTCCTTGAACGTCCGGATCCGGGTGATGAGCAGAATTATCGCCACAAAGCCGCCCAGGAAGACACCGTCGAGGATGGCGTGGGCCATCCGCAGGTTCGAGAGCCCGGTGGCCAGCCCGATGAACACCGCCAGCTTGACATCACCGAAGCCGAACGCCTCGGCCCCGAAGATCAGCTGGCCGCCCAAGAAGAGCACCAGGAAGAGGCCCCCGGCGATCAGCCCGGCCACCGGCGCGGTTCGCCAGTCGGGCCAGGGCCAGGTCAGAGCGGCGGTCCAGGGAGTGACGAAGGCGAGCGCGAAGGCGATCACCCAGCTGGGAAACATCACGAAATCGAGGATGTAGCGGGTCTTCAGGTCGAACCCGAGCACCTGGACCAGCACCGTGACGTAGACCGAGTTGATGAACAAGAGAGGCTGGACTCCCAATTGGAGCGCGAATACGAAGAACAGCCCCGCTGCCAATGCAGGCATCAGTAAGGACTCTCGCAACGACTGCCGGAACTCGATCTCCTCGATTCGAGCCAGCCAGCGGGACAGGTAGTTCAGGGCGACGCCCACCAGGGCTCCGCCAACCGCCCAGGCGAGGGCGAAGAGCAGGCGGCTCACGAGCTGAGGCGCCCCACGACCGCCCGTTCGAGCGCCGCCCGCATGGCGGCCTCCGGCGGAGCCTCACCCGTCCAGATCTCGAACGCGGCGAGACCCTGGAAGAGCAGCATCGTCAACCCGTTGATGGCCCGGGCGCCCTGCTCCCGCGCCCCGAGAAGCAACGGGGTCACGGGTGGCTGGTAGATCAGGTCGAAGACGAATTGGGCCGGCGTAATCCAATCGATCGGGAACAGCACGGACTGGCCGTCACTTCCGACCGGGGTGGCGTTGACGATCAGCTTCGCCTGGAAGCCGGCGTCGTCGAGTGCCTGCGCGAAGGCCGAGCGTTCCGTGTTCCATCCGATCAGGGCGCCGGCACGATGGCTGATGGTGTTGACCGCCCCGATGGCCTGCGCATCTGGGCCCAATCCATCGAGCAGCCGGCTGGCGGCGACCGCGTGAGGCATGGTGACGGCGGCCCCCAGAACACCGCGGTCGGCGCGCATTTGGGCGATCGCCTCGGGAAGCTCGGCCGGTGCGACCGCTCGGACCTCGCAATGAGCCTCGATTCCTGCCGCGGCGAAGCCGGCGTTGAACAGGCTGGCGGCCGGCTCGCCGTCCCCCTCCGCGCCGAGCAGCAGCAGCCGGATCTGGGCCTTACTCGAGGCCGTACTGCTTGAGGAGGCGGGCGAACTCTTCGTTGGTCTTGGCGTAGTGGTTGTGACCCTGGGGGTCGGAGAGGTAGAAGAAGTACCCGGTGTTCGCGGGTTGGAGCGCGGCATCGATGGCTTTGATGCCTGGGTTCGCAATCGGTCCAGGGGGAAGTCCGGTATGTAAATAGGTGTTGTAGGGGGACTGAACCATGCGGTCCTCCTTGGTCACGGACGCCTGCCAGACGCCCTT
>WNGJ01008770.1_pt1 | contig 12718 bp, 10 predicted proteins | sample 5400611 | NCBI WGS metagenome assembly WNGJ01 (sample SAMN13153375, study PRJNA577476) | soil metagenome | isolation source: 40 cm soil or saprolite under Garry oak tree replicate 1 | place: USA:California | collected 2016-06-15
CGCTGCCTTGGCCGTGGCGAGGCTCGGGAGCACAACGACACGTAATCGGGTCCTTCTCGCGAGGGCTGCGTGGGCCCGCGAGGCGTGCGTCGAGATCCTGCTCGCCCGCTGGGCCTCACCCCCTGACCCCCTCTCCGCATTGCGGAGAGGGGGAACGACGAGTCTCGACTCGGTCGACCTCGGCCGGGGCACCTGGTGCAGCGCCACGCTCGAGGATCCATCGACCAGGCTCAACCTGAACCTCGCCGACCGCCCCTCGCTGGTCACCGTCCTCCAGACCGTCGTGCATCGCTCGGTGGCCGTCGATTCGCTCGCCGACGCGCTGCTCGACTGGCGCGACCCGGACGCGGTACCGCGGCCACTCGGTGACGAATCGTCCAGGAATCGCAACGGCCCGTTCGCCGACGTTTGGGAGCTGCGCTACGTGCGCGGCTTCACGGACTCACTCGTGGCGCGACTCACCCCCTTCATCACCACCCGCGGCACGGGCGTGATCAACGTGAATGCCGCTCCGCAGGAAGTGCTGGCTGCGTTGCCTGGCATCACGGAGGAGACCGTTCGGATCGTGATGATGCAGCGCGGGAGCGCACCGCTCGCGAACGCGGACGTATTGGCCGGGCTTCTCTCTCCGAGCGCCCGCAGGATACTGCTCGCGAGTTACCCCGAGTTCGTGCGGGCCGCGGTCTTCACGCCGCCCCAGTTGGTGGGCGTAGTGACGGGAGGAGTGCGCGGGACGCCGCTCGTCGCGCGCGTCACGCTGACGCTGGTGCCGGTGGGGGGAAGGCTCGCGGTGATCAGGAGGGAGAGCGAATGAGGAGGGGTACCGGACGCTCGCCCGAACGCGCGAGTGAACTCGCGGCTCGGCGTCTGCCCGTAAACGGGCGAACAGCCGCTTCAGCGGCAGGGCCGAGCCGCGGCTTCAGCCGCGACTCCTGGTGCGGGCTTCCGTGAAGTTTCCATCACTTGCCCCAACGCTGCGGTTGCGCATCGGCCGCTCGACCCTGCGCGCCGAGGCGATCGAACGGGGGTCAGTCACGTGGGCCGGCGAGGCGAGCTACGCGAACATGACAGAGCTCGCCGACGCCATCGCTCGGCTCGCTGCGGAATTGCCCCGGGCGTCCAGCCGCCTCGTGGTTGCCCTCGACCGTCCGCCCGTGCAGCTCCGCAGCCTGACCGACCTCCCGCCCGTCAAGCTCCGGCACCTCGCAGCGCTCGTGGCGCAGCAGTCGGGGCGGTTCTTCCGGAAGAACGGTCAACCCCTCGTCACCGACGCCGCCTGGGTCGGCAAAGGACCGACACGCATGGCCCGGGCCGCAGCCGTGGAGGAGCCGCTCGTCGAGGCGATCGCGGCCGGGGCGCGTGCAGCGGGGCTGTGGCTCGAGACGATCGCGCCAGCCGGGGAAGCGGCCACGCTCATGCTGCTCCCCAAGTCCGACCGCGAGAGTCGCGAGCGGTCGGCCCGGCGTCGGACGCGTCGGCTCGCCGTCGCCACTTGCGGCGTATGGCTTGCGGCTGGCGCCTTATTATTCGGACGCCTCGCGTGGGAGCGCCGCAACGTCGAGCGTGAGCTAACGGCGCTCGCGCAGCCGCTCGCCGCGGTGCTCCAGGCGCGTCGCGAGCTGCGGGATGCGGAAACGACTATCAACGCCATCGCGATGGCCGAGCGGGATCGGGGGCTGAGTCTCGGCCTGCTCGCCGCTGTAACTGGAGCGCTCCCCGACTCGAGTGTCCTCACGAGCCTCGCGTGGAATGCCGACGGCACCGGAGTCCTCGTGGGTGGCGCACGCCACGCGACCGATGTCGTGGCGCGACTCGATCGCCTCGGCACCCTGGCCGGCGTTCGTCTCGGCGGTCCCGTGGTGCGGGAGCCGATCGCGGGACGGGAGTGGGAGCGATTCACGATCCTGTTCGGCAGGGAGCAGGGAGCGGAGAGCAGGGAGCAGGGAGGATCGGGATCATGACGGCACGCGACCGGCGTGCGCTCTTCGTTGGTGGAGGGGTCGTGCTTGCGGCCTTCCTGCTGCTCCGCGTTCTGCCTTGGACGCTGCGATCCGCATTTGCCGCCGAAGTGGGCCTGCGCCAGCGGGCGGCGCTGCTCGCCCGCGCCCACGCCGACTTGGCAGAGGCGGGCGGGCTGCGCGATTCCGCCGTGGCGCTCGGCCAGGCCTTGGTTGGGCTGGCGCCCAAGATCCTCAGCGGGAACTCGCCCGCCGAGGCGGTGGCCGATCTGTCGGGTCGGGTGAACCTCGCGGCGTCCAGGAATCAGGCTAAGCTCGAGCGCTTGGACCCGCTAACCGACTCTGCAGTCGCTGGTCGGTTGCACCGCGTCGCACTGCGGGCGGCGTTCGAGTGCGACATCCGGGGCCTCGTGGGCGTGCTGCAGGCGCTCACGTTCGGGAAGGCCGCACTGATGGTACGAGAGCTCCGGGTCACGGCCGTAGACGCGAGCTCAGCAGATAGGAGCCCGGAGGTGTTGCGGGTCGACATGACGGTGGCGGGCTGGTTTCTCGAGAGCCGAGAAACGGGAACCGGCAGACGGGAGACGATGCCATGAGTGCCACCCGCGTCAACGCTTCGCTCATCGGCGTGGCATCGGTGGGGCTCGTGTTGGGGGTCCGGCTGGTCGCGGCGCCGTTAGTGCGTGTCGACATACCGCAGCGCGCGGCCTCTCCTGCCCAGATCGCAGCGCCACCGGTCGGGACGCATCCTGATTCCCTTGCCGCCGCCCTCGTCGCGCGCGATCCGCTTCGCGTCACGCGCCGGCCGAGCAATGTCGTCTACGACCCGCTGCGACTCGCACAGCCGGCCACTCCACCTGCGTCGAAACCGGCGCTCACGCTCGTCGGGATCGTGTGGGACAGCGGGCGCGATCCCACGGCGCTCGTCGAGGGGCTGCCAGGGGTGGATGGGCCGCGTCCCGTACGGAGTGGCGAAACGATTGCGGGTCTCCGCGTGAAGACAATCAAGCCCGATCGGGTCGTGATCACCGGGCTCGACACGACGTGGACGCTGACGGTGAGGGAGCCATGGCGGTAATGGGCGGTAGGGGGCGGCAATTGGCGGCAACGGTTGCGGCGGTGCTTGCCCTTGTAGTCGCTGTGCTCGGCCAGCTCGGGGCTCAGGATACCACTGCAGTTCGGACGGTGAACGACAGCGTCTCCGTCCGGTTCGTTGATGCCGACATCCGCGGCGTCATCCAGGCACTCGGCCGGTACCTCCCGAAGCCCGTGCTCGTCGGGGCCATTCAGCCGGTGCGCGTGTCGCTCGAGACGCCGGCACCCGTGACTCGCGGGTCCGTGCGCGATCTTCTTAAGGGCCTCGTCGAATCGCAGAATCTTGAGTTCACTGAGGACTCGAATTTCTTCCGGATCGGCCCCTCCCGCCCCTTGCCGCCAGGTGGAGGGGTGGGTGGGGCAGGGCTGCCGCCTGGGGGCGGTGCGGTCGGGCAGAGTGCCGCCCAGGTTCAGCTTTTCGTCATCCGTCTCAAGCACGCCCGCGCATCCGACGTCGCCGCAACCGTGAACCTGCTTTTCGGGGCGGGGGGCGAGTTTTCAGGACGCGCGGGGTTGTCTACGGGCACGCTCTCGGACGAGCTGCGGCGGAACGTGGTGCCGCCGGGCGGCGCGGCGCCACCGCCTGCCGCGGGAGCCCCGGTGCCGGGCGCCGCTACCAAGCCCGCCACGCTCTCAGGCCCCGTCACCATTGTACCGGATGAGCTGACGAACTCGCTGCTCATCCGGGCCTCCCAGGTGGACTTCGAGGTGCTGCGGCAGGGCGTGGAGCAGCTCGACATCCGGCCGCTTCAAGTGCTCATCGAGGTCATGATCGTCGAGGCACGGCACGACCGCAGCTTTTCGTTCGGGTCCGATCTGTTTCTCCCGCCGCAGTCGCTCGATAAGGGGAACGGCACGGTGGACGCTACGAGTGCAGGCGGAGGCCTCGGCGACCTGGTGATTCACCTGATGAACCTCGGCCATGCGGAGATCGATGCCACGCTGCGGGCGGCGGCGAGCAAGGGTGACGTCCAAATCGTCTCTCGCCCGGTGCTGCTAGCGTCCAACAACACGGAAGCGCGCCTGCTCGTCGGTTCGCAACGCCCCTTTGTACAAGTCAGCCGGTCGCTCCCGACCGACACGCCGACTCGGGACCAGGTGGTGCAATACCGTGATGTGGGCACGCGCCTCACCATTCGGCCCACGATCAACCAGGACGGCTACGTCTCGCTGGTCGTCCAGCAAGAGGTGAACGCCGCTACCAGCGAGGTGCAGTTCGACGCTCCGGTGATCTCCACGCGCGAGGCGGTGACCCAGGTGCTCGTCAAAGACGGCCAGACGATCGTGTTGGGCGGCCTGCGGGACCAGCAGCGCGAGCGCACGCAGTCGGGCATACCGATCCTTTCAGGGATACCCATCATCGGCGGGTTGTTCGGGAGCGCGGATCGGCGGAAGACCGAGACGGAACTGTATCTGTTCCTGACGCCGCGAATCCTCAAGACCGACGCTGACGCCGACAGCGTGACGGCCCCGAGGATGCCGAAGGGGGTGGGGCGTTGATCGTGGGGGTCTCGCCGGCCACCCGCCGGGCGCTCGCGCTCGCGGAACGCTACGCCCGGACGCGTCTGCCGATCCTCCTCGTCGGCGCGACGGGAACCGGCAAGGAACTGTTCGCGGAGCACATCCACCAGCTCAGCGGACGGTGCGGGAAATTGGTCGACATCAATTGCGGTGCCCTCCCGCGCGACATGACAGAGAGCCTGCTGTTCGGACACCGCCGCGGTGCGTTCACGGGAGCCTTCGAGTCCACCGTCGGGCATGTCGCGCAGGCTGACGGGGGAACGCTATTCCTCGACGAGCTGCAGAGTCTCGTGCCCGACGCGCAGGTGAAGCTACTGCGCGTGCTTGAGACGGGAGAGATCCAGCCACTGGGCACCGGTGCGAAGCACACCACGGACCTACGTGTCGTCGCCGCGGTGCAAGAGGACATTCGCGCCGACCTAGAGGCCGGGCGCTTCCGCCGCGATCTCTACCAGCGCGTCGCCGGTGTTGTGATCGGGCTCCCTACACTTGCGGCGCGGCTCGAGGACGTCGTGCCGTTGGCCGAGTACTTCGCGGGTCTCCAAGCGCAGCGGTTGGAGCGAGGTGCCGAGGGCGTACTGCTCGCTTATCCCTGGCCGGGCAACGTGCGCGAGTTGCGCCAAGTGGTCGAGCGGGCGGGACGCCTCGTGGCGAACGGCACGCTGTCCCCGGCGGCGCTGGCAGAGGCGATAGACCTGGGCGCTCCGGAGACTTTCCCAGAGAACCAAGAGGCGGCGGCCCTTCGCTCAGTAGCGGCGGAGCGAGCGCGACTATTGTCGGCGTGCGAAGCACACGGCTGGAACGCTAATCGAGTCGCCCATGACCTGGGTGTTCACCGGGCGACGTTGTTTCGCCGCCTCAAACGCGCCGGGATCTCGCTGCGGGGTGTGCGAGAGTCGCAATAGTCGCACGCCAGTCGCGCGACTCTCCTGCAACTTTGCCACTGTCGCCGCCCACACAACGCCGTAACTCGCTGCGCCACAAACGCGCGCCTATAGAGCCGTCCGGCACGCCGCCTGCCTTACTGTCGCCCGACTCGATCCGCCGAGGCTCATGTGGCTCTCCGTCACTCGTCGTTCGTCGCACCGCTCATTATCGCCGTCGCCGTTTATGCGCTCGCAGCCACACCCGATCCGGCGGCGGCCCAAGGACACAAGCCGCCGCCGCCGCCGCCCGTAAAGATCGTCCCGCAGAAATGCGACCCCGCCTGCCCGATCATTTATGGCGTTTCCGTCACACCCGACGGGGGCTCGGTTTCATGGCAGCCGAAGACAGGCAACCATACGTCGATCTTCACGGTGACGAACACGGGGAACGGCGGCGATAACTTCACCTTGGGTTGCTTCGGCAGTGGGCAAGTCACGTGCATAAGCCCCACCAACACTGTGATTGGTCTTGGCGCCGGCGCGTCCACGACGGTCACCGCCACGTATAGCGTCAACAACCCGGGGACCGGTGTTCTCACGCTCCACGCGACCGACTTTCACGCGTCGAATGATGGCACCTACAATGTCACAGTGGTCCATACGGTCGCGGTTACGCCGGACGGCGGCACGGCTGCGACGCGGGCGCCCAACGCGGCGGGGTACAGCGAGACGTTCCTCGTACAAAACATCGGCCCCGCACCGGACACCTACACACTCACGTGCTCCGGCATCACCAACCTCACCTGCACGGGCGCGACGCCCCCGACGCTTGCACTCGCGGCAGGCGCCTCCGCCAACGTCACCGCCGCGTATTACACCGGGCTCGCCGGCACAGGCACCCTACGACTCATCGCGCTCGGCACCAACCAGGCCGGCGATACGGGCACCTTCTCAGTGCCCGTCGTGGCCGCAGGCGTCTTGGTCACACCGGACAGCGGCACGACCGCGGCCCGACTCGCCAACACGGGTCCGTTCAAGGACGTGTTCACCATACAGAACACTGGTTTGGGAACCAAAGTGTTCAGTGTGTCGTGCAGCGGCTCCACGAACGTGACCTGCAACGGTGTGAGCGCCAGCAGCGTCACGCTGGCCGGCGGAGCATCCGCGACCGACACGGCCACGTACTCGGTCGGCGCGGTGGGCACAGGCATCCTCAGCTTGACGGCGACAGCACCCGACGCGAGCGATGGCGGTAGTTATCGGATCGGCGTGGTCTCGGCGTCGCAGCAGGCTCCCGTCGCTGTCGTGGACGTGGTCAACCCAGGCAGTGTCTCGGCGCGGGAGCTGTGCTTCACAATTTCACTGGGACAGAACGCTGCGTCTGAATGTGGAGACCTCCGGATCGTGCACACTCTGCCGACGACCCGCACGATGAATAAAGCACGCACGCCGACGCTCCTATACAACAGCCAGTTCGCTCATCCGTACCCCCTCGTCGCCGCACTCGTCACCCTGCCGACCACGGCCATTCCGGACAGCATCGAGGCCACATTGACAGTGAATGGTACGGTGCGCCGTCGGGGACAGTGGGCCGGTTCGCAATGGGGGCCAGGAACGACGCGGCGTATCTCCCTCATGTACGACGGCGGGACCGACCCTACCAGTGTATATCCCTACACCCTCGAAGTCACGAGCCTTTACGGCGCCAGCCGTCTCGCGACGGATTACACCGGCCAATTAATCGTCGTCAACCGGCAAGCCAGCTCATTCGGAGCTGGATGGTGGCTTTCCGGGCTTGAGCAGCTTCTGAGCGTAGGGTCAGGCACAATGCTCTGGATCGGTGGCGACGGCAGCGCCCACCAGTACCAGGCCGCAGGCACGGGCGTTTGGGTCGGCCCGAACGTGGACCACCCCGACACACTCAAGCAGGTGACCAATGGCGGCCTTACGTACTACGTACGCTATTTACCTAAAGGCGTCCAAGTTTGGTTCAACGCTCAAGGGCAGCATGTCTACACCTACAACCGACAGCGGCACCAGACCCGGTTCGTGTACGATCAGACGATCGGAGTCCTCGATTCGATCATCCTACCGACTGCGTTCTACGTACGTGCCTACGTACTTGCCTACACGGCGTCGGCTCCTTACCTCCTAACCACAGTCACCGCGCCGGACATCCAGAACGGTGTCATCGTCCGCAGAACGACGATCACCCAATCCGGTGGCTTCATCACCCAGATTCAGGATCCGGACCTGAAGGCGGTCAAGTTCGCTCCGGTTTCCGGTTGTTGCTTCGGCGTCGTCCAGTCGCGTACTGACCGCCGGGGCACAACTGTCGGGTTTATGTACGATTACGGCAATCGGACCCGTGGCAGCTATGTCAGTCCCAATGCGAACGAGACCATCACGCTGAACATCGCTTCGCAGCAGACGAGCGGTCTGGGCGGAGGGCCGTCCGTCCGGCAGGACAGCGCGTTCACGTTGATTAGCGGTCCACGGACCGACAGCGCCCAAGTCACCCAGGTCTGGGAGGACCGCTGGGGCCAGCCGACGCTCATCCAGGACGCGCACGGATCCCAGACGGAGCTGCTGCGCGGCGACGCCCGCTGGCCCGGCGTGGTGACCGAGGTGGACCATCCGAATGGGTGGCGCGTCACGGCGACCTATGACGCACGCGGGAACCTTGCCTCGACAACGGATTTTGGGTTCGGGGGCTATCCCACCAGCACGTACCAGTGGGATCAGACGTGGGACGAGCTGACGCAGCTAAAACACCCAGAGGGCGACAGCTTGGTCATGGCGTACGATCCCCCCACCGGTAACCTTCTCTGGCAGCAGGACGGGCGTGGGTCTTCGACGCGGGTCACGTTTGCTTATAACACCAGCAACCAGGTTGTGACGGTGACGCCACCGAACACAACGCCACCTGATTCCATCTACTACGATGTGCAGCTCGGCCGCATCTCGATGGGAAACGTCGCTTCTGTGGTGAGTCCGAAGGGCTTCGATATTCAGGTCTACCAAGACGGCATAGGTCGAGTAATCGAGACGGACGCGCGGATCGACACCGTGGTGCGCAAGGCCCCAAGCCAATGGGCGCCGATCTATCAGACCACTCTCAACTACTACGATCTCTGGGATCGGGATACCCTGCAACTATCCATCGGGCCGCAGATCGATGTCACAATGAACCCGGAGACTCTTTTCGTCAAGAAATTCGTGAACCCCAACGGCCAACCTGATAGTCTCTGGCGCTGGTCAGACCCCGACGCTGCCCACGTCGACACCATCTCTGCGCGGTGGTACTACGATGCGGTGGGTCGCGATACCCTGGAGGTGGCTCCGGACTCTCACCAGGAAAAACGGACTTACGACGTCGCTGGCAATCTGATCGCTGACTCGACCCGCAACGCGCACGTCATCAACATGGTCTATGACGCGCTCAATCGTCTCGTTCAGCGGACGCTGCCAGAAGTCGACTATCCGTCGCACGCCACGAACTTCAACATTACGCTGCCGGTTGCGATCGGTGCCTACCCTGCCTACACGATACCTGCCGAAACGCACACGTTCAGCTACGATGCGCTGGGGCACCTCCTCGCGGCAGAGAACCCAGACGCCAAAGTGCATCGCACGTACTTCCCCAACGGGCTGCTCGGCACTGACAGCCTCTTGATTCAGACCGTCAACCACGACGACTGGACGAAGCACGTCTACGGCCTCGCGAACACGTACGACAGAGACGGTCGACGGGTTGCGCTCACCATTCCGCAGCAACTCACCGCTTCTGGAGCGATTGGGGGGGCCATTTCAAGCGTCTACGCACCGCAGCTCGGCCTGCTGCAAACCATGTACGATCCGCAAGGGAGCCGGTACGACTTTGCCTACGACGCACTCGGGGAGCTGACATCCATCGCTTTCAGTGGCCTATATACGGAAAGCTTCCACTATGACGCGGACGGGCGACTCGTGGCGGACACCCTTTACAACCAAGGTGGAACGAATCCTCCACGGATTCAGTTCAACCCGATTCGCAAGGACAGCATTGCATATGACGCCCGCGGATTGGTGCTCTTGGCGACGAACCCAACACACTACCAAGACACGTTGATCACGAAGTACACCGGGCTCGGTCACCTGATGCACTCACAGCTGATCGAGCACGGACAACTGGTCGGTTCAACCGATTTCGGACTCGTCAACTCTCCAGCACGTTACACGGTGGTTGAATCCTACGCCTACGACGCGCTCGCCAACGTCAGCCAGGGTTTTCTGATCGACTCCGTTTGGAATACCCCTGGCACGTTTACTGGGATCGGTGGAGAGGGGAGCATTGCCTACACCTACCAGAACCATCCCAACACTGGACGGCTACTTCAGAAGGCGTGGGTGGGTGGCGCGCAGACTTACACCTATGATTCCGCCGGCAATACCGTCTTCATGGCAAACGTCGCGTCGCCGGGCGAGGAGGGAGCATCGTATTTCGCCGCCGACGGAACCTTGAGGGCTGTTAATCATCCCTCGGCAGAAAACACGCAAGCGGACACGCGTAAGTGGCAGAGCTATGACTTCGAAGACTACCGCTATGACGCTTTGGGACGCCGCGTCTGGGTGCGCGCCCAGAAATGGTGCAATGACGTCGCGTTCACGGTCACACAGGTCAACGAGTGTCACACCAGTCTGGTGCGTCGAACGATATGGGACGGTAACCAGGAGCTCGCTGAGATTCAGATGCCATGGGGGCTTCAGAGTGGCTTAAACAGCTGGTCGATCAATACAACTCCAACCTGGTGGGACAACGACGTCACGCCGGTCTCGGTCGGGACGATAGCAGCGGCGAACACGTCAGTCGGACCTGCGGATCCGAACCCCTATTTCGGCCACGTGATTTACACGGCGGGGCGCGGTATCGATCAGCCGGTCGCAGTCACTCGCGTAAACTATTCGATGGCGCTCGACCTGATTCAGCGTACGCCTTATTCCCACGTGCAAGCCCCGTTCAGCATTGTCCCGTTTTGGGATGAGCGTGGCACGGCAGTCGTTGGCGCATTTAGCGACGGTTCTCAGATACTCTGCAATCCGCCAGGTTCGCAAACCGGGTGCGTCGGGATCGTCTGGCCGTTCAATTGGTCTGCGTATAACCAGCAGCGTGGGATGTCCGGGCCCGGTCCCGCGTACGACAAGCGCGACTTCTGGCACGGCACACTCCTCGAAAATAAACAGGACAAGTCTGGTCTGTCCTACGCGCGGAACCGTTATTACGACCCGCTTACAGGCCGCTTTACGCAGGAAGATCCCCTCGGCCTCGCCGGCGGCCTCAACCTCTAGTCGCCTTCAACGTGGCAACGCAAGCGGCTATTGAGGGTCTGCCGTATGAGCAGAAGCGGGCTCTCGTCCTGGGCATGGCCCTCAGGAACGCGGAGCTACCTGTTGCGATCGGGTCGTTCGTCACGGGCGGGGGCGAGGGGAAGTTGCTCTTCCAAGGATCGCGTGCGGCCCTTCGCTCCATACTTAGAACGTCGTCGGTCGAAGGCGTCTCAGGATGGCAGGGGCTGAGGATCATGGAGAGACTCGGCGAACGAGCGATGAACAGCGTGTCGATCTCGGCAGGGGAGGAGGGAACCGTAGCTCTAAATATGACCAAGGTATACGAGGGGGGCAGCACGGTCACTACGAGCACAATAAATCGAGCGGGGGAAGAAGTCAGCCTCGTTCGAAGGATCTACGACGGCGCTGGCAAACTGATCAAGGAGAAGGTACTTAAGGAGTGATGAACACCGACGGGGTTCAGGGTGCCCTCAGCGACTATGCGCGAGGGCGGACGACGTTCGCCGAATTCAAGGAGCGCGTGGCAGAGGCGGTTACTCTTGACCTCGCGCCCGAGGGCTCAGCGGAGATAGAGTACCGAATGAGACCGCTTCCCCGCGTCACTCTGCGCGTGGACGACGTGCGCTCGGCGCTGCAGCGCTTCAACCGAGGTGACCTTTCCAGTGAGGAGCTCGCCGCTTGGGCATCGGTCATGAGTCTGTTGGACTCCTTCCTTCTCGAATGCCCCGACCCCGGAGAGCGCACAGTCATCTGGAACATTCTCGAGGCGCTGAGCGTGCCGCTGGTGTCCGGCGCTCACAAACCAAGAGCGATCACAAAGGCACTGAAGACGCTCGATCGAATTAGAAAGCCATCATCGGCAAGTTGACTCTCGTGGGCCAGTGGGGAACCGAGCGCCCCGCGGTGCGGGCGGGCCCGCTTCGAAGATCGCGTGACTGAAGTCGCGCGCCCACGCTCGTCGTGTCACTCCGCTCTCGCTCCCGTCACGTCCCAATCCCCCTCGAAAGTGCACACCCGGGTCTCGAGCACGTTTTACGACCAAACGCGGAGACAGCCGAGCAGCTAAAAAGAAAAGCGGCGCAGGCGCGCCACAATCCCGCCGGTCGCCTGTTCCTGAAGCCCCCTGGCTCTCATTGACTTAGTCATCAGACTTAGCTAAGATGCACCATGCCAAAGTACAACGTCCACGAAGCCAAGACCCATCTCTCCAAGCTTCTGGAGCGCGTGGCTGCTGGTGAGGAAGTGATCATCGCCAAGTCAGGCGTTCCGGTAGCGCGACTCGTGCCCGCCGCGCCCGCGCTCGAGCGCTCTCTGGGAACCGAGAAGGGCCGCGTCTTCATCGCCGACGACTTCGACGCGCCGCTGCCGGAGAAGCTCCTCAAGGCCTTTGAGGAGTGAGAGTTCTGCTCGACACCCAAGCCTGGCTGTGGATGCTTGCGGCGCCAGAGCGCCTCGCACCCGCTACCCGGAAGCTCCTCACGAAGTCGGCCAATGAGTTGCTGTTATCCGCCGCGAGCGCCTGGGAAATCGCCATCAAGCACGGCCTCGGCAAGCTGCAGCTTCCGGACACGCCAGAGCGAGCGGTCCCGGAGCTGATGGCTCGCACGGGAGTGGTCCCCCTCCCGGTGCTCCATCGCCACGCCCTGCGCGTTGCGACGCTGCCTCGATCGACGCCTGACGAGGGGTTGCCCTAACCCCAAACACCCCTCTATCTTGGACGTCTATTTGGCAACTTTTTCTTAGGGGTTATGCCGACCATCAATCAGCTCGTCCGGCACGGGCGCCGCGACATGGAAGCAAAAGAGAAAGCCCCCGCGCTGCGCGGCAACCCGCAGAAACGCGGCGTCTGCACGCGCGTCTACACCACGACGCCCAAGAAGCCGAACTCCGCGTTGCGCAAGGTCGCGCGTGTCCGGCTGACCAACGGGTTCGAGGTGACGGCCTACATCC
>WNGJ01023503.1_pt1 | contig 12718 bp, 9 predicted proteins | sample 5400611 | NCBI WGS metagenome assembly WNGJ01 (sample SAMN13153375, study PRJNA577476) | soil metagenome | isolation source: 40 cm soil or saprolite under Garry oak tree replicate 1 | place: USA:California | collected 2016-06-15
GCGCGCGCGACGAGCAGAGGGACATGAACGCGAAACAAATCATGGCCTTCGATCACGTCAGGATCGCGCTCTTTGATGAGCGCGGTGAGTCGCCTAAAAGCGTTTCTCTCGGATTCTTCCATGTTGTTCGCGTCGACGATGATTAGTTCTTCCCAGCCGGTGTTGTCGGAGAGCGCGATGCTAATGATGTGGTCGTGGCTGCCGGGGTCAGCGCCCCCGCCTACAGAAAGCACCTCGATCTGCATTCGTTTGAGTGCTTCGAACGGCAAATCTTTGAATAACGTGCGACCAGTCGCGGTGAGATAATGCTGCACGGGATCCGTAAACGCGAAGAAGTCGCGCCCCGCGTTTTTGAGTCCGTTGCGAAGTGCTATCAATTCCTTCCAGCTATCGACGGTGATGAGCCATCCGTACTTCAGATCGCCGCGGAGCTTTTCTGTCTCGATGCCAAGATCGACTACATCCGAGTCGGCCCAGACAAATGCGCCCAGTTCAACGGCCACGATCCGCGGCGTCGGATCAGCGCCAAAGAACAGCGTGTTTTTCTCGAATTCCACATCGAGAGATTCCTCGACTTCGCTCGGAATGACAAATTGTAGGGCAGGCGCATCGCCTTCCTCCTCCCGGCAACCGGAGCGGTTGCCCTACAGCTGCATCGCGTTCATCATCCGACATGAAAATTGTTTTGCTGCCCGCGGTATGCTGGTGGTCGCTGTTCGCGGTTTCAGGGTTTGCGCAGGCGACGCCGCAATCGATTGCCGATGCGGAACTGCCCTCGCTCCTCACGATTTACAAGGACATTCACAGTCATCCCGAATTATCCACGCAGGAGCAGCGCACCGCCCCAATAATCGCAAAGGAATTGCGGGCGGCTGGTTGCGAAGTCACTGAGGATTTCGGCAAATACGATAATCCAAATCTAAAAAGTTATGGCGTGATCGGAATCATGAAAAACGGCGACGGCCCCAAAGTTCTGGTGCGCACAGACATGGACGCTCTGCCCGTTCAGGAAGAAACCGGCCTGCCGTACGCCAGCAAAGCCGTCGCAAAAAACGATGAGGGTAAAGAAGTCCGCGTCATGCATGCGTGCGGACATGACGCCCATATCTCAATGTTTATTGGTGTTGCCCGCACGCTGGCCAAAATAAAAGATCAATGGCACGGCACGATCATCTTTGTCGCTCAACCGGCGGAGGAGTTAGGCACTGGCGCGCGCGCATTGCTCAATGCAGGTCTGTACCCCAAATTCGGGAAACCGGATTTTGCCTTGGGATTTCACGACAAAGCCGATCTACAGACCGGCCACATCGGTGTCACGGAGGGTTACACGTATGCAAATGTGGACTCAGTGGATGTAATCGTACGCGGTGTGGGCGGGCACGGCGCGTATCCTCACAAGACGAAGGACCCGATCGTGCTCGCGGCGGAGATGATCAATGCGTGGCAAACGATCGCCAGCCGCGAGAACAATCCGCTCGATCCAATCGTGGTCACGGTCGGTTCCATTCACGGCGGGACGAAGCACAACATCATTCCAGACGAAGTGAAAATGCAGTTGACGGTGCGCACTTACAAGGCCGACACACGCGCGCGCGTCCTGGCGGCAATCGAGCAAATTGCAAAAGGCTGCGCTATCGCAGCTGGCATCCCGCCTGAGCGCGCGCCAATTGTTAGCGTGTCCAAGGATCAGTTTACGCCCGCGACTTATAATAATCCCGACCTAACGAAGCGGCTGGTTGCGGTGTGGAGGAAGTCGTTAGGCGACGATAACGTGGAAATCGTCGATGCAACGATGGGTGGCGAAGATTTTTCCGAATATAGCTTGCCTGATCACTCTGTTCCGGCCGTTGATTTTCACGTCGGTGCTGTCGATCCGGCGAAGATCGCCGAGTTCAAGCAGGCGGGGAAAGAATTGCCGACTCTCCATTCGAGTAAGTTTGCGCCTGTTCCCGAGCCAACGATTCGCACAGGTATTGTCGCAATGACGATGGCCGTGCTGGAATTGATGAAGAAGTAGGCCAAGCCTACGTGATTCGTTAAATCGTTGAACCGTTAAAGCGCGGATTCGATGTAAGGCTGTAACGTTTCAACGTTTCAACGCCCGCGAAGCATTACTTCACCTTGACGTTTTTCCGAAGGTAAGTCGGCACATCGAGGTCTTCGCCTTCGATGATTGTCGGCTCGCTTTTTTCAAAGCGACCGCGCGTGACTGGCTCAAATTGGAGGACTTCCTGTTTTGCCGGAGGCGCTGGTCTCTCCGCAAACGCTTTCTCTTCTTTCCACGAAGTCGATTTCTCGTGCGGCTTGCTGATCAGATGCTCGGGCTCTCCGTTTCGAGTTGGTATCAGGGGCGTTTCGGTGGATAGGGGTGTTGCGGCTGGCAGCGCCTCAGCCGCCATCGGCTCGTCGGCCGGAACGGGTTCCTCGACAGGCACAGATTCGACAGCGGGTTCTTCTGATTGGAGTTCAGGTTGAGGTGTTACGGGCTCGTAATGCTCACAAGCTGGCGAGCTTGTGGCATTGCTCGGTGCTGGAGGGGTTTGTAGCAGAACTGCGTCCTCTTCTGCCGAGAGCGAACTAATGATGGTCACCCCCAATCGGTCTCCCAGGCGGCCGTCTACGACGGCGCCAAAGAGGATTTGCGTTTGATCGCTGACGTGGCGCCCGAGTTCTTGCATCAGGATTTCGACTTCTGATAGCGTCATTCCCGGGCCACCCGCTACCTGCACGAGCACGTGCGTCGAGTCTGCTAACATTCGTCCGCGATCCATCAACGGATTTTTCAGCGCCTGCGTGAGCGCGTCATGCGCGCGATTGTCCGAATCGGATTCGCCGTATCCAAACAGGCAACGGCTGTTGCGTGTGCGCAGAGCCGAGAGCAAATCATCGAAACCGATGCGAATGAGTCCGGGCCGATGAACAAGGTTCACAATCGAGCGTACGCTTTGGCTGATAGTTATGTCCGCCATTGCGAAAGCCTGATGAATGCCCGCCTGCGGCGCGATCAGGTCGGCCATTCGATCATTCTCAAAGCAGACAACCGCGTGAGCAAATTCGCTGATTCGCGCGAGCGCCTCTCGCGCCTGGGCATTGCGCCGTTTGCCCTCGAACGCGAATGGAAGAGTGACGAAGGCGATCACCAGCGCGCCTGCTTCGCGGGCCGCTTGGGCAACGTACGGTGCCGCACCCGAACCGGTGCCGCCGCCAAGCCCTGCACAAATGAAAATCACGTCTGTATCGGCTAGCGCTTCGCGGATTTCGTCGGCCGATTCTAAGGCTGCTTGATAGCCAACTTCGGGATCGCCGCCCGCGCCCAACCCACGTGACACGCTGCGCCCGAGCTGCACTTTACGCGTCGCGACTGAACTCGTCAGCGATTGCACATCGGTATTGATTGCCACCACGTCGGCTCTCTCCAATCCGTCAAGAATGATTCGATCGAGCGCATTCAAACCGGCGCCGCCGACGCTCGCGATTTTGATCGGAATAAACTCTGTCAGACGTTCTGGGAGACTGTAGTTCTTGTTAAGCTGAATCATGTTTTTCTTTCGTTGTGGTCGGATGCCTCCAACCCGTCAGACTCGTGGTTCTCATCGTTTTCCGCTGAAAAGCCTTCCAAAAATTCGGCTGAATCCTCGTGGCGGTCTATCGACATCCATTACTTGCGCGAATTTGACCAGGCCAATTGCCGTGGAGAACTGCGGATTTTCAACCGCAGATGTTACGCCCCAGGCTGTCTGCGCATGTGTAAGATTTGCCGGTATTTCGAAAATTTCCGACGCGAGATGATCGATCCCGCTCAACAGACTGCACCCGCCAGTGATGAAGACGCCCGCCCCCAGATAACCGAGATACGGTTCCTGTTCGAGTCTGCGCTTGAGTAATTCAAACGCTTCCCGCAAGCGCAGATAAATGATCGTATTCAGTGTTTCGCACTCGATCTCCTTTCCGGCAAAGCCGGAGTCGTCCTTGAGTAAAATCATTTCGCCAGGAAGACAGTTTCCTAGGACGCAACTACCTTCTTCGATTTTTAATTTTTCCGCACGTGCCATTGGGATACGCAGGCCCATTGAGATATCGTTGGTGATGTGGTCGCCGCCCACGGCCAGACAACCGCTTTGCCTCACTGCTCCCTCGGAGTACAAAACGTAGTCAGTGGTTCCGCCGCCCATATCAATCACGAGAGCGCCAAGGTCCTTCTCCTGTTGTGTAAGCACGACTTGCGCGGAAGCGAGCCCACTAAACACAACGTCCTCTACCTCCAGCGGCAGTTCCTTCACACATCGAATGGTGTTTTGGATCCGCGTGCGCACACCATGGATGATGTGAAAATCGGCTTCCAATTTTTGGCCGAGCATACCGACCGGGTTTAACACGCCCTGCTGGCCATCCACCTGATAATGTTGAATGATGGAATGCAGGAAAGCGTTTTGCGCGGGAATGCTTACCTCGCGCGCGTTAATTTTTACGTCCTCCACATCCTGCTCATCGATTTCATCGCGGTCCTCAGGGAGCATAACGCATCCGCGATTGCTAAAACTCTGCAGGTGTGATCCGGCCACAGCGACGTACACGCTCTTGATCATCACGTCACTTTTCTGTTCGGCATCGACGACTGCTTCGTGCACGCATTTCATGGCCGTTTCAAAATCGACAATTTCGCCCTTCCGCACGCCGCGCGAAGGGGCCTCGCCTACTCCGAGGATTTTGAGCGTGCCATCAGGCCGGCTCTCTCCGACGACGACACAGATTTTGGAGGTGCCGATCTCAAGGCCGACCATTAAATTATTGTTCGCCATTATTTTTGTGAGCTTTCTTTTGTTGGTTACGAATTGCCTTTGGTGCGGGGGTAGAAGCGGCGCGCGATTTTGGCGCCGGCGCCCCAGGTTCGTGTCCGCCGGAATCCTGGCGAACGCGTGCTTCAAGCGTATGCACCGGGATTGCTTTCATGATCCGCGGCTCCACGGCAGGCGCGATAGTATCATTGATCACCGACGCCGCTGGACTGGTAAATGTTACCGGAATGTTCCGTTGCGGTACCAGGTTCACAGTCTCCAGCTCCTGCTTGGTCTTATCGCAATAATCAAGGAACACTTGCAGCCGCCGCAGTTGGTCTTCCAGATCATTCAACGCAAACATGACGCGGCTGTGGTTTTTATCCGTCACCAGGAGATAGTAACTTTTCGAAATATCGATTTCGCGGATCTGAAAGCGCGTCTGTAAAAGGCTGCTCTCGGTGAGACGCAGCAACTCGAGCGCTGTTTGTGCTTCGGGAGATTCGATTACCTTGCCCTGCTCGAGCGATTCGGTTTTGCATCCCAATATCAGCGGCAGTCCCAGGTATTCGGGCAGTAATTTCTTCTGTTTCATCAAAACGCCCCGTCGACCGACCAGGAATGCGGCATCCGACGCAAATGGATCGGTGATATCCGTTTCGCTCGTTATCCAGGCAACCGGCCTTCGTTCCACAATGCGAATGTCAATTTCGTTGGGTAATTTGCGCACCACCTCCACTTCGTCGGCTTGCGGAAGCTGTTGTAGGCGGTCGCGAATCTGCGCCAGGTTCACGCTAAAAATATTTTCTCCTTCGTGCAGATCGGCTGTTTTTAACATTTCCTCGCGCTGTAGGGTGCCGTCGGTCTGCAATTCAATTGTTTTGACCTGATAATCTGGATTGGAAAAAAAAAGGCGCGCTGCAGCTTCGCGCACGCCCACGTAACCGCCTGTGCACAAGCCTGCGACCAAAACCATTTTCCATAGCACTCCCATCGCGCTGCGGACCTGGTGCTGAGTCGCTCTTCGGGAACGAACTTTCACGTCGAGAAGATGTTGTTGTCGCCGCTGCCGCACATTGGACAGCCTTCGGTTGCGCGCTTGGGAATGTCTTTGGCTAGAACTCATTTCTTTCCGTCCATCCCCGCGCGCGCCTGCCGGCCATGGCCTTGGCGAAGCCGGGAAAGCGCAATGATCCGGGCGCAAAGCTCGGCGTACTCGATACCAGCCGCCGCGGCCGCCTCGGGCAGCAGACTGGCCTCGGTCATTCCGGGAATCGTGTTGATCTCCAAAATGAACGGCTGTCCATTCTCGGACAAAATCGCGTCCACCCGCGCGTAGACCTGCAGACCAGTCGCCCGAAAAGCACGGAGTGCTAGCTCCTGAATCTCCTTTGTCTTTTGGCTGTCGATCTCTGCCGGGCAGACATGCTCCGCTCCGCCGCCGGCCTGCGGGTTTAGAAATGGATACTTATTGTTGAAATCGTAAAAGCCGCCCTTGGGAATTATCTCGAGAATGGGCAAAGGCTGGTCACCGAGGATGCCTATCGTCAGTTCCCGCCCGGATAAATGGAATCGTCGGTCGCTGTCCTGATTGGATGATTTCCCACGGTGGAGTGGTTATCCCGTGTTCTTGAAATTTTTGTTTTGTACGGATTTTATCGAAAGCGATCTCACTCGCATTGACGCCGTCGCCGGTGTAAGCGATGCCGCGGTGTTCCAGAACTTTCTGAAGCTGGCCATCCTCGCCAAAAGTTCCGTGGATTGTATTGAACGCCAGCTCGATATCGTCCGGAAGTTGGAACTGTTCGCTGCGCACATCAATTTCTACGACGTCGGCCCCTAACGACCGAAGCGCGTTCAATACGCCTCGCCCGGTGGCAAGCGAAACTTCGCGCTCCGATCCGGGGCCTCCCATGAGCACGGCAATTTTCTTTGGCAATTCTTCGCGTCTAATCATTAGGGTTCTCCGACGATTTCCACTTCAGTATCCAATTCGATTCCGCGCTCTTTCCGCGCCACGCTCTTGATGTTGTCAATCAACTGAAGTATTTCCGCCGACGTCGCGTCGCCGTCGTTCACAATGAAATTGCCATGCACCTTCGAGACACGCGCATTTCCGACGCGCGAGTTCTTCAGCCCCAGTTCATCCACCAATTTACCGGCTGGAATGCTGGGGGGATTTTTGAAAATGCAACCCGCGCTTTTAGCGACCGGCTGCGTGGTGCGGCGTTTCTCCTGCGATTCGCGCAAACGGCTGTCGATCTCTGCGCGCTCGGCCCGCTGGCCACGGAAGGTTGCCGAAATGGCAAAGTTCTTTTCCAGCAGCGGGAATCGCCGGTAGAAAACCTCCAGGCTGTCGCGATTTTTGACCTGCGGGTTTCCTTCGGCATCAAGATAACGAATGCGCGTGACGTTCTCGAAAGTTTGCGCACCCATCGCGCCGGCGTTCATGCGCAACGCGCCACCAACCTCACCTGGAATTCCTTCCATCCATTCGAGTCCGCCGAGATTTGCCGCACGCGCTGCGTAAGCGACCTGTCTCAATTTTACGCCTGCGCCTGCAGTGATTTCGGATCCATCGATTTCGATCTTCTCGAAAATGCCGCCGCGCGGATGAACCACCACGCCCCGGATGCCGCCGTCGCGAACGAGAAGATTGGAACCGCGCCCGATTGCAAAAAGCGGCAGGTGTTCATCGCGGCAAAAGCGAATGAGCTCTCCAAAAGCATGCTCGCTCTGCGGCTCGACCCAAAATTGTGCCGGGCCGCCAACGCGCAATGTCGTATGCTTCGAAAGCGGCTCGTAAAGGCGTACAGCACTATCCTCGCCTACGATGGATTTCAACTTTTCCGCAATGACGAGATCGGCGGCGAGGATCTCCAATTGTTCGTGGATGTTGCCAGCGCCGAGACTCAAAACAAGATCGCCGGACTCCAGCAGATTTCCCACGTCACGATGCATCCACTCCAAGCGGGGCTGATAGCTTACGCCGCGATGTCCGTGCTGGATGATTTCATCGACAATTGTGCGGCCAGTAATTCCTGAGATCGGCGTCTCGCTCGCAGCGTACACATCCGTGATGACGACTCGGTCGGTATCGTCGAAGGCGCTGCCGAATTTGCGAGACAGCGCCTTGGTTCGTGAAAAACGATGCGGCTGAAACATCGCAACCAGGCGTCGCCGGCCGATCGATTTCGCCGTGCTAACCGTGGCTCGGATTTCCGTCGGATGATGCGCGTAATCGTCCACCAGTAAAAACCGGTCGCTCGCGTATTTGATTTCAAACCGCCGGCGCGCGTGCTCGAATTTCCGAAGTGACGCCGTGATTTTGTCGAACGGAATTGAAAGCTCTGAGGCAAGGGCGATCACGCCAAGCGCGTTGTGTACATTGTGTTCTCCGGGAACGTTCAGAGTTGCTTGGCCGAGCTTCTCGCCGCGCCCATAAACCGAAAACGACGAACCAAAATGCCGCAGCTCGATGTCGAGTCCACGGTAATCCGCCTGCTCAGAAAATCCGTACGAGACCGCGCCTGTACGTTTTACGCATAATCGTGCGGTGTTCGGATCATCTACGTTGTACAGAACCCTTCCCTTGGTTTGATCGATCAGTTGTGCAAAGACCTTTTCGATCGCGGCGAGATCGGGATAAAAATCAAGGTGCTCTTCTTCGATATTTAGAATGAGGGCGAGCTCCGGGTGAAAGTAACGCAAGGTGCCGTCGCTTTCGTCTCCTTCGGCAACGAAATATTCGCTGCGCGGATCCCAATGCGCATTTGTTCCCAGGATTGGAATTTCAGCGCCAACATAGTGGGAGGGATGCAGGCCGCCTTCGCGCAACACGTGTGCCGTCATAGCGGAGGTGGTCGTTTTGCCATGCATTCCAGCGATTACAATTCCGCGCTTGGCATGCATGATTGCGGCGAGTGCTTCGGCGCGTCGGACCAACGATTTCCCGGAATTGCGCGCGCCACGAAGAATTGGATTGTCGTCCTTAATCGCGGAGGAAAAGACAACAAGCTCCGCTCTGTTGGCAAGATCCGGCAGGTGCTGATCATAGAAGCGCAGGCCCAGCCGTTGCAGTCGATCCGTCTCTGTGGTCGTGGCTTTGTCGGAGCCGCTCACTGCGTGGCCGAGCTCGATAAGAAGCCCTGCAAGACCGCTCATACCGCTTCCAGCCACGCCAACGAGGTGAACCGGATGGCGCTCCTGGGTGAGAAATCGCGATAGCTCAGGCAGCGCATCACATCGCCGAAGTTCTTCGCCAGCAGGATCAGCGCACGCGGCACTTGTTTCAGACAGGACATTCATGGCTGGTGTATTTTTCCATCGTGCTTGCCACGCGACCGGCTGCATCTTTCGGCGCCATACGTGCGCAATTTGTGGCCATTTGCTGCAGCCGTTGCGGATTTTCGATCGACTCGCGGATTCTCCGCGCGAGCAATTCACCCGAGATTTCCGACTGTTTGAGAAGAATTGCCGCGTCAGCGTGAGCGTAGATCTCTGCGTTGCGCGTTTGGTGATCATCCGCTGCGTAGGGAAACGGAATCAGGATGCCAGGCAATGAAAACGCGGCAAGCTCAGCCAGGCTGGCTGCGCCAGCGCGAGCGACAACGAGGTCCGCGGCGCTGTAAACTTCCTCCATCCGATGATGAAATGGAGCGATGTAAGCAGGGACATTTTCGCGCCGATAGTTGTCTGCAACCAGGCGTTCATCCCGGGCGCCGGAGAGGTGTATCACTTGTAGAGGTAACCCTTGTAGAAACGGCAGCGCTTTGATCAGCGCCTGATTAATTCCGCTGGCGCCCTGGCTGCCGCCCATGACGAGCAGCGTGGGAAGATGCTCTTGCAATCCGAGTTCTCGCCGCGCTTCTGCGCGGTCCAAGGACACCAGCTCGGTGCGCACCGGTGTGCCGGTGATTTCTGTGCGGATTTTCGGAAAAAATGGCGCGCATTCCTTGAAACCGAGCATAACTGCATTCACTATCCGCGCCGTCCAACGGTTCGCTTTTCCAGGGACAGCGTTCGATTCATGGATGAACGTCGCGATACCGCGAAACCGTCCGGCCAGCAGCGGCGCGGTAGAAGTGAACCCGCCCATGCCGAGAACAGCGTGCGGCTTGAACTTGCGGTAGATGGTCCGGCAAAGCGATAAGCTTTCAATAAACCGGCGGGTAAAACCAAAAAATGCCGGCGAAAACGGCGACGGCAGCCCGACTGTGGGTAATTTTTCGACGCGGAACTCTGTTCGGCTGGAAAGCGCCACCGTGTCAATATCCTTTTCGGAAATCAACAGCATCACTTTGTGTCCGCGATTTTGCAGCACTTCCGCCACAGCAATCCCGGGAAATAGATGTCCGCCGGTTCCTCCGCATGCGATTACGGCATTCATAGCATTGTAACCCTCATCAAATCCTTGGCGTCACTCTGGCTTGCATCGTGGCGCGTTTCCCCCTGGGCGACTCCAGAACCCCTTGGCGATAAATGTTCAACAAAACACCGACGCCGAACATACACCCGGCCAGGTTTGAACCTCCATAGCTAATAAACGGCAGTGGCAGCCCTTTGTTAGGCAAAAGCGATGTGGTCACGCCGATGTTGACCGCCGCTTGGAGAGCGAGAAGCGAGATAATCCCGCACCCAAGCAACAGCCCGAAACGGTCACGAGCGTGCAGGGCAATCATGATACCGCAAAGAATTATTACGACGAACAAGAAAACCACCAGCAGGCTGAAGCGCAGACCGAGCTCTTCGCCAATGATGGGAAAAATGAAATCGGTGTGCGCGTACGGCAGGTACAGCATCTTTTGTCGGCCATTGCCCAGGCCGAGTCCGTCCATTCCACCACTGCCCCAGGCGATCAGCGCCTGCATCTGCTGCAGGCCCGCGTCATCTTTATAGTTTTGCGGGTGAAGAAATGCCGCGAGACGCCCCATGCGCTCGGAGATATGCGTGGCAACGAGGAGCAACCCGCCCAAGCCTGCGAACGCCAGACCGCTAAGCCATAGCAGATTGGTTCCGGCAACAAACATGACAATAAAAGTCGTTGCTCCGATCAAAGCCGTCGTTCCCAGATCGACTTCGCCAAGCACAAGCGCAGCAGGCACGCTGATGACCGCGAGCGGAACGAGAAATCCCGAAAGCACGTTGCCGTCCGGTTTTTCACGTTGCGCAAACCAGGCAGCAAGGAAAAAAATTGTGGCGATCTTTGCGAGCTCCGATGGCTGAAAGGTAATCGGACCGTAGCCCACCCATCGGCGCGATCCATTGATGCGCATCCCGATGTGTGGAACGTAGCAAAGCGCCAGAGCAGCCAGCGCGAGTGCGAACCAAAGCCACCATGTTCTCTGCCAGAAATGATAGTTCATCAGCGCCGCAAAAATGCACGCCACGAGTCCAATCCCAACCCAAATCGCCTGGCGTCTAATGAAAAAATAAACGTCGCCATGGCTGTCGCGTGCGTATGCGCTTGTGCTGAAAAGCATCACAATGCCAATGACAAGAAGTCCCAGCACAGCCAGAAAGAGTATGTAAGCGCTTTTACGACGCATGGTTTGAATTCATTGCATGAGTCCTGTTATGTTGAGCGCAGCGCTGCAACGAAATGCGAAGCATGAGGCCAGGCTTTCAAAGCCTTCTGGCCTGTTGCCGCTCCTCTGGTCCATTCTAATCTGAGGTTGTTCGCTTCGCTCAGAAAGAGGGGTAAACGGTGGCTTGTAGCTCGCGGTATCGTCTTTCACTATTTGTTCTTCTTTCGGTTCGTTGCTTTTGCGCTTGTGATCTTCGAGTTCGCTGTTTCGGGGACCAGAAGCTTTTGCCCGATGTGCAGCTTACGTGGGTCTTCGATATGGTTCAGCGCAATCAGATCGCTATAAGAGACCTTCAATTTCTTCGCGATGATGACGGGATTATCGCCCTTTTTGACAACGTACGTTTTGCCCGAAGACGAAACCTTTTTCGCAGGTTCCTCCTTCACGGGCGGGGGATGTGAAGGTTTCAGGTCGGTATGCCTGGCGTTTTCGATTTCCGCTGTCGCAGTTCGGGGCTTCTCATTAACGGTTTGATTGGCTGTTGCCGCAGTTTGGGCCGGCTTGTTTTCTGTTTCCGCCGAAGCCGGCCGCACGAACGAACGCTCCCGCGTCTTGATCGCGTTGAACGCAATGATTCCCGACACGGCAACGACGTGCAAAAGCAAGACAATCAGCAACGCTCGCGACAATTTCATGTTTGGCTCCGGAATGCCGTCGAACTCCATTCCCGCGGACGCAGCCGACGCGCGCCGGGCCGTCGCGGCGAGAAATTTCTTTCGTTTGAGCAGGCTCGGGATCTTGATCGGTTTCATTGAGGCAGCGCTTGCACCAGCGCGCGAAATTGGTCACCGCGATCGCAGTAACTTTTGAACATGTCGAAAGAGGAGGTGCCTGGAGAAAAAAGGACAACGTCGCCCGGCCTGGCGAGACCGCGTGCGCGTTCGACAGCGTCGGCGAGTGAAATCGCGAGATCGCAATTGACGGCACCGTCCCAGGAACGTTTGATGCTGGGAGCCATCTCCCCGATCAGGACGGCCGATTTAACTTTCTCCTTCACCAAAGATCGCAGTGGATCGAAGGTAAGTCCCTTGTCTTTGCCGCCGGCGATCAGCACCATCGGCTTCGTTTGTGCGGCTAGCGCTTTCTCCACCGCATCAAGGTTGGTCGCCTTCGAATCGTTCACATATTCGACGCCATCGAGTTCGCGCACAAATTCGCACCGGTGCGGGCGAGGCTCGTAATCGCGAATCGCCGGCACCATCTGCGCGAACGACAATCCGCGGGCAACGCCGACAGCGAGCGTTGCCATCAGGTTCTCGATGTTATGTAGCCCGCGCAGCTTCGTGTCAGCCAGGCGCAGGACCGGCTGATTTTCATAAACAATTGCCCCGTCAGATAACCGGAAATCGGCGCGAT
>WNGJ01017374.1_pt1 | contig 12717 bp, 12 predicted proteins | sample 5400611 | NCBI WGS metagenome assembly WNGJ01 (sample SAMN13153375, study PRJNA577476) | soil metagenome | isolation source: 40 cm soil or saprolite under Garry oak tree replicate 1 | place: USA:California | collected 2016-06-15
GCGCTCGCACACGGGCGCGGCCCAGGGCGGTGTGGCCGCGGCGCTGGGCAACACGGAAGAAGATCACTGGAAGTGGCACATGTACGATACTGTCAAGGGCGGCGATTACCTGGTAGACCAGCCGGCGGCGGAGATACTGGCGCGGGAAGCTATCGATGCCGTGTACGAACTGGAGCATCGCGGCCTACCCTTCAATCGCACCGAGGATGGGCGCATAGACCAGCGCCGCTTTGGTGGGCACACACGCAACTATGGAGAGGCGCCGGTACGTCGTGCTTGCTATGCCGCTGACCGTACCGGGCACATGATCCTTCAAACCATGTACCAGAACGCCATCAAGAACCAGGTACGCTTCTTCAATGAATTCCTGGTGCTGGACCTGTTGTTGAATGATGGGCAGGCATGTGGTGTTGTCGCGCTCGAAATTCGCACAGGTGAGATTCATACGTTCCATGCTAAAGCTGTGCTCTTCGCTACCGGCGGTTATGGCCGTGCCTGGCGCGTCACCAGCAATGCCTTTGCCTGCATGGGCGACGGCATGGCCATCGCCTATCGCAGGGGTATTCCGTTAGAAGACATGGAAATGTACCAGTTCCATCCTACAGGTATCTACAAAGTAGGTGTGCTTTTGAGCGAGGCAGCTCGTGGCGAAGGAGGTAAGCTACTGAATGGCAAGGGCGAGTACTTCATGGAGCGCTACATGCCTACGCTCAAAGACCTGGCCCCGCGTGATATCGTGTCACGCAAAATGATTCAGGAGATCAAAGAGGGGCGCGGTATAGACGGCAAAGACTACCTCTACCTGGATGTTCGGCACCTGGGGGAGAAAGTAATTACCGAAAAGCTGCCGGACATTACCGACTTCGCGCGTAACTATCTCGGTGTTGAGCCGATTACAGAGCCAGTTCCGGTACAGCCTACAGCACATTATGCCATGGGTGGTATCCCAACCGATGTGGAAGGTCGTGTAGTGATCGATCCCCAATGGACGCCACTGCCAGGTTTCTACGCCGCTGGCGAGGTAGCCTGCGTCTCCGTACACGGTGCAAACCGTCTAGGCACCAATTCGCTGGTGGACCTGATCGTGTTTGGTCGTCGTGCCGGTAAACACATGGCAAAATTCATTGCGGAAAATAGCCATGCACAATTGCCCCCACAGCCAGAAGACTTTGCGCATAAGCTGGTAGATGGTTTGTATACCTCCACTGGCGGCGAATCGGCAGCCCGCGTGCGCAGTACCCTGCAAAATGAGATGGATGAGCAGGTATTTGTTGAACGTAGCGACCAGAGTTTGCGCCATGCGCTCGATACCCTCGATGGTTTGCAGGAGGCTTACCAGCGAGTACAGTTACAGGACAAAGGCAAGACCTTTAACACAGAAATGGTCGAGGCAATTGAACTTGGTTTCTTGCTTGACTGCGCCGAGGCTACTATTCATGGGGCACTGGCACGCACCGAGAGCCGGGGCGCGCATTATCGCACCGACTACCAGCAGCGCGATGACGCAAACTGGCTCAAGCATACACTTGCATACAAGGGCGCCAAAGCCCATGATGTGCGACTGGACTACAAAGATGTGGTGCTGATCGACGACCCGATATTCAAGCCCAAGGAACGGAAATACTAAGTAAGGAGAGTAATAATGAACATTTTAATGCGAATTAAGCGCTACAACCCTGAAAAGAATAGTAAACCGTACTGGGACGAGTTTCGTGTTGAGGCTGATCCAATCGATCGCTTGCTGGATGCATTAAACACCGTTAAGTGGACGATGGATGGGACGCTGACCTACCGGCGTTCCTGCGCCCACGGCGTTTGTGGTTCGGATGCAATGCGCATCAATGGGCTTAATCGCCTGGCCTGCAAGGTACTGATACGCGACGTTGGCAACAAAGTGACGATTGAGCCAATGTTGGGCTTTCCAGTCATCAAGGACCTCGTTGTAGATATGGACCCGTTCTTCGAAAAATACAGGTCGATCAAACCCTATCTGATTACATACGATTCTGAGCCAGGAACCGAGCGTTTGCAAAGTCCCATCGAGCGTGCCCGTTATGATGAAGGCACAAAGTGTATCCTGTGCGGCGCATGCACAGGTTCATGCCCATCGGTGTGGGGTAATCCCGACTGGGTTGGGCCAGCCTCGATTGTGAATGCGCACCGCTTCATCTTCGACAGCCGCGATCAGGGAGGTGCTGAACGCCTTGGCATCCTGGGACAACGTAGCGGCGTATGGCGTTGCCGCACGATTTTTAACTGCGCCGATGCTTGCCCGCGTGGTATCCCTGTGACCGACTTGATCGAGCAAGTAAAACGAGCAATTGTGTATAACGATACCGGTGGAGAATAATTCCCACATGACCTCCACGGAAATATGGCAACATCGAGAAATCATCACAAATGGCATTCGCATGCATTATGTGACACGGGGCGAAGGACCATTAATCGTGTTGCTGCATGGTTTCCCTGAATTCTGGTATTCCTGGCGCCATCAGATCCCTTTCCTTGCTGAGCATGGTTATACCGTCGTTGCGCCTGATCTGCGCGGCTATAACGATACCGCTAAACCGCGCAAAGGGTACGATATCCCTACACTGCTTCGTGATATCGAGGGTCTGATCAAAGGTCTGGGGCGCCAGAAAGCGGTTATTGTTGGGCACGATTGGGGCGGCGTGCTGGCATGGGCATTTGCTATCAACTATCCCGAAATGACTGAGCGCTTGATTGTCATGAATGCCCCCCATCCGGCTGCGATGATGCGCGAGATGCGCACGCTCAAGCAGTTGCGCAAAAGCTGGTATGTATTCGCTTTCCAGATACCATGGCTTCCCGAATATATGCTAGGGCGCAATCATGCAAACGAGATTGGGAGGATGCTCCGGGGAGCCGCCGTGCAAAAGTCTGCTTTTCCATACGAGGAAACGGCGAAATATCAAGATGCCATAAGTAAACCTGGAGCGATAAAAGCTGCATTAAGCTATTATCGCCAGCTTTTCTGGCGCCTGTCTTTTTCTTTCAAGAGTTATGAGATACGAATTGATGTGCCAACTCTGCTTATCTGGGGAGAGCAGGACATCGCCCTCGGCATCGAACTAACCACCGGCCTTGAACGATGGGTGAATGATATCGAGATCAAACGTATCCCTGACAGCGGCCATTGGGTGCAGCAGGAACAACCCGATAAGGTCAACCAGTATATGCTAGAGTTTTTACAGGCAGAGTAAACTCGGCACAAACGAAAAGGGCCGAATCGTTGCTGCATCCCGGGGGGAAAGGATATGCAGCCCGCTCAATGAAGAGCGCGATCCGACCCTCTGGTAGCCTAAAGTGCTACCAAATTGAAGAAGAAGTCTTTTCTAGTAAACCCTGGACACTTCAGCCCTCATTGGTAAGGGACGCGTCACAGCTTGCAGTTGTGGCTCTTGCATTACTTGTTCCAACCAGAGATTGCCACACGTCTTGCACATACCATGAGACGCTTCATATATCTTTGGTACTGGTAGCGAAGATATTCGCTCTCCGATGTTATCCATCAACCGTAAACACCAGGCGCACTGCCGTTGCATAATAATTTTTTCCTTTTTATAAGCTATCGAGATAGATCAACCTTTTATACCTGAGGTGTAGCCGCCTATGATCCCGCTGTAGGAGTCAGAGGACAACCAGGAAATGCAATATTCTCCAGGGTAGCAGAGAATGACTGTGGATTGTCAATCTCGGAAGCAGAGATAGCAGTTGCCTGATATCTACAATTGTAGACATACCACGATCCCTGGAAGTTATCTTGCTTATCCACAGTTACAACGTGCCGTATGGTGAATGTCTTTCCAGTCAAAGTAGCGAAAGTAGCGACCAATAATACTTTGTGGCCAGCCTCAAAGTTGTGCCCACATAAAACCAGGCGGAATTGAGCAATATCGGTAGGCGTTGAACATACCTTTATATAGGTTCTTGTTGGCTTCACTACAGGTGTAGTGCCCGCTGTAGCTGTCAGGTTAAGATCGGGCGTCGGCGTCGAATGAGGTATCACCACCACTGTCGTATTGCCAGGACTGTGACTTAAACCCTCCTTGGACGGCCCTTGGTTCCTCGACGTACCGGACAAATTAGCAAACACCAGCATTGCCACTGTAAAAAGTATTGCCAGACCAAATGCAACAGGCAAACTGATTAATCGCACAGCCGACCTTCTAGGACGATGCCGATTATTAGCCCCGCGCAGATAAGACTGGGCAGGAGCTTGCTTGCCCGCTACCCTTTGCACTCGCGCATATGTATCAGCTACCGACAGCTCTGGATAGTGCTGATACGACTGCATTTGCCCTAGTACATCGAGTGTAGTGCTAACCTGCTTCAGTTCGCTAAGCTTATGACAACAACGCGGACATTTTTCTACATCGATGTGTCGACTAATGCTTACATGATCCTCCAACTTCTGCTCACGAAGGTAGGCAAGTAATATGCTGTCTTCAGGATGCTCATTGACATCTTTTTTCAGTGTCCGCTGTGTATTACTTGCCATATGCTATCTATTACCTCTTGGAATAACCCGTATTGAGTCTTCACATTTGGGTGCTTTCAAAGATGGTATCTTCTTTCCATACACCTTGCGAAATTTCTCCACGCTGCGAGCCACACATTTACGAACAGCTTCCGGACTCATGTCCATTACCTGGCCAATCTCTTGATAAGTGAAGCCACTGCCATAATGGAGCTGTAACGCTGCTGCGTCTTTCGGCTTCATCGCACCTAATGCTTGCTGAACCAGAATACGGGTCTCCGTCTGATCTTCCGGACCAGCGACTGCCAGACTCTCATCAAAGTTTTCTCGGCTTTCCAGTTGTACAAACTGCCTCAGACGTTTGCGGTTGAGGTAACGCAAGCCGTAATTCGTGGCAATACGATAGATCCAGGCATCCAGAGCAAGTTCCCCAGACGTCTTATCTATTTCTTTATACACTTGAACAAAAGTATCTTGCGCAAGGTCAAGAGCCACTTCTCGGTCACCTACGAGGCGGTGCAAATACCCGGTGATGGGTTGTTGTAACCGATCGATCAAAGAACGAAAGGCCTGTGCATCACGCTCTCGCAGACGCTCTACCCCCTGAACGTCTGTCCCCATATTGGCCTTACGAGCAATTTGCCCGCTTTCTATGTGATGTGCCTCTACTTACTATAATCATCGAGGAGATTTAAACCGGACACTTTTTATTGTAAGCTTTTGATCGGAGTGCAGAGACAGTAAAAGTGAACAATGATCGCCCTTGTGAAAAGAATCCGGCCTTGTTTATGAAACGTTTAACGTAATGGAGTGGTAGCCTGATGACCCATTCGGCAATGGAGGCTCTTCATTGGGATCCTGGACATTCCCTTCCAGGTCTATTGCGCGTGCAACCACGCTATAGCTACCAGCCTTTGGTGGCTGCCACGCCAGTTCCCACAGTACCCAGGTCAGACCCGACAGAGGTTGTTTCAGGATGGCTCTTTGCCAGCTTTGGCCGGCATCGGTGCTCACATCGACTTCACTTATCCCTTTATTTCCAGAAAAGGCAACACCCGCAATATAGGTGGTGCGCTTGGCGCCTACAGTCGAGCCGTCCAATGGGGTATCGATACGGGCAGTCATCCGCACTGGCGCGGCATCACTCCATCCGCGCTGCTGCCAGTAACCCTGGAAATCGTAGTTGACAACTTCAATACGTGTAAGCCATTTACAGTGTTTCATCCCATAGATGCCGGGTACCAGCATGCGCACGGGAAAACCATGGCCCTGGGGCAATGTGACGCCATTCATACGTACCGCAAGCAAGGTTGTCGGTTCAAGCGCTTTTGTAAGGTGAATGCTGTCGGTGTAGTCATCAGCCGCGTGGAACACTATCTTTGTAGCCCCTGCTTTTACTCCAGCGCGTTGTAGGAGGTCCATCAACGGAATACCCTCCCATAGCGCATTACTCATGTATTGTCCGCCAACCTCGTTGCTGATGCACATCAGCGACTCGTACTGCTGCTTCATCCGTTGTGCAAGCAATTCTTGATAGCTCAGCGTAATGGGGTTATCGACTTGTCCATCCACGGTCAAGCGCCAGGAATTGCCATTGACGGTCGGATCAGAGAAGAGATTTTTGGAGACGATATAGAACTGATTGTTCGAAGTAATCTCTGATGACAGGAATGGAGCTGGTTCTGTCTCTCCATAGTTTGGCGTGGGTGGTGGCACAATTTTACTTTTAAAATGCGCCAACAACTGATCCATCGGTATCTTTGATGCGCTGACCCCTGCTGTAATGAAGCGCCAGGCAACGATGCCTGCTAAGACGATGCCGGTTGCAATTGCGCCATCCCTTAATAAGGTCCGCCGTGAAATGCCACCATGTAGCTGCTCTTGCTCATCCAATGAGCGACTATCGCTTCGCACCGCATGTTGCCTGGACATTTGCCCGGCGATCCAGCGTTGGAAAAACACGAAGAGTAAGCCAAATACGATGCCGGCGATAGCAAGGCTGAGCAATCCGTTGCTGAAACCAGTAGTGAGATCAGCACCGAAAATTCCTGCTCCGCTGAGTGGCAAGAGGATGACTCCTGTGAAAAGCCAGAGAATCAGCGCAAGTAGCAGTCCATCAAACCATTGCAAACTCCGCTTCTGTCTATTGGCAAACCAGTTATAAAGCGCCCCACTGAGCGCAAATACAAGGCATTGACCCACAACAATCCCATAGAATAGGTAATGTTTTGCATCCCCACCTATCGTTTGATGTAAATAGTCGAACAAAGGAGGTGGCATCAAAGCTGTCAAATCTGAGCCAAAAGTTTCTGGTAATGAGACCCCACCGAATGAGACGCTAAGAAATATCATGATGCCTGTGGCAAATATACCTGCTGCCAGAGCAGCGGCAAAACCAGTCCAAAAACTCCTATTTCGCTGTGAGGATTTTGTATTCTTCATATCACGTCGCCTTTTTGCAATGGAATCTCGCGTCTATCTATTATTATATATCCAGGTTACACGTTTACCCAGTCCAGGATTTACAAATGCATGCAACGCTTGTCCCATCTCTGTAAATGGAGTATATTGATCTACATATATCGCTGGTTTGTCCATTATCCGGTCAGGCAGGCACCTGCTTTGACCTGATTACTGAAAGGACGGAGCCTTGATAGCATGCATGAAGACATAAGAGCCAATCAGCAAAATCTGTCATTAGTGATGGGAGTGGACCTTGGCGGAACACATATACGCACAGCAGTGTTGCAAGGTCCAAAACTACGCTCACGCGTAAGTTTACTCACCGGCGAAAATCCCACTCCCGAACGCATTCTCCCGCGTGTCTACAGAGCTATACAGCAGGCGCTTGATGAAGCTCATGTTGCGCTCGATCAAATCGCGGGTATTGGTGTTGCTACACCGGGGCCCTTGAATAATCGCACGGGTGTAATCTACTCTCCTCCCAATCTTCCAGGATGGGATAACATCCCCTTGCGTGATATCATACTACAACATTTTAACAGACCCACTTTTATTGAAAACGACGCGCATACAGCAGGATTGGGTGAATATATGTTTGGCGCCGGACGTGGCAGCAAGTATCTGGTCTACCTTACCGTAAGCACGGGCATAGGCGGTGGCGTGATTATCGATGGCAAGATTTTGGAAGGAGCCAACGGTACAGCGGGGGAATTGGGTCACATGACCATTGATTGGCAAGGCGAACGTTGCAATTGTGGCAATATTGGATGCCTGGAACGTGCCAGATCAGGCAGCTCTGCCTATCCACGACCCAAATATTCAACCACAGGATGAAGATTTCGAGGGAGAAGGGGAACAACTGCTCGTCAATGCGCGTACCGTGGCTCGCGCGGCTGAAGCAGGCATCCCACTGGCGCGAGATATCGTCACAAAGGCGGCTGAGGCGCTCGGTGTTGGTCTTGTCAACATTATTCACATTTACAATCCAGACGTGATTATTCTGGGCGGTGGCGTTATGCAGATGGGACAGATGCTGATGGATCCAGCACTGCGGATTGTTCAGGAACGCGCGATGAAGGCGCCCAGTGATTCAGTGCGTATTGCACTGGCACAACTCGGCAGGAATGCGGGGCTTGTCGGCGCAGGTGCATTGATTTATTCCAATGCGCAATACATTTGATCGGCAAAACCATGAGGATGACTACAATGGCAGCAAACAAGGAGCGGCTTGATGTTGCGCTGGTCAGGCGGGGGTTGGCTCCCAGCCGGGAGCGCGCACGCGCACTGATTATGGCGGGACAGGTGCTCGTTGCAAATCGCCTCGTTGACAAACCCGGTACACTAATATCGCCCGATGCCGAATGTCGTCTAAAGGGAGCGCCAGACGAATTGAAATACGTCAGCCGCGGTGGCCTGAAGCTTGAAAAAGCGCTGGCTACTTTCGGATTGAACCCGGCTGGCCTGGTTGCGCTTGACGTTGGAGCATCGACCGGCGGCTTCACCGATTGCTTATTGCAGCATGGCGCGAAGCGTGTCTATGCCATCGATGTCGGGCAGGGTCAACTCGCATGGACCCTCCGCAATGACCCCCGCATCGTAGTGATGGAGCACACCAACATTCGCTATCTGACAAACCTACCAGAACCAATTCAGTGCGCAACAATCGACGTCTCGTTCATCTCTTTACGCCTCGTCCTGCCGGTGCTTGTGCCACTTCTGGCTCCAGGCGCCTGGATAGTAGCGCTGGTGAAGCCCCAGTTCGAAGCCGGTAAAGTTGAGGTCGATCGGGGAGCGGGTATTATCAGCGACCCTACTGTGCATAGCCGTGTATTGCGAGAGCTACAAGAATGGATACTGCACCATACGCCGTTCCAGGTTTGGGGATTGACCGACTCCCCAATCTACGGACGTGACGGTAATCGCGAGTTTCTATTACACTTGAGTTTGGGATAAAATATATGTAACTTATCTCAGTAAAGTGATTGAAAAGAGGTGTGCCTTATGCTAACCGTCCCGAAGATTATCATACCGGACCAGTTCAATGCCGCCACGGCCTTCCTTGACCATAACCTCGAAGAGGGACGCGGCTCAAAAACCGCCATTTATTTTGATGGGAACCCCCACACTTACGCCCAGATAGCGGAACTGGCAAATCGCGCAGGCAACGGCTTACTCGACCTCGGCGTCGATATGGAGCAGCGCGTCGCCCTGCTACTGCTCGACTCGCCACAATTCGCCGCTTCCTTTTTCGGCGCTATCAAAATTGGTGCAGTACCCATTCCTATAAATACCAATCTGCGACCCAACGATTATGTCTACATGCTCAATGATAGTCGTGCGCGTGTCCTGCTGATTCACTCGGTACTCTGGCCACAAATTCAGCAGGTTCTTCCTGAGCTCAAATATGTACGTCATATCGTAGTAGTAGGATTGCAGCACAATGGCGGACAGGAAACTGCTACGCTGCACGACTTTGAGAAATGGACACAGAAGGCTTCAGCGCAACTGCAAGCCGCTGAAACCACCAAAGACGACAGCGCGTTCTGGCTGTATAGCTCAGGAAGTACTGGCTTCCCCAAGGGCTGCGTCCATTTACAGCATGACATGACCTGCTGTACGGAGTATTATGCTAAACAGGTACTTGGCATTCATGAAGATGATATCACCTTTTCAGCCGCGAAACTCTTCTTTGCCTATGGACTTGGTAATAATCTGTACTTTCCTTTCGGCGTAGGAGCGAGCGCCGTACATTATCCTGGGCGGCCATTGCCAGAGGACATGTTCAATGTAGTGCAGCAATATCGCCCGACTATCTTCTTTGGCGTTCCCACGCTCTACGCTGGTATGCTCGCCCTACCCGATGCGGAGAAACGCTTCGATTTCTCCTCTGTTCGTATATGTGTCTCGGCAGGTGAGGCCTTGCCCGCAGATATCCAGCGGCGTTGGGAGGAAAAGTTCAATCTAGACATCCTTGATGGCATCGGCAGCACAGAGATCCTGCATATCTTTATTAGTAACCATGCAGGACAGGTAAAGCCCGGTAGTTCCGGTAAGCTTGTGCCTGGCTACGAGGCTTTGATAACCGATGAAAACGGCCATGCAGTAAAACAAGGTGAGATTGGCAACCTGTTGATTCGCGGAGATAGCACAACCGCCTATTATTGGAACAAACATGAAAAGACCAAAGATGTCATCAGCGGTCACTGGATTCATACGGGCGACAAGTATTACGAAGATGCCGAGGGCTATTTCTGGTATTGCGGTCGCTCCGATGATATGCTGAAGGTAGGCGGACAATGGGTCTCGCCTGTAGAGGTAGAGGGAGCGCTCATCGCCCATCCTGCTGTACTTGAGGCTGCTGTAGTAGGCGATATGGACGCCGACGAATTAGTCAAACCCAAAGCATATGTCGTCCTTAACCAGGGCTACGAGCCTTCGGAGGCAATGGCGAATGAGCTCAAAGCTTTTGTAAAGGAACGGCTGGCGGTATTTAAATACCCGCGCTGGATCGAGTTCGTCCCCGAACTGCCCAAAACGGCGACAGGCAAAATACAACGCTTTAAGCTGAGAGGGGTCTAAGATATCTTGGACATTCGGAAACGACGCTGCGCGTCTATTGCTTCGTAGTCATCCGATCTGGGCGCAAGCGCTCTTCCCAATGCAAGGAAGGTTTATGCAACAAGCTTATCGAGCGCTACGCATCATCGCTGAGGCACAAACGATCCGTATTGTGCTGGCGCCTGAACCCGATGAGTTGATGCTTAATGAACTGTGTATCGCCTGTGATTCCCTGCATACAGAGAGTAGCAGCGGCATCAAAGCTGTCGTGCTGGATTTCAATCCCACTGCTACCCAACTCGTTGCGCATAGCTCTCAGCTCACGACAGATCGCGCCCCCACAATTGTGGAAAGCGCTTGCGCAGCGGTTCATGCCATTAGCCAACCCGTGCTGGCCGTTGTCAGAGCAGTACTCTCGCAACCAGCTAGTTTGCTTATACGAGTTGTTGACTTCACTCTTGTTGCAGAACAAGCTGTGTTGATGATATCAAACGGGCAAACAGGAGAAGAGGATACATTCACAGGATTACAAGCAGCACGCCTGGGATATATCACCTGGTCTGCGCCCGTCAACGACATAAACAAACACATGGAACGCATCCTGGACCTTCTTCGAACAAAAAGCGCTGTTGCCTTGCGCCACACAAAAGCCAGTGTCCGTCTTGCCGAAACCGGTTATGTAACACGCCTTGAAGCATTACAACAAGTCAACACACTCTATCTGACCCAGCTTATGCGAACACAGGACTCCCAGGAAGGTCTGCATGCCTTCCTGGAGAAACGCAAACCAAACTGGAAAAACAGATAAACCAAGGAAACAACATGCCAAAAAATCACCCCTGGAAAACACTCTCGTACCAACAAGTCATCGACACCCCCTACCTCAAAATACGTCGCGAGCAAGTAGCTGTACCCAACGGACCGATCATCCCGGACTACTACATCATCGAAAATCGCGGCTGGGTAGGCATCGTCCCAATCACGGAAGACGGACGCTTCTTGATAAATAACCAGTATAAGCACGGCATCGGCACCGAGGTAATGGAATTTCCGGCTGGCGGTATCGATACGCATGAGGATGACCCGCTAATAACGGCCCGGCGTGAATTGATGGAGGAGACAGGATATAGCTTCGAAGATCACCAGGTCGAACTGCTAGCACATATGCACGCCAATCCCACCGGCGCACGCACGCAGATCTGGTGGTACCTGGCACGTAACGTGCAAAAAACAGGTACGCCCAAAGAAGACCCTGTCGAAGTCATCGAAAGCCTGCTGGTTACCCCTAAAGAACTGCTCGAACTGATTCACAATGGCAGCTTTGCCGTACAGGGACAAATTGCTGCCGCCTACATGGCCCTGGAGCGGCTAGGATTTATTACAATGACATTGTAGGATCAACACCAAAAGGAGCAACACCTATGCCTCTTGATCACACCCTTATAGGCAAAAGTTCGCCATCGCAGACATTCGAAGTCACGCATGAAGCGGTGCAGCGTTTCATGGAAGCAACAGGCGACCCCGCCTTACAAAGTAAGGAACCGTTGCAATTCGCGCCTCCGACGTTTCCAACCACGTTCCGCGTGCGTGTGCCTGAATTGGAACTCGATCCCACTAAGATGCAATTGTTGCACGGTGAGCAGCAATACACCTATACACGCCAGCTACGCATAGGCGAAAAGGTGACATGTGTAGCACACATTGCTGATGTGCGCGAACGCCATGGGAAAGCTGGTTCTATGGCGTTTATTATCACGGAAACAACAGGGACTGATAATGAGCAACAACTCGTATATACTGCTCGTAGTACCCTCATAGTGCGACAGAAATAAGACTGCTCAAATCGTTGACAAACCTCAGGGAGAAGTATAAAATAATCTGCGTAATCCGTTATGACTAGCCCTCGTGGCGGAATGGTATACGCAGCAGGTTGAGGGCCTGTGCCTGTAAAGGCGTGGTGGTTCGAGTCCACTCGAGGGCACCCCACACAAGCTATACAACGTACCTTCCTTCTTTTCAGGGGCGACTAGCTCAGTTGGTTAGAGCGGCTGCTTTACACGCAGTAGGTCTGGGGTTCGAGTCCCTAGTCGCCCACTTTCCACGTTTCCCACATTGGCCTTATACTATTTCAGGAAAGGGGCGATATGTTATAATAGAAGGAGAGGAAACGAGCGAAACAGGAGGGAGTCATGCGC
>WNGJ01008527.1_pt1 | contig 12715 bp, 10 predicted proteins | sample 5400611 | NCBI WGS metagenome assembly WNGJ01 (sample SAMN13153375, study PRJNA577476) | soil metagenome | isolation source: 40 cm soil or saprolite under Garry oak tree replicate 1 | place: USA:California | collected 2016-06-15
GCCGCGATTTATCACGCGGGCTCCTGCTGGGCGTCGCCGCTGTTGTCGGGCTGTATCTCGCTGTTAATCTTACATGCCTGCGTGTGCTCGGTCCAGTCGGCCTCGACGCAACGACGACTCCAGCTTCTGATGTCATGCGGATCGCGCTGGGCGAGCGCGGGGCGCAATGGATTGCCGCAGGCATCGCCATTTCGACACTCGGATTCCTTAGCCAAAGCATGCTGACCGCGCCGCGCGTGTACTACGCCATGGCCCACGATGGGCTTTTCTTTAAAAGTGTCGGCAAACTGTCGCCCCGGTCGAGAGCACCAGTGGTGGCGATCGTCCTTCAGGGTGTCGCCGCGACGATCATCGCCTGCTCTGGAACCTATGGCGAGATTTTGAACTTTGAAGTGACCGTTGATTTCATTTTTTTCGGAATGACAGCGGCATCGCTCTTTATTTTGCGCCGGCGGCGGATCGGATCGGACACCGCAATTTACCGCGCGCCGGGACACCCGTTCACTACGATCCTGTTTGTCTTGTCCTGCGCCGGGATTGTCGGAAGCGCAATCGTTGCTTCGCCCGCCAACAGCGCGATTGCGTTGTGTATCATGCTGGCAGCCCTGCCGGTTTATTATTATTGGAACAGATTCAGACGAGCCCACTCATGAGACACAAGCATTCTGACTACATGCATTGGTCCAAGACGCAAAGCCGCGCGCGGTTCAATCTCGCAACCAGTGGCGTGGCTCCGTTTCCTCTTCACGAACTGCCGGTGGATCTTAAGAAACTCGAAATTAATGGTGACAACAGTTATGGCTATGCGCCTTTGCAAGAGGCCATTGCTGTACACCACGGGGTTGATCCCGATTGCGTCGTAGAAGCCGCGGGCACTTCTATGGCGAATCATCTGGCCATGGCTGCGATCATTGAACCAGGCGACGAAGTTTTGATCGAGCAACCGGCGTACGGCCCGATTCTCGATGTCGCCCATTATCTGGAAGCAAAAGTGAAACGCTTCCCGCGCAGCGAAGAAAATGGCTGGGCTGTTGAGCCGGGGGAGATTCGCCGTTGCGTCACGTCGGAGACGCGGCTCATCGTGATCACAAATCTGCACAATCCTACGAGCGCCCTTACGCCGGAATCGGCTCTGCGTGAAATTGGCGATATCGCGCGCAGTATCGGAGCGCTCGTGCTGGTAGATGAGGTTTATCTGGACGCGGTCTACGAGGGCACGCCCCGAACGTCATTCCATCTCGGCCCTGAATTTGTGGTGACCAGCAGTTTGACAAAAGTTTACGGCGTCAGCGGACTACGTTGCGGGTGGATCCTGGCACGTCCTGATCTCGCATGGAAGATGCAGCGTCTGAATGATCTTTATAGCGCGACAGCGGTTTATCCAGGCGAACTTCTCAGCGTCGCGGCATTTCAACATCTAGATCTGCTTCGCGAACGAGCGCGCCCGATTGTGGCAGCGGATCGCAAATTGCTTCGTGATTTTCTGGCGCAGCAGCCCGTCCTTGCAGCTGTGTGGACGTATTGGGGTACAACCTCATTCGTGCGATTGCGGAATGGAAAGACCGATGTTTTCCTTGAGCGTCTGCGATCGGAATTCGAAACATCGGCAGTTCCGGGCCGCTTCTTCGAAATGCCCGACCACTTTCGCATCGGCATGGGTGTGAATACGGAAATGTTCGCGGAAGGGCTGAATCGCATCGCTCGCGCGCTTGGGCCGTGTGAGACGACTAAGCCGTAATTGTGCGGCTAGTTGCTTGCGTATATGTGTCATCGACAATCAGCAGGGATATGAACAGTCAAAATAATTTCGAGATTCGTCCGGCGCGCGTCGAAGATGTCCCGCTCATTCTGGAGTTAATTCGCGATTTGGCGACGTACGAGCGCGCGCCGAAGGAGGTCACTGCGACCGAAGAACAGCTTGTTGCTGTGTTATTTGGCGAAAAACCCGTTGCAGAAGTTCTCCTCGCGTTTGAAAGGAAATCGCCGGTTGGGTTCGCGGTTTTCTTTCACAATTTTTCCACCTGGCTCGGGCGACCGGGGCTTTATCTCGAAGACTTGTTCATCAAGCCAGAGAAACGCGAAAGGGGTTATGGACGCGCATTACTTGTCGATCTTGCGAAGATCGCGCTTGATCGCGGCTGCGGCCGGATGGAATGGGCCGTGCTCGATTGGAACGAACCTGCCATTAAGTTTTATCGCTCGCTTGGCGCGAAACCAATGGAGGAATGGACGGTGTTCCGATTGACGCGCGATGGAATCGCAAAACTTGCGCAGTCCGAATCTATTGCGAAGGAACCATGACGACGGGCGGCACAAAGATTGAAGATTACGCGTTTTTGAGTGATACGCAGACCGGCGCGCTCGTGAGTCGCGATGGTTGCGTTGATTGGCTTTGCCTTCCGCGGTTCGATTCGCCGGCGTGCTTTGCTTCGCTCCTTGGCGAGAAAAAAAATGGCCACTGGCGGTTTTTCCCCGAGGAAAAGATCGAGAAGACCCGTCGCCGGTATCGAGACGAGACGCTCATCCTGGAGACAGAAATTGAAACGAAAAGCGGCGCGTTGCGCCTAATCGATTTCATGCCGCCGCGCGGTGAGAATCCCGACATCATTCGAATCGTTGAAGGGCTGCGCGGCAAAGTGTCGATGCACATGGAACTGATCATCCGTTTCGATTATGGGCAAATCGTGCCTTGGGTGCGGAAATGTCATGGCGGCCTCGAGGCAATCGCGGGACCCGACGGGTTGATTCTGCGGACGCCGATTGAAACGTACGGCAAAGATTTAACCACAGTCGCCGAGTTTACCGTGGCGAAAGGGGATCGCGTCCCGTTTGTGCTCACGTGGTTCGTCTCTCATGCACAACCGCCGAGGAAAGTAAATGCCGAGCACGCATTGCGCGACACCGAAAAATATTGGGGAGACTGGTCGAGCCAGTTTCAAAGCAAAAGCAAGTGGCGCGATGCGGTTATGCGTTCGCTCATCACCCTTAAAGGATTAACCTATGCGCCGACCGGCGGCCTGGTGGCAGCGCTTACGACTTCATTACCGGAGGAAATAGGAGGGGTCCGCAACTGGGATTATCGCTTCTGCTGGCTACGGGATGCGGCTTTAATTTTGCTCGCGTTGTTGCGATCAGGTTATCGCGAAGAAGCCAAATCCTGGCGCCAATGGCTTCTGCGCGCCATCGCCGGTAGCCCGGCGCAAATGCAGGCAATCTATGGCGTGCGGGGCGAACGCCGGCTCGAAGAGTTCGAAATTCCCTGGTTGTCAGGCTACGAAAATTCGAAGCCGGTCCGCATCGGCAACGCGGCTTCTAATCAATTTCAGCTCGACGTTTATGGGGAGATCTTAGCCGCTATTTGGCAGGCCGATCGTGCTGGACTCAAACTGGAAGAGCCGGATTGGGCCCTGATGGTCCAGCTGATGAAATTTCTGGAATCAAACTGGCAGAAACCGGACGAAGGAATGTGGGAGGTGCGTGGCGGCCGCAAACATTTTACGCATTCGAAAATGATGGCTTGGGTGGCGTTCGATCGCGCGATCAAACTTGTTGAGGAATGTGGCTGCGCGGCGGACGAACACCTCGAGCGCTGGCAAAAAATTCGCGACCAAATCCATGCGGAAGTCTGCCAGCGCGGTTACAACCCTCGCAAGAAAGCGTTCACGCAGTTTTATGGGTCGAACGCGCTGGACGCGAGTTTGCTCCTGATGCCGGTGGCTGACTTTTTGCCGGCCACTGATGAGCGTGTGCGCGGCACTATTGAGGCGATTGAACGCGAGCTTATGCAGGATGGCTTCGTGCTGCGTTATCGGCCGCAGGAAGAAAAGGTTGATGGATTGCCGGGTCGCGAAGGCGTTTTTCTTCCGTGCTCCTTTTGGTTCGCTGACTGTTTGCATCTTCTCGGGCGCAAGAAAGAAGCGCGTGAATTATTCGAGCGTTTGCTCGATCTGCGAAACGATCTCGGACTTCTTTCCGAAGAATACGATCCTCGCGAAAAGCGTCAGCTCGGAAATTTTCCACAGGCCTTTTCGCACGTCGCGCTCGTTAGCGCGGCAGCAATCTTAGGCAATGAAAGGTTCCGCCCTTGGATTGATTAAACTCGCGCTTCACTCGAAGAAACGAGACGCCGGATCAAATCCTCGATAGTGACGATCCCACGAAGATTTTTCTTTTCATCTAGAACGGCAGACAGGCCTAGTCGTGCAGCACGTAATTGCTGCACAATCCGGTAAGCTGGCTCGTCCTCATTTGTCGTTACGATGCGCCGGACATAGCTGCTTAGCGGCTTGTCTCCATTTTGCTCGAGTAGAATATCGAGGACGTTGACCAATCCAGCCGGCTGCCCTGCCGCCGTAACGACAGGCAGACGATCGAGACCGGAAGAAGTACTAAGCTCAAGTGCTTCCTGAATTGACGCGCTCGGTCGCAACGCAACGATTCTCTGCAAAGGCAGCATCACATCGCGCACTTTGACACCGCGAAAGTCAACCACGTTGTGTATCATGGCGCGCTCGATAGCGGTGAGCGAGCCCTCGCGCTCACTTTCTATTGTGATCTGCTTGAGCTCTTCGCGCCCGGCAAAAAGCCGGGAGCGTTTTGCCACGCGCCGCGGCAAAAGCAGTTGACCTATCCGCACGCCGATTTCGAGTACCGGTAAAAGGAGGATCGAAACGAATTCCAGCATGCCGGCAAGACGGGCCAGAGCGCGGAACGGAAATCGCCGGAAAAGCGACTTCGGGAGGACCGAAAGCAGAAGCAGATATAGAGGAACCGCAATGATCAATGCGATAAAGTATCCGGCATACCCAAACGAATAGACCAACTGCCGTGTGAGTAAGAGCAGGCCGAGTATGTCAGCAGCATTAGTAACGAGCAAAACGGTTACCAGCAGGCGTTCCGGGTGTTTTAATAATCGATTAAGCCGCACCGCCGCTGGCACGCGGCGTTTCACATTTTGCCGCAGCCGCACTGGATCGATCGAAAGCAGCCCGCTTTCGATTCCGTTGAAGAAGAACGAAACAATCCAGCAGTAGAAAATGATGAAGCCGATCATCATGCGGCAGCGCTGGTTTGCTCCGGTGTTTCTTGAATGCCATCGCCGGTTGTTTTCTCAAGCAGAACTTCCTCGATTCTTTTACGCCCCGCGCGGCGCACGGTAATGGCCAGTCGCGGAATCTCGAGCTTGGTGCCAGAGGGTGGCAAATAGCCTAACTGCGTGAATACAAATCCTCCGATCGTGTCTATCCCTTCCGCATCGATTCGAAAACCGAGGTATTCGCTTAAATCATCGAGACGCGCATTGCCGCTCACGAGGAATTTTCCGTTTTCGAGCGACTCGATGTAAAGATCGACATCCCCCCGGGGAAGCGCATCGCCAAGAATCTCCTCCACGATATCCTCCATCGTGATGATCCCTTCGGTTCCGCCAAATTCATCAACCACCACGGCCATTCCCTGGGGATGAGTCAGAAACAGCTTGAGCAACTCCAATGCGCGCATCGTCTCGGGAACAAAAGAGGGAGCGATTAATTTTTCCGTGTAATGTTCCGATGGATCGAGCAGGAACAGTTTCACGTCGATGATCCCGAGGATTTGATCGGGTGTATCGGCATAAACCGGGACCCGCCGATCACGTTTCTCCTTTAAACGCGCAATCGCTTCTTCATTCGTCAAATCATCTGGCAGGGTGAAGCTATCAACGCGCGGGGTCATGCAATCTTTCGCCGTTTTATCGCCGAGTTTGATGATTTCCTGGATCACCTCGGCTTCTTCTTCATGCAATGCACCTTCTTCTTCGCCGATCTCCAGCAGCGTTCCCAGCTCGTCATCGGTTAAACGCGGTCGGGTGCGCAGATGCGATGGGGTCAGAAGATCGATGACAAAGGTGCTGACGCGCTCGAGTCTGTGACCGACACGATCGAGCAAGGGCATCGAAATCTGCAGCGCCAGCGCTCCGACTGCAGAAAGCCGATACGGCGCAGAAAGAGCCAGGAGCTTCGGAATCAAATCGCAGAGCAATACGACAATTGCGAAGATCACAATTCCGGCCACCCACTGCGGAATGCGTGAGGCAAAAGGACCTTGCCACAAGAAGACCAGACACAAAATGACCAGTGGCACTTTCACCAGTCCATCGCCCAGAAGCAGGACATTCAGAACGCGACGCGGATTTTCGTGGAAGAGCTGTATGAATTTGGTGAGCCCGGTGTGATGCTCTTCCAGGCCGCGAAGTTGATGCGGCTTTAGCGAGAAAAGCGCAGTCTCCAGTCCCGAAAAGAGCGCGGAGCAAAAGACCAAAATTGAGATAACGACCAGGAGAATCGCCAAAGCAGCGCCTGTCATCATCTATGGTAGCACAGCCATGTTGACCGTGTTAAATCACCCGCCTGAGGCGGGTGGCATGTTTCCCTGAAGAAGCTAGTGCGTGCTCGTTTGCTCATCGTCTGAGCCACAAGCAAATTAGACTCTTCATGAACAAAGGCGAGAGGATTTCGCGGTTCGTCGCGGAGTTGGGAAGTGGAGATGTCGATCTAACCCACACCGATGTCGCAAGGCATCCATTTTATCGGGCGTTTTTTCTGTGCTGGAACGAGCAGCGCTATTATGAAGCGCACGACGTTCTTGAGCAGCTTTGGCTGAAAGAGACGAATTCGCGCGAGGCCGATTTCTTCAAAGGGCTAATCCAGGCAGCGGGCGCTTTCGTTCATCTGCAAAAGAGGTTCGGACATCCATCGCACGCGAAACACAGCAGGCGTTTGTCTCCCGCGGTGCGTTTGTTTCAACTCGCTGAAAAGAACTTGTCGATCTTCGCGCCGAGACATCATGGATTGGATGTCGCCGCGCTCTGCCGGCTCTTGCGCGCATACGCCGATAAAATCGTGGCGTCCGAGTATAAAGGCAATCCTTGGTCGCCGGAAACCGCGCCGAAGCTGAAGCTTCTGTAGCAACCGGCCTGTGGCCGGTTTTCCTCACGGCGCACAGCGCCGTGGCCACAACATATTTACCTAGTAAAAATCAATTTTACTCCGGCAATCGTTAGAACAATCGCCAGCAGTAGAGAAATCGTGCGAACCGGAAAACGGCAGCTGCCGAGACGCGAACCAAAAATGCCGCCAACGATCGCTGCGGCTCCGAGGACAACGCCCAGCGACGGAATGGAATGAACCGCGGTAAAATAGCCGGCAAGTCCAGCGATCGAGTTCACCCAAATGAACAGCGCCGAAACAGCGGCGGCTTGCCGAATGTGCGCCCACCGGCAGAATAGCAGAAGCGGAGTGAGAAATATGCCGCCGCCAGTTCCAGTCAGGCCGGAAAGAAACCCAAGGCCTGCTCCAACGCTAATAGCGGTTGGCCGCGATGGGATGAGAATTTTTTCCGGATCGTTGCGCCGAAAGATCAACCTTACCGCTGACAAAATCAGCACCAACCCAATCAAAATCCTCAATACGGAAGTGGACGGTTGCAAGTGGCCGCCAAAATAGGCGGCCGGAATAGAAAGGAGCGCAAATGGCCAGAATAGGTTCCACGAGAAATGCCCAGCGCGCCAAAATTGAAATGTGCCAATGGACGCTACTAAAATGTTGAGGACCAGCGCAGTTGGCCTGATAACGGTCGGAGCAATGCCCCAGAGCGTCATCACCGCGATGTAACCGGATGCACCCGCATGCCCGACCGACGAATAGAGAAAAGCAATCACACCGACGGTCAGAAAGAGCAAAACAAGATGCGCGTAATCCATGCTGATGTGCACGGTCATTCTGAGCGGAGCGAAGAACCTCCCATTTGCGGATGGATCACATTTTTTAGATTAAGTGACTTGTCACCCTGGGTGAGATCCCTCGCTCCGCTCGGGATGACGGCCCTTTGGTTCATTACTGTATTGCGATGCCTGGCGACAAGCCGCTTCCGCTTTGGATTTCTCGCGCTAACGTGGTTAGTGACATCAACTCATAGCGCTGCTGACCCGACGCCTGCGCGTTCCGAGCACACGAACCGACTCGCGGGTGAAAAGTCACCGTACCTTCTTCAGCACGCGCATAATCCGGTCGACTGGTATCCGTGGGGCGAAGAAGCTTTCGCCAAGGCGCGTCGCGAAAACAAACCGATCTTCCTGTCGGTCGGTTATTCCACTTGCCATTGGTGCCACGTCATGGCCCACGAATCCTTCGAAAGCGAAGAAGTCGCCGCCATCATGAATCGCGAATTCGTGAACATCAAAGTCGACCGCGAAGAGCGTCCCGATGTCGACCGCGTCTACATGACCTTTGTGCAGGCAACGACTGGCGGTGGCGGTTGGCCGATGAGTGTCTGGTTGACCCCGGATCTGAAGCCGTTTGTTGGCGGAACGTACTTTCCACCAGAGGATCGCTATGGTCAGCCTGGCTTCAAAAAAGTGCTCGAACGAATTGCGACGGCGTGGAAGCAAGATCACGAGAAGATTGCCGAGCAAGGGGGCAAAATCGTTGCGGCGCTGCGTGAATCGCAATCAGCAGCACCGGATCAGGGCAAAATTGATGTGGCGATCTTAAGCGCCGCCTACCAGCAGATTGAACGTAGTTACGATCCGAAGGAAGGCGGGTTCGGCACCGCGCCGAAGTTTCCGCGTCCTGTGACATTGAACTTCCTGACGAGATTTTACGCGCGCGATTCGAAGAATGAATCCGGCAAGCATGCGCTGGAGATGGATCTATTCACGCTGCGCAAGATGGCGGCAGGTGGCATGCACGATCATCTCGGTGGGGGCTTCCACCGGTATTCGGTTGATCGTTACTGGCACGTGCCGCATTTCGAAAAAATGCTTTACGATCAAGCGCAACTCGCCGTTGCCTATGTCGACGCCTTTCAAATTACGCAGGATCGACAATACGAATCAGTCGCACGCAACATCCTTGATTACGTCGCTCGCGACATGACTTCCAAGGAAGGTGGTTTTTTTTCTGCGGAAGACGCAGATAGCGTTGTAGCCGGGATCGACGATCCCGGCCGCAGGAAGACCGCCGAAGGGGCGTTTTACATTTGGACGAAAAAAGAGGTCGATGCCGCGCTCGGTGACGCGGCGGAGATTTTCGATTTTCATTACGGCGTGCAGTCGCACGGCAACGCGCCGGAAGGAAGCGATCCACAGGATGAGTTTCGCGGCAAAAATATTTTAATTGAACGCCATACGATTGCGGAGACCGCGCAACATTTTCGGAACATAGGCTTCCAGCCTGTGCGGCCGGCGAGCGTCTCGCCTGCCGATTCTCGACACGAGGACGAAATTCGCGATTTATTGAGACAGAGCCGTGAAAAGTTATTTTCGATCCGGGCCAGACGGCCGCGACCGCATCTCGACGACAAGATCATTGCGGCTTGGAACGGCCTGATGATCTCAGCGTATGCGCATGGAGCGCAAGTGCTCGATGATCCGCGTTACCTGGAAGTCGCAACACGGGCTGCGAATTTCGTTCGAAAACAACTTTGGGATGATTCACGTAAAATGCTGTTTCGCAGCTATCGCGACGGGCGCAGCGATGTTGAAGGTTTTGCTGACGATTACGCATTCGTCGTCCAGGGACTTCTCGATCTTTACGAAGCAACCTTCGATGTCGAATGGCTGAAATTTGCGACGCAGTTGCAAGAGACGCAGGATCGCTTGTTCTTTGACGAGAAAAACGGCGGGTATTTCAGCACCAGCGGCAAAGATGAAAGCGTGTTTCTCCGGATGAAAGATGACAACGACAGCGCCGAGCCGGCCGCGAGCTCGATCGCGGCGCTGAATCTTTTGCGGCTGGCGCAGTTCCGCGATGATAAACAATTGGAGGATCGAGCAAAGAAAACAATCGATGCATTTGCGCCAACACTTTCCCATTTTGCAAGTGCGATGCCGCAGATGCTGGTTGCGCTCGATTTTAGCACGAGCAAGCCACGACAGATCGTGATTGCTGGGAAGGTGGACGCGCCGAAAACGAAAGAGATGGTTGAAGAAGTGCATCGGCATTTTCTGCCAAATACAATCCTGCTTCTGGCCGATGGTCGTGAAGGTCAAAAATATCTCGGCGAAAAGCTGGAGGCGATCCGCGCCATGTCGATGATCGATGGAAAACCGGCCGCCTACGTCTGCGAAAACTTCACCTGCAAAGCGCCCGTGACTGATTCCAGGCAACTCGCAGACTTGCTTAATTTCTAGAGGCGCTCGCCACGACGAGCATCCCCGTCTACTTGCTGCCTGGCTTCACTGCCGGAATTTTCGCCAGATCGGGTGGCAACTTGTCAGCAGGAAACGTCTCGACATCCATTTCGATCAAGCTGACAAACGGACAGCCGAAGTCTGGTTTTGATTGACCACTCCGATCGAGAATTACGCCAACTGCGGAAACGATCCCGCGATGCGCTCGGACGATGTCGATTGTTTCCTGCACACGACCGCCGCGCGTCACGACATCTTCGACAACGATGAATTTTTCATCCGGTGAAATTTGAAAACCACGGCGCAGAACAAGTTTGCCATCCTCTTTTTCGACAAAAATGTGACGTTTGCCTAACGAACAGCCGACTTCCTGGCCGACAATAATCCCGCCGAGGGCAGGGGAGATGACTGCGTCGCAATCAAAATCGCGCAGCTTATCCGCGAGCCAGCTACAGACCTTTGTGGCGATCTCCGTGTGCTGAAGCAGCAACGCGCATTGAAAATATTGGCGGCTGTGCATGCCGGAACGCAAAATGAAATGCCCATCGAGCAGCGCACCTGTCTCGCGGAAAAGCGCTAAGAGGTCTTCGCTCATATTCTGGGGAGCGGTCTCCGCGGTGACCTGGCCAGCCCGAATGCTTTCCGGGTCGCGAACTTTTTCTGGTTTGGCAAATCCCTCGGGGCAGCTGCGTCTGAGGCGTTTCGGCGAGGGCGCCGAAACGTGCACGCGAGGGCGCGTGCGCTCCCCAAAAGCTTAGCCGGAGGTATCGTAAGCGGTCTGTTCGCTGGATACGCCGTTGTCAGCAACGGCAATGGCTTCGATTTCCACCTTGGCCCCTTTAGGTAACGCCGATACCTGGACCGTAGAACGGGCGGGGGGCTGTTGTTTGAAATACGAAGCATAAATTTCATTAACCGTCTGGAAATCGCCGAGATCGGTGAGGAAAATGGTCGTTTTAATAACATTTTCGAAAGTTAATCCCTCAGCCTTCAGAACGGCTGCAATGTTGTCGAGTACGCGCCTTGTTTGTGCGGCAATGTCGCCGGGCACAATTTGGCCGGATTTGGGATCGAGCGAAATCTGGCCGCTGCAAAATAGCAAGTCTCCGCTGCGCACGGCTTGCGAGTAGGGGCCAATCGCTGCCGGAGCGTCGTTTGTCGAAATGATCTTTTTCATTTGGCCGATTTTAACTGCAAATTTAACTGGCACAATTAATGGAAAATGTTGCGGACGGCCCGGCGATCCGTTGGCTAGTAGGACGTGACCGCCGGGCGGGCCGGTGAATCGAAACCAAAGCGAACGGCTCGGCGAACCGTCCCTAGCAGATTGATAGTGATCGAATCTCGTCGATATTGGAGATGAAATGGTTGGGTGGATTTTAAAGAAGATTCTTGGGTCGAAGAATCAGCGCGAACTCAAGCGTCTGATGCCGATCGTACGCCGGATCAACGAGTTCGACGAACAATTCAAGAGCTTGTCGGATGAGGATTTGCGCGCAAAAACGGCGGCGTGGAAAGAGGAACTCGCGAAGATTCCCGAGCTCGAAGAGCATTGGAGAAAGTTGGATGAGATTTTGCCTGAAGCATTCGCAGTGGTTAAAAATGCGGCGCGCCGGCTAAAAGATCGAAAGCACACTTTCACGGTGTGCGATCAGCCGATGACGTGGGATATGGTGCACTTCGATGTGCAGTTGCTTGGCGGCGTTGTCTTGCATCGCGGTCACATCGCGGAGATGGCCACCGGCGAAGGTAAAACTCTGGTTGCGACCTTGCCGCTTTACCTGAACGCGCTCACCGGCCGCGGTGCGCATCTGGTTACAGTGAACGATTATCTGGCTCGGCGTGATGCGGAGTGGATGGGTCAGCTCTACGATTTTCTTGGGCTGACGGTTGGTTGCATTCAGCACGATCAGGAGCCGGATGTGCGTCGCGAACAATACGCGATGGACATCACATATGGGACGAACAGCGAGTTCGGTTTCGATTATTTGCGCGACAACGGCATGGCCACGACGCATGAGCAACAGGTCCAGCGCGGATATTGTTATGCGATTGTCGACGAAGTCGATTCGATCCTGATCGACGAGGCGCGCACCCCACTGATCATCAGCGGCCCCGCCACCATTTCAACCCATCAGTACGACAAATGGAAACCGCTTATCGAGCAGTTAGTCCGCAAACAGAATATGCTTTGCAACCGGCTCGCCAGCGAAGCGATTGAGAAATTCGAACAGAGCGATGTCGAGACCGGCGGCCGTCTCATGTTCAAAGTGAAGCTTGGTCAGCCGCGCAACAAACAGCTTTTGCGCATGATGGAGGACCCGGAGAAGCGCCGCGCCGTCGATAAAGCGGAGCTGTCGTTTTACCAGGACACGCGCAAAGAAGAACTGTTTGCGCTCAAGGAAGAGCTTTTCTTCACCATCGACGAAAAATCGAACGAAGCCGATCTCTCCGAGCAGGGCCGCATCTTTCTAAATCCGGATGATCCAAACGCTTTTGTGCTACCGGATTTGATTAACGAATTCACTGAAATCGATCTCGATCCGG
>WNGJ01006108.1_pt1 | contig 12714 bp, 17 predicted proteins | sample 5400611 | NCBI WGS metagenome assembly WNGJ01 (sample SAMN13153375, study PRJNA577476) | soil metagenome | isolation source: 40 cm soil or saprolite under Garry oak tree replicate 1 | place: USA:California | collected 2016-06-15
ATTTCGTCGACGTCGTCTGGATCTTCCTGTTTTCCTGCATTTATGTGTGGGGTTCGGCCGGAGCGAGCGTGGCGCATGCCGCCGGTCACTAGAGCGCGATCGGCACAGACGGGGAGCAGTTTTGCGCACGCGAGGCGCAACCGCGTGGAACGCTTAGGCGGATTCGCGATCCACGCTTAATGTCTTGAGTGCGCTTTTCCAAGTTTTGTTTTCCCAATCGGCGGAATGCTGACAAGGTTGGTTCGAGTCGACTTCGCTGGGCCACCGGCATTTGGTCAGTCTTGAAAGAGGGCCGGGGTCGCAGCGCGAGAGACCGCCGCTTCGCGTATCGTGAAAAAGCTATTGATCATGTGACAGGCATTGCCTGTCACGTCGTCATCGCCGGCTTGCGAACGCTCTTGTGCGCGCGGCAGGCTGGTGGTGCCCTATGCTGGGAAGCACGGCTTGGCGTGACGATAGCCGCGAAATGAGAGGTCGGTTATGGCAAACTATGATGCGATCATCATCGGCACCGGACAGGCCGGCCCGGCCTTGGCGCGAAGGCTAGTCGGCGCGGGCTGGAAGGTTGCCATCATCGAGCGCAAGCTTTTCGGCGGTACCTGCGTCAATACCGGCTGCACCCCGACCAAGACGCTGGTTGCGAGCGCCTATGCGGCGTATCTAGCGCGTCGCGCTGCCGACTACGGCGTGACCATCGGCGGCTCGGTGGGCGTCGATATGAGGGCGGTGAAGGCGCGCAAGGACGCCGTTGTGCGCCCCTCGCGCGAAGGGGTCGAGCGATCTCTGAAGAGGCTAAAAGGGTGCACGGTCCTCGAAGGCCACGCCCAGTTCGTTGGGCCAAAGGAGGTGAAAGTCGGCGATGAGGTGCTCAGGGCCGATAAGATTTTCATCAATGTGGGCGGGCGGGCACTGGTGCCGTCGATACGCGGGCTCGACCAAGTCCCTTATCTGACCAACAGCTCGATGATGGACGTGGATTTTCTGCCCCCGCATCTGATCGTGCTCGGGGGGAGCTATATCGGCCTCGAATTTGCGCAAGTCTATCGCCGCTTCGGAAGCAAAGTCACCGTCATCGAGCTCGCGCCGCACCTGATCGCGCGCGAGGACGAGGATGTCTCGCGCGCTATTGCCGAAATCCTCAAGGACGAAAATATCGACATCCGCGTCAACAGCAAAGTTGTCGCTGTGGCAAAACAAGGCGACGACATCGCGGTGACGGTGGAGAAAGCTGGAACTAGCTCGCAGGTCATCGGTTCCCATCTATTGCTTGCGATCGGTCGGCGGCCGAACACCGACGATCTCGGCCTCGATAAAGCAGGCGTCGCCACCGATCCCCGCGGCTATGTCCAGGTCGACGATCAGCTGCGCACCAAGGTATCCGGCATCTGGGCCTTGGGGGATTGCAACGGGCGAGGCGCCTTCACCCACACCTCCTACAACGATTTCGAAATCGTGGCAGCGAACCTTCTCGACAACGATCCGCGGCGCGTCAGCGATCGAATTACTGCCTACGCGCTCTACACCGATCCCCCGCTCGGACGCGCAGGCATGACCGAAGCCGAGGTCCGCAAATCGGGACGGCCGGCGCTGATCGCGACCATGCTGATGGAGGACGTGAGCCGAGCGTACGAGAAAGGCGAAACAAAGGGTTTCATGAAGATCCTGGTCGATAAGGAAACGAAACAGATCCTCGGGGCGTCGCTGCTGGGGCTTTCGGGGGACGAGGTCATTCACTGCATTCTCGATGTCATGTATGCCAAGGCGCCGTTCACGGTCCTGCAGCGGGCGGTGCACATCCATCCGACAGTCTCGGAGTTCCTTCCGACCATGCTGGGCGACCTCCAGCCGTTGTCGTGAGCGAACAGGTAGGAACGATTTGATTTGGGGACTTGAGAATCTAGAAGCGGGACGCCATTTCGCAGTTAATGCGTTCCAGACGAGTTAATGTGTGACCAATCAACCTGCTACACCACCGTCGCCCATCGCGGCCGGACTTCTGGGGCGCTGTCCGCGTTGCGGCGAGGGCCGCCTGTTCCAAGGGTTTCTTGCCCTACGCCCGCGCTGCGAGCATTGCGGTCTCGATTTTTCGTTTGTTGACTCGGCTGATGGGCCGGCGTTTTTCGTCATGTTCCTTTCCGGGTTCATTGTCGCTGGCTCGGCCTTAGCGGTGGAAATCATTTATGCGCCGCCATATTGGGTGCACGCGCTGCTGTGGGGGCCGCTCATCCTGATCACGACGCTATTGCCGTTGCGTCCGGTCAAGGGGCTTCTGATCGCGCTCCAATATCACCACAAGGCCGCGGAGGGCCGCTTCACCGGCGGCGAAGCGCCGTGACCATCGCGCTGGCACGGCCGTTGCGATCGGGCCTTGCAGTGCCAGCGGTGGTCGCGCTGGTGGCGGTCGTAACTTTCATCGGGCTCGGCAGCTGGCAACTTCAACGCAAAGCCTGGAAGGAAGCGCTCATCGAGAGCCTCGAACAGCGCCTTTCCGCATCCCCGGGCGATCTGCCGGCGCGTGAGCGCTGGGCGAGTCTTGCTCCGGCAAACGATGAGTTCCGTCGCGTCAAATTCTCTGCAGCGTTCGTGCCGGGTGCGGAAGCGCTCGTCTACACCAGCGGCTCGGCCTTGCGCAGCGATGTGTCCGGACCCGGCTATTGGGTATTCGCGCCAGCTCAGGTCGCGTCCGGCGGGGTCGTCGTCGTCAATCGAGGCTTCGTGCCGGAGGGACGACAAGATCCGGCGACGCGGGCCGCCGGGGCGACCACCGGCGACGCCGACTTGGTCGGCGTGATGCGGTGGCCGGAATCCCGAGGCGTCTTTTCGCCGCAGGATGATCCCGGTCGCAATCTTTGGTTTGTGCGCGACCCAATTGCGATTGCTGCTGCCAAGAGCTGGGGCGAGGTTGCGCCGTTTTTCGTCGAATTGGAAAGCCCGCAACCCCCCGGCGGGCTGCCGCGCGCTGGGGCGCTCAAAGTCAACCTGCGCAACGAGCATCTGCAATATGCGATCACCTGGTACGGGCTCGCATTGGTTGTAGTTGTGATGTTCGGGCTCTGGTTCAGCGGTCGAGCCGCGCGTTCAGCTTGAGCCGCGTGCCGGCGTCTTCCTTGTGGAAGACACGCCTTCCCACTATGTTTCAGGACGGTACATCTCAGCAGCTAGCTTCGCTGGGAACGGGAGTGAATTCAAAAGGTTAGGTGGTGTGTCCGGTGGGCCAATAAAGCCCAGCGCGACGGCGACTTAGCCTCAATCGGGAGCCCCCGGCTCGTGCGCTACATTTCCACCAGGGGCGAGGCCCCGGCGCTCGGTTTTGTCGAGGCGACGCTGGCAGGACTTGCCCGCGACGGTGGTCTCTACGTGCCGGCAGCCTGGCCGCGGCTCGATGCGGACACGATCGCCGGCTTTGCCGGCCGGCCGTACGCGGAAGTAGCGGTGGAAGTCATTCGCCCCTTCGTCGGCGGCGCTATCCCGGAGTGCGACCTCGCCCGCATGACGCGCGAAGCCTACGGCAGATTCCGCCATCCGGCGGTCGCTCCGTTGATGCAGTTCGGGGCGAGTGATTTCTTACTCGAATTGTTTCATGGGCCCACGCTCGCGTTCAAGGACCTGGCGATGCAGCTCCTTGGCCGGCTCGTGGATGAGGCGCTAGCGACGCGCGGAGAGCGCACGACCATCGTGGTCGCAACTTCCGGAGACACCGGCGGGGCCGCGATCGAGGCCTTTCGCGGTCGCATGCGCGCGGACCTGTTCGTGCTTTTTCCGCAGGGCCGCATTTCCGATGTGCAACGGCGGATGATGACGACGGCCGAGGACGATAATGTCCACGCATTGGCGATCGAGGGGACGTTCGATGATTGCCAGGCGATCGTGAAAGGCATGTTCAACCACCACGCCTTTCGCGACCAGGCGCGGCTCTCCGGCGTGAACTCCATCAACTGGGCGCGTATCGTCGCACAGGTGGTGTACTATTTCACCGCGGCGGTCGCACTAGGCTCGCCGGCCAGAAAGGTTGCCTTCACAGTGCCGACCGGCAATTTCGGTGATGTCTATGCGGGCTATGTCGCGCTCTGCATGGGCCTTCCCGTCGACCGCCTGGTGGTTGCGACCAACGTCAACGACATCCTCACGCGCACGATCGCCACTGGCATGTATGAGTTGCGCGAGGTGGTGCCCACGTCATCGCCGTCGATGGATATCCAGGTAGCCTCGAATTTCGAGCGCCTGTTATTCGACATCCATGGCAACGATGGCCGGGCGATACGCGCGCTCATGGCCTCGCTCGCTCAGTCGCGCCGGTTTGCGCTCTCGGCGCAGGCGCTTTCGGCGCTGCGCGCCGTGTTTTCCGCCGACAGGGCGGACGAGAACGAGAGCGCGGCGACGATTCGCACCATGCTGCGGGAGACCGGACATTTGATCGACCCCCACACCGCGGTGGGCGTTGCGGTCGCGGAAAAGGAAACCCGTGACCCGTCGACTCCGATGGTGGTGCTCGGGACGGCCCACCCAGCCAAATTCCCCGATGCGGTGGAGGCGGCCTGCGGTGTCCGGCCCCCGCTTCCTGAATGGCTCGCCGACCTCGATCGGCGCCCAGAACGCGTCACCACGTTGCCGGTCGAACAGATGGCGGTCGAGCGCCATATTCTTTCTGTCAGTCGCGCCGCACATGAAGGAGCTGCCGCATGAGCGTCGAGGTCACGCGTCTTCCCACCGGCCTTCTCGTCGTGACTGACGCGATGCCGCATCTGGAGACCGCATCGCTTGGCGTTTGGGTCGGCTCCGGCAGTCGTGACGAGCGACCGGATGAGCATGGCATCTCGCACCTGCTCGAGCACATGGCATTCAAGGGGACTTCGCGCCGTACCGCCCGTCAAATCGCGGAGGAGATCGAGGCGGTGGGCGGCGACCTCAACGCCGCAACCTCGATCGAGACAACCGCCTATTACGCGCGCGTTCTGCGAGCTAACGTGCCGCTCGCACTCGACGTGCTATCCGACATCCTCGCCGATCCATCATTCGACTCCGAGGAGCTGCGGCGCGAACAGAATGTAATCGTGCAGGAGATTGGGGCCGCCGAGGATGCTCCGGACGATCTCATCTGGGACAAGTTGCAGGAAACCGCCTTCGCTGACCAGCCGATTGGACGGTCCATCCTCGGCACGCCGGCGACCGTACGCTCGTTCGACCGCGCGCGGCTCGCCGCCTATCTCAGCCGCAACTATCGGAGCTCCGACATGGTGATCGCGGCTGCGGGCGCAATTGACCACCAAGCCGTGGTGGCGGAAGTCGAGCGGCGATTCGCGAGCTTCGCCGGCCCTCGGCCGCCGACGTCCGACCCGGCACGCTTCGTCGGAGGCTCACACATCGAGACCCGCGATCTCGAACAGGCTCACATCGCGCTCGCCATGCACGGATTGCCGCATCGCGATCCGAACCTCTATAGCTTGCAAGTGTTCACGAATGTGCTCGGCGGCGGCATGTCTTCACGCCTGTTCCAGGAGGTGCGCGAGCAGCGTGGTCTCTGCTACGCTATTTATGCGTTCCACGCGCCTTATTCCGACATCGGAATGTTCGGCCTCTATGCTGGGACCGATGCCGCCGATGTCGCTGAGTTGATGCGCGTCGTGGTGGGCGAGATCAATGCCGCGGCGGAAACCATCAACGAGGCGGAGGTTGCGCGCGCAAAAGCTCAGATGAAAGCCGGGTTGCTGATGGCGCTCGAGAGCTCGTCCGCGCGTGCCGAGCAGCTCGCGCGTCAGCTGTTCAATTGGGGTCGCCCGGTTCCGCTCGACGAGCTGGTTGAGAAAATTGAAGCCGTAACGGTCGAAAGCGCCCGCGCCGCCGGCCGCGCGCTGATTGCGCGGGGACGGCCAGCTGTTGCCGCGCTTGGTCCGGGGGCCGGTCTTGAAACTGCTGCCACGATCGCCGACAGTCTTGCCCGCCGGGCCGCGTGAATCGGATGACGGGCGGCGGAGGACAGCGACAGAGGTCCATTCGCTGTGGTCTGTTTGCCTGCCGTCTGATGGCTGATCACCATGGCATTCTTCCGCACCGTCAGCTTGTCCGATCCGCTGCCTGCGGTTACCGGCAACGGCATCGTGCTGCGGGCGCCGCAAATGTCCGACTGCGCGGAATGGGTGGCTTTGCGGGAAGCAAGCCGCGATTTCCTCACGCCGTGGGAGCCGACCTGGCCCGCCGATGACCTTACCCGCGCTTCTTTTCGCCGTCGCATCAAGCGCTACGCCGAAGACCAGCGCGGCGACCTCGCCTATGCCTTCTTCATTTTCCGCGAGCATGATGACGTTTTGCTGGGCGGATTGACGCTGGCGAATATTCGTCGGGGCTGTGCCCAGGCGGGCAGTCTGGGTTATTGGATGGGGGCAGCTTACGCGCGCCAAGGTCATATGACGGCTGCAGTCAACGCCATCGTTCCCTTCGCATTCGGGACGCTGAAGCTTCATCGGATCGAAGCTGCATGTATCCCGGCCAATGTTGCCTCGATCAGGCTTCTGGAGAAAACAGGTTTCAAGCGCGAGGGCTTTGCCCGCCAATACCTTTGTATCGATGGGGTTTGGCAGGATCATTTGCTTTTCGCCCGCCTCAAGGACGACCTTTAGTCGCCGCCGGCAGCCTTGGGGTCGCCACGAATTGGTTGGTATAAGCGTTCGGAGGTGGCAGGCCGTCGGAAAAAAGCCGAGTGATTTCAATGCGTCCGGGGAACTTTGAGCGGGAGCGCGGCTGGTGGCGCGCGGGGGCGCTGATTGTGAGTGCCGCCATGCTGTCCGGCTGCTCGCTCGCCTCCAGCGTGGGATCGTCCGACAGTTCGCCCTCGTTGACGAGCCGCTTCACGAGCTTTTTCTCCGGTGCCACGCCGGGGGTCACGCAGCCGCACTCGCCGACGCCATCGGCGCCGGATGTCGAGTGTCCCGGGGTGGATATTCGTAGCGGCGCATCAACCATGAATCTCGCGGCCAAGGCCGCCGATGCGACCGCGGGCGACCTGCGCTACCAGCTTTCGTTCGGCCAAACCGCCCGCGAGTGCGTGGTGCAGGGTGCTACTCTGATCATCAAAGTTGGCGTCCAGGGCCGCGTCATTCTCGGACCTATGGGCAGTCCGGGTCAGGTCGACGTTCCGTTGCGCTATGCGGTAGTCCGCGAGGGTCCGCAGCCCAAGACCGTCGCGACCAAATTCAAGCGGCTTGCGGTGACCATTCCGCTGGGCCAGACCCATGTCCAATTCGTCGATATCGAGGAGGGTTTAGCGTTCCCGATGCCATCGAGGTCGGAACTCGATACTTATGTCGTCTACGTCGGTTTCGACGAGATCGGGGACAAGAACGAGAAGAAGCCGCCGAAGACGGCGAGGAAGACGACGACACGGCAGCAATAGACGATTCCGGTCTTCTCTACCACCCGCGCAGTGCGACCACGGCGCTCTTGAGATGCCGCAGGTCGGCGACGATCGTCCGCGCTCCCGCCAATATCAACTGCTCGCCAAGCTGCGCCCCCGCATGGCTGCCCCCAACAAAGCCGAGTGCGGCCATACCCGCCGCCGTGGCCGCAGAGACGCCAGCGGGGGAATCCTCGACCACGATGCAATCGGCGGCTTGAACCCCCATGCGCGACGCTGCGTGCAGGAATAGATCGGGCGCAGGCTTGCCGTTGCGGACGTCGCTTGCGGAAAATAGAAAGTTGAAGAACTTCGCGAGGCCCGTGGTCTCCAGGCTTGTCCGAACACGGTCAGGGGGCGAGGATGACGCCACGCATTTCGGCCCGCGCAGCCAGGTGAGCGCGTGGGCTGCATGTGGCATGGCGCGTACCTCTGCGCGTAGGCGCGCCAGCGTTGCCGCCGCGAGGGTGACGCTGAAATTGATCGGCAGCTTACGGCCGCTGGCCGCTTCGATGCTAGCGAGCATGTCGGCGGGACGGCGGCCCGAGAAATAGCGAGTCACGAGCTCGGGCGTAATCGGAATTCCAGCCCGCGCAAATTCGTCCGCGGCAGCTGCTGCGGCGATTTGTTCGCTGTCGACCAGCACACCATTGCAATCAAAGATAACCACGGGAGCCCCACGCCGGCGTGCTTGCAGCACCGCGGTGGTTTCAACGAATCGCGCCGCAACTGAAGGAATCGTGGGCCCATGGCAAAAGTCGGGCGCCGCGCGGCCGAGAGATGTTTTTACACAACTTCTGCGTTTTGCGGGGAAGGCCGGAATAATCGTGCGTCGTGGCCGAAAGTGGCCGGAAAAAAGACTAGTTTAGCTTGCCCTTGAAATCTTCGATGCCTTTGGCAAGGAGATTGTCGGCAACCTTGTCCTTGACGGTGCGGGTGAGGATCGTTTTGGCGGCGGCGACCGCGACCTCGGCGGCCGCAGAGCGCACGTCGGCCAGCGCCTGAGCTTCGGCCTGAGCGATTTTGTTTTCCGCCATCTTGGTACGCCGCACGACGAATTCTTCGATCTTGGCCTCGGCCTCGGCGGCAAGCCGCTCGGCCTCTGTTCTGGCCCCGGCGACGATCGCCTGCGCCTCGTGCTCGGCTTCCTGCTGCTTGCGTCGATATGTGGCAAGCAGGGCCTCCGCTTCCGCCTTGAGCCTGCGCGCCTCGTCGAACTCCGCCTTGATGCGTTCCCGCCGGTCGTCGATGCTCTTGAGCAAGAGCTCGTGCACCCTGAAATAACCGAGCACGCCGATGAAGATGACAAAGGCGACCGCGACCCAGAACTCGGCTTCGAACATCGGCTTCCTCAGCGTTTGAGGGCCTGGCTGATGGCTTGCGCGACCTCTTCGCTCGCCGGCGATATACCGGTCAAACGCTCGACAATTGCGCCCGCAGCCTCGCTTGCGATGTTGCGCACATTGCCCATTGCCGCCAACCGCTTCTCGGCAATCGTCTTTTCCGCTTCGGCGATATGGGCATGGAGTTTCGCGTCCACCTCCTTGCGACGGGCTTCGGCTGCTGCGGCTGCCTTTGCGCGCGTCTCGTTCGCGAGCGCTTGCGCCCGTCCGCGGGCCTCCGCTAACGCCTTCTCGTGGGCCGCAATGGCGGCGTCGGACCCGTCCTTGAAGCGCTGCGCTTCCGCAAGATCGTCCTGGATGCGCTGGCGGCGCGCTTCCAGAATCGAGCCTATGCGCGGCAACGCAATTCGCGACATCAACAAATAAAGCGCGATGAAAGCGAGCGCGAGCCAGAACAATTGGGACGCAAAGGTGTGCGCGTCGAAAGGAGGAAATCCTTTGCCACGCTCGCTCCCGGGAATGTGCTCGACCGAGGTAATCGGCTGCGCACCCTTCTGAGCCATCGCCAAACTCCAAATCTCGCGCGGTCAATCGCCGGATGCTAGAGGGCGAACAGCAGCAACAGGGCGATCAACAGCGAAAAGATGCCGAGCGCCTCGGTAACCGCGAAGCCGAAAATCAGGTTACCGAACTGGCCCTGCGCGGCGGACGGATTGCGCAGTGCGGCGGCGAGATAATGGCCGAAGATGGTGCCGACCCCTACGCCGGCACCGCCCATGCCGATGCAGGCGATGCCGGCGCCGATCATTTTTGCGGCTTGAGGATCCATGATGAGAGCTCCTTTTCAAGGCTTGACGAGCGGGCATCAGTGGCCCGCGTGGATCGCCTCACTGAGATAGATGCAAGTGAGGATGGCGAAGACGTAGGCCTGCAGGAAGGCCACGAGTAGTTCCAACGCGGTGAGAGCGACGGTGAGGCCGAGCGGTATGATTGCGCCGAGCCAGCCGAGAAAGCCGAGTGCGCCCAGCATCGTCACGAAGCCACCGAATACTTTGAGCGTGATGTGACCGGCAAGCATGTTGGCGAACAACCGTACGCTATGGGAGACAGGCCGCGACAGAAATGACAGCACCTCGATGAACGTCACCAACGGCATGATGTAAATCGGCACTCCGCTCGGGACCCATAGCTTGAAGAAATGCAGACCGTGCTTCCAGAAGCCATAAATCACCACCGTGAAAAAGACGAGAAGCGCAAGTGCAACCGTGATGATGATGTGGCTCGTGACCGTGAAGGTATAGGGAATGATGCCGATCACGTTCAGCACGAGAATGAACATGAACAGCGAGAACACCAGCGGGAAAAATTTCATGCCCTCGGTGCCGGCGGTGCTGCGCAGCGTATTCGCGACGAACTCGTACGACATCTCGGCGACCGATTGCAGCCGCCCCGGCACCAGGGCGCGCGAACGGGTGGTGCCAAGCATCAGAAATAGGATCAGGGATAGCCCGATCAGCATGAAAAACGCCGAATTCGTGAAGGCGATTTCGGCCCCGCCGATGCGGACGATCGGAAAGAAGTTTTTGATCTCAAACTGATGGATGGGATCCATGACGGATCAAGTCCTTCATCGCTGCGTGGCCACCTCGGCGCTCGCTCGCGGGGGCGGCCGAATTCATTGCTTCGAACTGGGCGGGTCCAATGTGTTGCTCGCTACGACTCCTGCCGCGCGCATCACGTTGAGAACCCCGGCAGCGAAGCCGAGGAGCAGAAACACGATCATTCCCCAAGGCGAAGTTCCGAGCCAGCGATCAAGCAGCCAGCCGATGGCTGCACCGACCACAACCCCGGCCACGAACTCGGTCGACAACCGAAAACCGCGGGCCATCGCTGACGGATCGGTGGCCGGAGGTTGACCCGGGCTGCTTTCGGAAGGACCGTCAGTATGGACACGGCCGAGCCGTTCGCCGAGACGCTTGAACCTCGCTGAGAGCGCAGCCTCGTCAGCCGGTAGTTGTTCGCCAGCACCTTTTTCGCGTGCGTCGTCGGCCATGCTTTCGACACCCGCGACGGTTCAAGCAAAATCACGAGAGTTCCGCCCCCAAAACCGCGCGGACCATACTGACTGGGTGTATACGAGTCAAGAATTGTACCTCTACGGTAAATAGTTGACAATGAAGCGGAATCACGAGGCTGGCGGGCGATAGAATTCGGTGTTTTTGGCAATCCCGGCGGCGCGGACTTTGAACGCGAGGCCCATCCTTTGCATCTTCTTTGCCGACGTTGCCGCGTGACCGTCCTCGATTCGGTTCGCGTTGAGTCTGCGGAGTGGGGCGCCATTGCATCGCCCCAGAGCGATCGTCTATGGACGATGCGAGGAGGGATCGCATGATCCGCACGGCTCTATTCGTGCTCGCCGGACTTGCGCTTGCAGGGCTGGCGGCTTGGGCGCAAAGCACGGTGCCGGAGAGCGACGACAGCCGCTACACCTTCAACCGCGTCGATGACGGCTATCTTCGCCTTGACGGCCGTACCGGCCAGGTATCGATCTGCGCGCGGCGTCCGGCGGGATGGACCTGCGAGGCGGTGCCGGACGAGCGCGCAGCGCTCGAGGCCGAGATCGCGCGCCTTCAGGGCGAAAATACAGCGGTGAAGAAAGAGCTGCTTGCGCGCAATCTGCCGCTGCCTGGCACCGTCAAGCCGGAACTGCCGGCGGCCGAGCCGCAGGAGCCTCGCCTGCAATTGCCCAACGATGTCGATCTCAACAAGGTCATGAATTTCGTCGAGAAGATCTGGCGCCGCTTGGTTGAGATAATCGCGACGCTGCAGAAGGACATGCTGAAAAAGACCTGATGATCGCCGCGGCGGCAAGGCCATGAGTGATCCGTTGTCTCCCATTATCAGCTTCGCGCCCGAGACTATTGCGACTGCGACACTCGTGGTCGAGACCGGCGGACAGGCCTTCACCGACATCACGCGCGAGGCAATGCGGTTCATCAAGCAGACCGGCGCGAAGGACGGAGCGCTATTCATCTTCATGCGGCATACTTCGGCCTCGCTCGTTATCCAGGAAAACGCCGATCCCGATGTACGCACCGATCTTGTGAGCGCGCTCGATCGCCTTGCGCCCGCCGATGCCGACTGGGTTCACGATGTCGAGGGGCCTGACGACATGCCGGCGCATGTAAAGACCATGCTCACGGGCGTGTCGCTCCACGTCCCCGTGATCGCTGGGGCGCTCGCGCTCGGGGTCTGGCAGGGCATCTACATCGCCGAGCATCGCGCCCGGCCGCACCGGCGCGAAATCGTGCTGCAATTCATCGGCAGCAGGCAGTAATCCCGGTTGTGTGTTCTCACGAACGCCGATCGAAGCGAACCGACGGCAGGCCGTGAACATGATCCCGAAGCCGTGCTATGATATTGGCGCTAGCGACATGCGGGTCCCAGAGACAGAGGCTAAGGGGGAGATGAAGCGGGCGAACGAATCGGTACGCTTGATCATCGCGGACGATCATCCGCTGTTTCGCGGCGCTTTGCGCGAGGCAGTCTCAGGTCTGTTCGAGGAGGTCGAGATTGCCGAGGCAGGATCCTTCGACGATGTGGCGAGGCTGCTCGAGCACGGCGGAGAAGTCGATCTCATTCTGCTCGACTTGACGATGCCTGGCGTGCGCGGATTTTCGGGCCTCATGTATCTGCGCGCGCAGTATCCAAGCGTCCCGATTGTCGTGGTATCGGCCAACGACGATCCCGGGGTCATCCGCCGGTGCATGGACTTTGGAGCCTTGGGCTTCATCCCCAAGACCCTCGGTATCGAAGCGATGCGAGGCGCGATTAGCCGGGTGTTCGAGGGCGGCGTTTGGACCCCGCCCGATGTCGATCTCGGGGCCGGCTCGGATGCCGAGACGGCCGATTTGCTGACGCGGCTTACGTCATTGACGCCCCAGCAGGTGCGCGTGCTGATGATGCTGTCGGAGGGCCTGCTCA
>WNGJ01020442.1_pt1 | contig 12712 bp, 11 predicted proteins | sample 5400611 | NCBI WGS metagenome assembly WNGJ01 (sample SAMN13153375, study PRJNA577476) | soil metagenome | isolation source: 40 cm soil or saprolite under Garry oak tree replicate 1 | place: USA:California | collected 2016-06-15
CGGCTGCCACGAGAACTACCTGGTCTCTCGCGACGTCTCGTTCCAGCGACTCGCCGAGGCCCTGATCCCCTTCTTCGTCACCCGGCAGATCTTCGCCGGGGCCGGCAAGGTGCTCCAGACGCCGCGCGGCTTCCACTACTGCCTGTCGCAGCGCGCGCAGCACATCTGCCAGGAGATCTCCGGCGCCACGACGTCGTCGCGCTCGATCATCAACACCCGCGACGAGCCGCACGCCGACGCCGAGCGCTATCGCCGGCTGCACGTGATCGTCGGCGACTCGAACATGTCCGAGGTGGCGACGTACCTGAAGATCGGGACGACGGCGCTCGTGCTCGACATGATCGAGGACGGCTTCTTCGACCGCGATTACTCACTGCAGTCGCCGGTCCAGGCGATTCGCGATATCTCGCACGATCCGACGTTGAGAGAGGCCGTCAAGCTGAAGGACGGTCGCTCGACCACGGCGCTCCAGATGCAGCTCGAGTACCTCGAGTACGCCACCCGGTACGTCGCCTCGATCAACGCCGACGCGACGACCAAGGACGTCCTCGCCCGCTGGACCGACGTGCTCACCAAGCTCGAGGCCGACCCGATGCAGCTCAACCGCGAGCTCGACTGGGTCATCAAGCGCCAGCTCATCGACAACTTCATGAACCGCCATCGGCTCTCGTGGCGGGACCCGAAGGTGTCGCTCCTGGATCTTCAGTACCACGACATCCGGCCCGACAAGGGCGTCTACTACCGGATGGTCGCCAACGATCACGTCGATCGGATCACCGACGACGAGACCATCGAGCAGGCCAAGCACGTCCCCCCGCAGACCACGCGGGCGCGCCTCCGGGGCGAGTTCATCCGGCAGGCCAATCTGAAGGGCAAGGACTATCGCGTCGACTGGGTCTATCTGAAGCTCAACGACCCGGAGCGCGAGACGATCCTCTGCAAGGATCCTTTCCAGTCCCACGACGAGCGGGTCGAGCGGCTCATCCGCTCGTTCTAGCCTCACGTTCTGGCCGCACCCCTCATCCGAGGGCGTCAAGTCGGGTACAACCGGGAGCCGCGTCCAAGCGTCCACGCACCACCGGAAGGGGCGGGTCGCAAAGGTTGACACCGTCTGTTCGGGGATGCTACGCCTGAAGATGCTGGGTTAAAGCCTCTCCCGCTCATCCGAGCGGCCTCACAGCGTAAGGAGTTTTCCGATGTTCAGTAACCAGAAGGGTGCCCAGAAGCCGGGGTCTCTGCCGGCGTCGGAGAACGGGCAGCCCGCCGCCCCGGCAATCCCTTTGCTGTCGGTGGTCGGCGAGCGTGCGCGCATGGAGGGCAAGTTCGACATCGCCGACTCGATCCAGGTCGAGTGCGAGGTCGGCGGCGAGATGAACGTCGGCGGCAAGCTCGTCATCGGCGAGAAAGGCGTGGTCAACGCTAACGTTCAGACGGTCGACGCGGTCATCATGGGCCACTACCAGGGCAACATGATCGCGACCGGTAACGTCGAGATCACCGACTCGGGCCGCGTCACCGGCAACATCACGACCGATTCGCTCGTGATCTCGAAGGGCGGCTTCTTCAACGGTAACGTCTCGAAGATGAACGAGCAGCCCAGCGGCCACCGGCCGATCTATCTCATGGACGACGCCCGAACCGCGCAGCTGAGCGGGCAGAGGTAATCGGCCCCACGGGTCGACCCTATGCGGTGGCGCAAGAGCAAGCCAGCGAGCCGAACCAGCGACCTCACGGCCTTCATCGACGAAGGCTCCGAGATCGAGGGCAAGTACACCTTCCAGGGCACCGTCATGCTGAACGGCAAGTTCAGCGGCGAGATCGCCTCGAGCGACAGCCTCATCATCGGCGAGAAGGGCAGCGTCAACGCCACCGTGCGCGCCGGGATCGTGCTGATCAACGGTGAGGTCATCGGCAACGTCTTCGCCACCGAGCGAGTCGAGCTGCGGGGCACCGCCCGCGTCTACGGCGACATCGAAGCCCCGGTGATCGTCGTCGAGGAGGGCGTGCTCTTCGAGGGCCACTGCAAGAACACGAAGGGCCGGTCGGCGGACACGATGTCCGCCGACCGGGACGGAATCAGCCGGTAACGAGCGCGCGCCCTCACTCCAGCGGTCCGATCGCGGCTTCCACGGCCGCGAGCACGGCGCCTTCCTCACAAAGCTCCAGCGCAGCGTCCAGGTCGGCCTTCAGATAGCGGTCGCGGTCGAGCGGCGAGATCCGCGCGCGCACGGCGGCGCGGGCCGCCGCGCTGCCGCGTCCCGGTGCCAGCGGCGCGCGGAAATCGAGCGCCTGAGCCGCCAGCAAGAGCTCGATCGCGATCACCCGGCGCGTGAGCCCGACCGCGCGGCGCGCCTTCAACGCCGAGCCCGCCGCCATCGAGTTGTAGTCCTCCTGCAGCCCCGAGGTCGGGATCGATTCCACGCTCGCCGGGACGGCCTGCGTCCGGAGCTCTGACGCCAGCGCCGCGGCACCGTACTGGGCGATCATGTAGCCGGAGTGGACGCCGCCGTGGGGCGAGAGGAACGGCGGCAGCGCCTCGTTCGTCAGCGGGTTCACGAGCCGATCGATCCGGCGTTCGCAGATTCCGGCGAGCTGGCCGAGCCCGAGACTCAACGTGTCGAGCGCGAGCCCGAGGACCTCCCCGTGGAAGTTGCCCCCGGTCAGCACCGCGCCGTCGTCGGGAAACACCAGCGGATTGTCGGAGACCGCCCCGAGCTCGCGCTCGATGATCGACCGCGCGAACGCCACCGCTTCGCGGGTCGAGCCGTGCACCTGCGGCATGCACCGCAGGCTGTAGGCGTCCTGCACGCGTGTGCAGTCGCGGTGCGAGGCGATGATGGCGCTCTGGGCCGTGAGCTTCCTCAAATTTGCGGCGGTCGCGAGCTGGCCCGGATGGGGACGGAGCGCGTGGATCCTCGGATCGAACGCGGCGTTCGAGCCCATCAGCGCCTCGAGCGACATCGCGCCCGTGACGTCGGCCAGGCGCGTGAGCCGTCCGGCATCGAGGATCGCCAGCGCGCCGAGCGCGGCCATGAGATGGGTCCCGTTGAGGAGCGCCAGGCCTTCCTTCGTCTCGAGGACGAGCGGCCGGACGCCAGCGCGCGCGAGCGCCTGGGCGGCCGGGATCTGACCATCGCCGTCCGAGGCCGCGCCCTCGCCGACCAGACAGAGCGCCACGTGGGCGAGCGGCGCAAGATCTCCCGACGCCCCGACCGACCCGAGCTCGGGCACGATCGGATGGACGCGCCGGTTCAGGCACGCGATCACCGTCTCGACCACCGCGGGCCTCACGCCGGACGCGCCGCGCGCGAGCGAGGCCGCGAGCAGCAGCATGATCGCGCGGACCTCGACGTCCGGGAGCGGAGCGCCCATGCCGCCGGCGTGGCTCAGCACGAGGTTTCGCTGGAGCTCGGCGCGCTCGCCGGGTGGAATGACGACGTCCTTGAGCTTCCCCACCCCGGTCGTGATCCCGTAGATCGGCTCGGCGCCCGCCGCCAGTCGCTCGACGAAGGCGCGCGAGGCGCCGAGCGTCCGCGCCGCCGCCGGCGAGAGCCTCACCTCCTCGCCCCGCCGCGCGACGGCCTCGACCGCCTCGAGCGAGAGCGCGCCGCCGTCCAGATCGATCACGGCGCGACGGCCTCGGGCACGCGCCAGCCTCTGGTCAGCTCGCGCACGCGCGCGAGGAGCTCGCGCTCGTCGAGGCTCACGAGGCGACCGGACTCGACGGCGCGCCGGCCGTGGACCCAGACGTCCGTGACGGCGCGGTCGGACATCGCGTACACGACCGATTTCAGCAGGTCGATCCGCGGATGCATCGACGGATCGCCCAGATCCACCGCGACGAGATCGGCGAGCTGCCCCGGAGCGATCGCGCCCGCTTCGAGCCCGAGGATCTCGGCGCCCGACCTGGTGCCGAGCTCGAACGCGGTCGCCGCGCCGAGCGCGCCACCGTCGAGGAGCCGCACGCGCTGGAGGAGCGCCGCCATGCGCATTTCCTCGAAGACCGAGAGGCGATTGTTGGTGCACCCACCGTCGGTGCCGAGGCCGACCCTGACGCCGGCCTGGCGGAGCTCGGGCAGGCGCGTGATGCCATCGCCGAGGAACATGTTGGAGCTCGGGCAGTAGGCGAGCGCGGCGCGCCGCGCGCCCATCAGCGCGACCTCCTCGTCGTCGAGCCACACGCAGTGGACGCCGATCATGCGCGGCCCGAGCACGCCGAGGCGATCCAGGTAGCGGATCGGCGTGGCGCCGTACTCGCGGAGCGTTCGGTCGCCCTCGTATCGTCCTTCGGCGACGTGGATGTGAAACCGTGTGGCCTCCGCTTCGGCCAGCTCGAACCCGGCGCGGATCATCGCGGGGGAGGCGCCGTGAGGACTGTGAGGCGCCGGCTGGACCAGCGTGGTCTCGTCGCTGCGGTGCGCAGCGATCAGCTCGCGCGTGCGCCGGGCCGCGTCCGCGACGGACTCCCGATAGCGCTTGGGCGCGCCCGCCCAGTCGTACATCGTGCGCGCCAGGACCAGACGGATGCCGACCGCGCGCGCGGCCTCGATCACCGCCTCGGCGTTCTCGTTGCCCTCGTCCTGGAGGTAGAAGAAGTCGACGCACGTCGTGGCGCCGTGCCTGAGCATCTCGGCGAACGCGAACGACGCGCCCAGCGCGATCCCGTGGCGGTCGAGCCGCTCCGAGAACGGGTAGAGCACGCGATCGCGCCAGCCCGCGAAGTCGAGGTCGTCACCGAGGCCGCGCAGCAGCGACTGGAAGGTGTGGCAATGTGTGTTGACGGTGCCGGGCAAGAGCGCCTTGCCCGCGAGCGCGACGTCGCCGGGCTCGCCGCGGCCGACCGGCTCGACCGAGGCGATACGGCCTCCGGCCAGGGTCACCGCCTGCCCCGACGTGAAGCCGCGCTCCGTCAGGATCAGGTCGGGGACGAGCCGCAGGGTCACTCCGGAGCCAGCCAGACGGTGTCGTGCACCCGCCTCACGTCGTGATCCCCGGCAGATCGATGGAGTGACGGCGCGCCGCGGCGACCGCCTCCGGATAACCCGCATCGGCGTGGCGCATGATGCCCGTACCGGGATCGGTCGTCAGCACGCGTTCCAGGCGTCGGGCCGCATCCGCCGTGCCGTCGGCGACGACGACCATGCCGGCGTGGATCGAGTAGCCGATGCCCACGCCGCCGCCGTGGTGCACCGAGACCCACGTGGCGCCCGACGCCGTGTTGAGCAGCGCGTTGAGCACGGGCCAGTCGGCGATCGCGTCGGAGCCGTCGCGCATCGACTCGGTCTCGCGGTTGGGCGAGGCGACCGAGCCCGAGTCGAGATGATCTCGCCCGATGACGATCGGGGCCTTCACGACGCCGCGCGCGACGAGGTCGTTGAAGATCTTCCCGGCCCTGGCGCGATCGCCGTAGCCGAGCCAGCAGATCCGCGCCGGCAGACCCTGGAAGCTGATGCGCTCGCGGGCGAGGCGAAGCCAGCGCACGAGTGATTCGTTCTCGGCAAGCGCGTCCATCAGCGCGCGGTCGGTCGCGTAGATATCCTCCGGATCACCCGAGAGCGCCACCCAGCGAAACGGCCCTTGCCCCTCGCAGAAGAGCGGGCGGATGAACGCCGGCACGAAGCCGGGATAGCTGAAATCGGAGACGCCCGCGTTCTCGGCCTCCCGCCGGAAGTTGTTGCCATAATCGAAGAGGAGCGCACCGGCCCGCTGGAGCTCGAGCATCGCGCGCATCTGCGCGGCAATCGACTCGTACGCGCGCTTGCGCCACCGTCAGCTCGGCCGGGATATAGCCGGTGATCATGTCGTGGGCCGACGTCTGATCGGTCACCACGTCGAAGCGCGCGCCGCGGCGGGCGAGCTCGGGATGCACCTCGGCGGCGTTACCGTGAACCGCGATCGAGAGCGGCTCGCGTCGCGCCCGAGCTTCCTCGGCCCAGCGAAGGGCTTCGTCGAGCGACGATGTCGCCCGGTCGACATACCGGAGACGGAGCCGTCGCTCGATGCGCTCGCGATCGACCTCGACGAAAAGGCCGACGCCGCCGTTCAAGGTGACGGCGAGCGGCTGGGCGCCTCCCATTCCTCCGAGGCCAGCGGAGAGCACGAGCCGGCCGGCCAGCGAGCCGCCGAAATGCTGGCGGGCACAGGCGCCGAAGGTCTCGTAGGTTCCCTGCAGAATGCCCTGTGTGCCGATGTAGATCCAGGAGCCCGCGGTCATCTGTCCGTACATCGTGAGCCCCATCGCCTCGTATCGCCTGAAGTGCTCCCAGTCGCCCCACTCGGGCACGAGGAGCGCGTTGGCGATGAGGACCCGTGGCGCGTCCGAGTGCGTCTTGAACACTCCGACCGGCTTGCCGGACTGGACGAGCAAGGTCTCGTCTCCCTCGAGGCGCCGGAGCGTCCGCACGATCGTGTGATACGCCTCCCAGCTCCGGGCCGCCTTGCCGGATCCTCCGTAGACGATGAGATCCTCCCACCGCTCGGCGACGTCCGGATCGAGGTTGTTCATGAGCATCCGGAGCACCGCTTCTTGAGGCCAGCCTTTGCAGCTGAGCTCGGTCCCGCGTGGCGCTCGAACGGGAGTGGCGGGGCGCTCGGTGAGCGAGGCCATCAAGCGTCACTCTATCAGAGGCGCGCCTCGGCCGGCGGGGCCCCAGCCCCGCGACGGCCTGCAGCGCGCACGACGATCAGAGGCGCGCCTCGGCCGGCGGGGCCCCAGCCCCGCGACGGCCTGCAGCGCGCACGACGATCAGAGGCGCCGTGAGTACAATGGCGGCGCGTCGTCATGGCGATCCTCAAGGTCCTGATCGCCGCGCTCGCCTTCGGGCTCAGCGCGCCGCTCGCCAAGCGGCTGCTCGACGTCGTGCCTCCGCTGTTCCTGGCGGGTCTGCTCTACCTCGGAGCCGGCGTGTTCCTCGGTCTGGTGCGCCTCGTCTGGCGCCGCCGGCCGGCGGCCGGCCGGCCGCTGACCGTACGCGATCGCTTGATCCTGGCCGGCGTCGTTCTCACCGGAGGCGTGCTCGCCCCGCCCCTCTTGCTCTGGGGCCTCGAGCGAAGCTCGGCGACGACGACCGCGCTCCTCCTCAACCTCGAGGTCGTCTTCACCGTCGTCCTCGCCGGCATCGTCTTCGGCGAGCATCTGAGCGCGCGCGTGGCGATCGCGGCCGGCGTCATGGCCGTTGGCGGGATCGTGCTGGGCTGGACGCCCGGCGACCCGGCGATCGCGACCGGCGCGGCGGTGGTCACGCTCGCCTGCTTCCTCTGGGCGCTCGACAACAATCTGACTCGTCTCATCGCGGAGGGGGACCCGCTCCTGATCGTGGAGGTCAAGGGCCTGGTCGCCGGGACCGTCAACATCCTTCTGGCTCTCGCGAGCGGCCAGGCGTGGCCGTCTCCGGGGACGATCGGCTTCGGCATGGCCCTCGGCGCCATGAGCTACGGGACGAGCCTCGTCCTGTTCATCCTGGCGATGCGGGAGCTCGGCGCGGCGCGGGCCGGCGCCTATTTCTCGACGGCGCCGTTCTTCGGCGCCGCCGGCGGCCTCTTCCTGCTCGGCGAGTCGCCGACCCTCGGCCTCCTGGCCGCCGCGGCGCTGATGGCGCTGGCAACGTGGCTCCTGCTCCGCGAGCACCACTTGCATCGACATCACCATCCGACCGGCACGCACATCCACGTGCACGTCCACGACGATCACCACCAGCACGCCCACGAGGGCTGGGAAGGCCCGGAGCCACACAGCCATCCGCATCCAACCGGCCCCATCGAGCACGAGCACCCGCACACGCCCGACATCCACCACGATCACGGCCACGGCTGAGGCGGTATACTCGCGGCTCATGGCACGACTCGGGATCGTCCTGGCTCCATTCGCCACCCTGCCCGCAACCGAGTTCGTGGCCATCGCGCGCGAGACGGAGGCCCGCGGCTACCACGCGGCGTGGACCGGCGAGGCCTCCGGCTACGACGCGATCTCGCTGATGGCGATGATCGCGACGCACACCGAGCGACTCCACGTCGGCTCCGCGGTCTTACCTGTCCAGACGCGAACGCCCGTCGTCCTCGGCCAGAGCGCGGCCACGCTCAATCACCTCGCGCCCGACCGGGTCGTGCTCGGTATCGGGCTCTCGAGCAAGGTCATCGTCGGGGACTGGCACGGGCTCAGCTTCGCGCCATCGCTCCAGCAGATTCGCGAAGCCGTGCAGATCATCCGGGCGGTCGCCTCCGGCGAGCGCGTGAGCTTCGAGGGCAAGTTCTACAAGGTGAAGAACTTCCGACTGACGGTCCCGCCGCCCGCCAAGCCGGTGCGCGTCGTCCTCGCGGCGCTCGGGCCGGAGATGCTCGAGCTGGCCGGCGAGATCGCCGACGGGGTGGTGCTGAACTGGATCCCGCCCGAGACCGTGCCTTCCTCGATCAAGCACCTCGAAGCCGGGGCGAAGAAGGCCGGCCGAGCGCTCGGCGGCTTCGAGATCGCGTCGTTCATCCGCACGTGTGTGACCGACGACCCGGCGGCCGCGCGCGAGGCGTTGGCGCGGGACATCACGGGCTACACCACGGTGGACGCCTACGCGACCTTCTTCCGGAACGCCGGCTTCGCCGAGGAGGTCGACTCGGTGAACGCGGCCTGGCGGGCCGGCGACCGCAGCGGTGCCGTGAAGCAGGTCTCGCCGCGCTTTCTCGACGGGCTCGGCGTCGTGGGCCCGGAGGCGTTCTGTCGCGAGCGCATCGCGGAGTTCTCGCGGGCCGGGCTCACGCAGCCGGTGATCGTGCCGTTCGCGCCGGGCGCCGGCGGCGACGCGCGCGCCGCGCAGCTCCGAACGCTCCGCGCCTTCCCGTGAGCGACTCGACGCGGCTCCGCGTCCTCGGCGTCATTCCCGCACGCCTCCAGTCCACCCGCCTGCCGCGCAAGGTACTCCGCGAGATCGCGGGCAAGCCCCTCATCGTCCACGTCTACGAGGCGGCGCGGCGCGCGCCGGATCTCGGGGACCTGCTGGTCGCGACGGATTCCCCGGAAGTGGTCGATGCGTGCGCGAAGCACGGCGTCCCGACCGTCATGACCTCGTCAGAGCATCCCTCGGGAACCGACCGGATCTGGGAGGTCGCGCAGTCCCTCGGCGCCGACGTCTACGTCAATGTCCAGGGTGACGAGCCGCTGATCACACCGGATCACATCCGGCTTCTCGTCGGCCCGTTCCGCGAGCGCCCGGACACGCAGGTGACCACGCTCAAGATCCGACTGGCGCCGGACGAGGTCTCCAACCCGAACGTGAACAAGGTCGTCTGCGGCGTCGACGGCCGGGCGCTCTACTTCTCGAAGTACCCGATCCCCTACGATCGCGACGGCATCGGCGTCGTGCGCTTCAAGCATCCGGGCTTCTACGCGTATCGCAAGGCGGCGCTCGACGCGTTTCACCATCTGGCGCCTTCACCGCTCGAGCTCACCGAGAAGCTCGAGCAGCTCAGGTTCCTGGAGAACGGGATCGACATCATTGTCGTCGAGACGACCGAGCCGACAATCGGCGTCGACACGGAAGCCGACCTCCAGGCCGTCGCGGCACTCATGGCCGGCCGCGCCCAGAAGTCGTAACGATCGTCGGAACGATGGCGCGTTATGCTAGCGGCATGCAGACGACAAGCTCGAACCAGATGATCCTGCGACGCCTCGTTCTGGGCTTCCTGATTTCGGCGTCGGCGTTCCTGCCGTCCCTCGGGCTCGCCGAGCCGAGCACTCCCGCCGCCGACCAGGTTCGGCAGCCGACGGCGACGCCGAGCGCCGAGAGCGAGTACGACCGGGGAGTTCGCGCGCGCCTCACAAAGGACTGGAAGGGGGCCGTGGAGGCTCAGCGCGCCGCGGTCACGATGCAACCCGCGTTTCCTGAGGCCTGGAACGAGCTGGGATTCGCGCTGCGAAACCAGGGCCGCTACCCTGAATCACTCCAGGCCTACGATGAGGCGCTCCGGCTGCGCCCGAACTACCCGGAGGCGCTCGAGTACCTCGGCGAGGCCTACGTGAAGCTCGGCCGGCTCGACGACGCCCGCCGCGTGCTGGACCGGCTACGTCCGCTCGACACGGGACGTGCGAAGGAACTGGCGGAAGTCATCCAGAAAGGGAAGTAGCCCGGAGCGCGGGCGCTCCGGGCTTCTCGAGGCTAGAATCGGGACGCGGTCAGCTTGACGTCGGCCTGAGCCCACGCCTTTCGGAAGCTCTCGTCCACCTGTCCGGCCTCGGTGGTCTTGCCCTGGGCGCGCAGGCTCTGGGCGAGCCCGAACAGCGACCAGCCGTTGTTCGGGTTCCTTCGAAGATCCTCGCGGTAGACCTGCTCGGCGTCACCAGGACGGCCGGCCTGGAGCAGCACGGCGCCGAGTGACTGGCGCACCGGGAAATACCAGGGCGGCGGCTCCGTGAACCAGTGCGAGTCCTGCTCGGTCACCGCGGCGCGCAGCAACCGCTCGGCCGTCGCATAGTCGCCCGCCTTCGCCGCGATCTCACCCGCCAGCAGATTTGCCGCGAGCTGGAGCATGTTTTTGGAGCGGAAGAAGAACGCGAGCGTGCGGTCCGGCGACACGGACTGGAGGATTCCCTCCAGCGCAGAGAGCTCGCGCTTCGCGTCAGCGGCCTGGCCCTTGGCGTTGAAGGCCACGCCGCGAGCGTAGTGCCACACGCCCGACGTATAGGGCCACTCGCGCGGCGGCGCCGGATACGCGAGCACCTCGTCCCACCGGCCGAAGCGCGCGAGCGCCACGATCGGCGCGACCGGCGCCGTCTCCATGTCGGGCATCTGCTTGATCATCTCCGCCGGCGCGTTCGAGGCGAACTCGCGCGCCGCGCGGACGGTCTCGGCACTGCGCCCCTGCATCGCCGCGGACTGCCAGATGAAGTCGATGTTGTGCGGATAGTAGAGCCCGCGGTAGATCGGGCTCGGTGTCGCGGTCTTGAAATACGCCCGATCGGCGTCCGCCGCCACGGTGTTGACGGTGACCGCGTCCGCGTAGCGCCCGATGCGCCAGTAGATGTGCGAGGGCATGTGGACCAGGTGCCCGGCTCCGGGCATCAGCGGCCGCAGCCGATCGGCGGCGGCTTCGGCGCGCCCGGGCTCTCGGCTCGCCTCGACCGCGTGGATGTAGAGATGGAGCGCGCCGGGATGATTCGGATTCTTGGCGATCACGCGCTCGAGCGTCGCGACGAGCTCCTCGGTGCCCGGCTGCGGCGCCCCGTCGGCGGTCCACAGATTCCAGGGCCGGAGGTTCATCATCGAGTCGGCGAAGAACGTCCCGGCCTCGAGATCGTCGGGGAACTGGCGCGCGACCTCGCGCATGGCCTCGGCGTAGGTGCGGTCGAGGCTCTCGCGCTTGGCCGCGGGATCGGTCGAATGACGCTTCGCGAGCGCCTGGATCATGGCGCGCTCCGGCGGTCGAGCGCCGGCCGAAAGACTGAGCGCCTCCTGGGCGGCGGTCGCCGCCTTCTTCTCACGGTCGGCGTTCGTGGGGTCGTTGTAGTTCGAGCCTTCGGTGATGGCGATGCCCCAGTAGCACATCGCGCACGCCGGGTCGAGGCGCGCGGCCTCCCTGAAGGCCCGCTGGGCCTCGAGATGGTTGAACGCGTAGACGAGGCGAAGGCCCTGGTCGAACCAGCGCTGAGCCTCGGCGGAATTCGTCGTGATCCGATAGGAGTAGCTTCCGAGTGTCGTGTAGAGGACCGGGCGGGCGCCATCGGCGCTCTGCGCGTGGGCCCCGTGAGCCGAGCTTTGGGCCTTGTCCTGGCCTTGCCCCGCGCAGCCGGCCAGAAGAAGAAATGCGGCCGACGCGGCGATCAGCTGGTTTGTTCGCATGTGTGCTCCTCTCTCTGTTTTTCGGTCACTCGGCCTTACGCACACCCGATGCCAGACCCGTTCGCCACTGAAGTCGTAATTGACGCGGTCTTGGCGGGAGCGTGCCCGCGTGAGAGCGTTAGTGGGAAGGACGGTGTGCCCGAACTGCTCGGGCACCTTGCCCGCGAGCCGCCGGGGATCGTCCAGCCGATGCGCTCAGCGATAGGCGCAGGGCGGCACCGGCGTCCGGAAGGGCGCCTGAGTCAGATGTTCGCCGTGCGGGAACAGACGAAGCTGTCTCGGCATCGGCGAGCTCGCGAGCCTCCGGCCGCGCAGAGACAGGAACCACGCCGCCCGCGTCACGTCGACCCCGGCGGCTCGAAGGTCACCCGACCAGCGGATCACCGAGCGGCGCCTCCCATCGACGAGCGCGCGAGCGGTGGCCGGGCCGATCCCGGGCACACGCACCAGGCTCTCGTACGGCGCGCGGGAGACCTCGACCGGAAAGCGCTCGGGATGCGCGAGCGCCCACGCCGTCTTCGGATCGTCGTCGAGCGGCAGGTTGCCGTCTCCGGCGAAGACCAGCTCGTCGTAGCCGAAGCCGTACTGCCGGACGAGATGCTCGGCCTGGTAGAGCCGTAGCTCTCGCCTCGCTGGCGTCGGGCGCCGGCCTTCGAACGGCGTGCCGACGACGGGCTGAAACGCGCTGAAGTGAGCGTGGTGTAGCAGGCGCCGGCGCTCGAGCCGCGTCACGATGTCGAGAATCTCGCGGTCCTGCTCGCCCGCCGCACCGACGACGAACTGGGTCGTCGTGCCGACGGCGGCGAACCTCGACGGAGACTTCTCCCGCCGGCGCTCGAGCATCAGGCGCCCGGCCAGCTCGAGATTCGGCAACAGGTCGCCGGCGAAGT
>WNGJ01006111.1_pt1 | contig 12711 bp, 8 predicted proteins | sample 5400611 | NCBI WGS metagenome assembly WNGJ01 (sample SAMN13153375, study PRJNA577476) | soil metagenome | isolation source: 40 cm soil or saprolite under Garry oak tree replicate 1 | place: USA:California | collected 2016-06-15
CGACCACGCCGTCGCCAACTGTCCGTCCGAGCGCGACGCCGAGTCCAACGCGCTGAGCCGCCTGAAGCTCGCATACCGGCGCGCGATCCGCTGGGTCATCGAGAAGAGGCGGCTCCTCGGCAGCATCGCCGTTGCGCTCATTGTGTTTGTCGCGGCAGCTTTCTTCACACAGTGGTGGGACTTCACCGTGCCCGCTCTGGTACACTCTCGCTACCAGGCGGTCTTCCTCGCCAACGGCCAGACGTACTTCGGCCGCTACTACGACCGGATCGGCGCTTACGCGAAGATCGAGGACGTCTACTACCTGCAGCAGACCAAGGGCTCGGACCCGGACGCGCCGCCGGACACGCGCATCGTTCGACGCGGGCAGGAGCTGCACGAGCCCGCGTCGCGGATGCTGATCCCGAAGTCGGCCATTCTCTTCATCGAGGACCTCACTGACGCTTCGCCGATCGCGCAGTTCATGGCCCGGGATGCCACCCGATGAGCCTCTACGATCCCGAACGCGACCGCGTGCGGATCGCGGGGCGCTGGCTCCGATGGGCGGTCGGCTGGATCGCCGTGCCGGCGCTGTTCGGAGTGTTCGTGTCGGCGAACCTCGATTTTCGGTCGCCTCCGGTGTTCGGCGCGGAGCGTCTCTCCGCGGTCCTCTTCCAGGATGGCCAGGCCTACTTCGGTCACCTCGATGACTCTGGCGAGAGCGGGACGCTCACTCTTCGCGACGTCTACTACTTCAAGAACAGCGAGGGCGGCCCGACCGGTGTTCCGGTTGGCCTGGTGCGCCGGGGGGCCGAGGCGCACGAGCCCGCGGATGGCATGCGCATCAACCGCGATCGCGTGCTCGCGATCGAACGCGTGGGCCTCGGTTCCGCGGTCGCACAGGCGATCCAGGTCGAACGCGATCTGGCGCACGCCTCGGTCGCGCTGTCCCTCAACCCCATCTCCGCCGCGCCGACGAGCACCATCGCCGTCCAACGGGTGGCCGCGGAGCACGACCTCGCGCGCTCCCTGGCCGCCGCGGTGGATCAGCTCGGCAAGCTCAACGAGCTTGTCCTACCCGTGACCAAATCTGAAGCGCAGGCGATCACGGAGAGTGCTCTCGCCGACCTGCGGACGGTCCGCCGCAATGCGCTCGGCGCGATCGCGAACGAGCTCGGGATGTCTACGGCCGACGCCGATGCGTATGTGCGTGCGACCGACGCGGCGCTCGAGGGCCAATCGTTCCCGAACGATCCGGCGGTCCTGCTCGCGCCGGATCTCGAATCGATCGTGACGCGCGCGGCCCAGCTCTACACGCAGGTCGGCGACGCCGCCGCGAAACAGCTCACCTCGCCGAAACAGACTTCCAGTCCGAGCCCGAGTCCCCGCCCCTAGTTCACGGCCTCGCGACGTCCGCCGTCGATCGGCGTGAGGTTGACCATTGCCGGCTGCTCCATCGGTTCCTGTTGCAGCGCAAGGGCGATGGCTTGCGCGCGACTGTGCACGCCAAGCTTCAGCAGGATGTGCTCGATGTGCTTCTCGACGGTCTTCGCGGTGATCACAAGATCGCGCGAGATCTCGACGTGATCCATGCCGCATGCGAGAAGCCTCAGGATCTCGAGCTCGCGTCGGGTCAGCCCGGCGACGACCGTGCGGGCAATCGGACGTGATCGTTTTGCCAGGCGCTGGACGCGCGCGAGGAGCTCATCGAGCACGAACGGCTTGACCATGTAGTCGTCTGCGCCGAGGAGCAGTCCGGCGACGCGATCGAAGGATTCCTTTCGTTCCCCCGAAATGAGGATGACGCCGATCGCGTCACCGAAGTCGTCCCGGAAACGACGGCATAGCTGATAGCCAGAGATATCGGGCAGCCGGACATCCAACACGATCACATCAGGGGTCTCGCGTTGAATCAGATAGATCGCCTCGCGAGCGTCGGAGGCGCGGCGAGTGGCGTAGCCATGGTCCGCGAGCGTGCTTGCGACGAGGTCGCAGATGAGCGGGTCGTCATCCACAACAAGCACCCGACCGCGCGGTCGCATGTTCGTAGCCATGTCGATCGTGGGCACGCCTGCAAGAAACGCACCGGTGTCGGATCGACAACGAAGTCATAACAAATATTGATTCGAGAGATGCGGATCTTCGACCGCATCTTCTCTCGTACGGATTCCTGCGTACGAGCGGCTACGGCGAAGATGCGGTCGGCGCCGCTCACCGTTCGCGCAACTGGTCCGTAGCGTCCGTGCCCGTCGGATCGCCGACGAAAACTCCAAAGGAGACACGGACGTATGCCGCACCCACTCCTCGAACGAATCGCGAGATCGCGCGTCACATCGACGGTCGCAGTTCTCGGTCTGTGCGCCGCCATCGCAGTGTCGGGCGGCGTCGCGCAGGGACGCGTCAATTCTCTGATGGGCTCGAATCTCGTCAGCTCGCAGAGCCAGGACACGACCGCCAAGGTCACCGGTGGCGGCACGGTGCTGGCGTGGCCAACTTACCCCACGACCATAGCCAGCTTCGGGCTCAACGCTCGCCGAGCACCGGGCTACACCGGCGGACCCGCAGCGGTGGGCCGCGTCAGCTACGACCGGCACCGGAATTCGACCGGGCGTCACGTCAACGCCCCTGTGACCTTCATGCAAGCGTTCAAAGGCTCCGGGCAGACCGGCGGCTCGGCGACGATCGCGGCCGACTGCACGCCACCCGCCGAATGCCCTCCTTTGACCACATACGTCCTCGTCTACGTTGAGGACAACTCCGACTCCGGGGCCGGCTCGGACGTCTTTCGAATCTTTAACTGCTCGGGAACCATCGGCCTGCCCGGCCCGACATTCAACGGCACCACCCCACCCGCCGAGTGCGACCCGTTTGAAGGCGGGACCTTGCGGACCGGGAACATCCAGGTACGAGGCGACGTCGGGGTGCTGGGCGAGCAGATCTCCACCGCAGCCGCGGCAGGAATCTTCCCGACCACCCCGACCTTCAACGGCGTCGACCTCGCCGGTGGGATCTACAGCCTCGGTGTGCGCTCCGGAACAGATTCCACGTACGGAGACGTGCACGCGGAGTTCACCGGGATCAGCCCGCTCGGCCTGTACCAAATCATCAGTGTCGACGGCTGGATCACGAGTGGGTCGATAGCCGGCGGGACGCTCACCTTCACCGGCACCGCCACGCTCGACATGGGCGACGGCCCGCCGCCAACGGGAGGTCTCTCGCTCTCCGGGACCCTGACCGCGACAGGAATCACGATGACCGTCAACGGGTCGGCACTTCCGGCCCTACCGAAGACCGACGGCTTCACCGTCATGGAGTAGTCCCAACAGCGACACAAGCCGCGATGCCGTGGACCGCAAGGTTCACGGCATCGTCGTGTCGACTCGGTCTCTCCCCCGAAAGTCCGACGTAAGTAGGAGGGATGGCGGTCTACCATCGCGGCGGAGTGAAGGGTCGACTTCTCGGCTACGTCTTCCTTGCTGCGTGCCTGGCCGCGTGCGGCGGACCGGCGTCAGGCGGCAGTAGCGAGACCGCCGCCGACGCGCTGAACCGCGGACTTGCGGCCCACGCTGCCGGCAAGCTCGACGAAGCCGTCGCCGCGTACTTCACCACGCTTTCCAAAGACCCGAAGAACCAATTCGCCTACTACAACCTCGGCGAGATCGCACAGCGCCAGAGTCGCTTCGTCGCGGCCGAGTCCTATTACCGACTCGCGCTCGACCTCGACCCGAAGATGGAAAGTGCGCTCTTCAACCTCGCGATCGTAAGGACGAACGCGGGGGCGACGGCCGACGCTGTCGCTCTCTACAAGCAGGTGATCGCCGTCAACCCGAACAACGCGGCCGCGCACTTCAACCTCGGGCTGTTGTACCGCCAGCTCGGGCAGACCGCGGATGCGCAGACCGAGCTCGCGACGGCGCAGCGCCTCGACCCCAAGCTCGTGGCGCCGAGCCCCTCCGCGAGCCCGGCGCGACAGGTAACCCCGTCACCGACCAGGTGATCCGGTCCCGCCTGATCTAGCGCTCCCGCGCATCCGGCGACTCGCGCTGATCGCGCTCGTCGCGATCCCGATGGCATTCAACGCCATCGCTTTGCTCCCCGAGGTGACCATCGCGGTCCCGAATGTCAACGACGACGCCGAACATGTCCTCTTTATCCAGCAGGCGTCCGACGCCTGGGCAAGCGGCCAGGATCCGCTCGACTTCTGGGTGCCGCAGGTCGAGCTTGGCTTCCCGCAGTTCCTCTATTACCAGAACGCCCCACACCTCGTCGTCGTCGCCCTCGGGAAAATGACGTTCGGTCTCGTCTCGCTCCGGACGCTCTTCGATCTCGTCCGCTACCTGCTCCTCGTCGGTTTCCCGCTGACCGTGTTCTGGTCGATGCGGCGTCTTGGCTTCTCCGACGTGGCCGCTGCGATCGGCGCGGCGGCGGGATCCCTGCTCGCGGGAAACAACCGCTACGGCTTCGAGTACGACAGCTATGTCTGGCGCGGTCTCGGCGTCTACACGCAGATCTTCGGCATGCATCTCTCGTTTCTCGCGCTCGCGGCGCTGCACCGCGTCGCGACCCGTGGCAGCGGCGTCGTCGTCGCCGCGCTGGTCTGCGCCGCGCTCGCCCTCTCGCACTTGATCTACGCATACATGACCGCGATCACCGCGGTCGTGCTCCTGCTATTCGGGCTCACGCGCGCGAACATTGCCGGTCGCGTTCTGCGCTTGGGCGCTGTCGGCGCTCTCGCCGGCGTGATCGCCGCGTTCATCTGGGTCCCGTTCTTCGCTCAGGCCGGGTATCTGGATGTGAGCCCGTACCTCGATCGCACAAAATACGATTCTTTCGGCGCGCCGACGATCCTGGGCTGGCTCGCGTCAGGCGATCTCCTCGATCACGGACGCCTTCCGGTGCTCACGGCGCTCCTCGCGGTGGGGATCGTCGCCGCGCTCGTGACGCGCGCGCGGCTTCTTCTTCTCACGCTCGTCCTCTTCGTGGTGTGGCTCGTTCTCTACTTCGGCCGGCCGACGCTCGGTCCGCTCGCCGATCTTCTGCCGCTGCACGAGGGCCTGCTCTTCCACCGCTTCATCGGAGGCGTCGATCTCTTCGCGATATTGCTCATCGGCGCGGGCGGTGCCTACCTGTGGGAGCTTGCTCGCGCCGAGGTGTCACCACGGCGCTTCGCAGCCGTGGCCGCGGCGACGGCCATCGTGTTCGTGCCGGTTCTCGCCGAGCGCTGGTCGTATTACAGCGATAACGCGACGTGGATGCGCATCACCCAGGCCGCCATCGACGCCGACGCCGACGCGAAGACCGTGCTGAGCGCGCTCGCGGGACAGGCAGGGGGCCGCGCGTACGCGGGACTCCGTAGCAACTGGGGAGACACCCTCGATTTCGGGATTCCGTTCCGTTCGGTCCGGGTCTACAACCTGCTCACGTTCGATCGCGTCGATGCTCTCGCGCCGCCGTACCGTGGCGCGTCACTGAACTCGGATCTCCTCTTCGATTTCAACGATCAGGATCCGGCCCAGTACCGTCTCTTCGGCGTGGCGTACGTCATCGCGCCGCCCTCGGTGACGCTCGCTCAGGGTTTGGTGCCTGTGATCTCTACGCCGAAATACGTCCTGTACCGCGCGCCCGGCGGCGGCTATGCGGAGTACGCGGCGATCTCGCGGAGCGAGTCGCCCAAGGGTCAGCCGGACTGGTTCGAAAGCGCTCGAGCCTGGCTTCGCGGCGGTTCCGCGACGAGCTGGGAGTTCGTGCGATACGCCTATCGCGAGCCTCGTCCGATCGACGTCCCCGTTCCGATCGCCGACTGCCCGCGCCCGGCGATCTCCTACCAGCGCGCGCAGCCGGGGCGGTACGACGTTCTCGCGAGCTGCGCAGCCGACTCGGCGATGGTGCTCAAAGTGACCTATCACCCGAACTGGCACGTGACCGTCGATGGTCATGAGGTCGCGACGTTCATGGTCTCGCCGAGCTACCTCGCGTTCGCTCTCCCGGCAGGACAGCACTTCATCACGGCGGAGTACCGATCGGCGCCACTCAAAGATCCGCTCTTCTTTCTCGGCGCCGCGGCGGCGCTCGGCGCGATCGGCTCCCGGATCCGGCTGCGTGTGGCGCGACCCCGCGGCTGGCGCGCCACCATTCCATCCCTCCGCGAGCCGATCCTTCGCGCGCGCGATCTCGTACTCAAGAACGAGCCGATCGCCGGCCCGGCGCTCGCCATCGCGATCGCGGCCGCCGCCTTCCTCGTACTTGCGCCGTTCACGCCGCGCATCGCGTTCAACGACGGGCTTGGATTCGACGGTCGGGTCTACGCCTGGCTCACGCAGGCGCTGCGCGGTGACCACAGCGTCGCGGTCGTGCCACCGTGGTCCTTCCGCCTCGTCCCGAGCGCGATCGTCGCCCTATCCGGTCTTGAGGTGAAGCTCGGTTTCCTCCTCCTCGACCTCTTCTCGGCCCTCGGAAGCGCCTGGCTCCTCTACCGCCTGCTCCGGCACTACGCCGTCTCGCCGGCGCTCTCGCTCCTCGCCGTGGGCTGGTGGGCGGTCCTGCCGCTCGGCCTGCGGTGGGCCCTCTACTACCCGGTCCTTCCGGACACGCTCGGCTTCTTTCTTCTGCTCGCGCTCATGGTGTGCGCGCTCGAGGGTCGATTCGTTGTGTTCGGCGGCGTCCTGGTCGTCGCGGCGCTCACGCGCGAGAATCTCATCGCGCTCGGTCCGTTCCTCTGGCTCCTCCACGTTCGGCGTGATCCCGTTGGCGTGACCCTTCGAAGCCTCGCCGTGGGCGCCCCCGCCGTCCTCGTCTACCTGGCGGTGCGTTTCTTCCCGGTCGTGCCGCCGCCGCCGGATTTCACGAACTGGGCGGAGCGCTACCAGATCGATGTCAACCTTCGCTTCGTCTTCGAGAACATCGACGCGCATGCGTGGCGCTATGTGCTCGCGGCGCCGCTCACCCTCGGGATGTTCTTCGCTCTTCCGTTCGCGTGGCCGCGACGTCTCGTCGGGTTCCTCCGCCGGGAGCTCCACTGGGCGTACTACGTCGCCATGTCCTTCGTCGTCGCGCTGGTCGGCGGCCGCGACGACGATCGTTATCTCTACGTTCTCGTCCCCGCGCTCGCGGTCTTCGTTTTCCATCTCGCGCCTTCGTCACTGTTGAGGTCCGCCTGGCGCGTCGGGGCGCTGACGGCGCTCCACCTCGCGGCCGTGCGCTTCTTATGGCCGGTCGGCACGAGCGAGGCTGAATACCTTCAGTACTCCGTGTCGGCGATGAGCGTCGATCGCATGGTCGCGCTCGTGTACTTTTGCGGCGCCCTCGCGCTCGGCGGCATCGCGATCGCTCGGCTGGATCCCGGCGCGCTCAGTGCCGCACGCCGAGCCAAAGCAGAAGCGTCGGCTTGACGATGCTCCACCAATCCCGCACTCGCCGGATCTTGGAGTAGTTCCCGCCACCCTTGGGGTAGGTCTTCGAGACGCCGACCTCGATGACGCGATACCCGAGCTTGATCGCCTTCCAGTGCACGTAGTACTCGAGCTCGTAGCGATCCAGCCATGCCTGATCGATGCGGATCCGCGGATCGTCGAGCAACGAAAGCCGGTACGCGCGGTACCCGTTTGTGACGTCGGTCCCGGGAAAGCCGGAGAGCAGGTGGAAGAGGATCGTGTATCCGCGGATCATGAGACCGCGACCGCGTGGCAGATGGACGCTTGAGCCGCCCTCGGCCAGGAACCGGGATCCCTGGACGTAGTCGTACCCGGCTCGGAGCTTATCGATGAGCCGCGGCGCCTCAGCAGGATCGTCCTTCCCGTTCGCCGCGAGCACGACGACCGCGCCGTGACCGTTCGCGCGGGCCGCCTCTATACCTGTCCTGATAGCGGCGCCGACCCCTCGGCGTCGCTCCTGGGAGATCACCCGAGCGCCGGCCTCGCGCGCGAGGTCTGGCCCGCCATCGTCGGATCCGTCGTCAACGACGATCGTTTCCGCGATGGAGGGCGGGACGCGCCGGACGAGCGCGGCGATCGCGTGACGCTCGTTGAACAGCGGAAAGATCATCGCGACGGTGCCTACCTCGGCCACGACGGCACTCTACCCGGAGCGCGCCTTAGCGGATCGGATCCTTCTCGAGCAGACCGCGGTTGTGCACGTAGAGGGCAGCCTGCGTACGGTCGGTGAGCTCGAGCTTGCTGAAGATGTTCGAGATATGCGTTTTTACGGTGCGCTCGCTGATCCCGAGCGTCGCCGCGATCTCCTTGTTGGCTCTGCCGCTCGCCACGAGCTTCAACACCTCGCGCTCGCGTGCGGTGAGATCGCTGTAGCCCTCGTCGTCGCCGGTGGGGCGGTCGCCGGCGCGCAGCCGACCGAACTCGTCGAGCACGCGCTTCGCGACCGACGGGTAGATGAGCGAGAAACCGTCGGCCACGGTGCGGATCGCGTTGGTGAGCTGGCTGCCGGTGACCTCCTTCAGGAGGTATCCCGACGCGCCCGCGCGGATCGAGCTAAACACGAGCTCGTCCTCGTCGTAGTTCGTGAGGACGATCACGCGCGACGACGGTACGGAGTTGCGCACGCGCCGCGTGGCCGTGACCCCGTCCCAGTCGCCCATCTTGATGTCCATGAGGATCACGTCGGGTAGAAGCTCCTGCGCCACGGCGAGCGCCTCGTGTCCGTCGCCGGCCTCACCCACGACCTCGATCTCCGGTTCGGTGTCGAGTATCGACCGCAGGCCGCTGCGGACCAGGGCGTGATCGTCGGCGATGAGGACGCGGATCTTCCGAACCTCGCTCATCGCCCGAAGAGCCTTCCGAGGAAGCTCGCCTTTTCGGTCCGCTCGAGATCCTCGATCGCGCCGCGCTGATCGGTGTCCTCGACGGTGTCGGTCCAGCCGGGCGGGGTGCCGTCGACGGTGACCCGGTAGGGGATGGTCGCGCGGACAATCGTGCCTCGGCCGGGCTCGCTGCGGACGACGAGCTGTCCGCCCACGCCTTCGGCCCGCTCGCGCATTCCGACGATGCCGTAATGGCCCCGCTCTTCGGCGGTGTTGAGCTCGTTCGACTCGAATCCCTTGCCATCGTCCTCGATCGTCGCGACGACCTGCTCGTCGTCATATCTCAAAATCACCTTGGCGTTGGACGCGCCCGAGTGCTGTCCGACGTTGCGCAGACCCTCGCCGATGATCCGAATGACGGCGCGCTCGACGAAGGGCTCGAGCGGACGCTCGGCGCCCGTCTCCTCGAAGTCCACCGCGAGCCCGCTCTGCCGCCGGAGGTCGTCGGCGAGGCGCGCGACGGTCACCGGCAGGTTCAGGCCGCCGGCCTCTTCGGTCTGCCGCAATGCCGCCATGTACTGCCGCACGTCGGAGAGCGTCGCCCGCGCGTCCCGCGCGGCTTTCGCGAGCTGGGGCCCGAGCGCCGATGGATCGCGATCGAGCGCGCGCTGGCAGCCCTCGAGCGCGAGGACGACGCCGGTGAGCTCCTGGGCGACACCGTCATGCAGCTCCTGTGAGATGCGCCGCCGTTCGTTCGACGCGGTTCGCTGGACGAGGTCGGTCGATGCCGATTTCTGCAGCATGCCGGAGAGATACTCGCCGAGCGTCGAGACGAAGTCGGCCTCCGCCGAGGTATAGGGCGTCGTCGCGCGACCCAGGACGAGGACGCCGAGGACGACGCCGTTCTGCGATCCGCCGATCGGCGCCAGCAGGAAGTGCGTCGACGATGGCGCGGCCCAGTCCGGACGGTCTTCAGCCATGCCGTACTGCGCAGTTGCGGTGCGACGCTCGCGAAGCACCTGCGCGAGCACGGTGTCCGTGCCCGAATTGGAAATGGCCGCGGGGGTGATATCGCCGTAGCCGGTCGCGGCACGGAGATGGAGGTGATGCTCCTCCGCGGCCCATACGCCGACCGCATCGTGACGCAGGTTGTCGGCAAGCATGGCGACCGCGCTTTCGAGATCGTTGTGCGGGTCGATCCCGAGAGTTGCGAACCGTGAGAGCTCGTAGAGCACGAGCGCCTGCCGGCGATCCTCCTCGGCTCGCTGGAACTCTTCGGCTGTCAGGAAGGCGGAGGCGATCTCGGATGCGGCCTGCGTGAGCGAGTCGACCTGTACCTGGCTGTAGCGCTCCTGCTGGGCGCGGTGCTTCACGCTGACCACGCCGAGCGTGCGGCCGTTCGACCGAAGCGGAGCGATCATCGACTCGCTCGCGGTCGGATCGGATCCGCCCTGCACCTGGCCGGAGAGCAGCATCGACCGGCCGGTCTGCGCCACCGTGCCGGAGATGCCTTCGCCGATCCGCTTCCGGTCGAGCTTCGCGGCATCCGGAAGTCCGCGCGAGCTTCGCACCGAGAGCTCGCCCTGCGCGTTCGCGATCATGATCGAGACGCCATCCGCGCCGAAGACGTCCGCGAGCTGCGCCGTCGCGCGCTCGAGCAATTGGTCGGGATCGCGCTCCTTGCGAATGATCGCCTGGAGGTCGCGCGACGCTTTGAGCTTCGCTTCGGCGTCCTGCCCTTGCCTCTGCGCGCGCCAGAGCGCGTTCGCCTCCGCGAGCTCGAGGCCGATGAGATCGCCGACACGACCGAGACTCGCGAGATCCTCGGCCGAGAAGGCCCGACCGGCGAGCATCGCGGCGAGACCCCCGACGACCTGATCCTTCCAGATGACCGGAGACACCGCGAGGGTGTCGGCGAGGCGGCCGTCCGAGAGCGGGAGCGCCACTCCACTCGTCGCCTGTTCGGTGGAACGCTCGCTCATCGCCTTCGCGAGCATCGCTGCGGCCATGCCCTCGCTCCATTTTGTCTCGGTGGGGAGGTTGTGGGCGACGTAGGTCGCGTAGCCCTCGCCTTTCAGGTTCAAAATTACCGCGATCGCGTCCGCGCGCGCGACCTTCGCGAGGTACGCCATGCGCGCGTTCCAGAAGTCGGCGTCGAGTCGGAGGGTCACGGAGAGGCCTTACGCCACGCCGGCGCCGGCCTCGCCCTCGATGCGGAGCTCCAGGGAGGTGCCGCCGCTGCGCTGCAAAGCGAAGCGCGGCTGGTCTAGGGTCGCGATCGCGGACCAGAGCTCGTCCACCAGCATGGGTACGCGGAGTCCGACCGCGAGCGTCGCGACGCCTCCCCTGAAGTCACGCACGTAGAGCGTACGGACCTGCGCCAGCGACTGAATGCGCCGCTCGATGTCCACGAGCCGGGCGAACGACGGTACGGGCGAGAGCATGAGCACAATGTTGCTGGTCGGAGCCGCCGGCTCCTCCCTCTCGAGAGTGGTTTGCTCCGAATCCGTTACCGCTTGGGCCGGTTCGCGCTCCACCAGGGTCAGTTCGGGGGGCGCCGGAGGGGTCTCGACCGGCTTTTCGGTCGGCCTGGAGAACACCTCCTCTTCCTCCACGACTGGCGGGGGCTGCGCTCGGGATGCCTCAGCGGCCCGCGCCGCCTCCTGGGCGGCGCGCGCGGCCGTCTCGGCCACGCGCGCGGCCTCGGCGATACGGAGGGCCTCTACGGTGGCGGCGCGTCGCGCCTCATCGGCCGCGAGCCGCGCCTCCTGGGCGCGGCGCGCCTCATCCTCGCGCCGCTTCGCGGCGAGGCGCTCGTCCTCGATGCGGCGCTGTTGATCGCGTCGCTCCTCTTCCTCGCGCCACTGCGTCGCGCGCCGCTGCTCCTCCTCGCGCCACCTCGCGGCGCGCTTCTCCTCTTCTTCGCGCCGCTGCTGCTCCAGACGCGCAGCCTCGGCGACACGGGCTTCGTCGGCCGAGCGCCGCGCTTCCTCGGCCGCGCGCGCGGCCGCCATCGCGCGCTCCGCCTCCTGGGCCGCGCGTTCCGCGTCAGCGGCTCGGTCGGCCCCGGCCGCTCGGGCGGCTTCCTGTGCGGCGCGCATTGCCTCTTCTGCGGCGCGCACGGCCTCCGCGGCCCGCTGCGTCTCGCCGGCGCGATCGGCCTCCGCGGCGCGGGCCGCCTCCTGTGCGGCGCGCATCGCTTCCTGCGCCGCACGAGCGGCCTCAGCCGCGCGCTGAGCTTCGACGGACCGATCCGCTTCAGCCTGCTCATGCGCGAGTCGCTGGGCTTCCGCGAGCTTCCGCGCCTCGTCGGCGGCGCGAGACGCCTCTTCGGTCGCGCGCTGCGCCTGCTCCGCGATGCGGGCCGCTTCCGCGGCGCGCTCCGCCTCCGCGGCGCGCTGCGCCTCGAGAGCGCGACGCGCTTCCTCCTGGGCTGAGCGCGCCTCGTCCTGTGCGACGCGCGCCTGCTCCTGCGCGGTCTTTGCTTGTGCCGCCGCGGCGTTGGCTTCGCGGGCCGCGTCCGCGACCGTCCCGGCTTGACGACGGATGTCCTCGAGGAGCTCGGTGAAGACGCCGCGGAGCGCGTCGGCCGCGAGCGCGCGCGAATCGGCGGTGGTCTCCTCGGGCGCCTTCTCAGGCGCGGCAGCCGATTCGCGGCGTGGGCCGCGGAGCGCGGAAAAGCCGCTCCGCCGGTTCGACGCGATCTCGTCGACGAGGCCGTCGCGCTCCTCACGCAGCCGCTCGATCTCTTTGATCAGCATCTTTCGCTCGTCTCGGGCCTGCTCGAGGATCTGCTGCGCGGCGTTCTCGGCTCGGGCGCGGATCTGGTGAGCGGCTCGCAACGCACCCGACAGGGCGTCGCGCACCGTGGCGTCGAATTCTTCGTAGACCGCGACGCGCTTGCGTGCCGAATCAAGCTCCGATTCGAGCGAGCCGACGCGTTTGGTGAGCTCGCTGACACGATCGGAGAGCGCGCCAAT
>WNGJ01062494.1_pt1 | contig 12708 bp, 9 predicted proteins | sample 5400611 | NCBI WGS metagenome assembly WNGJ01 (sample SAMN13153375, study PRJNA577476) | soil metagenome | isolation source: 40 cm soil or saprolite under Garry oak tree replicate 1 | place: USA:California | collected 2016-06-15
ATGGTAACTTGATTCCGTTGACGTCGCGATAATCAGCGAAGTCAATTTGCGTGGGAACGCGGCCGATCGGCGAGTTGCCATAGCGCAACTCGCGTAAAAGCAGGCCGGTCTTCCTGTCGAAGTATAATGTTACAAGAAGACCCCTCGGCCCGTTTCCCTGGACCACGTCGACATCGTGACTCTGCCCCAACGTCACATCCTTCTGCAGGGATGATTGGCTGGATGGCGCGGGAAGATCGGTGATCGCGCCGGGCGGGCCGGTTTTCAAATTCGTGAGAAGCTGCTTGATCTGCCCTGGAAAGGACAATTGGGCGTCCAGCCTGGCCCCGTCCAGGTCGCCACCGCTTAACTGAAACTCCCCTAACACATTGAGCGGTGTTCTTACCCAACCGGTGCGGCCGTCGTAAGTCCTGATCTGGTCTCCTCGGCCAGGCGCTTCCTTGAATAGGATGATCGTGGCGCGCTTATCCGGGGCTTCCGCGACAAGTTCGACTTCGCCACCGCCCCCGAATCCCCCGAACCCCACGCTAGTCCCCTTGCCGACAAAGCTTTTGAGGCCGGCCAAGCGTTGGGCTCCGCCGGCCGCCGACCAGGGGTTTATCGCGGTTGCGATGGCAGGTCCAGCACGTCACAACCTGGCGGCCTGCGAAGTTGTTTTTGTTAATGTTGGCAACCATGTTGATCATGATGCGCGCCATCACTTTGCGCGGAGTGTCGGCCGGCCAATCTACCTGGTCGGTGCCGGCCCCGACATGACAATCCGAGCAGTCGAAGTCCAGCGAGGCCGCCATGACCCCCATCGTCTCCATGAAATCGTCCACGGGGATTCCCTTGAGTACCTGGACGTTCTTGAAGGCCTGTTCCGCGAGAAGCGGTTTCTCTTGTGACGCTGTTTGGGCGACCGCCAATCCGACGCTGAGCAGCCCCACGGCCGTGATTCCAGAGGCCGCAAGCATCCCTCGTCTGGACCATAACTTCATCTCTTGTCCCCTCAGCCTCAGATGTCCTTTAACGGTACGTTGCCGACGCCCCTACTTGGGAGCGACGGAGCGCGTCTCGGGGGCCTCTCGACGAAAGATTCCGCCACTGGCACACACAGCCACAAGTCCATCAAAGCTCACGCCGTCCTAGGTTCCCGTCTTCGACCTCCCGTATAGACGCCTTATACACCCAAGGCGTTTCCGAATGAAGCGAATTGTTCTTCGTCGCACCATCTTCATTCTGGAGTAATCAGCGGGCCGTCAGCTGTAGCCACGTTCTCGGCTCCGGCAGCACTCTTAGGAGTTGCCGTACCTGAGCAGGTGCGTAGAACCGGCGTTCAGTTTTGGTATCGGTTTTGCGAATGCGCACGCCATGCGCCGGATTCTAGTGACGTAACCCCACGCTATACGGGCTCTTATTTCGCAGCAGCCAAAGCGACGGCGGCCTCGCCTTCTTTGACGGTGGCGCCATGCCCACCGGCGATGGTGGCGCCGCTGATGCCGTATTTCCGCAGGGCGTCACCGGCCGCAATGGTCATGTCCGAACGATCGATCGGGCCGCGCGGCGAGACGAGATCGGTGATATAGGCGACGTTGCTTTTCACCACATAGCCAATGAGCATGCCTCGGACGTGCGGATTGGGAATGTTATAGAGACGGATTTCGTCGGTATCATCCTTCAGCGCCATCTGATCCTTGACCTCCACGATGGTCGCAGGCCGCGGCTTTTTTTGCAGATCGTCGGGAACCAGGGTGCGCGCCGCCTTGAGATCGTTTTCGAAATAGGCCTTGTCCGGAGTGGGAACGATTACCGTCGCGCCTTCCGCCACGTAGGTGCGCATCCCGCCGGTGTGATCCATGTGATGATGCGTGAGAACCAGATACTTGATGGGCTTGCCGGGATATTTCTTTTTCGCCGCGTCGATGGTCCAGCGCGATTGCAGTTCGCCGTAAGGCGCATCGAAGACGACGAGATAGTCCTTCATGGCCACGATCAGGTTGTTGGCCGTGCCGCCCTGGACGTGTTGCACGTTGGGCGCCAGCTCGACCAGTTTCAAACCGCCGCCGGCAGGGTAGATGACCGCGTCACTATCAAGGAAGCGCGTAAGGAACAGCCGGCGCACCACCCATTGATAGGGCACGTCGCTCGTGGCGGGCGGATGGGCAGCCGCCTTCACGGCGGCGGGAACGGCAAAGGTCTCCGCAGCGATCTTGGGATTCGCAGTGACCATGCGGTAAGTGAGTTTTGCCACTTCGATACCGTTGATCTGATAAGAGAGCGATTGGGCGACCTTCGCGCCAGCAACCGATGTCCACCCGGAGAGCACGAGATCGTAATTGGAATCGCCGTTGATGTTGTCGTCATCGCGCGTACCGATGGCAGCGGGCAGATGTGTCGCGGGATCGAACAGAATGGTGAAGTTCGTTCCAGCATCCGTAAATGAGAGTGCAGGCAACGATTGCTTGCCGAGCTGCTGCGAGTCCGCGGCGCGGACATTGTTGGGACCGTCCATGGCCTTTAGCAGCAGCCGCGGCGAAGCGCGTTCGAGCTCACGCAGCTGCGCGGCAACGCGAATGGCGGACATCGGCTGGGTGCCGTTGCTGTCCGTCACAAAGCCGAGCGAGGGCAGCAAGGTTTCGGTATATTTCAGCTGTACGGGCGGGGGCGGATATTTCTGATCGCGTTCCCACTCCGTGCGCGCCATTCCTTTGGCGAGATCCCAGGTGATGGCGAACGTCGCGTCCCCGAGGAAACGCGGTTCGCCGCCTGCCGCAAACGACTGTCCCGGCTCCCAGAACCTGGCGTCACCCTTGACGGCGAGGCCCGTCAATCCGCGCAGCGCGGCGGCGCCACCTTCCGCCGCAATGGCTTGCTTGACGAGATCGCCGGCGCTCCCTTGAGCGAAAGTTGGCTGCACCTTGGTCGTGGCCAGCAACAATACGGCAATTGACAATGCGTACTTCATAAGGTTTCCTCCGCGAGCTTGCCGCGCGATTCTACTTCCTGACCGGCAGCTTTTTCAAGCGGACGTGAGCGGAGCCTTCCTCGGGAGACCCGCACGCGAAGTGCGCTCAACCGATTAGACGCTGACGGGGGCGCATTCAATAACGTCGAGGGCGTCCTCACCCTCGTTTGGACAAGCAACGGCAGCAGCGTGAACGTGAGGGCGCATTCGCGAACGGCCTCAGCGTGAATCTGAACGGCGCCAACGACATCTTGTAGGCCGGCTCCTTGAATATTTCTGACACATTCCGATAAACTCATTCTCCGCCGGAAACTTTTAGCGGCATCAATCGATTTCTCCCGAGCCGGAGGAGGGATCAGTCTGCGTGCCTCCCGCCGGAGTTCTGTTCGAGTTCAACAAGCGAAGGAGATGGCGGTGAACAACAAATCGAGTTCTCGTTGGCTGCGTCTGTCTGCCGGTTTCGGTCTGTGCCTGGCGAGCGTGGCCTGGCCTTTCCTCTCGCGCGTACACGCTGCGCCGCAACAACCTTCACTCCCCAGCGTGACGTCAACTGCACAGCGCCGCGACGTTTCGCCCATCGCTGCGTCACCCGCTTTTTCCGCTCAGGATCTCACCGCACCGCCCGTCGAGAACTGGCTCAAGATCGGAGGCAGCCTCTTCAACCAGAACTCTGGCAAACGCATTTAGATGGCTCCGCACTCGCCATGAAATACTCCGGCGAGGCGCAGCCCGTCGTTTATCAAGGCGTTCTTTACATCGTTACCGGAGCCGACGACGTATTTGCGATCAGCGTGAAGACCGGCCAGATTCTTTGGAAATACCAGGCGAATCTGGACCAGAGCATCTCCACGGTGTGCTGCGGCTGGACCAGTCGGGGCGTCGCCTTGGGTGATGGCAACGTTTATGTCGGTCAGTTAGACGGCCGCCTTGTGGCGCTCGACGAGAAATCTGGCAAGCCGGTTTGGTCGATTCAAGCCGAGCAGTGGCAGCAGGGCTACACCATCACTGCCGCTCCGCTGTATTACGACGGAATGGTGATTGCCGCCTTCGCGGGTGGCGAAAATGGCGTCCGGGGCCGCGTCAAAGCCTACGACGCCAAAGACGGGCACCTGATTTGGACTTTCTACACGATCCCGGGGCCAGGCGAAATCGGGCACGACACTTGGCCCAAAGACAGCGACGCCTGGAAGTACGGGGGCGCAACGGTCTGGCAGACTCCAGCCGTGGATCCGGAACTGGGGCTCCTCTACTTCACTACGGGTAACCCGGGGCCCGACTTCAATGGAAGAATCCGCCCCGGCGACAACTTATTCGCAAATTCCATGGTCGCCATTGAAGCGAAGACCGGCAAATATCGCTGGCACTTCCAGCAGATTCACCATGATTTGTGGGATTACGACGGCCCGAATCCCGTCATGCTTTTCGACGCGAAGGTCGGTGGCCGGATTCGCAAAGCCGCTGCCGAAGCGAACAAGGCCGGCTGGGTGTACATACTGGATCGCACGAACGGAAAGCCGCTGATCGGCATCGACGAAAAACCGGTCCCGCAGGAGCCGCGGCAATTCACCTCACCCACGCAGCCGATTCCTCGCGGCGACGCATTCGTGCCGCAGTCGATCGATGTAGCTCCGGAAGGCTTCGCCCTCGTGAATCAAGGGCGAATTTTCACGCCGTTCTGGGCTGAGGGAGTTGTCGCCAAGCCATCCGCGCGTGGCGGGGCGAACTGGCCAGCTAGCTCCTACGACCCTGACACGAACGACTACTACGTCTGCGCCACCGACGCTCCCAATTTTTTCAAGGGCGGCGAGGACGATCAAAAATTCCCGCAAGCCGGTCAAAGATATCTGGGAAGCGCTTTTGGCGGCATGCCTCTTCCGGCGAACGGAATTTTTGCGGCGTTGGACATGAAGACCAATCGCCTGGTTTGGCAACACAGATGGAAGGATAGTTGCTACAGTGGTTCGGTAACCACGGAGGGCGGCCTCATCTTTGTGGGCAGAAACGACGGTAGGCTCACCGCCCTAAACTCCTCCAACGGTCAGCGCCTTTGGGAGTTCCAGACTGGCGCCGGCGTGAACGCTCCAGCCAGCGTCTTCGAGTACGAAGGCGACGAATACGTGGCAGTTTATTCCGGTGGCAGCCTCTTCGCCGGCGCGCCGCGCGGAGACAGCATTTTTCTTTTCTCCCTGAAAGGCGCGTTGATGCCGGGAACCGAAATCTCGTCACAGACGCCGGCTGCTGCACCAGCGGAGCATCGGTAAAGCTGCCTGAAACGGCATTCGCTGTCGGATTTCACCTGGGCGGATTTGAGGACACCGTAGAGCTGCCATGCGGCTCAGTCGAATTAGCAGGCCACAAATAGCAGTTTATCGGTGAGGGCTCTCAAGCCGACGTGGAAAGTTTTCGAGCGATGGAGTTATCCAGATTTGAGTCAACTTGCTTGCTGCTCTCCTCGATTTCGATGCTGCCCTTAAAACCGGCACCATCCTCAATCACTATTCGTCGAGTGATCACGTGGCCGATCATCGAAGCGTCCTTCTTGATCTCGATGCTTTCACTTACTACATTGTGATTGCCATCAACTTTGCCATAGATGATGATTTCGCGTGCCGCAAGCCCGCCGGTAACCTGACCCTTGTGCCCCACGGTGAGCCTGTGTTCCCCCACCGAGATCGGCCCCTCGACCTTACCATCTACCAGCAGGTCTTCGTTGCCGGAGATTTCTCCCTTCACTCTTAGAGTCGGCCCCAGCCACGAAGTGGCCTGCGCTACGCTGCCGGTTGGGCTGACATTAATCGCTGAGACCTTTGGGGCGCTCAAAGTTTCCACGACGCGTCCCGAAGCCGGGCTCGGCGCGGATTGTGATTCCTTATTCCGCCACATTGTTCCTCCTCGCTCCGGCCTTGAGAGTCGCACAGCTTGCCTGGAGGCCCGTCGCCCAGCCTTCTCTAAGGAAATTTTGAAGTGCGATGGCTGGGTCGGCGAAATTACGCCGCTTCTTTATTTCTCGCGGCTATTGGCGGGAGACGACGCCCGGGGGGCCTTCTGGAACCGCGCCGCACGGCGTAGAAGAGCCTCGAATAGCCGATCTTTAGACCTCAACTCGGCGCGACGAACCATGCGCTGGGCTCGCATCGTTTTCGGGAAAGACATCTGTTTCTTCTCGCCATCGCAGCCGTAGCCGTGATGATCCTCACAAAATTTGAGAAGTACAGCATCCCCTATATGGAAACTACAAAGTCCCGCTCACTCCAAAACGCTTAGACCGATTTTTTGGCGCTTTGTGCTCCCTGCGATTGCAAACAATATGGAGTTCGCGGGGAAAGTGAGTTATAGTCGCCGTTACAAGGTCCGGCAAGTAGACAAGGCAAGGAGGTTCAAATGAGAAATCGATTTTGGTTCTCATTGAGGGCTTTGGCGGTGGTGATGGCGGCGGTCCTGTGGGCCCCGACATTCGTTGCGGCCCAGGCACAATCGGGTGCCACCGCGAAGACCGCTACCAAGAAGGGCACAAAGGCGGCGACAAGTAAGAAGTCTTGGGTCATGCCCCGGACGCCGGACGGCCAGCCGGACCTGCAGGGATATTGGACCAGCCTAAGCTTTACGCCCATGGAACGCCCCGCCAAATACGGAAACCGAGAGTTTTTGACGGACCAGGAAACGCAGGACCTGTTCAATGCAGGTGTGCGGGGTTCCTTTGACGGCGCTGCTGGCAGCGGCGACGCAGAGAACGACCCCACTTCCGCCGATTACGACTTCAAAACGTACGGGCTTAGCCCGTGGCAAAACGGGGTCAGACCGAACCATCGAACGTCGCTGGTGGTAGATCCCCCGGATGGCAAAATTCCGCCACTGACTCCGGCGGGCGAGGCAAGGCGCAAGGCTGCGCAGGGATACTTCGTGGCCGAAGAGGGAAATTGGCAGGGGGTGGTGCACGCCGATGTTGCCAAGGATTTGGGTGTCGGCGTGACTTGCGTGGCCCTGCATGGTGGACCGCCCATAATCCCTGGTGGGTACAACAGTGGCTTGATGATCGTGCAGAGTCCGGGATACGTGGTGATTCAAACCGAGTACGGATTCGAGCTGCGCATTATTCCTCTGGACCGGCAGCCCCATCCCTCGGCAAACATCCACCAGTGGCATGGGGATGGGCGCGGCCATTGGGAGGGCGACACGCTGGTCGTGGAGACCACCAATTTCCGTCCCGAGAATGCCTATCGGAACTCCAATGCCGCGACCTTGAAAATTACCGAGTACTTCACGCGCATAAACGCGGAAACGATCGAATACAAATTCACGGTTGACGATCCGTCTACATGGAGGAAACCCTGGACGGCGATCGTTCCCTTGAGCACGGTCCCGGGGCCGCTGTGGGAGTACGCCTGCAGCGAGAGTAACAACGACGCCATTCAGATTCTGGTGGGGGCTCGCCTCGCGGAGAAGGCCGCGGCCGACAAGGCCAAGACTCCCGCGGGAGTCCCGATTTCGCAAGCAAAGTGATGTAAATGGACCAAAGGCGCCGGCGGATGCGCCGTCTGCTAACTACCCTTTTTCTGGTTTCGTACGCTTCCGAAAAGGGACTTTTGCCATGTTTTGAGCCACGCCATGGGGCCACTCGTCGATCCGATTCTTGCAAACAGGCTGGGAAACGATTGCGTTGTCAATCCATGATCAGAGTTATCCTACCCGCCAAGTAGTGCGGGCGGCTCGAACCGGACCAGGAATCGCTGCCCCGCGCGCTCGCACATCATCGCAGGGAACGCTGCGCCCTCGTCCAGTGTTAGTTTGCCAACCTCAAGGCAGAAGGGACATTGGTAGAACACAAAGATCGCTCTGTGCTCTTTGTCCTGCCAAGATTTAGGTGTTATCTGGTGCCCGGGCTCAGGCCGGGGCGCAACCTCATAGTGAGTCCGTTTTGAAGGAAACTTCAGTAACGCAGAAGCGCGGTCGACTCTAGAGCGCCCAACTGCCAGCGACAATCGATCGACCGTACTGCGCGGCGATAGGCCGGCCGTACGACCTGGCCATAAGGGCTTAGGAGTTCACTCCGCACATCTGATTGCGTGGGCAACCCGCCAGCCGATGAGCTCGCAATTATATATTCTCTAAACTATGCTCATCCCGCCGTCGAGGCTGATTTCCACGCGTGTGATCATAGGCCGAACTTCTGAAACAGGCGTGCCTTTTCGGATTAGAATTTAGGCTATGGCTTCTCTAGACAAAATGAGCCTTGTGGAATTGGAAGAGCTGGCTGCCAGGTTGCGCCATGCGATTGCCCGAAATCCCGACAATTCTCGGATGGAGCAAATCGAACTGGATAACGTGAAGCAGTGGATCGCAATTCGCCAGAATAGAGACGAGCCTGAATCCAAGACCTAGTTTCCAGTTGTGGAATCAGCGGGATTCTATACTTTCCACGGACCCATGCTCTACCGGCTGACTACAAATATTTTATACCAGGATTACTTCCAGGGCATGAGCGAAGCGTGGATCACGTCCGGCACTCCCTGACCTCCGACAGACTTGATGGCTAAGTCCACATCTTTGAGAGCGAAGCTGTGGGTCGTGACCTTTTCCAGCGGAAAGCGATGTGATGCCAACTGCCGCAGGGCGAGCTCACACGCCTTGTAGCTGTGACCCCGTGCGCTTTTGATGGTGATGGATTTCACCGTGATTTTCGCCAGCGGAAAATTCGGGAACTCGGCCAATTCGCCCTGCACCACGATGGTGCCGCCCCTGCGCTTGAGCGCATCTACGCCCAGCAGCACGGGAATAGTTCCGCCGCCCGCGGTGCAGTCGAGCACGACGTCCACACCCTTACCCCCCGTGATCTCCATGATGCGCGCGAGGGCATTCTCTTTCTGGACATCGATCACGTAATCGGCACCCAGCGCTTTGGCAACCTCCATCCGTGCGCCATCTTTGGACGTGCCGGTGACGATGATGAGAGACGCGCCCGCCTGCTTGCAGACCACGGTTTGCGACAGTCCCTGCTGGCCCGGCCCTTGAATGAGCACGCTGGAGTTGTAACCCACGCCACCGTCGAAGAGTGACCACTCGACACCATTCGACAGGTACATGTATTGGGCAAAGCCGCCCCACAAGTGAGGCGTCCGTTCGGCCGATGTGTAGCCGTAACGTATGGCATCCGGGTTATAGCGCCAGTCGGTGTTTTCACAATGCCGATACTGGCCCAAATGGCACCACTCGCATTGGCCACACATGACATAGTGCTCGACGAATACCAAATCGCCTTCTTTGAAACCTTTGCGTCTGGTGAACTCGCGACCCGCTTTGGCGATGTAACCGATATTCTCGTGACCCATGATCACCGGGGCTTTAGACGGCGGTGTCTCATACATCTTGACGTCGGTTCCACAAATGCCGCCGACTTCCATCTTCAGCAGTGCGCTATCCTGCGGAATATCCGGCATGGGGAAATCGCGAATCTCAGTCTTACTCGGACCCACTCTAACGGCCGCCAGTACTCTTTCCACCGTTCGTTCCTCCAAACAACACGTCATTTCGTGGGTCTCACGGCGCCGACGCCTTTGATTTGGCGGCCGGCCCGTACATCCTCGGCGTAAGCGCTGATCGCCTCGAAGGCGATTTTAGCGACGTTGGCGTAGCTCTCGACGGTCGAGTCCAGATTGCTCGCCGCATACCCGATTGCGGCGTGAGCCATGCGCATGCGCCCATCCAGCCACGGCCCTCCGCCGAACCCTCCAAGCACAGGAATGGAAACAGCGGCGGCGACCGCAGCACCTGCCACCGGGCCGGAATTGGTGAAGTCAAGCAAAGAGGCACCTGCGTCTTCCAGGCGCTTGGCCTCCTCCACAAGCTTCGCGGTCATCTCCGCAGGGACTTGCGCGCCGGGCTTGGACGCAGCGCTGTATGGGACGCCGAATCGCAGAGCCGTCTGCGGGGTAATCCCAAACTGCGCAAACACAGGAATGCCGGCTCGGGCGATGGCGCGCACAGAGTCGGGAAAGTCCGCCGCGCCATCCAGCTTGATCATATCGGCGCCCGCGTCTTTGACGAGCACGATGGCCGCCCTGACGGCGCTCCCGGTGCCCTCTTGCAGCGGGCCGAAAGGGAAATCGCAGCTCACCAGCGCACGCTTAACGCCGCGGCGGACGGCCTTGCAGACTACGACCATCTCGCTCATCGTGACTTCCAAGGGATTCGCACGACCCCATAAATTGACGCCCACCGTATCTCCTACGGAAACAATGTCCGCTCCGGCTCGGTCCACGATCTGAGCAATCTGGTAGTCCCAGGCCACCACACCGACAATCTTTCGGCCATCACGTTTCATCTGCTGAAGCGCCGGAATAGTGATGGGCGAATCCTGCGACTCCATTGTTCGTCTCTCTTCTCGTGTATGGCGGCTGCGCGAAACGCTAGAGGTTCAGGAAATCGTATTTGGAGCGCTGGCCGCGCCCCAGCGGTATGGGCTCGGCGCCGGCCGCATCCTTCCAGCGGCCGACGATGGGCTGCCCACAATCCGGGCAAGCGCCATTTCGCAGGCGATTCTCGGTCACATCGTGCCAGGAACGGCGGATCAAAGTGCTCCCGCATTGCGGGCACGAGGTGTTGGCCCCACCGGAAAAGATATTGCCCTCGTAGACGTAATGCAATCCCACTTCGCGGGCGATGGCGCGGGCGCGATGCAGCGTTTCAGGCGGTGTGCGCGGCTTATTCTGCAGCTTGAAATCGGGATGAAAGGCGGTGAAGTGCAGCGGCACGTCCGGCCCGAGATGTTCGAGAATCCATTCCGCGAGCTTACGCGTTTCGCGCGGATCATCGTTGAGCGCCGGGATCATGAGGTTGGTAATCTCGAACCAGACATTCGTCTCGTTCTTGAGCCACTGCAAGGTGTCGAGTACGGGCTGGAGATGAGTGAGCGTGATCTTCCCGTAAAAATTTTCGGTGAACGCCTTCAAATCAATGTTGGCTGCGTCCACATAGTCGTAAATATCGTGGAAGGCCTCGCGCGTGATGTAACCGTTGCTGACCATGACAGTTCGCAAGCCTCGTTCCCTGGCGGCGCGGCAAATGTCCACGACGTATTCGCCCCAGATGGTCGGCTCGTTATAGGTAAACGCGATCGAAGGACAGCCGTAATGCAATGCAAGCTGCGGCACATCTTCGGCGGGAATATGGGTGGAGTGGACCTGATCGCTGCGGGATTTGGAGATGTCCCAATTCTGGCAGAAGAAACAGCCCATGTTGCAGCCGGCTGTGCCCAGCGAAAAGACCTTTGTGCCAGGGAGAAAATGGTTCAGCGGCTTTTTTTCAATGGGATCAATTTGCAGGGCCGCGGGGGACGCATAGCCCAGGCTATAAAGCTTGCCTCCCTGGTTGACCCGAATAAAACAGAAGCCGCCCTGCCCCTCACCGATATGACAGTGCCGCGGACAGAGATAGCAGTGCACGCGCCCGTTTGGCTCCGATTCCCACCAGCGAGCCTCGTGCAGGTCGCTTTCTTTTTGCAAAATCTTCAAGTCTTGCATGAGCTTTTAGGGGGGTGCCCCCCTACTTTTTGGTTAAGGATATCAAAAGACGGTAGTTACATCTGTCATCTTGTTAAGGATATCAGCCACAAGGACTTAGGCCCGCCTTTCGCCTCCGGACCGGCTTTTTTTCTCATGAGATGGCATTTCGCGAGCGCGCCTCCTGCGTCCATCATTAATTCTTGTTTCGAACTCCGCTGCTCGGCGGCATGTACATTTGCCTTGTGAACGAAACGCGCCGCCGCGCCCCCCGTTTTTTCTTCTATTTTAACAGAAGGGTCAACGCCGGGCCCGAAAAGCGGGAATGCGGAATGCGGCGCTGAGCTTGCTCCTAGATCAAGGCCCTCGCGCGTTTCAACCCGGGGCCGTTCTTGTCGTCGTCCCCCGGCGCTCCGGCCCGCAGCGGCTACCGTGCGATAATCACTGGCCAATGCACAATATCAAGCTGACCGTCGCCTACGACGGCACCGATTTTCGCGGCTGGCAAATCCAGCCCGGCCAACCAACGATTCAGGGCCTCCTCACGGAGGTAGTACAGGAGCTAACGCAGGAGCGCCCGAGTCTGCAGGGCGCAGGCCGGACGGATGCCGGCGTCCACGCCTGGGGTCAGGTGGTAAATTTCAAGACGCATTCGGAGCTCGCTCCGGAGGAGTTCCGGCGCGGGTGTAACGCACTGCTGCCGCCGTCGATTCGTGTTCGAGAAGCGGAGGAGGTAGGACCGGACTTCCATGCCCGATGGATGGCGCAGGCGAAGACGTACGTCTATTCGATCTACCGGGGCGCAGTCGTCCCGCCGGTCCGCTGGCGCTATGTCCTGCATGTTCCTCAGGAGCTTGACTATGCCGCCATGGCCGAGGCCGCCCGCTATTTTGAAGGCGAGCGCGATTTCACTTCATTTTCAGCTTCGACGGGCTCGAAGGAGGAGGATCGTGATCAGACGATGATCCGTTCCGTTTTTCGCTCCGAACTGATCGACCGAGCAGGGAGTAGCGGGGCCGCTCCCGCGAATTCTATTTGTGATCACCATTCATACCGAGAGGAATGGATTTATGTCATTCGCGGCACATCCTTTTTGCGGTACATGGTGAGGAAGATTATTGGCACGCTCCTGCAAGTAGGCCGCGGCCGGCTTCCCGCCGGTGAGATACCCCATCTGCTGGAAAAGCGTGACCGCAGTTGTTCCGGGCCCACGGCACCGCCCCAGGGCTTGTGCCTGCAGTCGGTGGAATATCCCGATCCGACCGC
>WNGJ01006114.1_pt1 | contig 12707 bp, 10 predicted proteins | sample 5400611 | NCBI WGS metagenome assembly WNGJ01 (sample SAMN13153375, study PRJNA577476) | soil metagenome | isolation source: 40 cm soil or saprolite under Garry oak tree replicate 1 | place: USA:California | collected 2016-06-15
GCCGTTCGGGACGGCGGAGATTCTGGAAGATGCGGCGTCCGCGGCGGCCTGGAGTTCGATTCGCGACGTTTGGCCATTCGCGGCCGAGGGTTAGCAGGGTGCGTGGCCGGTATGGCGGATCGTCTGTCCGCCGGCCTCCGGCGGGGTACTCGGCCAGCAGCTTGCTCGGGACAGCGGTGGCGAGGTGATCTACGACTGGGGCGGTGGTCTGATCTGGGCGGCACTGCCGCCCAAACCGGACGCCCAGGCTGCGCTGGTGCGCCAGCGCGTCAACGCCGTCGGCGGCCACGCCACGTTGATTCGCGCCTCCGACGAGGTACGGCGCAACGTCGATGTGTTTCATCCGCAGCAGGGCGGCCTTGCCGGCCTGAGCGAACGCGTCCGTCACAGCTTCGATCCGAAGGCCATTCTCAATCGCGGCCGAATGCTGCGGAGATCGCCGACATGAAAACCGAATTCAGTCTCGCGCAACTCGCCGATCCCGATATCGCGGAAGCCGACAAGATTCTGCGCGCCTGCGTGCATTGCGGGTTCTGCACCGCGACCTGCCCGACCTACGTGCTGCTCGGCGACGAACTCGATAGCCCGCGCGGCAGAATCTATCTCATCAAGGAAATGCTGGAGAAAAATCGCCCGCCGACGCAAGAGGTGGTCAAGCACATCGACCGCTGTCTGTCCTGCCTCGCCTGCATGACCACCTGTCCGTCGGGTGTGAACTATATGCATCTGGTCGACCAGGCGCGGGTCAGGATTGAAAAGGACTATCGTAGGCCGCCGCTCGAGCGCGCCTTGCGCGCGGGGCTGGCATGGGTGCTGCCGCGGCCCGGGCTGTTTCGCCTGAGCATGATGCTGGCGCGGTTTGCCCGGCCGCTGGCCGGCTTGCTGCCGGCGTCCAGGGCCGCGGCCGCAGCGCCGACGGTATGGCGGCGCATCCGGGCGATGCTGGCGCTCGCGCCAGGCAGCCTGCCGGAGCCTGGACCATCGGGCGGAACCGTCTTTGTAGCCCAGGGCGCAAGGCGCGGACGGGTCGCGCTGCTGCAGGGCTGCGCCCAGCAGGTGCTGGCGCCGCGCATCAATCAGGCCGCGATCAATCTCTTGACGCGTCACGGCATCGAGGTCGTGCTGGTCAAGGACGAGCAATGTTGCGGTGCGCTGACCCACCACCTCGGACGCGACGGTGACGCGCTGGCGTGCGCGCGCGCCAACATCGACGTCTGGCTCAAGGAGGCCAGGCAAAACGGTCTCGACGCCATCCTGGTGACGACGTCGGGCTGCGGCACTGTCATCAAGGACTATGGTTTCATGCTGCGCGAGGACCGCGATTTCGCAGGCCCCGCCGCTGAAATTTCGGCGCTGGCAAAGGACATCACGGAATATCTCGGCGGCATCGATCTGCGGCTTCAGCAGCAGCAACACCGCGAGCTTGTCATCGCCTATCACTCGGCCTGTTCGCTGCAACACGGACAGAAAATCACACAGGCCCCGAAAGAATTGCTTTCCAAGAGCGGATTCGTGGTGAAAGATGTGCCCGAGAGCCATTTGTGTTGCGGTTCGGCGGGGACGTACAACATTCTCCAGCCTGACATTGCGAGCAGATTGCGCGATCGAAAGGTCGCCAACATTGCGATGGTCAAGCCGGACATGATTGCCGCGGGCAATATTGGATGCATGGTGCAGATTGCCGGTGGCACGTCAGTCCCTGTCGTGCACACGATTGAGCTTCTCGATTGGGCGACAGGCGGTCCCCGGCCAGGATTGAACTGATCGATTGGCCCCGCATTCAGCGGACTATCCGAAACGCTCGATAGACATTGATCAGCGGCAACAGGAGGATCACGATGGCTAAAGGCAAAAAGGGAAAAAAAGGCAAGAAGGCTAAGAAAAAGCTTCTGACGGCGAAGAAAAAATCAGCCAGGAAATCTTCGAAGAAGGCTGCAAAGAAGGCTGCAAAGAGGTCGGTGAAAACGGCCAAGAAGTCCGCTAAGAAGGCTGCGAAGTCCAAGGCGGCGGCCCCGAAAAAATCGGCCAAGAAGGCCAGCGCCAAAAAGCGCGCAAAAAAGCGTTCCGCGCCGGCTGCCACGCCCGTCGCGGCCGCTCCACCTGCCGCACCGAAACCCGCGGCTCCGAGGCCTGCAGCTCCCAAGCCTGCGGCGCCCAAACCCGCGGCTCCCAAACCTCCAGCTCCCACGGCTGCGCCGGCTCCGGCCCCCGCACCCGCCCCATCGGCGCCGAGCTGGGCCTCTCCCAGTCCGGCCGCATCGCCTGCCGCACCGTCATGGGGACATTCGGGAGGGCATTCCGGCGGCTCGTCGAACCCGTCATCTTCGGAAGGGGACGACGACAACTAATCGGGCTTGTTCGGAACCAGGAGCTACCTTTCAAAGGCCGCAGCGCCCGCCGCTGCGGCCTTTCTCGTGGCAGGCGATCTAATCCAAAAAGCTGCGGTCCAGGTTCTGTCGATTCGCTTGATTCGGTCATTGGTCGAGGCAGCAACAGGGGCTCGGCTGCTCTTCCCGACTGCCCGATAGCGAACCTAAATCGGTCAAAATTGTTGTCGGAATGCAACACCCGCCGACAACATTTCACAGAACGGCCATAACGCCTAAAAAGTCGGCAGTTGCTTGTCTTTTTTGCTTCACTGTGAAGGTGGCAAGTTCCAAATTGGTGTGACGTTAAAGAATTTGGTTGGCAGTCGGTTATCGTTTGTCCCCGGGGGGGCGCCGAATCGGGCTGATCTTTGAAACGCTGATGGGGATCGTCATGAAGAAAGTGGTTTTGTTAGCAACGGCGCTGGCAATGGTAACGGGTTCCGCTCTGGCGGCTGACATGGCTGTGAAGGCGGTCAAAGCGCCGCCGCCGGCGCCGTTTGAACCCTGGGACATCGCCTTCGGCAGCGCCATCATGAACGATTACATCTTCCGCGGCATCACCCAGTCCAACCACAAGCCGTCCGTCGCGGCCTATTTCGAGCCCCGCTACAACGTCAACAAGGATCTGCAGCTTTACATCGGCCTCGCCGGCGAGAGCATCTCGTTCCCGAACCGTGCTGCGGCTGAAATCGACGTCTACGGCGGTATCCGCCCGACCTTCGGCATGTTCGCCTTCGACTTCGGTGTCTGGGGTTACCTGTATCCGGGTGGACAGTGCTTCGGTTCGCAGGGACTTTCGGTGAACGGAAATTGCGGTGGCGATATCGACTTCGGTGTCCCCGGGATAGGTGGATTGCCGATCAACGGCAACTTCGCCAAGAAAAGCGCCAGCTTTTATGAAGGCTATGCCAAGGTCAACGTGACCCTCAACGACCAATTCCAGATCGGTGCCACTGAATATTATTCGCCGAACTTCCTGAACCTCGGTGCCTGGGGCAACTACGCATCGATCACCGGCAAGTGGACCGCACCGAGCACGACCTTCGGCGCCAGCGGCGTCGGCATGTACGTCTCCGGTGAGTTCGGCCGTCAGTGGCTGGGAACCTCGGATGCATTCTACGGCACTCCAGCTTTCCCGAACGGCATTCCTGAGCCGAGCTATAATACCTGGAACATCGGCATCGGCTTCACCTACAAGGTGTTCACGCTCGATCTGCGCTACTCCGACACCAACCTTTCCAAGGGTGCCTGCAACGCATTCACCAGCGACTACACCGCAACGACTGCGACCGCGGCTAGCGTATCCGGCATCAACCCGGGTGGCTTCGAATCCGGCTGGTGCGGCGCGGCCGGCATCGTCAAGCTCTCGGCTGACCTGACCGCGATGACCAACCTGAAGTAAAGAGTTCTCTCCAGGCTTGAAGGGGCGGCAGAGCGATCTGCCGCCCCCTTTGTTTGTAGTGACCTTGAATGAGACGGGATTGGCTGCAGGCCATAATCGATACGATCCGCCGCAACGATCACCGGAGCACCCTGGCAGGCGCCGTAGCCGGCGTTGGAGCGGCTCTCGCCATCGGCGGTATGGAGTGGTTCTCGCTCGCCTCTCACTATCCGCTGGTCATGGTGCCGTTTGCGACCTCCATCGTGCTCGTCATCGGATCGCCCGAGGCGAAGCCGGCGCAACCGCGTGCCCTGATCGGCGGGCATATCGTGGCGGCCCTGGTTGGGCTCATCATGCTGCAGTTGACCGGGCCGCAGGCCTGGGCGGCGGCCGCCGCCGTTGGACTGGCAATCCTTGCGATGTACGTCACCGGAACCTTTCACCCGCCGGCCGGGATCAATCCGCTGCTGGTGGTTTCCAACAGCCTGCCATGGTCATTTCTGTTCGCGCCGGTGCTGGCCGGCGCGGTTCTGCTGACCGCATTTGCCTATGTCTGGCATCGCTGGATCCGCCGCCGGCCATGGCCGCAGCGCTGGCTTTAGAGCATCGTTATGTGCGCTGGCGTTATGCGGTGCTGGCGTTCTCGCTGCGGTCTTGCAGCGCAAACCGGTCGCCGTCGCGGGCCAGCACGACATTGCGCTGGTGGAAGGCCTCGAGCGTGTTGCGATGACCGATCGAGACGATGGTGGTAGCCGGCAATTTCTGCTCGATCAAACGATACAACGCCGCCTCCGAAGGTTCATCGAGCGATGCGGTCGCCTCATCCAGGAACAGGTATTGCGGCGCATGCAACAGCGCGCGGGCGAGCCCAAGGCGCTGTTGTTCGCCGGGCGAGAGCATCCGGTTCCAGTGCGCTTCCTCATCGAGCCGCGACGCGAGCTGCGGCAGCCCGACGGCGATGAGAGCTTGCTCCACCTGTTCCGAACTGAATGCGGCTGCCTCCGCGGGGTAGGCAATCGCAGCCTGCAGCGATCCCAATGGAAAATACGGCCGCTGCGGCAGCATCATCAGCGTGGCGTTGGCGGGGATCGCAATCGAGCCGGTCCCAAACGGCCAGATGCCGGCGATGGCGCGAAACAAGGTTGACTTGCCGGAGCCCGATGGGCCGGTGACCAGCGTGCGCTCGGCGCTGCGGATGCTGAAATTGTCGGCCGAGACCAGCGGCGTCCCGTTCGGCAGGCGCACAAGAAGTTGTTGCAGTCCGATTTCACCGCGTCCGGTCGACGATGCGACATTGATCGAATCAGCGCTCTTTGCCAGCGTTGCGGCGCCGGCGATCCCCATCTCGAAGCCGTCGAGACGCGCGATGACGGCCCGCCATTCCGCCAGGCTGCGATAGACTTCGACGAAAAATGACAGCGCCTTTTGCACGTTGCCGAACGCTTCGGCGGTCTGCAGCACGGCGCCGAGCTGGATCTTGTCGGCGAAATAGGCCGGTGCTGTGAGAATCAAGGGGAAGACGACCGCGGCCTGCGAGTAGCTTGAGGTAAATGCCGTCAGCCGCTTGGTCCGGCTCATGATGCCGTACCAGTTTTCGACGACGCGGCTAAAGCGCTCCGATAGCCGCCCGCGTTCGGCGCGCTCGCCCTGCAACAGCGCGATCTGCTCGGAATTTTCACGCGTTCGAACCAGGTTGAAACGGAAATCGGCTTCGAAGCGCTGTTGCTGGAAATCAAGGTTGACCAGCGGCGAGCCGATCCACTGGGTCAGCGCGGTTCCGAACACGGCGTAAATCAGCGCGGCCCATACCAGGTACCCGGGAATCGCGAACGTGCTGCCGAAAACATGCAACGGAGCTGCCACCGAGAGGCCCCACAGGATGATGACAAAGGACACCAGCGTCACCACCGAACTCAGCAGGCCGACGCCTATGGCCAGCGTTCGTTCGACGAACAGCTTGACGTCGTCGGTAATGCGCTGGTCCGGGTTATCGGCCGCATCGCCCTGAAGTTGCATGCGGTAGTGGTTGGCGTCATGCAGCCACTCGCCAAGATATTGGGTGGTCATCCAGCGCCGCCAGCGGATCTGAAGCCACTGATTGAGATAGAGCTGGTAGACGGAAAGGGCGACTGTAATTGCCGCCAGCACGGAAAAGATGATGATTTCCCGGACAAACCCGTCCCAATCCTTCTCCTGCATGGCGTTGTAGAAGCGATTGCGCCACTGGTTTATCAACACGTCGGTTCCGACCAGCGCGAGCTCGATGGCAATCACCGCCGCGAGCAGGCCGCGGCCGGCCCATTTATCCTCGGAACGGAAATACGGAGCCGCGATCCGCCACACGGTCGCGAGCGTCGAGCGGATGTTGTTCACAGATTGTCGTCTCCAGGGAAAGGGCCTCAAGGCCCTGAGAAGATGCAAGAATTGGGAGTGTCTAGACTAAAGTTGTAGATTTCATGGTCCGCGTCCGCTTGTCGCGACCTCCGAGTCAACCCTAGCATGGGTCAATGGCGAGGGGCGGGGGGCCTTCGGATTTCGCGAGGTTGTGAGCGGATTTTGGTGCTGCCAAATTCGCCGCTGGTTTCGCGCACCGGTAACGACACTCCCCGCGATCACGTCAGGCACGCCTGTCCGTCCACGCTGGCCGGCTGCCGCAAAGTTGCGTGGGGAGGAAACCGCAATGTGGAATCAAATCTACAACCCGCTCGGCAACGCAACGTTGTCGACCATCGCCGCCGCTCTTCCCGTCGTCACGCTTCTGGTGCTGATCGCCAGCGGAAGGGTAAAGGCGCATATCGCGGCGGTCGTCGCCTTGATCGTCGCCAATATCATCACGATTTTCGTCTACACCATGCCTGCCGCCATGTCGGTCAAGGCATCGCTGCTCGGCGTGGTGGTCGGCTTCTTCCCGATCGGCTGGATCGTCCTCAACGTCATTTTTCTTTACCGCATCACCGTTGAGACCGGACGCTTCGAGCTGCTCAAGCGCGCGATCGGCGGTGTCACCACCGACCGCCGCCTGCAGCTGCTGCTGATCGCGTTTGCGTTCGGCGCATTTTTCGAGGGCGCATCCGGCTTCGGCACACCGGTCGCGATCACCGGCGCGGTTTTGATCGGCCTTGGCTTCTCGCCGCTCGCGGCCTCCGGCCTGTCACTGATCGCCAACACCGCCCCCGTTGCTTACGGTGCGCTGGGTACGCCGATTCAGGGCCTCGCCAGCGTCATGGCCAGCTCACCTGAACAGGTCTCTCCGCTGGCCTACCAGCTCGGCGCGATGGTTGGCCGGCAATTGCCGTTCTTCTCGCTGCTGGTGCCGTTCTGGCTGATCTGCGCGTTCGCAGGCTGGCGCGGGATGATCGCGATCTGGCCCGCCATTCTCGTCACCGGCGTGTCGTTCGCGATCCCGCAATTCGTGATCTCGAACTACATCAATCCATGGATCGTCGATATCGGCGCATCGCTGATCTCGATGGGCTGCCTGATCCTGTTCCTCAAGGTCTGGCAACCCAGGGAACTCTGGCTGTCGCCGGCGCTGCGCGGCAAGGATGAATCGGCAGCGACCATGACGGCGCCGAAAGCCATGGATAAGACAGCGCTGACCCAGGCGCAGCTTTGGGGCGCGCTGTTGCCATGGATCATTGTCTGTGTGGTGATGCTGATCTGGGGCACCGGTGATTTCAAGAACTGGGCAAACAAGTTCTTCGTCTGGAACTACGAAGTTCCCGATCTCGACAAGATGATCAACAAGGTGCCGCCGGTAGCCGCCAAGGCGACGCCCGAGCGTGCCGTCTTCGGCTTCACCTATCTGTCCTTCACCGGGACGGGAATGCTGATTGCTGCGATCATCTCCGGCTTCCTGATGGGCTTCTCGCCGGCCAGGATGATTGCGGAATACGGCCGCACCATCAAGCTGTGCGCGATTTCGCTGATCACGATCTCGGCGATGCTGGCGATCGGCACGCTGACGCGGCTGTCGGGCGTCGATGCGACACTGGGCCTGGCGTTCGCCGCAACCGGCGTGCTGTATCCTTTCTTCGGCACGCTGCTCGGCTGGTTGGGCGTGGCGCTGACCGGATCGGACACGGCCTCGAACATTCTGTTCGGTAATCTGCAGAGGATCACCTCGGAGCAACTTAACCTTTCGCCGATCCTGATGGGCGCCGCCAACTCGTCCGGCGGCGTGATGGGCAAGATGATCGACGCGCAGTCGATCGTCGTCGCCTCCACCGCGACCAACTGGTACGGTCACGAAGGTTCGATCCTTCGTTACGTATTCCTGCACTCGATCGTGCTGGCGTGCCTCGTCGGCGTCCTCGTGACCTTGCAGGCCTATGTCTATCCGTTCACGGCCCTGGTCTTGAAGTAATCGATCGGTCCTGACGAGACCAACGAAAAAATCCCCGCGGCCAATGGCGCCCTGCGGGGATTTTCTTGAACCGATAGGTTGCGCGGCGGACGATGGGATCAACCTCGCTTTCGCCAGGAGAAATAAAATCCGGCTTTTTGTAGGACAAACGTCTTCGCCGGCGCCGATATCGCGCTCTAAATTATCGCAAGGGCGCAGCATCTTTTCGCCGAAACCGCTCACACTTCAGCGCATCATACGCTAGAACAATTTGCAGCTGTGGCCGCCCGGATAATTCGAGGAGTTGTATGTTTCCAGCGACACGATTTTTGAAACAGGCCGCCGCGGTACTCGTCATGACCCCGGCCATCTTGAACGCCGTCCCGGCAAACGCCGAGGACGGGTTTCCGTTCGGGTTGGAGATGACCCTGGACGCGGCGCGTCAGCCCGGATCGAAGCGGGTGCCGACGCTGGACATCGGCGACAGCGGTGAGACCACGCTCGAACTGTGGTGCAAGGGCGGCAAGGGCCAATTTTCGGTCGCGGGCAACACCGTGATTTTTGTCCCCGGTCCGCTGGAGGACCGCACCTGTCCGCCGGCGCGGGCGCAGGCTGACGATGAACTGGTCGCGGCGCTGAGCGAGGCCGCAACCTGGAAGCGGCAGGGCGATTTGATCTCGTTCATCGGAACCAAACCGCTGCGCTTCCGTCTCAATACCAACTAGTCCAACTGCGTCAGACGTAACTTTACCCCCTCATCCTGAGGAGCTTGCGCAAGCAAGCGTCTCGAAGGACGAGGCCGAGAAACCAGCACCGAGGCCTCGTGGTTCTCCCGGCGATGCCAACGGGTCGCGCGAACGCGCGCCCGATGACAGGCTCCGCATCGTCCGGAGACGGCGCAAGCGCGCCTCCTCACCATGAGGGTCTAATGACGCAGTAAGACCAGGGGCTTTGGGTTCTGACGCGTTTTCTACCGCAGATAAGTCTACACAATCTGCGCAAACTTGATTGCACGCGAACCGGTAGCCACCGCCGGATCAAGTCCGGGGGCATGCTTCGCTTGAAAACGCTTTGGTTAGTTCTCGCGCAAGATCATGTCGGCGCACGCGCCGGCGGATTGCACCACGCCGGTATAGCCGCCGAAACCTGCATAGGCTGACGCCAGGTAAAGGCCTGGCACCGCCGTGCGCGGCGAACGGACCGGGGCGTTCCCGGACGAAGGCGGCGCCGGTGCGAAGCCCATAGACGGCACCGTCGGGTGCATTGAGATACTGCCGCACCGAGAGCGCGGTATTGAATGACGAGGCGACCACGCCATCGCGGAGGCCCGGATAAAACCCATCGAGATAGCGAACGATCGCGTCCTGCCATCGTCCGCGCTTCTCGCGATAGGCGTCCATGTCCGAACTGTCCCAGTTCGACAGGTGATCAGGTCCAAGAATCGAGAGCGCATGGGGCGGGGCGGGAACTCCGGAATCGATCGCGCTGTAATCGACGATCGACATCGGCGGCATCCGTTCGCCGGGCTCGTCCGCCATCAGCTGGGCGCCTTGCGCATAGCCCGCGAACTGCTTCATCCAGGGTGGCAGCAATTGCGTGGAATAGGCCGAGACCCCGAATTCGCGTGGCGGTCTTGCAAGCCCGAGTGTCAGGGCGAACAGCGACGTCGACGGCGTCTGCCGGGCGTAGCTTTCCGATAATCTTTTGCCGGCAGCTTCAGGCATCAATGCTGCGAGCGCCGCCGGCGCGGCGTTGCTGACGATGCGCACGCTCTCCACCACTTGCGGATCGCTGCCGTCCTTTGCGGTGTGGGTGACGATGCCGGCGCGGCCCTGCGAATTGAGCGCGATGCCGTTCGCGACCCGACGCACCATCACCTCGCCGCCGGCCATCCTGATGGCGCGGGCGAGTGCGCTCGAGAGCCGTTGCGAACCGCCTCGCACGTAGCGTCCGCCGCTCAGCAGATAGCTGCCCTGCGCCATCGCAAAATACGCCCATGACAGGCTTGAGGGATCGTCGTGATAATAGGACAGGTTCGCCGCGAGCGCGCATTTGATCGCTTCGTTGCCGGGAAAAACGCGTTCGAATTTCTGCGCCAATGACAGCGATCGGTCGCTCTCGGCTACGGATCTGACGAGGGCGCCGAGCGGGTCGTCCAGTTCCTCGTCCGCTTTCCCCGACCGATCGACCGCGGCCGCCGCAAGGCGCTCCATCTCGTCGAGCACGGATTTGATGCCCTCTCGCGAGCCTGGAAATCGATCGTTCAACGCACCTCGCGCCTCGTCAAACCGATCCGGCATCACAAAGGGCTCGCCGAGCGGGCCGCCGCGCGCCTGGTAAAACGCCCCGCACGGAATCCATTTCACGGCGTCGATGACACCGGCGCGCGTCAGCACGTGGTGTTTGGGATCGCGGGGATCGTGCGGGTCGCTGGTTTCGTGCAGCGAGCCTTCGACGAACAGGTCGCCGGATTTGTAGCTCGATGCCGCGCCGCCGACCGAATTGCTGCGTTCGATGACAAGGACCCTGCGTCCCGCGCGCGCCAGGATCGCGCCGGCCGTCAAGCCTCCAAGGCCGGCGCCGATCACCACTACGTCATAGCGCGCTATCAAGCGAAAAACCCTGAAAACTCTGGTCCGGACAGGGTTTGTTCATTGCCGCTATGGCGCGGCATGTCAAATGCGCGAATGCATGGAGAGGGTGCGCTGGAAGCTGCCTGCCGGCCGATCTTGGTAAACCGGTTTATTTCCAGACCGACTTATCCGCATCCCAACGCTGGGCCTTGAATTCCTTCGCCAGCGCCTCGACAGAGCCGTTGTCGTCCTTCTGGTCGCCTTCCTCGTCGCCGGTGGTCTCCTCGGTCAGATTGAGTTTCGGGCCTGCGGTTTCGTCCGCCGTCGAAATGACGGGGCTGCCGATCCACAGCATCAGCCGGTCGGAGGCGCCGGGCTTGTCCGGCGCCACCAGGGCGACAACCTCGATCGTATCGGTGAGGCCGAGCGGGGGGAATATCCGGCTCGGCCGTTTGAACGTGAGCTTGAGCTTTCCGGTATTGGCGTTCCATGCCGATGATGACGATTTCGCCGCAAGTGTTTTGGACAGGACGTTGGCGATCGCCGCGGCAAGCTTGTCCTTGTTGAGCTTGTCGCCGTCGCGCCAGTCGGCGGCGGCAAAACGGATCGAGCGATCCATGTCCACGACGCCGCTGATCCAGCCGGCGGCGAGCACGCCGGGCGTGGACCTCGACTTCGCAATCAGCGCGGCGGCGCGCTCCGGATCGACATTGATGTTGATGGTCTGCTCGCCGGCGCGCAGCGCTTCGCAGGAGACGGCGAGGCTGCCCAGGGAAACTTCCACCTCCTGGCCCCTCAACCCTTTCAGGAAATCCGGCGCCGCCTCCAGCTTTACCTTGACGCCGATTGCTTCCGGGGAAACTTCGGTAAAATCCTTGGGCGCCGGCGTGATGCCGTCATCGGTGGTCTGGTTGTCCTGAAATTCCTTTTCGCTGAGATCGGAATTGTCCGTCGATGTCACCTCGGTCACGGTCTGGCCGACGCTGATCTGGCCCTTGAATTCGAAGGCGTCGCCGGTTGGTTTGCGCGTCAGTTTCACCGTCACCGGCAGTTTGTCGCCAAGGCTCTGCGTGGTGCCGGTCAGGCTCTGGCCGTTGACGGCGAGGTTGGCGACAAAGCGGTCCTTGCGATCGGAGCCTTTTTCGGCCGGATAGCAGACATCGAGCACCGCCGCGGTGACGTTCTTGCCCTGGCGGGTCTCCTTGAGGATGACGTCGGCATTGCCCTCCATCAAGCCGTCGATGGAGGTGAAATACCGGGTTTCGGTGCCGGAAGAGGGCGCGGCCTTCGGCGAGAGCTTCATTTGGGCAAGAGCGAAATCCGGCGAGGCCGTCAACAGACCGGCCAGGAGAAGCAGACGCGCGCGCATATGAAATTCCTCGCAGGACACGACGGGCGGGATCGCAAGGCTGTTTCGGCTCCGGTGGAAACGGAGCGGGGAAGGGCCTTCACTAGCAAACCCCTGCATCATTCGCCAAAAAAGAAGGCCGCCCGGAGGCGGCCTTCGATCGATCGCCTCGCTGTCGCTTAGAAGCCCATCCCGCCCATGCCGCCCATGCCGCCGCCACCGCCGGGCATCGGCGCCGCCGGTTCCTTCGGCAGTTCGGCGACCATGGCTTCGGTCGTCACCAGCAGGGCGGCGACGGATGAAGCGTCCTGCAGCGCGGTGCGCACCACCTTGGCCGGGTCGATGATGCCCTTGGTGACCATGTCGAGATATTCTTCGGTCTGCGCGTCGAAGCCGAACGTCTCGGACTTGTTCTCGAGGATCTTGCCGACCACGATCGAGCCTTCGACACCGGCGTTCTCGGCGATCTGGCGGATCGGAGCTTCCAGCGCCTTCAGCACGATGTTGATGCCAGCCTGCACGTCGGAGTTGTCGTTGGTGAGGCGGCCGACGGCCTTCTTGGCGCGCAGCAGCGCCACGCCGCCGCCCGGCACGATGCCTTCCTGTACGGCCGCGCGGGTCGCGTTGAGGGCGTCCTCGACGCGATCCTTCTTCTCCTTCACCTCGATCTCGGTCGCGCCGCCGACGCGGA
>WNGJ01008433.1_pt1 | contig 12706 bp, 9 predicted proteins | sample 5400611 | NCBI WGS metagenome assembly WNGJ01 (sample SAMN13153375, study PRJNA577476) | soil metagenome | isolation source: 40 cm soil or saprolite under Garry oak tree replicate 1 | place: USA:California | collected 2016-06-15
GGACTTTCCGCAGTGCGGCTTTTCCGCGCAGACGGTCGCGGCGCTGCGCGCCGTGGGCGCGGAGTTCAAGTCCGTCAACATCTTCGAAGAGCCGGAACTGCGCGAGGCGCTCAAGCGCTACTCCAACTGGCCCACCTATCCGCAGCTCTACGTGAAGGGCGAGCTGGTCGGCGGCTGCGACATCGCGCTCGAGATGTACCGGAGCGGTGAGCTGAAGAAGCTCCTGACCGGGGTCGGCGCGGCGGGCTGAGCTTCGGGGCCGGCGCACCCTCGCGCCTCCGCGGGGCGCGCCGCAGGCCGCGGCGGCCTCTCTCCCGCCGACTTAAGGTGATGGAAAATCCGTCTCGAGCGGCGGCTCCTCGGCGTCCGGCTCCCCCGGGGCAGGCTCGGCCGCCGCGCTCCACCAGCCGAGCGCGCGTGCGCGCTCCTCGGCCGCCTGGTGGCTGTCGCGCAGCCGGTTGCACACGAGGCAGAAGACATCGGCGCTGCGCTCGGCGTCGTAGCGGGCGTTGTGGGCGCTCCCCGGATCCCACTCGAGCCCCGCCACCGTGACCGCCTTGGCGAGCACGGTCTGCCCGAGAGCGGCTCCGGCGAGCGTCGCCGTGTCGAAGCACGAGAACGGATGAAACGGATTGCGCTTCACCGCGCAGCGCGCGACCGCGACGTTGAGGAATGCGAGGTCGAAGGCGGCGTTGTGACCCACGAGGATCGCCCGGCGGCAGCCGTGGGCACGCACCGCGTGGCGGATGACGCGGAACACTCTCTGCAGCGCATCGCGCTCCGGCAGCGCCGGGCGCAGCGGGTGGTGGGGGTCGATGCCGGTGATCGAGAGCGCGGCGGGATCGAGTCGCGCGCCCGCGAAGGGTTGCACGTGGAAATCATGGGTCGCGCCGCGCTTCAGGCTGCCGTCCTCGGCCATGTCGATCAGCACCGCCGCAATCTCGAGCAGCGCGTCGGTGGCCGGATGAAAGCCGCCCGTCTCGACGTCGATGGCGACCGGCAGGTAACCGCGAAAGCGCCGCGCCATGAGCGCTGCGGTCGCGGCCGTCGGTGCGGGAGTCTCGGGCGATGCCTCGCTCATGGGGGCGACGATACTCGCGCTGCTTCAGGAGGCCAGGCGCCAGGCGATGCGTCCGCCGGCGCGCAGCGGCACGAGCTCATCCCGCCCGAACGCATAGCGGGCCGGCACCTCCCATGGCTCTCTCACGAGAGTGAGGGTGGCGCCGCTGCGCGGCAGGCCGTAGAAGTCCGCGCCGTGAGCGGAGGCGAAGGCCTCGAGCCGTCCGAGCGCCCCGGCCAACTCGAAGGCCTCCGCGTACAGCTCGATCCCGGCGTGCGCGCTGAAGATTCCGGCGCAGCCGCAGGCCGTCTCCTTCGCCGCTCGCGCGTGCGGGGCGCTGTCGGTGCCGAGAAAGAGGCGCGGGCTGCCGCCGGCCACCGCCTCCATGAGCGCCGCGCGGTCGGCTTCCGCCTGCAGGACCGGCCGGCAGAAGTGATGCGGCCGCAGTCCCCCTGCGAACAGCGCGTTGCGGTTCATCAGCAGGTGATGCGCGGTCACGGTGGCCGCGATTCCATCGCGGGCCGCGAGCACGAAGTCGAGCGCGGCTCGGGTCGTGATGTGCTCGAGCACGATGCGCAGCCCGCGGTGGCGCTCGGCGAGCGGCGCGAGCACCGCGTCGATGAAGCGCGCCTCGCGCTCGAACACGTCGACCTGCGGGTCGGTGACCTCGCCGTGCACCTCGAGCACCATGCCGAGCTCCGCCATGCGCGCGAGCACCGGATCGATGCGGCGCACGTCGGTGACGCCCGCTTCGGAATGGGTGGTCGCGCCCGCCGGGTAGAGCTTGCAGCCGAGCACGCAGCCGCTCGCGCGGGCGCGCTCGATCTCGGCGGCGGGCGTGGCGTCGGTCAGATAGAGCGTCATCAACGGCTCGAACCGGGCCCCCGGCGGGAGTGCCGCGAGGATGCGGCCGCGGTAGGCGAGGGCGGCCTCGGTGCTCGTGACCGGCGGCGCGAGGTTCGGCATCACGATGGCGCGCGCAAAGCGCGCCGCACTGAAGGGCAGCACCGCCTCGAGCGACGCGCCGTCGCGCAGGTGCAGGTGCCAGTCGTCGGGGCGGCGCATGACGAGCGTGCTCATGCGGCACGCTCCAACTTCGCTTCCCGGGCGCTCTCGATGGCGGGTGCCGGCGCGCTCGGCAGCAGAGCGCCGCCGCGCGCGCCGGGAGCACTGGCACTCACTTGCTTTACCTGACGCTGCTCGCCATCATTACTCATTCTATCGCGAGCCGGCAGACCACGCGCGCGGTGAGCACCGCGCGAGCATCTCATGACCGAACCCCCGAAGCTCGAAGACCTCGATCCCGTCGAGACGCGGGAGTGGCTCGAATCGATCGATTCGGTGCTGAAAACTCACGGCGCCGAACGCGCCCACTACCTGCTCGAGCGGCTGATCGACTACACGCGCCGCAGCGGCGCGTATCTCCCGTTCAAGCCCAACACCGCCTACGTCAACACCATCCCGACGGGGCGCGAGCCGGATTATCCGGGCAACCGCGCGCTCGAGCGGCGCATCGAGGCCTACATCCGCTGGAATGCGCTGGCGATGGTGTTGCAGGCGAACCGCGTGTCCTCCGAGTATGGCGGGCATCTCTCGAGCTACGCTTCCTCGGCGACGCTCTATGAAGTGGGCTTCAATCACTTCTGGCGCGCGCCTTCGGAGCAGCATCCCGGCGACCTGGTCTTCATCCAGGGTCATTCATCGCCCGGCATCTACGCGCGCGCGTACCTCGAGGGACGCCTGAGCGCGGAGCAGCTGCGCCATTTCCGCCAGGAAGCGGGCGGCGCGGGCGTCGGGCTCTCCTCCTACCCGCATCCGTGGCTGATGCCGGATTTCTGGCAGTTCCCGACGGTGTCGATGGGCCTGGGTCCGATGATGGCGATCTTCCAGGCGCGCTTCACCCGCTACCTCGAGCACCGCGGGCTGGTGAAGCCCTCGGACCAGAAGGTCTGGGCGTTCCTGGGCGACGGCGAGATGGACGAGCCCGAGTCGATGGGCGCGCTCACGATGCCGGTGCGCGAGGGACTCGACAACCTGATCTTCGTCATCAACTGCAACCTGCAGCGCCTCGACGGCCCGGTGCGCGGCAACGGCAAGATCATCCAGGAGCTCGAGGCGGCCTTTCTCGGCGCCGGCTGGAACGTCCTCAAGGTGCTCTGGGGCTCGCGCTGGGACCCGCTGCTCGCGCGCGACACCCATGGACTCCTGCGCCGGGTCATGGAGGAGTGTGTCGACGGCGAGTACCAGAACTTCAAGGCCAAGGGCGGGGCGTACACGCGCGAGCACTTCTTCGGCAAGTATCCCGAGCTCAAGGCCATGGTCGCCAACATGTCCGACGAGGAGATCTGGCGGCTGAACCGCGGCGGCCACGATCCCCGCAAGGTGTACGCGGCTTATGCCGCGGCCGCGGCCCACAACGGCCAGCCGACCGTCATCCTGGCGAAGACGGTGAAGGGTTTCGGCCTCGGCAAGGGCGGCGAGGGGCAGATGATCGCGCACCAGGCGAAGAAGATGTCCGAGGAAGACGTGCGCGCGTTCCGGGATCGCTTCAACATCCCGGTCTCGGATGAGGATCTCGGGAAGCTGCCATTCCGCAAGCCCGACGCAGAGACCGAAGAGGCGCGCTACCTCAACGAGCGGCGCACGGCGCTCGGAGGCTTCCTGCCGACCCGCCGCCGCACTGCCCCGCCGCTCCTCATTCCGCCGCTCGAGGCCTTCGGGGCGCTCCTCGAGGGAACCGCCGACCGCGAGATCTCGACGACCATGGCGTTCGTGCGCGCTCTCACCGTGCTGCTCAAGGACAAGAACGTCGGGCGCAATATCGTGCCGATCGTGCCCGATGAGGCGCGCACCTTCGGCATGGAGGGACTGTTCCGGCAGATCGGCATCTATTCCTCCGTCGGGCAGCTCTACACGCCCCAGGACGCCGAGACCCTCATGTCCTACCGCGAGGACAAGAAGGGCCAGATGCTGGAGGAGGGCATCAACGAGGCGGGGTCGCTCTGCTCGTGGCTGGCCGCCGGCACCGCCTACAGCGTCCACGGCATCAACATGGTGCCGTTCTACGTCTTCTATTCGATGTTCGGCTTCCAGCGCGTCGGGGACTTCATCTGGGCCGCCGGCGACATGCAGGCGCGGGGCTTCCTGGTCGGCGCGACCGCCGGGCGGACTACGCTGGCAGGCGAGGGCCTGCAGCACCAGGACGGTCACAGCCAGCTTCTCGCGAGCACCGTGCCGAACTGCGTGGCCTACGATCCGGCGTACGCGTACGAGCTCGCGGTCATCATTCACGACGGCCTGCGCCGCATGTACGCCGAGCAGGAACGCGTCTTCTATTACATCACGGTGATGAACGAGAACTATGCGCAGCCGGCGCTCCCCGCGGGCGTCGAGGCGGGGATCCTCGCGGGCGGGTACCTGCTGCAGATCGGCAGCCGCGGCAAGGTGCGCGCGACGCTCCTCGGATCCGGCACCATCCTGCGCGAGTGCCTGGCGGCGGCGAAGATTCTCGAGAACGACTACGGCATCCCGGCGGATGTCCTCTCGGTGACGAGCTTCAGCGAGCTGCGCCGTGCAGCCCTCGAGTGCGAGCGCTGGAACCTGCTGCACCCCGGTGAGGAGCCGCGCACGCCGTACGTACGGCAGATGCTCAAGGGCCGCGAGGGGCCGGTGATCGCCGCCACCGATTACATGCGGACGGTGCCGGATCAGATCCGCCAGTGGGTCGAGGGCCGCTACGTGACGCTCGGCACCGACGGTTTCGGGCGCTCGGATTCGCGCGCCGCGCTACGGCGGCATTTCGAGGTCGACCGCAACTACATCGCGGTGGCAGCGCTCAAGGCGCTCGCCGACGAGTCTCGCGTCGATCGGGCGACGGTCGAGAAAGCGATCAAGGCGCTCGGCATCGATCCGGCGAAACCGGTGCCATGGAAGGTGTGAAAATCCGCGGGGCCACATGAACGCGGTACGGAGCCTCGTCGAAGTGCGCGTGCCCGACATGGGCAACTTCAAGGACGTCGCCGTCATCGACGTCCTGGTGAAGCCCGGCGACACCGTCGTCATCGACTCGCCGCTGGTCACGCTCGAGTCCGACAAGGCGACCATGGACGTGCCCTCGACGGCGGTCGGCGTCGTCGAGAAGCTCCACACCAACAAGGGCGGCAAGGTCAACACCGGCGATCTGATCGCCACGGTGCGCGCCAACGGTTCGGCGCCCGCTACCGCAACGCCCGCTACCGCGCCCCCCGCTACCGCGCCGCCCTCACGCAGTGCCGCTGCACCGCCTCCCACGCCGCGGGGCGTCTCCCCGGCGGCCGCGCCCGAGCGGGCGAGTGCCCCCGAGGCGGGGGCTGCTCCGGCCGCCGCCGTCGCGACCACGCTACGCAGCGACCTAGCGCCGATCGATGAGCCGGGGTTCTCGCGCGCGCACGCCGGACCCTCGGTACGCAAGTTCGCGCGCGAGCTGGGCGTGGATCTCGCCCGGGTCATCGGCCAGGGCTTCAAGGGCCGCATCACTCACGAGGACGTCAAGAGCTTCGTCAAGAGCGCGCTCGCGGGCGGCGCTCCCGAGACCGCGCGTCCGGCCGCCCCCGCGCTGCCTCCGTTCCCGGCGGTGGACTTCACGCAGTTCGGCCCCACCGCGATCGAGCCCCTGTCGCGCATCCAGAGGATCTCCGGCCCGCGGCTGCATGCGAGCTGGGTGAATGTCCCGCACGTCACGCAGTTCGACCTGGCCGACATCACCGAGCTCGAGCAGGTGCGCGCCGGGCTGAAGGATCGGGCTCAGGCGGCGGGCGTGAAGCTCACGCCGCTCGCCTTCATCTTGCGCGCCTGCGTGAAGGCGCTGCAGCAATTCCCGCGCTTCAATGCCTCGCTCGACGCGACCGGGGCCAACCTCATCGTGCGGAAGTTCCTGCACCTCGGCTTCGCCGCTGACACGCCGAACGGGCTGGTGGTGCCGGTGGTGCGCGACGCGGATCGCAAGGACGTCTACGAGCTCGCGCGGCAGCTCGCGCAGCTGTCGGAGAAGGCGCGCGCCGGGAAGCTCGCGCCGGGCGATATGCAGGGCGGTTGCTTCACGATCTCGAGCCTGGGCGGCATCGGCGGCACTGCTTTCACGCCCATCATCAACGCGCCGGAGGTCGCGATTCTCGGCGTGTCGCGCTCGTCGATGCAGCCGGTGTATCAGGGCGGCAGCTTCGTGCCGCGCCTCATGCTGCCGCTGTCGCTCTCGTACGATCATCGCGTCATCGACGGGGCGATGGCGGTGCGCTTCACGACCTATCTCGCCCAGACTCTCGGCGACCCGCGGGGACTGCTCGAGGCGGTGCTGTGAGCCGCGTGGATCTCACGATCCCCGATATCGGCAATTTCACCGACGTGTCCGTGGTCGACGTGCTCGTGAAGCCGGGCGACGTCATCGCCATCGATTCGCCACTGGTCACGCTCGAGACCGACAAGGCCTCGATGGACGTGCCCGCGACCGCCGCGGGCACGATCGCCGAGGTGTCGCTCAAGCGTGGCGACAAGGTGTCGAAGGGCTCGCTGATCGCGCGCGTCGATGCGGGCACTGCGGCGGCTTCCGTGGGTTCGCCGGCCGCTGCGGCCACGAGCGCGCCTGCCGCCCCCGCGGCGCGCCGGGAGACCGCCGGAGACACCGTGCGCATGCCCTCGCCGGGGAGCGGCCCGGCCGATCGCGCGAGCCAGGAATTCAACCGCAGCACGCAGCTCCTGGTGCTGGGCGCCGGACCGGGGGGCTACACGGCGGCGTTCCGAGCGGCAGACCTCGGGCTCAAGGTGACGCTCGTCGAGCGCTGGCAGGAGCTCGGTGGCGTGTGCCTCAACGTCGGCTGCATTCCTTCGAAAGCGCTCCTGCACGCCGCCAAGGTCATCGAGGATGCCGAGGAGATGGGCGCGCGCGGCATCGCTTTCGGCGCGCCTCAGCTCGACCTGCAGCGCCTGCGTGCCTGGAAGAGCTCGGTAGTCGCGAAGCTGACCGGCGGACTCAAGGTCCTCGTGAAGCAGCGCAAGGTCGATGTGGTGCGCGGCACCGGGCGGTTCGTGGGCCCGAACGTACTCGAAGTGATGGGCACGAGCGGCTCGCAACGCATCCACTTCGATCAGTGCATCATTGCCGCGGGCTCGGAGCCCGTGCGGCTTGCGGGGTTGCCGGACGATCCGCGCATTCTCGATTCGACCGACGCCCTCGAGCTGCCGTCCTTCTCCGGCGGGCTGCTGGTGGTCGGCGGCGGCATCATCGGGCTCGAGATGGCGTGCGTATTCGACGCCCTCGGGGTGCGCGTGAGCGTCGTCGAGCTCACCCCGCAGCTGATGCCGGGATGCGATCCGGATCTGGTGCGGCCGCTCGAGCGGCGCATCCGCTCGCGCTACGAGCAGATCCTGCTCGGCACGCGCGTGGCAGGCATCGAGCGCGATCCGGGCGGGCTGCGCGTGAGCTTCACGGGCGACAACGCGCCGTCCCCGCAGATCTTCGGCCGCGTCCTCGTGGCGGTGGGGCGCACGCCGAACGGCCATACACTCGGGGCCGAGCTCGCCGGCGTGAAGGTCTCCGAGCGCGGCTTCATCCCCGTCGACCGTCAGATGCGCACCAACGTGCCGCATATTTTCGCGATCGGCGATATCGCCGCCCCACCGCTGCTCGCGCACAAGGCGATGCACGAGGGCAAGGTGGCGTCGGAAGTCGCCGCAGGGCACAAGCGCGCGTTCGACGTGCGCACGATCCCCTCGGTGGCCTACACGGATCCGGAGATCGCGTGGGCGGGCCTCACCGAGACCGACGCGCGCGCCAACGGCACCGCGTTCCGCAAGGGTGCGTTCCCGTGGGTGGCGAACGGCCGCTCGCTCTCGCTCGGACGCGACGAGGGCTTCACCAAGCTCCTGTTCGATCCCGACAACCACCGCGTGCTGGGCGGCGGCGTCGTAGGCACCAACGCCGGCGAGCTGATCAGCGAGATCGCGCTCGCGGTGGAGAACGGCTGCGATGCCGCCGACATCGGGCTCACCATCCATCCGCACCCGACCCTCAGCGAGACCGTCGCGGGTGCAGCCGAGGCCGTCGAGGGCACCCTCACCGACCTGTACGTGCCGAGGAAGTAGCGCCGGCGCGCCGCCGCCGTCCGCGCTCGGTGCGCGCTGGCGTGCCGTGTGCACGGATGACCCGTGCGAGACGGCCGGGCTTCCTGCGTGTGGGCTTCTTCGCTGGCGTCTTGTGCCGATACTCGCATAGATCCCGGATGATGCAGCTGGGACAGGCAGGCTTACGTGCGGTGCAGACGTAGCGCCCGTGCAGGATGAGCCAATGGTGGGCGTCCTTGCGGAACTCGGCCGGCGTATTGGCGACGAGCGAGTCCTCGACTTCGCGCGGCGTCTTTCCAGGCGCGAGCCCGGTGCGATTGGCAACACGGAAAATGTGTGTGTCGACCGCGATCTCCGTCTGGCCGAACACCATGTTGAGGATGATATTGGCGGTCTTGCGACCCACGCCGGGCAGCGCCTCGAGCGAGGCGCGGTCGCCGGGAAGGCAGCCGCCGTGGCGCTCGACCAGCTGCCGGCACAGGCCGATGAGGTTCTGCGACTTGGTGTTGTAGAGCCCGACGCTGCGGATGTAGGGCTTCAGGCCCTCGACCCCGAGCGCGAGGATTGCCTCCGGCGTGTTCGCTACGGGGAAGAGGATGCGCGTTGCGGCGTTGACGCTCTTGTCGGTCGTATGCGCCGACAGCATCACCGCGACCAGCAGCTCGAAGGGCGAGTGATGCTCGAGCTCGGTGGTGGGCGCGGGGTTCGCGGCCCTGAGGCGCCGATAGATGGCGGTGCGCGTCGCAGCGTGCATGAACGATCCGCGCTCCGCGGCGATCAGCGGATGCGCAGCACGATCTTACCGAGGATGTGCCCGGCTTCCACCCGCTCCTGCGCCTTGTCGGCTTGCGCGAGCGGGAACTCCGCCTCGATCGGCACCCGGAGTTTCGCCGCCTCGATCGCACGGTTCATCCGCTCGAACTCGTCGACGCCCGGAATGGCGTTGTAGCGGATGGGGGCAAGTCCGGGGCGCGGCTTGGGTTCTGGCTCGACGCCGTAGGGAAAGGCGACGCGGCCACCGGGCCGCAGGGCGTCGATGCATCGCTCGAGCGCCTCGCCGCCCGCCAGGGCCAGCACCGCCTCCACCCCCTGCGGCGCGAACTCGCGCGCGGCGGCCGAGATGTCAGCGTGTCGCCCGTCGACGACCGCGTCGGCGCCGAGGCCTTTGACGAATGCGAGGCCGTCCTCGCCGGAGGCGGTGGCGAGCACCTTGACGCCGCGGAGCTTCGCGAACTGCAGCGCGAGTGTCCCTACGCCGCCCGCCGCGCCGTGGATGATGAGTGTGTCGCCGGCCTTGAGATGCAGCGCATCGTCGATCCCCTGGATCGCGGTGAGTCCCGTCGTGGCGATCGCCCCGGCCTGCCGCAGGGTGAGTCCCTGGGGAATGTGGCCGACGCGCTCCTCCGGCACCGCGATGTACTCGGCGTAGAAGCCGCCGTGGGGATTGTCCCAGCTGTAGGAGTAGACCACGTCGCCGACCTTGAAGCGCTTCACCTTCTCGCCGACGGCGGCCACGGTGCCGGCGCCGTCGGTGCCGAGCACCAGCGGAAAGGCCGAATGCTTGATGCCTTCCGGGTGAGCCCGGAGGTGCGCGTCCCAGATCGCGACGCCGGCGGTGTCGACGGCAATCAGCACTTCATCGGCCGCGGGCTTCGGCACCGGCAGCGTGTGTAGCGTGATCACCTCCGGGCCCCCGGCGCGATCGATGGCCGCCGCCTTCATGGTCTGCGGCAGCTTGGCCCCGAGCGCGGTGCCGGGAGTGAGAGCGAGGCTTGCGGCCTGCGCAAGGACCAGCGTCCCTGCGATTCGTAGTGTGGTCATGAGGCTCCCTGGGGATCGTACCGAAGCCGAGAGCCCATGATAGCAAGCGGCGTGGCCGGTCCCGTCAGACTCCGTCGGCGGTCCGTTTGCGTTCTGCGACGAGCGCCGCCCGCTCGCGCTCCCGCGCCGCGATGCGTGCGTTATGCGCGCCGAAGCGCTCGCGGTTGCCGTGCGCCGCGGGAGGCTCGGGTGCGTCCGCGAGAGCGCTCCGCGGCACCATACTGATGCAGTCGACCGGGCAGGGCGCCACGCACAGCTCGCAGCCCGTGCACAGCGCGAGGACGACGGTGTGCATCTGGTGGTGTGCGCCGACGATCGCATCGACCGGGCAGGGCGGCAGGCACTTGGCGCAGCCGATGCAGACTTCCTCATCGATCTGCGCGACCAGCGGCGGGCCCTCGACCCCGTTGGCGGGATTCAACGGCAGCACCGGGCGCCCGAGAAGCGAGGCGAGCGCGGCGATAGTGGCCGCGCCGCCTGGCGGGCATTGGTTGATCCGGGCCCCGCCCGACAGGATCGCCTCCGCGTACGGGCGACAGCCGTTGTAGCCGCAGCGCGTGCACTGCGTCTGTGGCAGCAGGGCATCGATGTCGTCGGCGGTGACCATGGCCTGATGGGGTGCGCGGAAAAAGCCCCATGGGGCGCGGCGCCCTCAGCTGATCCTCATTCCCGGAGTCGCTCCGGCGTCGGGCGAGAGCAGGTAGAGGCCCGGCGTGTCCCCGCTCGCGGCGAGCACCATGCCCTCGGAGACTCCGAACTTCATCTTGCGCGGCGCGAGATTGGCCACCATGACCGTGAGGCGACCCTTGAGCGCATCCGGATCGTAGGCCGACTTGATTCCGGCGAACACGGTGCGCGTCTCCGACCCGAGGTCGAGGGTCAGCTTGAGGAGCTTATCGGCGCCCGCCACCACCTCCGCGTTCACGATACGCGCGATGCGCAGGTCGACCCGCTTGAACTCATCCAGGGCGAGCGTCGCGGGACTGCCGGCGACGGACCGGCACCGGCGCTAACGCTACCTGGACCGGGTTGCGGCGGTGTCGCGGGTCGGTTTCCGGCGACGGGTTGCGCATCGCTCTCGAAGAGCGCGTCGAGCTGCTTCGGGTCCACGCGAGTGATCAGGGGCTTGAAAATACCGAATTCATGCCCCGCCGGCAGAAAACCCTCAACGCCCAGCCGCAGATCCAGGGAATCCCATTGTAGAGCCTGGTCTCTGAGATACGCTTCGGCATCCGCCGCCAGCGCTGGAACAATGGGCTTCAGGAACAGCGTGAGTGCCTTGAACGCCGCGATGGACGCGGCGCAGATCTTGCCGAGTTTCTGCCTGCTCTGCTCATTCGTAGCGGCGTCCTTCGCCAGCAGCCAGGGCTTGTAGGCGTCAATTTCAGCGTTGACGACATCTGCGACCTCCATGGTGAGTCGTATCGCCTTGCCGAATTCGCGCTCCTCGAGCGCGGTCCTGACGAGCTTGCTCTGCTGAAGCGCGAACGTGAGGCAGCCGACTGCTTCGACCGGGACACCCGCAATTTGAGTCATCGCAAGAGGCGGCATGCGATTGCCGAAAAACTTGAACAGAAACGGCGCGATTCGACTGGCGATGTTCACGTACTTGCCGACCAGATCACTGTTGACGCGTGCCACGAAGTCATCGGGGTTGAAGTCGATGTCCTCGACGTTGGCGTTCAGCTTGGCGGCGATGTAATAGCGCAGCCACTCGGCGTTCATGCCGAGGTCGAGATAGCGCAGCGGGCTGATGCCGGTACCGCGCGATTTCGACATCTTCTCGCCCGATACGGTGATGAAGCCGTGAACGTACACGTGGTTGGGGACGCGGTAGGGCGCGCCGGCGAACTTCAGCATCGCGGGCCAGAAGAGCGTATGGAAGTAGATGATGTCCTTGCCGATGAAGTGGATCTGCTCGGTGTCCGGAGCGGCGAGGAACGCCTCGAAGCTGCGCGGCTCGCCGTTGGCCTGCGCCTTGCCGAGCGCGAAGTAGCTCTTGAGCGCGGCGAGGTAGCCGATCGGCGCGTCGAGCCAAACGTAAAAGTACTTGCCCGGCGCGTCGGGGATCGGAATGCCGAAGTACGGCGCATCGCGCGAGATGTCCCAGTCCCCGAGCGCCTGGTCGCCCTTGCCGGTGAGCCACTCGCGGGCCTTGTTGACCACCTGCGGCTGCAGCCGCCCCGCGGCTCCCAGCCATTCCTCGAGGAAGCGGACGCACTTCGGCTCGGACAGCTTGAAGAAGAAGTGATCCGAGGTCTTCAACACCGGCTTCGCCCCGGTGAGGGTCGAGTACGGGTTGATGAGCTGCGTCGGCGTATTGACGATGCTGCAGACCTCGCACGCGTCCGCGTACTGCTCCTTCGCATGGCAGTTCGGGCACTCGCCCTTGATGTACCGGTCCGGCAGGAACATGCCCTTCACCGGATCGAAGAACTGCTCGACCGGCTTCAGGTAGATGAGGCCCTCTCTCTTCAGCCGCCGGTAGACGTCCTGCGACAACTCGACGTTCTCGGGCGAGTCGGTCGAGTGCCAGTGATCGAAGCTCAAGTGAAAGCCCTCGAGATACCGGGGGCGGCCCGCGGCGATTCGCGCGATGAGCTGCTGCGGGCTGATTCCTTCCTCCTCCGCCTTGAGCATGATCGGCGCCCCGTGCGCGTCGTCGGCGCACACGAAGTGCAGCCGATTTCCCTGCATTCTCTGGAAGCGCACCCAGATGTCCGCCTGGAT
>WNGJ01021303.1_pt1 | contig 12706 bp, 6 predicted proteins | sample 5400611 | NCBI WGS metagenome assembly WNGJ01 (sample SAMN13153375, study PRJNA577476) | soil metagenome | isolation source: 40 cm soil or saprolite under Garry oak tree replicate 1 | place: USA:California | collected 2016-06-15
AACAACGCCTTCGGGCTCGGCGCGACGCTCGAGCTCCGCTCGCGCGATCTCTACCAGCTGCGCCTCGTGACCGACCGGGTGACCCATTTCGGCCTCGGGCGCCGGCTCAAGGCGGATGTGCTGCGCGTGCGCTGGCCCAACGGCGTGTCGCAGACGGTCTACTACCCTGGGACGGAGGAGGACGTGCTCGAGCAGCAGTTCCTGAAGGGGTCCTGCCCGTTCTTGTACGCGTGGGACGGCCACGGCTTCACATTCGCGACCGACGTCATGTGGAACAGCGCGCTGGGTATGCCGCTGGGCATCATGACGAGGGAGGGCGGCATCATGTCCGCCTCGCCACACGCGTCCCAGGAATACTTGCACATCCCGAGCGGCTTGCTTCGGCCCCGGGACGGCCGCTACGAGCTGCGATTCACGGAGGAATTGTGGGAGACCGCGTATCTCGATGAGCTACGCCTCATCACGGTGGATCATCCGGAATCGGTGCAGGTCTACTTGAACGAGCGCTTTGTACCGGCGGGACCCTCCTCGTTCCGTCTCTACCAGGTGACGCGGCCACGCCCGCCGCTCTCGGCGACCGACGAGCTCGGCAACGACCTGCTGCCGGCGCTCCGCGCGCAGGACGACGTCTATGCGGCGACGCTCGTCCCGGCACGTTACCAGGGCCTGACGGAAATGCACGATCTGGTCCTCGACTTCGGGCGTCTCGCCGCGATGGACAGCGTGTTCCTGTTTCTCACCGGCTGGATCTACCCCACGGACGCGAGCATCAACCTGGCGCTCGCTCAATCAGCTGCGATCCAGGTCGTCCCGCTTCACGTGCAGGTGAAGGACGCAGCCGGTCGGTGGCGCACCGTGATTCCCGACCTCGGCTTTCCGGCGGGCAAGAACAAGACGGTCATCGCAGACCTCACGGGGAAGTTCCTGAGCACCGACACCCGCGTGCGCGTCCGCACCAACATGGAGATCTACTGGGACCGGGCGTTCGTCGCGGCATCGGCGTCGGCGAGCCCGGTCACCGTGACCACGCTCCGGCCCCTCGCCGCCGATCTCCACTACCGCGGATTCTCGCGCATGTACCGCAAGGGCGGGCGCTACGGGCCCGAGTGGTTCGACTATGACGCCGTCTCGCGGGAGCCGCGCTGGGCGCCGATCGCGGGTGCGCTCACTCGGTACGGCGACGTTCTGCCCCTGCTCGACGGGGCGGACGACATGTACGTGATCTTTGGCCCGGGGGACGAGATCGCCCTCCAGTTCGACACCACGGCTGCGCCGCCGCTCCGCCCCGGGTGGACACGCGACTTCGTCATCTACACGGACGCCTGGATGAAGGACGCCGATCTCAACACCGCCTCCGGCGGCACGGTGGCGCCGCTGCCGTTCCACCAGATGTCCCGCTACCCTTACGGCGCCGATGAGGCATACCCTGCCGACGCCGCACACCGACGCTACCTCGAGAGGTATAACACCCGGCGGGTCCTCACCCCCTGGTCCGCTCTCGGTTCCGGAGTCCTCACCCCCTGACCCCCTCTCCGTTCCGGAGAGGGGGAACTCACGCCCTCCATTTTGGAACGGGCCATCGGGCCCGCCCCCCTTGCGGGCTTTTCATCCGAGGCGTATTTCCTATCGACGCTGCGCTTCCGTTGCTCCACGGGTATCGGACCGTCCACCTGTAGGAGAGCAAGCGTATGGCACTGGGCCGTCACCTCATTGCCGCGTGCATCCGTAGCCCGTCGTGGGTCGTCTCCCTCGCCGCGCAAGCCTCAGTCTTTCCCTGCAACGACACGAAATGACCGTGGATCGAGCGGTGACCCACGTCGCGTTTTGTATCCTGCTCGTCGCTGGAGGTCCGTACCCCAAGCTGGAACGTCACTCACCGATTTCCGTTTTGGGGCAGGCCCAGGATGCGCTCACGTCAGAGAGATTCACCGGGGCCGTCAAGGTCCGAAACGTAGTGCTCATCACGTATCGCGAGCTGATCGCCAAGCAAGGCCTGAAGGCCATGCGAAGACCCGCAGGATGAGGACGCCGCCATGAGAGACATGTTGCAGCGTAAGCGTTTCCTCCGTGAAGTGGGGACGAGTTTGCTGTTGGCACTGATGTTGTGCGGGCCTGCATTTGCCCAGCAGCAGACGGGGGTGTCCGGCACAGTCACCTCCGCAGACGGTGCTCGTCTTCGGGGAGTTACGGTACGCATCCGAGGGACGAGTACCAGTACCGTTACGGATGCGGACGGGAAGTATTCGATAACGGCTCCTGCAGACGGAGTCTTGGTTTTTGGTCGTATCGGGTATCGCGGAGTAGGGATAGGCATTAACGGACGGACGACACTCGACGTCGCCATGGAACCCGCCGTCACCGTGCTGCCGGAGGTGGTCGTTACCGGTTACACGACACAGCGCCGGACCGACATTACGGGCGCCGTTTCGACCGTCGATCTCTTGAGCGTCGACAAGCAGACCTCGGCCAGTGTGCTGCAGCGGCTGGATGGCCGCGTTGCCGGAGTAACGGTCGATGCCAGTGGCTCTCCCGGCTCCCGCAGCACGGTCAGGATCCGGGGTATCAGCTCCTTCCAGAACAATGATCCGCTTTACATCATCGATGGTACGCCCACCCTGGACTCCTATCTGAACTGGGTGAATCCAGGCGATGTCGGGTCCATCCAGGTCCTGAAGGACGCATCGGCGGCTTCCATCTACGGCTCGCGGGCGAGTAACGGCGTCGTCGTCATCGAATCGAAAAAGGGAAGACCGGGGCCGCGCCAGATTACGCTGGATGTGAGAACGGGCGTCGCCAGTCCGGTCAAGGGCTATGACGATTTCTTGATACTCGATGCGCTGCAGTACTTTCAGGTCCTCAAGCAGAGCTATCAGAACGCCAAGCTCGCCATTCCGACCAAGATCTACGGGGATTCGCTCAATCCCTCGGTTCCCAACTACATCTGGCCGAACAATTGCACGCCGAACCCGTGCTCGACCGTGGACGAGAGCAGCTATTCCTATCCCAGCAATCTGATCATGCGCGGCAGCCCCGGGACGAACTGGTGGAAGACCGTGTTCAGTCCCGCTCCGGTGGCGGACGCGTACCTGGCCGTCTCGGGCGGGGGCGAAGATAACGCGTACCACGTTTCCTTCGATTACTTCCGGCAGGATGGATCGGCCGCCTACAACCGGTACCAGCGGGGGACCGTTCGCGTCAATACGGCGTTCACCCTGGACCGGCTCAACGTCGGTGAGAATATCGGGCTCGCGCTCGAGCAGTCGTACGGCGGGCTGGCGGACGACCCCGGTGGCTATGCGGAAGACGGCATTCTCGGGAAGAACATCCTGATGCAGCCGGTCGTCCCCGTGTACGACGTCGGCGGCCACTTCGCCTCCGAGAAGTCCATCGCCAATCAGTCCAATCCGCTCGCCTACGCCTTCAATCACAAGGACGATCGCAACACCTACGGCCGGATCTTCGGAAATGTGTTCGGCGGCCTGGACGTCACGCGCCGGCTCGCGGCGAAAACCAGGTTCGGGTTCAACGTGGGTCAGGGCACCGTCAGAACCTTCACTCCCACCACGCCGGAGAACAAAGAGCCGGTCACCGCCAGTCAGATCAACCAGGACTTCAGCTCGTTCGTGGAGTGGACCTGGAGCAATACGCTGAATTACGTGACCACCTTCGACCGCCACAACGTCGCCGTGTTGCTGGGACAGGAAGCGAACCGCAACGCGAGCCGGGGCATCAATGGAAACCTCGCGAACCTCCTCAACACGGGTATCGACTACCGTTACATCACCGATGCCCTGGGCGATGCCAAGACCAAGAACGTGAACAGCAGGGGGGATATCGGCACGCTGCTGTCGTTCTTCGGAAAGGCGGACTACAATTTTGCCGAACGATACTATCTGAGCTTCACCCTGCGACGCGACGGCTCCTCGCGGGTGAGTCCGGCGCACCGTTGGGGAACCTTCCCGGCCATCGGCGCGGGGTGGCGCTTGTCCCAGGAATCCTTCCTCTCGGGCAGCGATCTCGTCTCGAACGCCATGCTGCGGTTCGGGTGGGGCATCACCGGAAATCAGAACATCCCTTCGGGTCGCATCAACTCCCAATTTGGCGGCGAAACGGGATGCTGCTTCTACGATGTCGGCGGATCCGGCACCACGGTGCTGCCGGGCTACCGGCAGACAGCACTGGGCAATCCGGACTTGAAGTGGGAAGAGAACAAGTCGGTGAACGTCGGGTTGGATCTCGCGCTGTTCAAGGGCAAGGGCAATTTCAGCGTAGACGTGTACGACAGAAAGACCGACAATTTGCTGTTTCCGCCCGCACTTCCGGGTACTGCGGGCACGGCAGCCGCCCCCTTCATCAATATCGGTAGGATGAGCAACAAGGGCATCGAGTTTTCCCTCGGCTACTCTGGCAACCTGGGCGAGGGCAAGCTCTGGAACGTGACGTTCAACGGGACCCATTACACCAACAAGGTCGAGAAACTCGATGGGTCGGCGACCTATTTCTTCGGTCCCATTTACACCCGCGAGCAGGACGCCACCATCAACCAGGTGGGCGATCCGATCGGGGCGTTCTACGGCCTGGCGGCGAATGGCTACTATCGGGATTCGCTGGACGCCGCCCAATGCGGCACCGGGGACCCGCTGGGCAAATGCTGGGCCGATGGCGCCCGTCCCGGCCGGATCAAGTTCCTGGACGTGAATGGGGACCACCATATCACGTCGGCCGACCGCACGATCATCGGCAGTCCCCATCCCAAATTCACGGGCGGCCTGGATCTCGGGCTTAGCTGGGGATCGTGGGACTTGAGCGCGACGGTGTTCGGCACGTTCGGCAACAAGATCTTCAACTACCAAAAGTATTGGTACATCTTCCGCGTTTTCGATACCAACGTCCGCAGCGACCTGCTGGACAACTCCGTGGTTCTGAATGGTCCTTGTGCCGGTACTGCCTGCCCAGGAGTGGTGACGAACCCGGACGCCAAGTATCCGCGCCTGGATGTGAGCGATGGCTTCAGCAACCAGTTCAGCAGCTATTACATCGAGAGCGGCACGTACGTCCGGCTGCGCAATCTGCAAATCGGATTCACGGTGCCTCCGGGCCTGATCCGCTGGATCCCCGCCGCGAGAATCTATCTCCAGGCGGAAAACCTGTTCACCATCACCGGGTACACGGGTCTCGATCCGTCGTTGCCCGCGGCCAACATCACCGGCCCCGGCGGCTTTGACATCAGAGACCAATATCGCGGTGTCGATCGGGGTTCGTATCCGAGCAACCGGATGATCAGCGTGGGCTTCAGCACCACGCTCTAGGGAACGCCTTTTCTCGAGGAACGGACGACGATGAACATGCGCACTGGGCATAGCTTGCTGGTCGGGACGGCGTTCCTGATCCTTGTCGGCGGGGTCACGTACAGCTGCAAGGACTTTCTCGACGTCGCCCCACAGGGGGCGCTGGACGAAAGGACGCTGTCGAACCAGGCCGGCGTCGAGGGCACCCTGATTGCCGCGTACCGCGCGTTGGATTGGAACAACGCGGTGGGCGGTGGTTGGGGATCCGCCGCCAGCAACTGGGTGTGGGGAAGCGTCACGAGCGACGATGCCCACAAGGGGTCCGACGCCAACGATCAGGCCCCCATCGCGGACATCGAGCTCTACAACTGGGGGACCGGCCTCGCCGAGGGCTATTTGAACGATAAGTGGCGGGCCGTGTGGGAAGGGGTGGTCCGCAGCAACGCGACGTTGCGCCTCCTGAGCAAGGTGAGTGGGATCCCGGCGAGCGACGCGGCCTCGATCAAGGGCGAGGCGCTGTATCTCCGGGCGCACTATCACTTCGAAGCCTGGCGGATGTGGGGGAATATTCCCTATTACGTCGAGAATGATGCGGATTTCAACAAGCCGAACAATCTCGGGGTGGATTCCGTCGCGAAGCTCATCATCAGCGACCTCGACGCGGCCATCGCGTTGCTGCCGGCGACTCCGAGAAACGGACAGGTGGGACGAGCGACCAAGTGGGCTGCCACGGCCTATAAGGGAAGGGTGCAGGTCTATATTGGCGACTATGCCGGGGCATTGACGACGTTGCGCTCGGTCCAAGCGAGTGGCGTCTATGCGCTGGAAACCAGCTTCGATCACGTCTGGACGGGCTTTCACCAGTTCGCCAACGGCAAGGAAACCATCCTGGCGTACGAGGCCTCCATCAACGATGGAGAGCCCAACGGGAACAATTCCAACTACGGCGAGCGCCTCAATTTCCCGTACGTGGACCCGTTCTGCTGTGGCTTTCACCAGCCGTCCCAGAACCTCGTCAATTTCTTCGTCGTCAACGACAGCGGACTTCCCCTGGCCGTGACGGATCCTACGTGGAACACGGGAAACCCGACTGGAACTGCCGCCAGAGACACGAGTTTTGCCGCTAACACAACCGTTCCCGTGGATCCGCGGCTGGACTGGACGGCTGGGCGGGATGGCGTGCCCTACAAGGATTGGGGGCTGCACAGCAAGGCCTTCATCCGGGACCGGTCATACTCGGGTCCGTACAGTCCCAAGAAGAACGTTCACGAAAAACGCAGTGGCGCCCAGAGTGCCGTCGGTTGGAACTCGTTCCAATTGAACTCCGTGCACATTCACATCTACCGGTATGCGGATGTGCTCTTGCTCTTGGCCGAGGCGGCGGTTGAAACGAACAACCTCGAAGAGGCCCGAGGGATCGTCAATCAGATCCGAGCGCGGGCCGGACAAACCGCCGAGGGGTGCGGGGATGGGACTCTGACGCAGGCGAAGTACCCCACATGCGCGGGGGATGATCGCATCGCCATTCCCCTGGTTCAGGGGGCCACTCGCGATACCTTGATCACACCGTGGGCGTACTACAAGATCGGCCAGTACACGACCGCGTGGACCGATCAAGCGTTTGCTCGAGCGGCCGTGCGGTACGAACGCCGGCTCGAGCTGGCGATGGAGGGCCAACGCTTCTTCGAGCGTTGACCCAAAATCCGGAATGGTAGCGCGGGCCGCACCCCTTCTCCACGATCTCCCTCGTGGGTCGGTCCTCACCCCCTGTCCCCCTCTCCCTTCGGGAGAGGGGGAACGTAGTTACCGCCCCGTGATCGCAAACGTCTGGAGCGAATCGCCATTGCTCGCGACGAGCACGGCCTTCCCTGCAGGCGTTTGGATCAGAGCCAACCCCGTGACGTCACCCGGCGCCAGGAAGCCGCTCTCCATCGGCGGGACCGACGTGAAGTGTCCCTGACCGTCGCCCTTCAGCCAGAGGCCATTGCCGGCATCGGCTCTCGGAGTGTTCGGCTCCGACTGGTAGAGGTTTCCCGCCACGATCAGGTCGAGATTGCCGTCCCCGTCAGCGTCGTGGGCAATGATTCCCTTGATCGGTGATATTTGCGCAAGATTGGGCAACGCGAACGAAGTGAAGGTGCCGTCTCCGTTGTTCTGCAGATAGACGCTGGCGAACGTATCCGTCTGATAATGGAGGGCGCGCCGCAATTGGGGGGCGCCGAACAGTTGTTTGACGGAAGCCGTTGCAAACGATGCGTAGCTCGGGAATCTCACGGCAAGGGGATAAATCTCTCGGCCCAATGGAGCTAAGCCGAAGAACGGATAGTCCGTCCCGTTCAACTCCTGTGTGAGAACGATGTCCGTGGTCCGGTTCCCCGTGAAATCGGCCGCGTAGACGCCGAACTTGCTCCGCTGCGACGTCGTGTACGTATAGTTCAGACCCAGATTCCCGGCCACCAGGTCGGGACGGCCGTCGTTGTTGAAGTCCCCCGTGGCAAGACTGTACCACCACCCCCGCATCGGTGGGAGGCCCATGGATGCCGTGACGTTGCGAAATTGCTTACCGTCGTTGTGGTAAAACTGGAGCGGCATCCATTCCCCCGCCGTGACCAGATCCAATCGTCCGTCGCCGTCAAAGTCGATCCACACCGCGGCGGTGATCATTCCTCCGGGGTGAACGAGCTCCGGGGCTACCTGTTCCGTAACATCCGTGAAGTGGCCCCCGTCATTGCGTAACAGATAGCTGCGGGCGGGATTTGGATAGTTTCTGGGTACCAGGCGGCCGCCGACGAACAGATCCAATCGGCCATCGCCCGTAAAGTCACCCGCCCTCACGGTGGCCGTGCTGGTCGGCATCTTCGGCAAGGCCTGGGTATCCCTCACAAACCTGCCGCCTCCCTGGTTGATATAGAGGCAGTCCTGCAACCACCGAGAGCCCGGTGCGAGCGCATACCCGCCGCTCGCCACATACAGGTCCGGCAGCCCGTCCCCGTTGGCATCGAAGAACAGGGCCCCCCAATCCTCGTAATCCTTGTCGGCCACCCAGGGTTGACCCTGCGCGGATTCGACGAAACTCCCGTCCTTGCGCTGAATGAACAGCTTGCCTGGGACACCCGCCGCGCCGCCGATGAAGACGTCGTCCAGACCGTCGCCGTTGACGTCGCCCACAGCGAGCGGAGGGCCCTGTCTGGAAGGCATGTAGGGCAAGAGGGGTTGGACATTGTAATCGACAAGCGTCCCTGCTTGATGCCTGTACTTCAGTGCCTTGCGGTCATCCATGGGCTCGAACATCTGGTGTCGGGTGTCAGGTGTCCGGTGTTGGGGGAGACAGGCTGACACCTGACACCCGACACCAGACACCTGACGCGTTGCATCTCCCTGCCTCACGGTCACAATCCGATCCAGGTCCAGACCCGTCAGTAATTGATCCCGCCCATCGGGCCAGATCACTTCCAGACTGTCCACGCGCTTGGCATGACCCAGCCCGTAATGAACCCGGTCATCCATGGTGGACATATAACCCCTGTAAGGGGAATGGTAGATGTATTGCTTCTGGCCCCCGGCCGTGAGGATCAGCTTCGATCCGATCCCCCGTTTGTTGGGAGCCTCCCCCTCCAGCTTGATCTCTAGATAGTGATGTGCGTCGTCTTTGGGTTGGACGTTCTCATAGATGGACGCGGGCGCGTCGATGTTGTTCACCACGAGATCGAGTCTGCCATCGTTATTGAGGTCGGCATAGGCTGCGCCGTACGAAAAGCTCGGGTGATCCATCCCCCAGTCTTTCGTTTTGCACATCATAGCTGTACAGCTCCTTCAGGAGCTTCAGCGCTCTTTGATTATCTCCAGCGCGACGTGCCCTGAACACGGCCGTCTGGTAATCGAAATCGTTTACCGCCTTGGGATAGCCGTTGGTGATGAAGATGTCCTTGTATCCATCATTGTCGAAGTCCCCAAACAGGGCACTCCAGCTCCAGTCCGTGTACGCGACGCCCGCCAGGCGGGCGATTTCACTGAAGCTGACATCGCCGTCTTTGGTGACTCCGTTGCTCAATTGCAGGGAGTTGACGTCGTAGTCGTGGCGAAAACCCTTGCTGCCGAGCTCCGTGACATCACCATACGTCACGTGGCCGCTCATCCGTTTGCGTCCGCTCAAGGCTGCCGGCATCATGTCCGTCTGCAGAATGTCCGGCCAGCCGTCATTATTGAAATCGGCGATATCGACGCCCATGCCGGCAAAGCTCGTATGCTTGAGCCATTGGCCGGCTTTATCTGTAAACGTTCCATCCCTGTTGTTGACATAAAGGACGTCGTTAGGCGTGATGTCGTTCGAGACGTAGATGTCGGGCCACCCGTCTCCATTGATGTCGCAGACGACGACGCCGAGTCCATACCCGAGCTCTCGCAATATCCCCGCTTCCCTGGAGACATTCGTGAACGTGCCGTCACCGTTGTTGCGGTAGAGTTGATTGTAGCTGCGGGCGCTCCCGCTGCGCACGCCCGCCGGGTGCATTGTCGCTTCACCGCGCGTAAAATCCTCGGGCGAGTTGTTGAGCAGAAACAGGTCGAGGTATCCGTCTCGGTTGTAATCGAGGAAAACGGCGTGGGTGGTGAACCCGGTGTCTGCGATTCCGTATTGTGAGGCAACTTCCCTGAAGGTGTGATTGCCGTTGTTGAGGAACAGCAGATTGGCGCGCTCTGCCGGTTTGGACCATGGGGGTCCGGAAACGGAGACGTAAATGTCCAGATACCCGTCGTTATTGATATCCACCATGGTAGCGCCGGTAGCCCATCGGTCTGTCGCAAGGCCTGCCGACTGCGTGATGTCCTCGAACCGCATATTCCCCTTGTTCAAGTACAAGCGGCTCGAGACCATGTTGCCCGTAAAGAAAATGTCCGGCAATCCGTCGTTATCGATATCCCCGACGGCCACCCCCGCACCGTTGTACACATACACGTCGGTTTGAGCGTTCACAGAATCGTTGGTGGTGATGGTATTGGCGAACGTGACCCCGGTTTGGGCCTGGCTCAGGAGTCTGAAAAGGGACGGGGCCCTCGCCGATGGACGGCCGCAGCTCATCACAGCCACGATTGGCACGAGGGTACCGATCGAGCGAAGCGAGAGTCGGAACATGGGTGCGGAGAATCTAACCCTCCCTGTCTGGGGCGATATCATTCAATCCATGTCTGAAGACTCCCATCACGCGGCGCTGAGACCTGGTGTTCTCGCTCTCGCGTGCTTCTCGCTGACAAGTTGCACCAGGCCGTATGGGTCCGAAGGAGAACGGCTCGCCCATACCTATTGTGCCGCCTGCCACATGTTTCCCCAGCCCGCCCTGCTCGACAAGAAAACCTGGCGAACGGGCGTCCTGCCACAAATGGCCCTGCGATTGGGCGTGCCTGCGAGGTCGTTGTTCGCCGCAATGTCCCGGGATCCGCAGATGGTCGTCCTGACCAAGCCGGTGTCAGAGCCAGATTGGGAAAAAATTGTCGGGTATTATCTCGAACACGCCCCCGACACGTTGCCACAACAGTCCCTGCCGGCTCAACCACAGCTTGATCCGCCCTTGTTTTCCGCCGGTCCGTTCATTCCGCGCATGCAAAGCAGCGCAATCATCACGCTGCTGAAGACTGACACCGTCAATGAACGAATCTTTGCCGGGGAGGCCGGAACTAACACGTTTCGCGTTTTTGACTTCAACCGCCATCTGAAAGCGTCGCTGACGCTGGGTAGCCCTCCAACGGACGTGATTTCTGAGAAAGACCGTCTCCTCGTGCTCGAATCGGGCATCCTCGAGCCGAATGACGAGCCAAAGGGTACGCTCGTGCAATATGATTTTGCCCGTGACGGGTCGCTGCATTTCGGCAAGATCCTGATCGACTCGCTGTTCCGGCCGGTCTTCGTGAAGCAATTCGACTTCGCCGGGAATGGCCGGCAGGACTTTGTGATCTGCGAATTCGGCAACAACCGGGGGCGCCTGGCGCTCTATCGATGGGATGGCGCGACGTATCGGCGCCACGTTCTCGATGCCACGCCGGGCGCGATCCGGTTCGAAGTCCTCGACCTCACCGGGGATGGATTTCCGGACATCGTGGCGCTGTTCGCGCAGGGTGATGAGCGAATTGTTTTGTTCGCCAATGACGGGACAGGCGATTTTTCCGGACGGCGTACGGTGTTGGCCCGCTTTCCGCCGATATATGGCTCGATGTACTTCACCATGCGTGATTTCAACGGCGACGGCAAACCGGATATCCTGTACGTGAACGGCGACAACTTTGACTATTCGCGTGTTCTCAAGCCCTACCATGGTATCCGGATCCTGGAAAATGACGGCCACAACAATTTTACCGAGCGCTACTTTTTCCCCGTGTATGGAGCAGCCCAGGCGGTAGTCGCCGATTTCGACAAGGATGGAGGCCTCGATATTCTGACCACGAGCAATTTTGCGGACTCTGTAAGACATCCCGAGCGGGGCATCATGTATTTCGAGAATGGCGGTCGCTACAAATTCAAGCCCTATGCATTTTCCATTGCCAGCGGCAATCAGTGGAATGTGATGGCAACGGCCGATCTCAACGGAGACGGATGGCTCGATGTCATCATTGGCGCCATGCATCTGGAAGACATTGCCAGGATTCAACGGAGACTGCGCGGACCAACGTCGGGAACCGCGGTGGATCCGATCCTGCTCTTCGAGAACAGGATGCAGGCGATCTCACATGATGGAAGGAGCAGGGATCGTCCCTGACCGGCGCCAGTACTTCCGGTCTCTCGAAATACGGATATCATAGCCGGCCAATGCTGCGCTTCACTCGTGCCGTTCCAACTAGTCTCGCCAAGCGACGGGCAGGTTTCTGTCCATACGCCTGCGCCGACGCGGCCGCCGTGGGACTACGCCGAACAAGTTGGAACGGCACTCGCCGCCTCCCCCTCCTCACGCCCGTCGTCGGGCTCGTCGCGGCCGTCGCTCTGGCGGCGGGATGCCGGAGCGCACCCCGCCGGGCCTCCAGTGCCCCCCCCACCCCCACCCCCACACCCGTCTCGCGCTACGACCCCGCGCACGACCTCGGGCCCCTGTTCCAGGACGTCCAGCTCTCGGGGATATTCGCCGACTCAAAGACCTTCGTGGACGCCCGGCCGCTCTCGCCTCCGCCCGACATCGCCGTCCGCTACGCCGCCACGCGCGCCAGCTCCGGGTTCAGCCTCCAAGCGTTCGTGCAGCGGCACTTCGAGCTGCCGCGGCCGATTGCAGAGGGCTTCCACACCGACACGTCCCAGACCATGGCGGATCACATCCGCGCGCTCTGGCCCGTCCTCACGCGCGCGCCACCCTCGGAAACAGCGGACTCGCGGTCGTCCCTGATCCCGCTCCCGAATCCGTACGTCGTCCCGGGCGGCCGCTTCCGCGAGGTCTACTACT
>WNGJ01006115.1_pt1 | contig 12705 bp, 15 predicted proteins | sample 5400611 | NCBI WGS metagenome assembly WNGJ01 (sample SAMN13153375, study PRJNA577476) | soil metagenome | isolation source: 40 cm soil or saprolite under Garry oak tree replicate 1 | place: USA:California | collected 2016-06-15
AGGCGCTACAAGAGAAAGCGGAGACCAACAGAGCGGGAGATACTAGCATCAATCCAATCGTACAGGGACGAGAATCGGAGAGACTAGGACTTAGCAGATTCCGCCGCCCCGACCCAATGGATATCGCTTCTTCTGTTCAAGAATATTGGCAATCATAGACAGAATCTTTTCCTTGGTCTGCACAGGATCTATAGTTGTGACCACCAGGTCGACACCGGTCTTCTCCGCCCATAGTGTGCCTAGAAGCGACCTTGCCCCAGGAGTTAGATCAGCCCAGGCCTCCCTTGATGCCTTCACGACTTCGTTTTTGACATTGTAGGGGCCCTGTCGAACCTTCTCTGAGGCGATTAGTCGTCTGGCGTATTCTAACGCTTCTGATATTTCGTCGTCCCGCAAAAGATGAACCCGAAGACCCGTTACGCGGGCCACGATGGAAACCGCGTCAGTAACCGGGATTTCGTTCCCGTGATATTTCTGAAGTTCACGCTCGGCATTAGACAATTCACCGCCCAATTAGCGACACCATAATTCAAGAAACATTTGTGAGTCTTAGGTTGGTGTCCTACGGAAAAGTGCTCAGATCCACGACAGCCTGCAAGGACCGTTGACAAGCCTACAAGCAATGCGGCTACTAGCCCTACGAGAACCACCAGACGAGACCCGCAATAAGCACAAACGGGACGATCGGATCAAGAAACCCTCCGCTAAATTGCGCAGTCAACGAGCGTAAGCGTGTCTAGGTTAATCCAGATAGAACCTTCGGCCAAGCGTTCAGCCAGATGCAGAAAAGGCGGTTCTGCGTCGCGAGACTAGCACGCATACCTTATTTTTCTCGACCGTCGCCCGCTAACCGGATCCTAACACCGACCCATCAACATTCCCCTACTACAGATCACTGGTCTCAACCGAGATTAGCATCGTAATGGACCCCAAGCCGTTTCCAAGGCGATTCCAAGGGACAATCAGGTCGTTGACCTCTACTATCTGCAATCATGGGACATAGATTGAAAGATGCAAACGCCTCTTGCCGAGACGTCTCTCAAAGACGCGGTCTGCGTCGCGAGATTTAACTGCAATTGACATTACTCGAATGGTAACGAGTCTGGTACCCGTAAATGGTAACAGAATCCGCCTAGTTGAAGGCCGGATCTCTTCCGGCAATATCTTCTCCCCTCCCTTACCTTTCTACTTCGAAAAGCCTCCACATGGGACCATACAGAGCCTAGACTACCCGTCTTCTGTAAGACCCGCCTAGAACCGACCTATCGCGAGGCCCGATACCGATCCGACTACCAGTTCGTAGGCCGATTACTAGTCAGCCAGAACTGTGGCGAAACAATCCTCGAACCAATCGGAACCGGAACAACGTGCCAAGACTGTTGACAACCCTACAAGCAATGTGGCTACTAGACACACGAGAACCGCCCGACGAGAGCAACCATCGGCCCGAACGTAACGGTCAGAAAAGACGATCCCTTCTAAAGAGAATGTTACGCACAAACCTCTGAGTGTTGGATCTCGAGCAGGAAGATAGCCCCATTTTCGGGAGAGGCTAATCTGCTGTGATGGACAAAGGGCTAGAATAAGTCATTGTAACGAATATGGTTCTAAGATGAAAATAGACATCCAAAAAAAAGGGGAAGAGAAGAGTCATGCGTAGACAATTCTTATCTCAGTCGGCCTATTGCATCTAGGGCTAGTTTGGTGGCCGCGTAGAGTCTATATTCGGATGCCTCAGGATCGGGATTGCTCTTGCGGACAACAAGTCCTGTACTGCGAAGCCGTCGCAAGTGAGGCGCCAAGGTCGGTCCGTCTGTTCCTGTCTTCTTCACCAAGTCCGAAAAAGACATTTCACCGCTATCGACTAGATATGTTACCACTTTCATCCGTGTCTCGTTCGCCAGCGCGCGTAACACGTTCAATGATAGGCCTGTCGGTTGGAACGGAGCAGCGTGCAGATTCGATTTGGGCATTTCTGTGCTTCCTTTGTGTCGCTCGAAGTTGATAAGGATTTAACACCATTGGTATGGACTGACCGAGCCAAGGCTGGTCATCGTTATACGAGTAACAATAGTCTTAGCCCACTAAGTTTAACCAAATGGCGCTAACAAATATGTCCTTAAATAGCTCTGGTTCGTGTAATCTTAGAGCAGTCAGCTGCTTTGAAATGGCTGCAAGGAAGCAGAGCTGTTCCCACATTTCGAGTCTCGACGACGCAGAGGTGGGTCGCGAATGCGGATCCATCGCAGCGCCATTCGTCAGGAGCTTCATGGAGTGACGGTCACCCTGCAAACTTACTCGTTCTAGGTTGCGGGCCCAAAGCCATCGCGACGGCAGCTAAGCGCGAGGTTCTCAAACGACTTGGCTTTCAGGTGCCGACTCTGACGGTCGTCGACAAGAAGGGAGTGGCCGCAAATTGGATGGGTGGATCTGGTTTCACCGATGGCCGGCAGCTTCTCGGCACACCACCCGACAAGGACCTCGCTTATCCATGCAATTCCAGTTGCTGGGGTCCTAAGAGTAGACTGATCAATAAGGAAATGTCGGATTTCTCCTTTCACGCTTACCTTATTGATCAAGGAGAATTATCGGGATGGGTGGACCGCGGCAAGCCACCTCCTCAGCATAGAAAATTCGGTCTCTATCAAAAATGGGTTGCAGCTCAACTAAGGTTGAAGCCGATCATAAGCGAGATCAGCGCGATCGACATTGTCAATGATCATTTCAGATTGAGAGGCAAAAGCTCTGCACAAGGTATCGAGGGTGATGGATTGATGATCACAGGACCCGGTGAACCCTCGCCGCTTCGCGGTCAACCAGCGTACCATCGTCACATACTCAACGGCAAGGACTTTTGGAGGAACCTTAGAAAGCTCGGGCGAAAACGAGAGGTCAACGTAGGAATTATTGGAACAGGTGAGACCGCAGCTTCAATTGCATGCGCCCTGCTTCCAGTCCTGGGCGGAACAGACTCCTTCGTGGAAATCATAGCACCCAAAGGAGCGTTATATTCGAGGGACGAAGGCTTTCTCGCAAATCAGAAATTTTCAGAGCCGAAGGACTGGGAACAGCTCTCACTAAATCATAGGGCGGAGTTCATTGATCGCACGGACCTAGGAGTATTTTCATCCTTGGCAATGTCGGTGATGGGTAAATTCGAGAACTGGACGCTCATTGGGGGGAGAGTCGTGAATATGAAAACACATCCAAGAGGAGTCCGACTTAGAATCGATTACGATGGGAGGAAGGAGGATCATAGTTACGACTACGTCATCGTCGCATCTGGCTTTGATCCACTATGGTTTACGAAGCTCATGACACCTAGAGCGAAGGAAGCCTTGCGAGAACATCTCGGGGGCTTGAAACTGTCAAACTTCGTACAGCAGATCGACTCAGATCTTTCGGTCAAAGGGTTTAGACCCTTGCTTCATCTTCCTATGCTCTCTCGCCTGTCCCAAGGTCCCGGGTTTCCCAATCTCAGTTGTTTGGGTCATCTCTCGGATCGAATTCTGTCTCGATACGTTAGGATGCCTCTGATCCCGGATCTTCCGAGCATCAAGGGTGGTAATACTCGAGTAATACTACACGTCCGCGATGCCGAAAAACAATGACTTAATAGCGACAGCTCGGGAGTTACACCGATCTAACAAGCTGGTTAGACAAAACACCCAGTTGAAAATCTTGCCACCTAGTAGGATGGGCAATGGGATCCGCTCCGCGCGCAACACTCGAAGGGTACGGATGGTTCTAAGGAACATCTATCTGCCTGAAACCGTCGAGGAGACTCTCGCCCAGAGAGCGAGCACGCAGCGAAAGAGCACAAACCAAGTGATTCGAGAGATTCTGGAAAAAGCAGCTCAGACGCGGGCGAGTACGAGTCGAACGAATAGATCCTCCCGCGTCCTCGAATAGCGACACACATTGGGACTTCCATTACAGAAGCAGACAATCTCGGTTGTTGCCCGGACAGGAGAGGAAATTTCACTCCGTTCGATCTCGGCAAACTTCGCGCTTAATAATTAAGTCAGGTCACCTCAAAATGGGTGCCCGGACATGACGATTTGCATCGCTTGTACTTGCGAACAGGATTCCAAGAATCCCAAGAATGGAAGGGTCATCGCCGTATCTGATAGAATGATAACGGTGGACGCCCTCATGCTCGAGTTTGAGCATGCCCTGCCGAAGTTAGAAGAAATAACGCAATCGTCCCTGGTGATGCTTGCGGGAGACGCTCTCACTCCGACCGACGTGCTTAGGGATGTCAAGTCCCATTCCAGAAAGGAAAAAATTACCGACCTGAGGTCACTGGCTCGGCTTCTTTCGGAGGTCTTAGCTGAACACCGCAAGCGATTGGTGGAAGAAAATGTACTAGGGCCCCGTGGATTTGGGTCGTTCGAGGAATACTATCAAAAGGCGAGCAGTCTCCCAAGTGACCTCGTGAGATCTCTAGACCAAGAGATCGTCTCGTTTGAGGAGGTACATGAGATTGCAGGAGTAAACGTTCTGCTCGCCGGTCTAGATGATACTGGACCGCATCTCTACCTGATAACTAACCCCGGGACAGCGACTTGTTTTGATGCAATCGGCTACCATGCCATTGGTTCTGGAGACTCCCAAGCTATTGCAACTATCTCTTCGTATGGATATGTAGACACTTTTGGCTCCAATACTGCACTCTACGTTGCTTACGATGCAAAAAGAAAGGCGGAAAGGGCACCCGGTGTAGGACGAGAGACAGATATCCGAATAGTGGATTCAAAAGGGATACATGAAATTTCAGCGGAGAGCGCGACTGAATTAGAGAAGATCTATCTAGGCAAAGCCAGCTCTGACTCGAAATGGCTCGGGTCATTACCCGATTTTAGGCTTCCGTGATTTCTCTCTGGGTAAATACTTCGACTTAACTTCTCTAAGCAGAAGCTTTCTTTTCAACTTCAGGGCTCGCACCTGAGCAGATTCCTTTGCCAATCTGCGGCCCCGGAATCCTATCATTGCCATGACACGAAACACTCCTTACTAATCTATCCAATTTAAGAGTGACGAAACCTTATCGCTAAAACCGGAATCCCCGCTAGTTCTCTTTTTTCTTGCCACCCGGCCCAAGCGCTCTTCCTATCGCAAATCGTTCATGATTCGCTGGTATAACTCGTCTCTCCTCTTGTCAGAGTAGCTGTCATAGTATAGTTCGAGGACTCTATACCCTCGCTTCCGTAGGACTGATCGTAGCTCTTCGTCCTTCGCCATCTGTGCCCGGCCATGGTGAATCCCGCCATCGATAAACACCAGTAATGGTCTAGACTCCAGCGAGAAGTAGAAGTCGGCTGTGGTTACTGGTATCTCGACTTGTGTCTGGTAGTGTATTCCGTTGTCTTGTAGTTTGATTGCTAGTTCTTGTTCCATTCGTGAGGGGTTGGAGTGTAGGCATTCGCGCCAGTCGCTCCGCTGACCCGACATCTGTAGGGTTGAGCTATGTTTCCGCTATTGCTCAGACACGAGAACGAAACTGATCCGACTAATGCGCTTACTTGTCGGCGATTGGTTTGACGCTATCGTCCTGTTTGGTTTCAGAGCCTTTCTCGGTCGGTGACTTCAATACATTATACAAGAATGGACTGACTGTTGCAACTATGATACCAAGACCGATCGCCAGAGCGAAGCCACCTCCGATTTGCGAGCCAAAGCCGGAGGGGCACACCATCTTCGAGTCAGCACATTGGGTTGAATTCAGCACTTCCAATCCAACCGAAATGTAGACGGCTCCGATAATCGTTAGAAACGTACCTATGAAAATAGCTGCTATTGCAATGAATTGTTTAACCAAAGTGAGAAGTCGCTTGAAAGTGATCAAGTGACATCCCGTTTCCTCCGATGATTCCACTTGATTCTAACGAGGATTAGGAAATAAAGCCCAACACCAGTTAACAAAGTACCGACTACAGTCGGCCACACGAGGCCAAGACCCGAGCCACCTAACGGTGAGAGAGTGAAAATGATCAGCGCAGAATCGACACCATACAGTAGCAGATAGAGCAACTTATGAGCTTCAGCAACTAGGAATCCGTATGCGTTTTCACGCTGAACGCCGATGACTTCTGTCAGCATCCCGCTGGTTACTATCTTTTCACCTTTCCCTTCATAGAGAACGATCCTCGGGCTAATGGCAGGCCTCAACAGGCTTTCAAGCATCTCCGCGCGGTTTACAACTGCGTGAAGGTATCCTCTATAATGTGTCGCGAGATAATATTCTGCAAATAGGAATGCCAGAGCGAGAGCCTCGATGACCAGACCTCGGCCGGTCTGCGGAATACTTGCGAAAAACCCTCCAATCGCCAGTAACGAAATTGTTACAAGCACGGTATACGATCTCAGATGAGTTACTGTTCTATCGAACTCTCGAATGCTGGCACGACATTGCTTCCACTCTTCAAAGAGGATATCGAAGTCGTCTTTCATACCTAGCTGGCTTCTTTGACAAAATAGATTCTCCCCGTTGACCCATCCATGGTCACTGTCTGACCATCTTGAATCACCGCTGATGCCGCTTCAGCTCCAACGACCATTGGAATTCCAAATTCCCTGGAAATTATCGCAGGATGGGAGGTGACGCCGCCTGTTTCTGTTATTATCCCCGTATTTCTTGGCAGCTTGAGAATCAGGACGGACAAATCCTTGGTCAGCCTGCTCAAGACTATGATTTGTCCCGGTTCCACGTCGCGTATCTTCGACGCGTCAACGTATGTGCGCGCAGTTCCCGTAATCACGCCCGGCGAGGCTCCTCGCCCAACAAGGTTCGGGGACACTTCCGAAAGCTCGCCGATTCTTGTATTATTAGTCCTAACAGGTCGCATGTCATAGAAGAAAAGGTTCCCTTCAGGAGTAAAAGTCCACTCCAACAACACTTTGGATTCATGGATATGCGGTATCAACGAGCGTAATCTAGCCAATTGCTCGGACTCGAGAATTTTGACATTTCCATTAGATTGTCTCTGAAACTGGGCATTGACTGTGTCCCCTAAGGGACCTATGTACGACCATGACTCGGAAGGTGCTCCTTCCTCAGTCAGTTTCCATTGGGAGCCTTTCACTGCTTCAATAACACACTCCGAATCTCGGACCTCGATTATGCCGCTTTTGTCGGCGGAGAAATACGGATAGACAACAAAAACCGCGCACAATTTCAAGCTTTGATAGTATTGACTAAACTCCTCCAGGCGCGATACAACCTGATCGGCTGAAATTCCAACAGCTCTCTTGAGTCCGAACTCATTGCGATCGTATGCTCCCAGCAGGCAACTTCGGACGGTCCAAGTCTCATTTGAAGACAACTTCAATGCTTTGTAATCGATTATTCGCCATTGGGATTGGGAGGGAACCAGGGCCAGAGCCCTTTGATCTACCAGAACAAATGTCCACCGAGGATGAGGCAAATCAAACTCTTCGATCTTAAGCAGCCCCTCAAACTTATTGAAACGTATCCTAACTTGACTATCGAGCATTAGATTCCCCTGATACTGTTGTGCTGAAAGGGCCGTCGACATAATGTCTCCGCGAGCCTAGAACAGGAATGTCATCAATCGCGCGAAAAATTCGCTTGTTCTTCTTAGTTGCATATTCTAATTCTATATTGGCACCTCGAGAAGGGGCAAGGTATAGCAATGCGTCGGCTCTGTCAAGCCACGCAAGACCCCAATCAAGGTGATCATCCCACGACAAATGTAGAGCCGTGTCTTTTACCTGGTCCACATAATGAGTCAGATGTGGGATGTACGGATAATGACCCCGCCGAATGATTTCTACTCCAGCCGCTATCGCAGTCCTAACGTTTTGCTCGACCTCGGAGGGGCTTTTCCCAGAATACGGTCCTGCTACGTAAATGTGCATGACGTTTGAGGTTACCATGAAAAATGATCTAATCTCCGGTTAGCATTTTGATTTGAGGCGGATATTCATTCCATTCTCTGCCGTCAAGAAGCCTTCCACCCGATTTAGCGAGTCGGCCTCCCCATTGCTTAAAGAAGAATGCCACACGTTGCCTTGTGCATTGTTCTCTAATCTCTCGCACCCAATTAGGGTCTATTGGTCGGTGATGCGGTCCACTTTCACCTCCGACGATGGCCCAAGAAATCCCCGCGAGATCTAACTCCCCAAGAGACCCAAGCAGAGGTTCAAAACTAATGAATCTGACCTCGACTGGGACCCGTTTCAGCGTCTCCATGCGAGACTTGTACATTGAGAGTTCGACCGATGTCCCAAGCCAAATGTGATCTGGGATGCTACCGTAATCTTCTACAAACTCAAGCAATTTGTCAGGCCTCTTGGTGAGGACTTGGTAAATATGCCAATCCGCTTTTTCCATAACGTCGAAACATTCGACGAGAAAATCTCTTGGCATTAGCTCATGAAAAAGATCTGACATGCTGTTGACAAAAATCTTCCTCGGTTGGGTCCAACCAAGAGGCAGTTCTAGAGCAGACTCATGAATTGTAAAAGTGAACCCCTCGCTATACTTGGGATTGCCCATTTTCTGGAGCCGAGATGCCAACCTTTCAGCGTAGCAATTCTTGCATCCTGGAGAGACTTTTGAACAGCCCGTGCTCGGATTCCAAGTGGCATCAGTCCACTGGATCGGACTTTTGTCCCCCATTGCACTCCCCCGTAGATGGGAAAACCCCTTTTAAGCGAGAGTCGAGTGCAAATTTCTCAAGAATAATAGGCCGTCAGTGCAAAGTAACCTTGTGCTGGAATTCCATGAAGACGCCCTCATCCTAAGCGGTACGACAGGAACCAAATTAAAGTCGAGTATCATTGGAAAATACTATCCTCTCTGGTGGTCCATAACCTCCGGAGGTCCGAGCAGCAATTTTCAGTTTCCAACTTCAATAATTGAAGTAAACGCCGGTACCGGCGAAGATTTCGTTGAAGAGACCAAAGAAACCATTCTGGCCTCATCCGGGCATTGTCTTCAGCTGAAGCTCAAGAATACGAACACTTCAAACCTAGTTCTTGTTCTGATCGAAAGCCATGACGGCTGCTACTATCATCTCAAACAGGTAGTTAGGAAAATTCAGAACGATTTTTCCCTAGTCGAGTCAGAAGGGCCTCCCAGCCAAAATCGCACTGGGATCTATCTCCTAAACAGAGATCTAAGACAATCAATTGACTTTGTCGAACAGCTGAAACTCGGAAACTCCCTATTTTTCTTTGATCCACTACTCTACACTGCTTGGTTCGACATTGAAAGAGTAGCTCAAAGCCGGATCAAGACATACTATCACACTGGTACCGAGTTCATAGTTTTTCTATTTACATCCGACTGGTTCTTGGGAAGAAAGGAGATGGTGCCACTGCCTAAGGACCCAGAACCAAGGGAGTGGTCAGATGCCGAATCCGCTACTGTTACCAAGATGGATGAATTATTCGGCAATCGGGATTGGCGCCCTCATTTACTAAGAACTAGCACAGCCAACGAGTTGCTGGCGCAACTGGTGAGTTTGTACAAGTTGCGCCTTCACAATTGGTTTCGCTATGTGCTTCCTTTACCTTTCGAGCCGAAAACAGGGCAGACTTATCATCTATTCGTGTGTTCAAATTACGAAGCGGGCATAAGGATTACACGAGACTTCTACACAGCTTCAACAAAGAACCCGCGATATTCGCCCGACAATAAAATAGCCTACACGAAATTTCGAACCCTTCATCGTGAAAATGAGCGGTCAAGCACGACGCGCTCGGCCGAATGGAAGATGCTCTGGAAGATGGTAAGAGATCATGAGGAAGGACTGTGCGATGTTGAATGCGATGATCTTGTGAGAATTGAACCCATTTTCAACAAAAGAAAAGCCTCTCTGGATTGGCTAGTGTCGAAGGGCTATCTTGTCCCGGTATCAAATATTACGGACCGCTGGCTAGTCAAACCTACATTGTACAAAATCGAATGGCAGAATCTTCAGACTCGTCTTGGAATTACTCGTCCACTGCCACTCGAACCCCTGCGACCATCTCAATTCGGAGACGAAGGTAGGAAACCCGCTGGATAAAGTAACTATTGGCAACGTTCCTTAAAGGGAGCTGTCTTTCGGCTATTGCTCAGACCAGAGAACGAAACTGTCGACTATTGATTGTAGTTCAAGGTCGCTTGGGCTGTCACGGTCTTGGACGAGACAGTGGAGAAAGTGTTGTCGAACACGAGGGAGTAGTTCGAGCCAGCAGTAAGGTTGACGTTGAAATTACCGGTAGTTACTTGTCCGCTGTTGTAAAGCGCATTCCCATAACTGTCGGACACGTACACGATGATATCATTGCCGCTACCGCCAGTGGCTGAGAACGTCCCGCTGATGTGTGCGTTTGAGGCTCCAGCCGGAACGGAAAATGTGAATTTCTGGGTAGTGCCGGGAGCAACGGTAATCGTATTGCTAACTATGCTGGTGCTGACTGGGGGGTGTAGGGCCTGGTTTGCTGCGAGTATAGCCACCGCCGCGGCCGCAATCACGACTATGACTATGATTGTAGCAATGACTGGCTTCGATAGGAATGGTTTCTTAGGAGTCGGTGGAAGGGTCAATTCTTAGCTATTTGTTGCGCTCCGCTTTCTCGGAACTTATATCGTTATTGTCGCTCGCAGAATGGCCGGCCTGCTGTTCACGGCCTGAACGCTTAAGGGCGAGTTGAGGCCGCTAGGATGATGGGTCTGATTTGGCTGTGATTTGTGGTTTTAGGTTTGAGGTTCGTCCTGAGGATGAGATTGTAGAATTGCAAGCGGATCATCATACTGTTCATGTCTGTGTGGATTGTCTTACGTTGTTGACGGTTCATCGTCGGGTTCATCATATGAAGGTGGAGAAGGTTATTGTTGAGATGGCTGAGCGTCGATCCCCTAATTAGAGGCTCCGAAGAAGACTCCCAGCGGTTGGAGAACCAGTTGCCTAGTTTCCGGTTTGCCTCTCGGTCTTTCGTCTGACCACTCTGCCCCGACGAAGAGTGCCGAGTATTCTGCTCACCGCGTTCTTGGGTCGAGTGCACGATTCTCCCTCTCTCTCAGTCATATGACTAGACCTCTAACAATCTCTCGTGCCAGCGGGAGTAGACCGCTTCTTCCCCCATAGCCGACGTCTCCGAACAGGAGCCAGAAATTGTCGTCAGGACGATCTCCCGGGCTGAAAAAGTCCGACTTGATTCTCATTCCGCGCTTGGTGAATAAGCCGACCGTGTCGATCCAGCCTTTGGAGCTTCTTCCCGCGATATGGGCGAACCGGGAGCATATTCCGCAATCATTGTCGTAGAGAAGGATCGGCCGAGCAAATGGCAGAGAATACTCCTCCACCTGGATCTAGGGCTACTAGGAGACTGTAAGTCTTTCCGAACGGAAGAGCTCTCTCTAGCAGAGAGCCTAGGCTAGTTGTTCGCTTACTTGGCGCGCCGCGGCCGCTTTGGCGGCGAGCGCCGCGAACTCCTGGCGTCCGAAAGCTGTGCCTGAGAGTCCCCAACCGCCTTCTGCTGCCTCGGTGAGTATCACCCAGGTGCGAGTGGCTTGGGTCGGGTCGCCGGAAATCTTGGTAATGATCTCGGTGATCTCTTTGACGAGTTGTTTCTGGCCTTCGCGGGTTAACGCGGCTGGGGGCGTGATGACCTGAACGCGCACGGTGCGGGCGGAATCGGTGGCTGCGGTGTGAACCGCGTGTGGGTCCATTCGGTGGATAAAAGCGGCTGTGTTATTCAGGTGGAAGGGGCCAGGGGTGGCCACGCCCTCGGCGCGGAGAACGGCCATGGTGAGCTCCTTGCCAAGTTGACCATCAGATCCGGCTGGGAAGAGGTCTCTTGGTGCGTAAACGTCAATCATAGGCATAGTAAAACATTCGAAACGAGGGCAAGGTTCGATATATACATCAATCGACAAAGACTTGCTCCCGCAGTTCATGGAACGATACAAGATTCCACTCGTTAATGGGTTCGGACGGACAATCGGATATGGTGACAGATGGTGGACCCATAGGGTGAGGGACGGTCGTGAGGGTCCTATTCTTGGAGAGAAGCATGTAGGGATAACCATCGCGTGTCTAGATGATGATGGAAGAATCCTCGTTCAGCATAGGAGACACAGGATATTCGACAAGGTCTGGAGCCTCTCCGGCGACACTCATCCCAGAAAGAATGAGTCTTCAAAGGTGGAAAGTCTCTCCGAAGCCGCGAGAAGGTGTGCCAAGGAGGACCTCGGGGTTGTGATCAAGAACTGGCGAAAGATACTCACCGTCTCGTATTCTGCCAGAGACCCTCGGGACCCAAGGTATTGTGAGAATGAGTTATTGTACATTCTGGCTGCGAAGCACGGCGGCCCGGTGAATATGAACAGAAACAGCGCCTACGAATTGCAGTGGGCCGAGTTCGCAGAGATTTCCAGAGACTCGCAAGCCGACTCGAAAAAGGCGCTAATTGACCGCAAATACGCACCTTGGGTCCACGCTATGTTCTCCCTTCCACGTGAAAGGGTCGAAGAAGCCTTCCAGGTCGTTTAGACGGCTAAGATTGATGTGGCCGTTGTTATCGCACAAGAACTCTCATCTGGCTGGGGCTACGAACTCGACCTTGATCCGATCAGGATCTTCAAAAAACACAGCGTAATGATTTCTGCCTCCCGCGAAGGGATGATCATCTTCGTACAGAATCTTGGTTCCTCTGGCTCTCAATTCTTCGGTAACTAGGTCGACTTCC
>WNGJ01006709.1_pt1 | contig 12705 bp, 8 predicted proteins | sample 5400611 | NCBI WGS metagenome assembly WNGJ01 (sample SAMN13153375, study PRJNA577476) | soil metagenome | isolation source: 40 cm soil or saprolite under Garry oak tree replicate 1 | place: USA:California | collected 2016-06-15
CACATCGGCCATGTGCAGACCCACGGTGGGCTCATCCAGCACATACAGCGTGTGCTTCGGTCTCTGACGGGGGCCATGGGCGAAGTCGTCGCGCACCTTCGAGAGCTCGGTGACGAGCTTGATGCGCTGGGCTTCGCCGCCCGAGAGCGTGGGGCTGGGTTGCCCGAGCGTCAGGTAGCCGAGGCCCACGTCCTGCAGGAGCCTGAGGGCGGCATGCACGCGCGCATGGGCCGAGAAAAACCCGACCGCATCGTCGACGTTCATCGCCAGCACATCCCCGATGCTGGCCTCCCGCCATGACACGGCGAGCGTCTCGGAATTGAAGCGCCGCCCGCCACAGACGTCGCACAGCACCTTGACGTCGGGCAGGAAGCTCATCTCGACGGTCTGCATGCCCTGGCCCTGGCACGCTTCGCAGCGGCCGCCGGCGGTATTGAATGAGAAGCGGCTGGCGCTGTAGCCGCGCATGCGCGCCTCGGTGGTGCCGGCATAGATGCGCCGGATGTCATCCCAGAAGCCGATGTAGGTCGCGGGGCAGGATCGCGGGGTCTTGCCGATCGGCGTCTGGTCCACTTCCAGCACGCGATCGAGGAGCTCCAGCCCCCGCACCGCCGTGCAGCCGATGAGCTCACGTCGCTCCCCCTGATGTTGTGCAGCGCCACCCGCTCGAGTGTGAGCAGCGGTGTGGCGGCGTTCACCGCACGGTGCGGGCGCGCCGGATGCAGCAGCGGCTCGCGCAGGAAGCGCCCGGTGGTCGAACGCGGGTTACGCGTGAGCTCCTGCACCGTCCCCGCCCCGATGAGCTCGCCGCCGCGCACGCCGGCCTGGGGACCCAAGTCCAGCACGTGATCCGCCCGGCGGATGGTCTCCTCGTCGTGCTCCACGACCACCAGCGTGTTGCGGTGTCCGGCGAGCTCGGCGAGCGAGGCGAGCAGGATCCGGTTGTCGCGCGGATGCAGCCCGATGGTGGGCTCATCGAGCACGTAGCACACGCCCTGCAGGTTCGAGCCCAGCTGCGCGGCGAGGCGGATGCGCTGCGCCTCGCCCCCCGAGAGGGTGGGCGCGCTGCGATCGAGCTGCAGGTACCCGAGCCCGACGCGCGCGAGAAACTTGAGGCGCGCGCGGATTTCCGCGAGCAGGTCGCGCGCGATCTGCCGCTCACGCGCGCCGAGCCTGAGCCTGGCGAAGAACTCCCCGCTGGCGCTCACCGACTCACCCGCCAGCGCGGCGATCGAGCGCTCGCGGAAGCGCACGTTGAGCGCCGTGGGGTTCAGCCGCTGCCCGTGGCATGAGCCGCACGGCGGCGGTTCGCGCGCGTGCCACTCGTTCCACCACAGTTCCTCGCCGCTTTGCCGCTCATCGAAGCCCGGCATCTCGACGCCGGTCCCGTAACAGCTCTCGCACCAGCCATGTCTGGAGTTGAAGGAGAACAGGCGCGGGTCGAGCTCGGCGAAGCTCCTGCCGCAGGACGGACAGGCGCGCTTGGTGGAGAACACCGTCACCCGGGGGGACTGCGGTCCCAGCACGTGCACCAGCCCCTTGCCGAAATCGAGCGCGCGGGCGAGAGCCGCGCGCAGCGCCGCCTCGGTGCGAACGCCGACATCGATCTGCGCAACCGGCAGCTCGATGGTGTGTTCGCGAAAGCGCGACAGGCGCGGCCACGGCGCGGTCGGCAGCGCCTCGCCATCGACCCGCAGTGTCTTGAAGCCCTTCCTGGCCGCCCACTTCGCCAGATCGGTGTAGTAGCCCTTGCGCGCCACGATGAGCGGCGCCAGCAGCGCGAGCGATGAGCCGCGGTAATCGCGTAACAGGCGCGCGCCGATCGAGGCCGCGCTCTGCGGCTCGATCGGCAGGTCGCAGTCCGGGCAGTACTGCGTGCCGAGCTTCACGTACAGCAGCCGCAGGAAGTGATAGATCTCGGTGAGCGTCGCCACGGTGCTCTTGCGCCCGCCGCGGCTGGTGCGCTGCTCGATGGCGACCGTGGGCGGGATGCCGAAGATCGCGTCCACGTCCGGGCGCGCCGCGGGCTGCACGAACTGGCGCGCGTAGGCGTTCAGCGATTCCAGATAGCGGCGCTGGCCCTCGTTGAAGAGAATGTCGAAGGCGAGAGTCGACTTGCCCGAGCCGGACACGCCGGTGATCACCGTGAAGCGATCGCGCGGGATCTCGACGTCGATGTTCTTGAGGTTGTGCTCGCGTGCCTTGTGAATGACCACCGCGTGGCGGTCGCGGCCGTTACCGCCGCGGTAGTGCGCGCGCGGCTCGGCAACCGCGGGCGCGGCGCTGGCCTGCGCCGCCACCGACAGCGCCTGTGCGTAGGCACGCAGCGCCTCGCCGGTGAAAGAGCGCGGGTGCGCGCGTAGCTGCGCGGCGGTGCCGGCGCAGATGATCTCGCCGCCGCGCTCGCCGCCCTCGGGGCCGAGATCGATGATCCAGTCGGCGGCGCGGATCACATCCAGGTTGTGCTCGATCACCAGCAGCGAGTGGCCGGCGAGCAGCAGTTTGCGGAACGCCTTCAGCAGCGTCGCCACGTCCTCGAAGTGCAGTCCGGTGGTCGGCTCGTCGAACAGAAACAGCTTGCCGCGGTGAGTGGTGCTCGAGAGCACGGAAGCCGCCTGCGCCAGGTGCCCGGCGAGCTTCAGCCTCTGCGCCTCGCCGCCCGAGAGCGTGGGCACCGGCTGGCCGAGCTTCAGGTACTCGAGGCCGACGTCGGCGAGCGGCGTGAGGCGCGAGGCCACCTCGGGGGCGTCGGCGAAGAACGCGCGCGCCTGGGTCACCGTGAGATCCAGCACGTCCGCGATGCTGCAGCGGCGGCCGTCGGCGCCTTCGCGGCGGATGTCGAGGACTTCATCGCGATAGCGGCGGCCGTTGCAGTCGGGGCAGCGCAGGTACACGTCGGAGAGAAACTGCATCTCGACATGCTCGAAGCCGTTGCCGTTGCAGGCCGGGCAGCGGCCGTGGCCGGAGTTGAAGCTGAAGGCTCCGGCGCCGTACTTGCGCTCCTGCGCCGCCGGCTCGGCGGCAAACAGCGCCCGGATCGCATCGAAGGCGCCGACATAACTGGCCGGGTTCGAGCGCGTGGTGCGGCCGATGGGATTCTGGTCGACCATCACGACGTCATCGATCAGCTCCGCGCCCGCCAGGCCTGCGAACTCACCGGGTGCCTCGGTCGGCTTGCCGCGATACTTGAGAAGCGCGGGATACAACACCTCCTCGACCAGCGTGGACTTGCCCGATCCCGACACGCCCGTGACGCACACCAGGCGCTTGAGCGGAATGCGCACGTCGAGGTTTTTCAGGTTGTGCTCGGCCGCGCCCCGCAGCTCGAGCCAGCGGTTGGAGCGGGCCACGGCCACGACGCCCCCGCCGTGGGTCTCGGCCGCCCGCGGATGCGCGGCGCGTGCGCCGTCCGCTGCCGGCTCGCTCACCGGAGCGACCGTCCTGCGGCCGCCGAGGTACTGGCCGGTGAGCGAGGCGGCGCTGCGGCCGATCTCGCCCGGGCTGCCATAGAAGACAATCTCGCCGCCGCGCTCGCCGGCCCCCGGCCCCAGGTCCAGGATGCGGTCGGCCTCCAGCATGATCTGCGGATCGTGCTCGACCACGAGCAGCGAATTGCCGGCGTCGCGCAGCCGCTTCATGACGCCGATGACGCGCCGCATGTCGCGCGCGTGCAGGCCGATGGAGGGCTCATCGAGCACGAACAGCGTGTTGACGAGCGAGGTGCCGAGCGCGGTGGTGAGATTGATCCGCTGCACCTCCCCGCCCGAGAGCGTGCGCGACTGGCGATCGAGCGTGAGGTAGCCCAGCCCCACGTCCACCAGGTAGCGGAAGCGTCCGCGGATCTCCGCAAGCAGCAGCTCCGTGGCCTCATCGAGCGGCCGCGGCAGCGTGAGCCGGCCGAAGAACTCGCAGCCGCGCTCGATCGGCAGCAGCATCAGGTCATGGATCGACAGCCCCGGCAGCCCTGCGGCGGCCTCCGCGCTCCACTGCACTTCCCGGGGGCGAAAGCGCCCGGCAGGGCCGAGTGCCGCGTCGGCGAGCTCGCGATTGCCGATGCGCCACAGCAGAGCTTCGCTCTTCAGGCGCGCCCCGTCGCAGGCGCTACAGGGCGTGTAGGCGCGATAGCGCGACAGCAGCACCCGCACGTGCATCTTGTAGGCGCGCGTCTCCAGCCAGGCGAAGAAGCGTTTCACCCCGTACCAGACCTTCTTCGTCCAGGCGCCTTCGCCTTCGATCACCCAGCGGCGTGCCTCGGCGGCAAGCTCGCGCCACGGCGTGTCGAGCGGGATGCCGCGCTGCTTCGCGAATTTCTCCAGGTCCTGCTGGCATTCGCTGTAGGACTTGGTCTGCCAGGGCTTGATCGCGCCGCCGCGCAGCGAGCGGGTCTCGTCGGGGATGACGAGCCCATAGTCGATGCCGATGGTGCGCCCGAAGCCACGGCAGGTCTCGCACGCGCCGAGCGGGGAGTTGAACGAGAACTCACTGGGGGTGGGCGTGTGGTACGCCAGGTCGCAGTGCGCGCAGTGCAGCTCGCTCGAGTAGCGCCAGGTGTCCAGGGGCCGCGGCGGATCGCTCTCGTCCACCACCTGCACGTTGACGCGTCCGCGGCCGACGCGCAGCGCGGCCTCGAGCGACTCGAGCACCCGGCCGCGCTCGGCGCTGCCGGCCCGCAGCCGGTCCTGCACCACTTCCAGCGTGGTGACAGGGAGGCTGTGCGCGCCGCGGCTGCGCTTGCCGGCACGCCGCGCGGGTGTGACCGCCGGCGTCGCCGCCGCTGCGGCTGCCGGCGCGGGAGCGGCGCCCTCGAGGAAGCGCGTATAGCCCTGTCTTGCCAGCAACTCGCGGACCTCCTCGAGGGTGAAATTCGCCGGCACCGGCACCGGAAAGCTCACGAGCAGTCGCGGATCACCGGCGCGCTGCGCGCGCGAGCGCAGGTCGGCGTACATGCTGTCCGGCGTGTCGCGCCGCACGAGCTGGCCGCAGCGCCGGCAAAACAGCGCCGCGGCGCGCGCGAACAGGAGCTTCAGGTGATCGTTGAGCTCGGTCATCGTGCCGACGGTCGAGCGCGAGGTGCGCACCGGGTTGGTCTGGTCGATGGCGATAGCGGGCGGAATTCCCGAGATCGACTCGACCTGCGGCTTGTCCATGCGGTCGAGGAACTGCCGGGCGTAGGGGGAGAAGGTCTCGACGTAACGGCGCTGGCCTTCCGCGTACAAGGTGTCGAACACCAGCGACGACTTGCCCGAACCCGACACGCCGGTGACGACGATCAGCTCATTGAGCGGAAGGTCGAGATCGAGGCTCTTCAGGTTGTTCTGGCGCGCGCCACGCACGAGGATGGCGTCACCGCAGGCGTCGGTCATTTGTGCGTCACTGTCGGGTGTGGTGAGGGGAGCGCACCGGCGGCAGGCAGGCGCGGGCTTCGGGAATTGTAATGGATCCCGGCGTGCGCGGATCGGCTGCGGTCACCGCAGCGAGGGCCGCGTGTGAAGGGCGCGCCGTGACCTTCACGGTGCAATCCAGCTGGACATTCCCCGGTCTACTGCCCGGCCGCGCAGCCCGCGGCCGCAGGGGGTGGAATTGCGTTTGCGGGGAAGCACTTACACACGCGCGACTATGCTGCGGCACCGGCGCTACAATCGGCGCCGCCCATGTCCTCTTAAGGAGATTGCTTAATGAATTCCAGAATCCTGTCCAGTGTTGCCCTGGCCGCGGCTGCCGCGGTGATGTTCTCGGCCGTGGCGGCGAGCACTGCCCGCGCCGACGAGGGGAAGGTGAAGTGCGAGGGTGTCAACTCCTGCAAGGGACACTCCGCGTGCAAGAGCGCCAACAACGCCTGCAAGGGCCAGAACTCCTGCAAGGGCAAGGGGTATCTGGAAATGACCAAGGCGGAGTGCGACGCGGCGAAAGCCAAGGCGAAGTAAGTGGTGGTGGGCCGGGCGTGCTGACCGCCCGGCCCACCCTTTGACTGCCCATGCTGAAGCCCCCCGCGCTCGGGTTCGGTCTTGGCCTGCGGGTCGATCACTACGAGGCGATCCTCGCCGATCGCCCCCCGGTCGACTGGTTCGAGGTACTCACCGAAAACTACCTGGTGCCGGGCGGCAAGCCGCTGCATTACCTGACCCGCATCCGCGAGCGCTACCCGCTGGCGATGCATGGTGTGTCGATGTCGATCGGCAGCACCGCGCCGCTGGATCGCGAGTACCTGCGGCAGGTGAAGGCGCTTGCCGCACGCCTGGAGCCCGCGTGGATCTCGGATCACCTGTGCTGGACCGGGGTGGCGGGACGCAACACGCATGACCTGCTGCCGCTGCCGTACACCGAGGAGGCGCTCGCGCAGGTGGTGGAGCGGGTGCGCGCGGTGCAGGAGCTGCTCGGGCGCCGTATCCTGCTGGAGAACGTCTCGAGCTACGTCGCGTTCCGCGATTCGCGCCTCACGGAATGGGAATTCCTGCGCGAGGTCGCCACGCGCGCCGACTGTCTGATCCTGCTCGACGTCAACAACATCTACGTGAGCGCGGTAAACCACGAGTTCGATGCGCTCGAGTACCTGCGGGCGATCCCCGCGGAGCGCGTGCAGCAGATCCATCTGGCCGGGCACGAGAATCACGGCGACTACCTCATCGACACCCACGATCACCCGGTACCCGATCCGGTGTGGGAGCTGTACGCGGCCGCCGTCGAGCGCTTTGGGGCGGTCTCGACCATGATCGAGCGCGACGACCACATCCCGCCGCTCGCCGAGCTGTGTGCGGAACTCACGCAGGCGCGCGCGCTGTGCGCCCGCACCCTGGCGGCCGGGGACGGCGCGGCGGACGGCGGCGGCCCGGACAGCGCCGCACGGCAGCGCCCGCGGCACGCCGCGGCGGCGGGCTCATGAGCGGCCTCGCGCGCCTGCAGGGCGATTTTCAGGATTACCTGCTGCGCGAGAGCGACGCCGTCGGGGCCCACGTCCTGGGCACGGCGCGCGTGCCGGCGGCCACGCGTCTCGGCATTTACGCCGGCGCCTACCGCAGCCGCCTCGCGGAGGCGCTGCAGAGCAACTTTCCGGCGCTGGCGAAGCTGCTCGGCGAGGCGGATTTTCACACCCTCGCCGCCGCGTACGTGCGCAGCCACGATTCGCCGTACTTCTCCATCCGCTACTACGGCGATGCGCTGCCGCAGTTCCTCGCCGCGCACCAGGACTACGCGCCGGCTCCGGTGCTCGCCGAGCTGGCGCGCTGGGAGTGGACCATGACGGGCGTGTTCGACGCGGCGGATGCCGCGCCGCTCACGCATGAGGCCCTCGCAGGCGTCGCCCCGCAGCAGTGGGCGCGGTTGCGCTTCGCCTGGCACCCGAGCGTGCAACGCCTCGCCCTGAGCTGGAACGTGCCGCAGATCTGGCAGGCGCTGACCGAAGACAGCGAGCGACCCCAGGCGAGCCTCAACGCGGCGCCGCTGCAATGGCTCCTGTGGCGTCACGATCTCACGACTTACTTCCGCTCGCTGACGCACGCGGACGCGGCGGTGCTCGATGCCGCGCGCAATGGCTGGCCGTTCGGCGAGTTGTGCGAGCTGTTGTGCGATGAGCTCGGCGAGGCACAGGCGCCGGCGCACGCCGCAGCCCTGCTGCGCGACTGGGTCGGCTCCGGACTCATCAGCGGCGTTGGCTGAAGCGAGCCGCCGCGCTCGCCCACCGTCGGCTGCGCGCCGCGGGGGCGCAGCCCCCATGGCGTACAATCGCGCTCCGCCCTCGCAAGGCTCGCGCATGTCGAATCCGGCTCACGGCAATGTACTGGAGATGATCGGCAACACGCCGCTCATGGCGGCGCGGCGTCTGGATGCCGGGCCGTGCCAGCTGTTCCTGAAACTCGAGAACCAGAATCCCGGCGGCTCGATCAAGGATCGCGTCGGCCTGTATCTCATTGAGGCCGCCGAGCGTGCCGGGAGCCTCAAGCCCGGTGGCACGCTGATCGAGGCCACGGCCGGCAACACCGGCTTAGGGTTGGCGCTGGTCGCGGCGCAGAAGGGGTATCGGCTGCTGCTCGTCATCCCCGACAAGATGAGCCAGGAGAAGATCTTCCACCTCAAGGCGATGGGCGCGGAGGTGATGATGACCCGATCGGATGTCAGCAAGGGCCATCCCGAGTACTACCGCGACGTCGCCGAGCGCCTGGCGCGCGAGATCCCCGGGAGCTGTTTCGTCAACCAGTTCGGCAACCCCGCCAACGCACTCGCGCACGAGGAGACCACCGCGCCGGAGATCTGGGAACAGATGGGTCACGACTTGCACGCCGTCGTCTGCGGCGCTGGCACCGGCGGCACGCTTGCGGGGCTGACGCATTTCTTCGCGCGGGTGGCGCCGCACGTGCAGCTGGTGCTGGCCGACCCGGTGGGCTCGGGGCTGGCGAGCTTCGCCACCACCGGCAAGCTCCCCGCGAAGATGACTTCCTGGATGGTCGAAGGGATCGGTGGCGACTCGGTGCCGCCGGTGGCGGACTTCTCGCGTGTCGGGAGCGCCTACAGCATCCCGGACGCGGAGGCGTTCCGCGCCTGCCGGGAGCTGCTCGCCCGCGAGGGCATCATCGCCGGCACCTCCACCGGCACGCTGCTGGCTGCGGCGCTGCGCTACTGCCGCGAGCAGCAGCGACCGCGGCGCGTCGTGACCTTCGTGTGCGACAGCGGCAACAAGTACCTGTCCAAGGTCTACAACGATTACTGGATGCTCGATCAGGGTTTCCTCGAGCGCGAGCACCTCGGCGACCTGCGCGATCTGATCGCGCGGCGGCACTCCGAGCACGCCGCGGTCACCGTGAACTCCACGGAGACAGTGATGGCCGCCTACCGGCGCATGAAGCTGTATGACGTCTCGCAGGTTCCGGTGATGCACGAGGGGCGCATCGTCGGCATCGTGGACGAGGAGGACATTCTGCTGGAGGTGGTCGCGAACCCCGAGCACTTCAACGAGCCCGTGACCCACGCCATGACGAGTCACCTGGTGACCGTGCCGGTGGATGCGCCGATGTCGCAGCTCATGGAGATCTTCAAGCGCGGCATGGTGGCCATCGTCATGCACCACAACGAGTTCCAGGGCCTCATCACCCGCATCGATCTGCTCAATTGGCTGCGCCGCAGGCTGTGAGAGCGCCAGAGGTGACGATCGCATGAGTGACCAGACTCCCGGGCAGCGCTTCGCGACGCGCGTCATCCACGGCGGCCAGCGCCCGGATCCGCTCACCGGGGCGGTCATGCCGCCGATCTACGCGACCTCCACCTACGTGCAGTCGAGCCCCGGGGTGCACCAGGGCTACGAGTACTCGCGCACGCGCAACCCGACGCGCGACGCGCTGCAGGCGGCCGTGGCGAGCCTGGAGGGCGGCGCGGCCGGCTTCGCCTTCGCCTCGGGCATGGCCGCGACCGCCACGGTCCTCGAACTGCTCGACGCCGGCTCGCACATCGTCGCCATGCACGATCTGTACGGTGGCAGCTACCGCCTGCTGGAGAACGTCCGCAAGCGCTCGGCCGGGCATCGCGTCTCGTTCGTCGATCTGTCGAACCCCACGGCGCTCAGCAGCGCCATCCGTCCCGATACGCGACTGGTGTGGGTGGAGACGCCGACCAACCCGCTGCTGAAGCTGGTGGACCTGAGCGCCGTGGCAGCGCTCGCGCGCCGGCACGCTCTGCTCAGCGTGTGCGACAACACCTTCGCGACTCCTTTCATTCAGCGCCCGCTCGAACATGGGTTCGACATCGTCGTGCACTCGACCACCAAGTATCTCAACGGACATTCCGACGCCATCGGGGGAGCTGCGATCGTGCGGGCGGGCTCGGATCTTGCCGAGCGGATCGCCTATCTGCAGAACGCGGTGGGCGCCGTGCCCGGCCCGTTCGATGCGTTCCTGACGCTGCGGGGCATCAAGACCCTCGCACTGCGCATGGAGCGGCACTGCGCCAATGCGCTCGCCATCGCGCAGTTCCTGGAACAGCAGCCCCAGGTCGAGCGCGTGTACTACCCGGGGCTCGCGAGTCATCCGCAGCACGCGCTCGCCCGCGCGCAGATGGCGGGTGGTTTCGGCGGTATCGTCACCGCAGTGCTGCGCGGGGGCCTCGAGACGGCGCGCCGCATGCTCGAGCGCTGCCGTCTGTTCGCGCTGGCGGAGAGTCTGGGCGGCGTCGAAAGCCTCATCGAGCACCCGGGGATCATGACGCACTCCTCACTCCCCGCAGCGATGCGCGAGTCCTTAGGGATCGGCGACGGTCTCATCCGCCTGTCGGTGGGGGTGGAGGACGTGCAGGACCTGATCGCGGAGCTGCGCCAGGCGCTCAGCTGAGCGCCCGTGCGGCGATCCGCTGCAGCGGGCGCGATGCGGCCTCTCATGGCTGCATGTTACGCTGCCGCCCGTGACCGAGCCTCTTGCCGTCGTGTTGATTCCGGGCCTGCTCGACTCGGCGCGCCTGTATGCAGAGCAGATTCCGGCGCTGTGGCGCTTCGGTCCGGTGACGGTCGCGGACCACACCCGCGATGACAGCATGGCGGGGATTGCGCGCCGCATTCTCGCTGATGCGCCGCCACGCTTCGCGCTCGCGGGCCTGTCGATGGGCGGTTACGTTGCCTTCGAGATCCTGCGCCAGGCGCCCGCGCGGGTGGTGAGACTGGCGCTGCTCGACACCACCGCCCGGCCGGATACGCCCGAGCAGAGCGCCGCGCGCCGCGCGCAGATGGCGCTCGCCGCGGCGGGGCGCCTTGCCGAGGTGCTGGACGCCGCCTTGCCGCGCCTGGTCCATCACGCGCGCCGCGACGACGCCGCCTTGCGCCAGGTCATGGCTCTGATGGCGCAGGAGGTGGGTGCGGAAGGCTTCATCCGCCAGCAGCAGGCCACCATGGAGCGCAGCGACTCGCGACCGATGCTCGGCGGCATCCGCGTGCCGACCCTGGTGCTGGTCGGCGAGGCCGACGAGCTGACCCCTCCCGAGCGCGCCGCCGAGATGGCGCACGGCATCGCCGGAGCGCGACTCGTGAGCGTGCCGCACTGCGGGCACCTGTCCACTCTCGAGCGGCCGCGGGAAGTGACGCAGGCGCTGCTCGCGTGGCTGCAGGCCTGATCAGCGCCTGCCATGAGCCCCGCCGATGCGCATTGGACGGTGCTGGTTTCCCATCCTGACACGTCGCGTCCCCCGGTGTCCGGCATCGCAGTCGAGGTGCGCCTGGCGACCGCCACGACGCTGGTGTGCAACTACTCGCTGCACGGGGAGATCGGACGCGTGCGCGTGTCCGGCGCAGGTGCCGGTAACCGCGCCGGTGGCTTGTGGCAGCACACCTGTTTCGAGGCTTTCATCGCCGCCCGGGGTGCCGCGGGCTACTACGAATTCAACTTCTCCCCGACGCTCGACTGGGCGGCGTATCAGTTCACGGATTACCGCGACGGCATGGCGCCGGCGCAACTCAAGCAAGCCCCGGGCCTGCAGGTGCGTCGTTCTTCCGATCAGCTCGAGCTGACCGCGACCGTGCATCTCGCCGGACTCACGGCGCTGCGCGACGCGCCGGTGCTGCACCTCGCGCTGGCCGCGGTCATCGAAGATCATCGGGGCGGGCTGTCCTACTGGGCGCTGGACCATCCGCCGGGGGAGCCCGATTTCCACCATCCGGACGGCTTCACCATCGACCTGCGTCCCCCATGAAGTTTGGCATCGACCGCCTCATCGACGAACCCGCCCTGCGCAAGCCGCTCGCCGGGCGGCGGGTGGCGCTGCTCGCGCATCCCGCCTCGGTGACGCGCGACCTGACGCATTCGCTGGATGCCCTGGCCGCCCTGAGCGACCTGCGCCTCAGCGCGGCGCTCGGCCCGCAGCACGGGCTGCGCGGCGACAAGCAGGACAACATGATCGAGTCGCCGGACTACGTCGATCCGGTGCACCACATCCCGGTCTTCAGCCTCTACGGCACGGTGCGCCGCCCGACCGCGGCCATGATGGACAGCTTCGATGTGCTGCTGGTCGACCTGCAGGACCTCGGCTGCCGCATCTACACCTTCATCACCACGCTGCGCTACGTGCTGGAAGAGGCCGCCAGGAAGCACAAGGCAGTATGGGTTCTCGATCGGCCCAATCCGGCCGGCCGACCGGTGGAAGGTCTGAGGCTGCGGCCGGGTCAGGAGAGCTTCGTCGGCGCCGGCGCACTGCCCATGCGTCACGGCCTCACCATGGGAGAGCTGGCGCGCTGGTTCGTCGCCACGCTGCACCTCAACGTCGACTGTCAGGTGGTGCCGATGCAGGGCTGGCAGCCGCAGGCCGCCCCCGGCTACGGCTGGCCGATAGGTGAGCGCAGCTGGGTAAACCCGAGTCCCAACGCTCCGAATCTGTGGATGGCGCGCTGTTATGCCGGCTCGGTGATGGTGGAAGGCACGACGCTGTCGGAAGGGCGCGGCACCACGCGGCCGCTCGAGCTGCTGGGCGCACCGGATCTCGACGTGCCGGCGCTGTTGGCGCGCATGCGCACGCTGGCACCGGCGTGGCTGCGAGGTTGCCGGCTGCGTCCCTGCTGGTTCGAGCCCACTTTCCACAAGCATGCCGGCAAGCTGTGCGCCGGGTTCCAGGTGCACGTCGAGGACGCCGCGCACTACGACCACGAGGCGTTCCGGCCGTGGCGGCTGTTCGCGCTCGCGTTCAAGGCGCTGCGAAGCCTGCGGCCCGACTATGCGCTGTGGGCGGACTCTCCCTACGAGTACG
>WNGJ01019982.1_pt1 | contig 12701 bp, 11 predicted proteins | sample 5400611 | NCBI WGS metagenome assembly WNGJ01 (sample SAMN13153375, study PRJNA577476) | soil metagenome | isolation source: 40 cm soil or saprolite under Garry oak tree replicate 1 | place: USA:California | collected 2016-06-15
TGGATCATCATTATCACTCCTCAGTATATCTACTCACTATGATTCGGCTTCCAGGCGCGCATGTTCAAGTCAACAAGAGATATTCCTTTCTGAGACCTGAAACGGTTCACAACTCCAATGATTGTTGCCACACCCAGTGCTATCATGACAGGTGTATAGACTAGCCTGTAATAGGGAGTCCAATCGGGAAAGAGATTACTGGGCCCGGGATTAAAGAAGTAGCCCAGCAGGGAAGTGATGGTGAAGTACCAGACTGCCATGATTGCTAGGCTCCTGCCGCTTAGTCTCACGCGAGTCCATAATGGTCCAACTAACATAGGTATCCAGAGCAATAAGGTAATGGTATACCAGGGAAACACATGGGACGAGATAGAGAGCACAACACCATACAGTAAGAGAATGGCAGTTTCCATATTGAGGCGATTGCGCACACGTAATACAAAGACGACGAGAGAAACAACACCAACGAGCAAGAAATCAACGATGTGTTCAAGCGTTATCGTCTTCATGATTGGGAGATGCAGTTGATCACCCAACCAGTGGACGATTTGCTGCGTCACCCCCGCATTCTGGCCCTGTTCGCTGGCATAGGTGGCAAAATAGCCGAACGCCTGTCCACGTCCCAGGATGAGGTAGGGCAGGTAGCCGAGGAGGATCGTCGCAAAACAGGTGATGAGCAAGGGAACGTTACGGCGCATACTCGTGTGAAGGAGGGTCAAGCCCGTGTGGTTTACGCCGCTTTCACCATTGGGAAAAACAAGCAGGACTGCAGCAAGCAAGAGGATAGGATAAATCTTGGTGAGCGTAGCGAAACCGATGAAAAAGCCTGTGAGCACACGCCCATGTACACTGGTATCGGCTGCTGAGAGTACCGTGAGGATAGTAAACGTCAGAGTGATTACATCGACATGCCCCTGAATGGCAAATTCGACGATGGGCAACGGGCACCAGGCATAGATGATAACACGACGCTGATCGAAACCCTTGCGCCCCAGCAGGACGACAAGCGCGATGCAGGTAACCATGTCAAAGACAAGAAATATACACTTGAGGAAAAATAAGTTGGCCGGAGCAAGTATATAACTCAATAAAAAGATACCCTGCGCGCCAGGGGGATAAATAGTCGGTACGTTGCGAAAACGGCTATTGGATAAGAGGAGATTGTCGCGCAGAGGTAGTAACGCTTTATCCCAAGGTGCATAGACATAGGGACTGAAGCCATGCAGGGTGACCCGGGCATCCCAGAGATAACGCCATGAGTCACGCGACAGGCCAGGAGGAAGCGGGAGGAGCATTGCACGTAGCATAAGTGCTCCCAATAAGATAATACTAACTTCGATCCAGTGCCAGCGTCCTGGCACTGGTTTCGTGGCCAGCACGAAAGTGCAGGCTGCAAAATAGGGGAGGAAACTGACCATCCAGACATGTAAAAATGGTACGATGTGCTCATCGCTCTGCGGCGCAGCACCGATGAGCAGGAGATAGATGACGACTGAGAGCAGCAATAGCAGACAGAGCACGAGTATACGCCACCAAGGATACCTGGCAGTCATCGATTTATCAGCTATCCGTAGTACTTCGGACACATGCAACGTGGGCATGTATTTTTGCCTTTTCCACTAGAATGGTCGTCTACTGACCCTATCAGCAACAGCAAAGACACAGCCATTACGGGTAGACATCCCTGGAGTCACTTCATATAGACTACACGAAGAAAGGCGGGGAACTTTTTCAAGCGGAAGAGCAAGTTCAGGAGAGAAAGAACCCTCGACCCAGTTCATCCTGGGGATCAATGAGAAATTCGTGACGACCAGTGATGAAGGCAGTGCCGCTCACTTCAGGTACTATCGCCTCATGCCGCCCGACCCGCGTCTGACCTACCACTCGCCCCCCAAACGCGCTGACGGCTCCCAAAATACTTTCAATGGTGATCTGCTGACCGTCTGCAATTTCGCTTTTCGCATGATGAAGCGCGAGACGGGCTGAAACACCCGTCCCTGTGGGCGAGCGATCGACCTCGGCATTGGCAAAAATGCAGATATTGCGACTGTGGTGCGATGGGTCTTCGGGCTGGTCGGTAAAAATGGTGCCGTAGACAAAGCTCAGATCATCTTCAATAGGGTGTTTGACCGGCATGTGGGCATTCACGGCTTTTTTGATGGCTTCACCCGCCTTCACCAATTGTGCTGTTTGTTCTGGTAAGACCTGTAAGCCGATTTGCCTGGCCGGTAAAATGACGTAGAATGCTCCACCAAAGGCAATATCCACGGTCAGTCTCCCCAGTGCTGGCACTTCAAGTTCAACATCGCGAGCATACAGGAACGAAGGAACGTTCAGGAACGACACATGCTCCACCTGCCCACGACTATCAAGATGAACAGTAGCTCGCACCAGTCCTGCAGGAGTGTCAAGGTTGACAGGCATATGTAGACCTTTCGCTGGCAGTGCGCCGGTCTTTACGAGCGTGGTCACCAGGGCAATGACTCCATGACCACACATCGTGCTATAGCCTTCGTTGTGCATGAACAGGACACCCAGATCAGCTTCCGGCGTCACTGGCTTGGTCAGCAAACACCCGTACATGTCGCGGTGTCCTCGCGGCTCCCACATCAAGGCTTTGCGAATATGATCGTAGTGCTGCTGCATATATCGACGCTGCTCAAGCATCGTGGCACCTTGCAGTTCGGGCAACCCACCTGTGATGATGCGCAGTGGCTCACCCGCTGCATGTGCACCGATAGTTGTAATCACAGTTGCACCTTCAACTGCATCAATCTGCTTCCAGTTCAATTCCATGTTCTTCCTCCTCTCCCAAAAAATCACTAACGTGTAATGTTGAAAGAAGAAAGTGGTACAATAAGTGGGCAGTAGATTACACTACCCAGGAATAAAATGCATACTGTGTTGCTATGAATGGATGCGTAAAAAACAAAGAGACCCTCTTATGTACCGCAAAGCCAAAAATTACAACGACACTTCGGCTACCGAATCAACTGCTCCCGGTGATTCGCCGGATTGGCCCGTTCCTGGCGATAACTCTCCTGGTAAGCATCAATGACGATCTTACAAATCTCCTGGGGGTCATCCGAGAGAAGCAATAGCCCGGCATCTTCTGGAAGTATCTTCTCAGATGCCAACATCGTATCGCGTATCCAGTCAATTAAACCTTTCCAATATTTCGAATCGTAAAGAATGACAGGGAAATGGCTTACTTTCCTTGTCTGGATAAGCGTTAATGCTTCGAATAGCTCATCCATTGTACCGAAACCCCCAGGGAAGATGATGAATGCCTCAGCATATTTGATGAACATCGTCTTGCGCACAAAGAAGTAGCGAAAGTCAAGTGAAATGTCGAGATAGGGATTGGGACCTTGCTCGAATGGAAGTTCGATGTTACAGCCGATGGAGAAGTTTTCACCCTCTTGAGCACCCTTGTTTCCGGCCTCCATGATACCTGGGCCGCCGCCAGTGATAATGCCGAAACCTGCCTTTGCCAGCAGCCGCGCTGTTTCAACAGCCGCCTGATAAGTGGGATCTTCGGGCTTTATACGTGCCGATCCAAAGATCGCCACCGAGGGGGGGATATGCGAAAGCTCGTCGAAGCCCTCAACGAACTCACTCATAATGCGGAAAACACGCCAGGGGTCGGTCAGAGTGAAGTCGAAATGGAGTGCGCGTTCGAGGGAGTGTTCCTCCTCTTTCACCTGTTCCTGCGGTACAGGCTCTGTCGGGCTAACGAGTCGCTGCGCTGGACGATAAAGTAAACGCTCATCTTCTGTTACCGTCCGCCGACCTTTATGTGGACGGTAGCGAGCAGACTTACCATTCCTCCGGTTATGCCCATTTTGTCCTGCAGTAGAAATCCTTTTGTCAAAGTTTTGATCACGATTCATTGTCTTTATTCCCTTCTCCCTCGTCTATACTCCCTGCTTCCTCAATTTCAAGTAGTCGACCTCTCAGTATGATAGTAGCCAAAGGCGGCAGTGTTAAAAGAATAGAGTGTGGGCAAGACTGCCAATAAATTGGTCCGCTTGGCATTCTCTGTTTATTTTCCAGACCGCTACCACCGTAGTGAGTAGCATCGCTATTGAGCAACTCATAGTACTCCCCAGCGTATGGTACGCCAAGCCGGTAGCCGTGACGCGGCACCGGGGTGAAGTTACATATAAATACGAGTGTGTCCTCCTTTTTTTTACCACGGCGCATAAAGGATATGACGCTCTGATCGGAATCGTGAGGATCAATCCATAAGAACCCTTCTGGATCGTTATCCAGCTCGCTCAAAGCTGGTTCACTCTTATATAAATCGTTCAGATCATGCACAAAGCTTTGTAATTGCGCATGATGCGGGTCACTCGGTGGCTCAAGTAGATGCCAGTCGAGGCTCTCTTTGAAGTTCCATTCTCTCCATTGTCCAAATTCACCACCCATGAAAAGGAGCTTTTTCCCTGGATGGCCCCACATATAACCAAAAAAAGCCCGCAAGTTCGCAAAACGCTGCCAGAGATCACCCGGCATCTTGTTAATCAAAGACCCTTTTATATGTACGACTTCATCATGAGAAAGTGGCAGGACGAAGTTTTCAGAATATGCGTACATCAATGAGAAAGTGATATTATTATGATGATAACGCCGGTGGGCTGGATCCATATGCATGTACTCCAACATATCATGCATCCACCCCATGTTCCATTTCAGGCTAAAGCCCAGCCCGCCAACATAGGTTGGTCTAGTAACGAGAGGCCAGGCTGTAGATTCTTCGGCAATGGTCAACGTCCCAGGCTGCTCGGCATACACCGCTTCATTGAGTTGGCGCAGAAATTCCACGGCCTCTAGATGTTCCCTACCTCCATAGCGATTGGGAACCCACTCACCCGGCTTACGCAAATAGTCCAGGTAGAGCATAGAGGCAACCGCATCAACGCGTAGACCATCTATATGATACTCCTTCAACCAAAACAGGGCATTAGCAACCAAGAAATTGCGTACCTCGCTGCGACCGTAGTCAAAAACCAGCGTTCCCCATTCCTTATGCTCGCCTTTGCGCGTATCGGCATATTCATAAAGATGAGTGCCATCGAAGAACCTTAAAGCATGATTATCCCTGGGAAAGTGAGAGGGCACCCAGTCAACGAAAATCCCGATGCCCTGCTGGTGCAAATAATCCACAAAGTACTGAAAGTCTTCCGGTGTACCAAAACGACTTGTAGGTGCATAATAACCCGTTACCTGGTATCCCCACGATCCATCATAAGGATGCTCGGCAATTGGCATAAGCTCGATATGCGTGAATCCCATATCTTTGACATAGGCTGCCAGAGCAACTGCCAGTTCACGATAGGTCATGAAACGATCCTCTTCAAGAGCACCCTCGATATGACGATCGGGGACATGCCTCCAGGAACCAAGATGTACTTCATAGATCGAGATGGGCGAATTCAATTGCTGATGCTGCCCGCGCTCCTTGATCCAGGTATCATCTCTCCAGGTATGCTGATGTATATCGGCTACGATACTCGCAGTGCCAGGACGCAACTCGGCAGCAAAACCGTAAGGGTCCGTTTTATCAACAGCATAGTTATTGAAACGCGAGTAAAGCGCGTACTTGTATAGGGCACCTGCTTGCACAGCAGGCACGAAACATTCCCATACACCTAGATCACGATGCCGCAGGTGCATTGGATTTGCATCACGTCTCCAGTCATTAAAGTCACCCATAACGGAAACTGCTAACGCATTGGGAGCCCAGGTGGCAAAATTCGTACCGGTCACGCCATTCACAGTCCGTATGTGTGCACCCATCTTCTCATAAATGCGATAGTCCTTACCCTGTCCAAAAAGGTAAAGGTCGAAATCACTAAATATGGAAGGGATGTTCGACTCTTTTATTGACGTTTCATCCTGCGCTTTATTAAACTGTTGTTCTGTCATCATCAACATCCTTACTTGGTAGCACGAATGCCTTACATTATTAAGCATAGCATATATGGGAAGTCTTCTGAGGCCCGACTATATGGCCTGGAACTAACTTACCGCCTTGCAAGGGAGAAAGCCTGCTAACGATGCTCATTGGAGATCCGCTTTACCTTTCCGCCCCAATGTCATACTATCTAAGCAAGCATTATAATAAGCAAGGAGATGTTTCCATGCCGTCATCCTCCGACCCGGATATCTTGCGTGAACTCGGCATTCACCGTGTTATTGAACCCAGTGGCTTTCTCCCCCAACCCGCGTGGAAGCTTGACAATACTCCTGTTGCCCAACCCTCCGAAACCCTGGTTAATGTCCACGCGTTGCATATTGACTCAGCAAGCTTTACTCAGATAGCCAATGCATGTGACCGTGACCCTGAACGGATGAGGAGACACATTCTGGATATCGTTGTCCAACGCGGCAAGATGCATAATCCGGTCACAGGTTCTGGCGGTGTACTGATCGGCACTATTTGCGACCTGGACGAGGCTTATGGAGAATTACACGGTCTGGCTATAGGAGATACCATTGTTAGCCTCACGTCTTTAAGCTGGCTCCCGCTCTATTTAGAAAGCATCCAGGCTATCCATCTGGTTCGTTCCGAGGTTGAAGTTGCGGGCAAAGCCATCTTTTTTCGCAGTAATCCGCTTACAAAGCTCCCGGATGACCTCCCTCGAAATATTGTCGTTGCTGCGCTAGACGTGGCAGGAGCACCTTCGCGCACAGCTTCATTAGTTATGCCAGGTCAACGTGTCACAATACTGGGAGCCGGAGGGACAGCGGGGCTTCTGACGTTATGTGCGCTACACCAGCGTCTCGGTTCGCAGGGAGAGATTATCGCTGTTGAGTATAGCAAGCAGGCGCTGCAGGACATAGCCACGCTAAACGTAACAGACATACTTGTGCAAGGTAACGCAACTTTTCCGCTGGAACTCGTTGCGAAAGTGCGCGATACCTGTGCTGGGCGGGAATACCAGGCGGACCTCACCATCAATGTCGTCAATGTTCCAAATACCGAGTTTGCCAGCATATTACTCACTAAACCGAATGGGCGGATCCTCTTCTTCAGCATGGCAACCAGTTTTACCGCAGCGGCTCTGAGTGCAGAGGGCATAGCCAGGGAGGTCGAAATGTATATTGGCAATGGCTATATGCCAGACAAAGGTGCTAGTGCTTTGCAACTGCTACGTGATTACCCCGAACTGCGTGCAATTTTCGCCAGGCGTTTTGGTTAGTCAGTCTACTGGAAACGCTGATCAGCGAGAGACTTTATCGCCCGGAGGAGTTGGCATTGACCTCCCTGGGGCTGGACGGTGAAGCTACGGATGCTCTAACTGGCCTGCCAAAGCCACGCTATGCGCCCCAGGCAGGAGTACTAGTAGCAACTACGGCCAAGCTCCTGCAACAGGCCGAAAGCGAGGGGGTACTAATTGAACGCCTCCAGCAACTTCCTGGTAGAACCGCGCTGGGGCCAGTAATTCTCGCCCGCATCCTCCGTCCCGGACACATCATCATTGCAGGTCCAACCTTACTCCGCGATCTACGCAGTTCACTAAATCGGCTTCAGGTTCTAGGAGCTCATCTTGGCATTGTCGATGGCACAATCAACCGCCTGGGAGCAGCAGCACCAAATAGGAAGCAGACCCTGTCAGCCCGACTGTACATGCTCAATGCCGGTAGTGAAGATACCCTCGAGTGTTTCTCAAATGCGATTGAACCAACAAGTGAAGCCTGCTGGATTGCTACGCATATGCAGACGCACCAGGAACCCATATTTGTCTTACATGGTGCTTTGACCGAGGAACTCTCACGAGCATTACTCGTACACCTCCCCGCAAAGAATTCATTAAGCCATGCAGAGCTAATCGTTGAAGACAGCACAAAGATCTTCTGTCACTCGGTTGTATTGCAACGACTATCTGCGAGAGGTTTAGATATCCGTGTGGCCGATCCCGTTCATATACTGGCCATGACCATCAATCCCTACGCTCCTGAATACGCATGCTCATCCCAGCAACTACTCGATGCCCTCTTGAAGGAATTGCCGTCGAAATGCCCACCGATTATCGACGCTGTAGCGGGCTACTACCATGGTGAGGACCGTGTAACCCCAGAGCGTATCTAACCTTAGAGGGAGACAAGCAGGAATGCTCATCTGCGCTGTTGGCCTTCCACTAGCTGTGTGACGGCTGATTCTATCACGCGGCTCCGATTAGATCAGCCGCCAACGGCACTTTTGCTTACAGAGTATAGCAAGAATTCAGTGTGATGCCGGTGGGATAAGGGCATCAGGAGAGGCACTACCAATGGACAAGCTCAAACGCTCACTTTGGATTATTCTCGGACTATTCTTGACATTTATCATCGTAGCATGTGGCAGCACAAGCACGAGTACTGGCGCCAACGGCAGCGGAAACAACACCAGTGCGAATCCAACCGCTACCACCAACGGTAATGGTTCCTCTAATGGCAACTCCGAGGGCCCATGCGGCAGATACTGCTCGGGCGCAACGCCAACTGCAAAGACCAGCGGGGCCTCCGTATCAATCAAGACAGCGACTATTGCGTTAAACGGTAAGTCAGTAATAGCCCTTACCAATTCGCAAGGCTGGACACTCTATTACCGCACAGCCGATACCGCTTCATCTGTTTGTAGTGGAGCTTGCGCCTCAGCATGGCCACCTCTCCTGAGCAGCAGTGTTCCTTCTAGCACTAATTCTCTGCCAGGCAAGTTGAGTCTACAGAAGAATGCGAATGGCAGTCAAATTGAGTATAATAGTCATCCATTGTATACTTATTCCGGAGATAGCGGACCCAGACAAATGAATGGAGAGTGTGTAGGCAGTGTCTGGTTTGTTGTCACATCCGATCTGGCAACAGGGAACCCTGGTCAGAGTTGTACCAATGGGTACTAACAGAAATCTGAGATCTAGCAATGAGTAGCACCAGCATAGTATAGCTGCTATGCTGGTGCTACTCATTGTATGGAATCACGTCCCACCTTTATTGCGGAAAGAGAGATTATACCTATGACGCTCTCCTTGATCATGGTATAAAAGTTGTGACAGCGCACCAAAAATGAGTTAAAATACGTGTTATTAAGATGGAATTGTTGTGAGTCAAGAGGAGAACGAGCAATGACGATAGATCTGAATAAAATGAAAACTCGCCTTGAGGCAAAACGTGACGAACTGCGCAATAGCATCGCAAATTTGACAGAGGCAACCCCTGCTCCAACTGATCCGATTGAGGCTAGCCAGGGACCTCAAGACTTTGAAGAAGTCGCTGTAGACTTTTTGGAAACGCAGCAGGAACAATCGCTCCTTGTTAATGAGCGGGCTCTTCTAACCGAGGTACTACGGGCTCTGAAGCGTATCGACAATGGAACCTATGGCATATGTGAAAATTGCGGACAACCTATCCCCGAGAAACGGCTCGAAGCTATTCCCTGGGCAGCACGAGATGTCAAGTGCGAGGAACAGTTAGAGAAGCGAAATCTCAGTAGGGAGGAGCTCTATGAGGAGCAAAGTTACTGATCTCAGAATGCATACTTGATACCTTTTCAAGAGGCGGTCGATCAGGTACAATACACATACTTACCATCGAGGAAAGGAAGTATAGTCATAAGTGAAAATCAGGCGCGCGCGTATCTACGATGCTTTAGCATTGCTGACCGCCATTATAGTGTTAATCCTGGATCAGTGGACGAAGGCTTGGGTCGTAACTAACCTGAGTCCTCCGAATAACGGCCCTCAAATCCCGCTGATTGGTGATTATCTCATACTTTACTATATCAGGAATAACGGAGCAGCATTCAGCCTGCTCGCAAACAGCGTTGTTCTCGTTGTTCTCATAGTGGTGGCTGTGGGGGTAATCTCTTACCTCTACCTGCGTATGCTTAATACGGGTGGCCTGGGTTATAAGCTTATTTTTGGTTTGATTATTGGCGGAGCAGTAGGTAATTTAGTGGATAGGGCACTTCATAGTGGATACGTGATCGACTTCATCTCTTTCCGCATTCCTCAGATCGGCTTCTATTTCGCAATCTTCAATCTTGCTGACGCCGCGATTTCCGTCGGGGTGTTCCTGCTTTTTGTCGCCCTCCTCTTTGGAGGTCTACGCAGACCAGGAGTGACAACCCCCGGGACCCGTTCAACACCAACGCAGGAAACTACGCCGACACCTCCCCATACTGCCAGCAGCGGTGTAATCCCTTCTTCCAATGAGCGTGATGCACAAACCTGATTCTTTTCTATCTCAAGAGAAGCACGTAATGAAAATTCAAGCATTTGAAGTTGGCCAGCGGCTTGATCGGTACCTTGTTTCTGTGCTCAATGATCTGTCTCGCACGGCAATACAACAACTCATCACAGAAGGAGTGGTACTAGTCAACGGACGACCAAGCAAGCCCGGTTACGCTCTCAGAAGCGGTGATGAAATACAACTATATTCGCTCAAGCCCAAAAATCGAGCTGGCTACATCAAACCACAACATTTACCTCTCGATGTAGTTTATGAGGATCAGGACTTGCTAGTTGTGGATAAAGCCGCTGGAGTGGTGATACACCCGTCACCAGGACATCACGACGATACACTGGTGAATGCTCTACTGGCACACTATCCTGACATCCAGAAGGATAGAGGAGATGAGCGACCAGGTATAGTACACCGCCTGGATAAAGATACTTCTGGCCTGGTTATCATTGCCAGGAATGCCGCTACTCAAGCAGCCTTATTAGAGCAGATGAAACGACGCCAGATAGTCAAACGTTACCTGGCACTCGTCGAGGGAATCGTCGCTCTTGATCAGGGCAGCATTGAGGCTCCTATCGGTCGGGATCCACGTCATCGCCAGCAAATGACCATTACTGCGAGAGGAAGCAGGGAAGCTCGAACACATTTTCGCGTACTAGAACGCTTTGCCCGCCATACTCTCCTACTTTTAGAGTTGGAGACCGGGCGCACACACCAGATTCGTGTGCACTTAAAAGCTATAGGACATCCTATCGTTGGTGATCCCGTCTACGGTTCCAGTAGTACAATCCGTGGCTCAACGCTCAAACGCCAGTTTCTGCACGCTTATCAGCTCAAGTTTGTTCATCCCACCACAGGAGCAATCATAGAGTTGGAGGCGCCCCTTCCTGGTGATCTGCAAGCTGTGCTCGACCAGAAAAGTTTCCTGTAGTCCTCTAGAAAAACCGTGCTCCTTATGCTATAATATCGATGGTGAACGGAACGGAAGCTAAGCGCAAATCGAATCCCCTGTACTATGTTGTAAACCACTACCAACCCTGGATTTAACACCAGGCACCACTATTTCACTTCAAAACTGATGCAAAAGCGGCTTTAGCGGCTATAGGATTAGAACTAATGTACTTCTATGTGTATATGGAACATGCAGATGATCGACTGTAGCGATCTGCCACAGGTTTCTCCGACAGCTGTCGGTATTTCCTCAAGTTTTTTGTATTGTATTAGGAGAGAAGGAGTAACCTGAAAATGCCAGTACTAGAATCGACCGACAAAATAACTCCGCGCAGCGCACTACGCCACCGACCGATTGGAGATGATATAGCCAAGTCGGGGAAGGGATCAGATAGCCCTGAGACTGGCACAGCTCCCGTCGCGAAGCGCGCTTCGCGACTTCGGCCCAAGCAAACCGACGGTGAGGAGGATATCAACGAGTGGCAGCGCGCGGATGCTGGTGAACCCAGGCGTGGACACACAACGGCTGCACCACGTCAGTCAGACACAGTATCCAAAAACCTGCCTAAGGTCCCTCGTCCCAGGGTTACACAGAGCAAGCGGCAGTTCTGGCAAGGAGCGCATCCATTACTTTACCTCGGCGTAGGTATGATCGCCATGCTTGCCCTGTGGACGTTGCTGACAATGGCAATAAGCTGGTGGAACACAACTTGGGACGATATCCACTACGGGCGCCCTCGCACCTTCCAGATTGATGCCTTTGTTGGTCATAATGAGACAGGAGGAATACCAAGCCACTTTATAGTCATCAATTTACATGGACGTATAGAGATCATTGAAATGCCAGGTGGTGATGGCTCTAAAGCACGTATCTACCTCGGTCCGCAATTGTACGGGACGGGAGATGACCTGATAGCCGTAACACTGAGTTTTGCTGATGTCAACAGTGACCATCGACCGGATATGATTATCCATTTTCAAACGTCGCGCATGGTGTTCATTAATGACCAAGGAGGATTTCGACCGCTTCGACCAGAGGAACGCATACCTGTGGAGCAATTTTTACGGCGTGTTGGGCAGTAAGTAGTGTTTCATTTGCTAGAGTCCTTGGAGAAATGACCAAAGCGATCCTCCAGGAGACGGGCACCGGGATCAGCAGTGCCTACAAGTCCGCGTACATAGATATCGGTCGTAGCAATGTTACTATGTCTCAACAGCCTCTGAAGTGAACGCACATCCTCGCCTGCAGCATAGCGCTGGAGAGCAGCTGTATGACGCCAGGAGTGAATAGAGAGACGCTTTTCATCCACTCCTGCCTGCTGCGCATATGTTTTAAGTGCATGTGCAATGGCATGACTAGTTAACGGAGTGTGATCATCAGGGGGAAGCGTTACTCCAGGTTTGCCTCCCCCTTGCTCAGGGCCAATGGCAACAAAGAGTGGGTCACCCGGCTGTATTGTCATCAGGCGACGAGCAGCAGCAAGATAGCGGTCAATGGCAATCTTAGCAGGTTCTGGAAGTTC
>WNGJ01024844.1_pt1 | contig 12701 bp, 14 predicted proteins | sample 5400611 | NCBI WGS metagenome assembly WNGJ01 (sample SAMN13153375, study PRJNA577476) | soil metagenome | isolation source: 40 cm soil or saprolite under Garry oak tree replicate 1 | place: USA:California | collected 2016-06-15
GGCAGCGAAGTACGGTTCCGGGAAAGAAGCTTGTGGGACTTGTACCGGTGGCAAATCATTCTTGTCGCCACGACCCTGCTTCTCCAAGCCACATTGATTACCGTGTTGCTGTTCGAGCATCGCCGCCGTCGCAACGCCGAAGCGCTGGCGCGCCGTCGCATGTCGGAGTTGGCACACGTTAATCGCATGGCGACCGCGGGAGAGCTGTCCGCTTCGCTCGCCCACGAGATCAAGCAACCGCTGGCCGCGATGGTCACCAATGCCAATGCCGGTCTGCGCTGGCTCGCGCGAAGCACGCCCGACTTCGATGAGGCGCGCTCTGCCTTTCAGCGTATCGTCGCCGACGGGCATCGTGCCGGCCAGGTGCTGGGCAGCGTGCGGGCGATGTTCGAGAAGGACAGCGGCAAGCGGGCGCAGGTTGATCTCAACGGCGTCATCAGTGAGGTGCTCGCGCTTCTCGAGGGCGAGTTGCGGGCGCACCGCGTGTTGGCGCAGACGGACCTTCTCGACAGTCTGCCCCAGGTCTCGGGCAACCGAGTCCAGCTGCAGCAGGTCATCGTCAACCTCGTGATGAACGCGGTCGAAGCAATGGAAACGGTGGACGATCGTCCCCGTCTGCTGCGGCTCAAGACGGAGCTCGACAACAACAACCATGTGCTGATCCGGGTCGAGGACTCCGGCCCCGGCATCGACCTCGAGAACATCGACCGGATATTCAACGCGTTCTTCACGACAAAGCCGCGCGGAATCGGAATGGGACTGTCCATCTGTCGCTCGATCGTCGAGGCGCACGATGGCCGGTTGTGGGTTTCTCCGGGGGTCGACCATGGGTCCGTGTTTCAGTTCACGGCCCCGAATCACAGCCAGAAGAAAAAGGACGAGAAGGTCGGTCCGGAGCCGGTTGTTCGCAGCGAGCGCCAGCCGCCGGCTGCGGCGGGAGTGCGAGAGCCGGTTCCGATGCTGCGGGCGGCGCGAAGGCAGTAGTGCATGTTCCGGCGAAGTGGGTACCGGTTCGCCGATAAGAACATGAGCCAATCAATAACTTCTAGAGCATGGCCCGATTCCGAAGGAACGGGACATGCTCTAGTGCCGCGAACCCGACGTTCGCACAACAGCTGCCGCGAGTCCGATTGCGAACTTCAGGGTTCAAAGCGGCACTAGAATCACAGAGTTGCTAATGTCCTTCGATTCCGAAGTTCGCATCAGAGCGTGCTACAAAGTTGAGTGAACTTCCGAATCGGGACACTAGACCGCTTGAAAATTTCGCGGGTTAGCCGCCGGCAAGACGAAGGGAAGCGCGATGAGCGACGGAGATCGGAAGCAATGCTGGAGCGGCCGTCGACACTGCCACACCGGCAAACGTCGGATCAAACCCATGCGGCTGCTGTCCGGGATTACGTTGGCGCTGGGACTTGGCGTGGTGTTTGTCGGAAGCACCCGAGCGGACGATCCGTTCGGATCGTGGGTGCGGCCCTCGACCGGCACGCAGGTCAATTTCTACAACTGCGGCGGCAAGCTTTGCGGCAAGATCGTCGCGGTCAGGGATCAGAGCCGAAAAGGCGAGATTGGAACGGTGATCATGAACGGCGCCGCCCGGACGAGCGAGAACGAGTGGCGCGGCGACGTGCTCAACACCGAGGACAGCAAGACCTACTCGGGCGTCGTCACTCTCGAGGGACCCAACGCCCTGAATCTGAAGGGCTGCGCTCTCGGATTTATCTGCAAGGGCGAAATCTGGCAGCGGGTGAAGTAACGCCCGGCAAGTCTACGCTCGCCGTGCGGACTCACTCCTCGATTGGTTGACCTTTATCGTCCGGCGTCTGTTTGAGCATCGTGAACGCCTCGCGCAACGCGGCGCCACCGTCGTCAGAGCGCGGCGCGAGTAGGATCAGCAGCTCGCCTTCGCTCTCCCGGATGACCCGTTCTATTCGCTCCGCCATGTCGTCGGACGCATTGACGTCGTCGATCGCTTCATCATGCTCGGCGTTCGGGATTGTGGCCAGTTCCTTCACCATCGCAGTGGCGATGTTTGCGACGGTTCCTATCGCCCAGCTGCGCGCCTTGGCGGCGGGAACCGAACGGCTGCGGGCGGCGTCAAGCGCAATCCAGATCGCGCGCGCGTCATCGTCACGCACGAGGCCGGCTTCGCGGATCCGCCGGAAAAATTCAATCGCCGGTTCGACATGTTCGGGCGGATACTCCTGCTCCCGCGCCAAGTCGTCGAGCGCGCGGCCGCTCGGAAACCGCCGCACCCACGGACCGGCCACGAACACGAACTCACGCAGCGCCTGCAGCAGATCTGGATCGAGTGGCGCCGACAGCGTGGCGTGACCGCTGCGCGCGTCTTCGTTGCGCTCGATATGGGCGGCGAGACAGGTCGAGAGAATCCATAGCTGCGCTACCTCGCGCGCGACCTCCTCGGTGGGCTGGTTCAACAGGTTGTGCGTGAGCCGCGCCGCATGCGCCAGGCCGTGCCAGCCCGGTTGTTCCGCCACCGGTGAGGCAAGCGCATCCAAGGCTTCGGCGTTGCGCCGGATTTCCGAGAGGCGGTGTTCGAAAAACGGCACCGTCGTCGTTGCTTGATCGGCAGGCGTCCTCGGCGACGTGAGGTCCATCGCTCCATCCGCGCCACGCGAGATACCCGCGCCATACGGGCTCTGGTCCAGCCGTTCGGCAAGCCGGCGCAGACTCTCCGCGACAAAAATCGCGTGGGCGAATGCCTCGAACGTTCGGCCCGATTGCGCGGCTTTCGCCACTTCGGCTTCGACCCGGCGAAACGCCTCCTCCAGCGCGAGGCGCTGTTGCATCCGCTCGCCTTCGCTCAGTGGAGGATTGAGCGCCTGCAAATGGTTCGCGAGCGCGGCGCGCGTGCGCTCGTACACCAGGCGACGGGTTTCTTCCGTATTGGGATCGAGGCCTGCGACCGAGCGCAGAATGAGAGCGTGATAGTCAATCATAGCGTGGGCGTGGCCAAGGGCGCAGGCATCGCGGCGCAGGCGATGAAGATTTGGTGCGGCGCAAATCTACCATCCGGCTGGCAGGCCTGGAAATGCGCGAGCGCCGCTCGCTTGCGCGGGCGGCGCTCGGGAAAGGTGGCCCCGGGGTCGGGGGGAAGGGGGGACGGGGCCCCGGGGCCCTGATCGCTAGAGTGAAATGGGGGGGCAGCTCGAGCGATCAGTATTCATGTGCTGGCCATCAGAACTCCAGTGCGATGGTGAGAAGTCCTGCAAGTGCGATGCCGACAAGCAGCACCAGCCAGTCCGTAGATTCGAGCCCGAACAGACGGGCATGTTCCGGAATGTAAGCCATGACCGAATCCTCACGCGAAAGCCGACTGACGCTCATTTTTGTTCGTCCGTGGTCGAGTAACGCTTCTGATGCTTCCATGTTCCGTCACCGTGTGGCGGCTCCCTCGCGGTTCGAATAAACGGCAGGCGCGCCGGCCTTGACCACCGTGCCGTTTGCCTTGACGGCGGCGGTCATGTTGCCCGGCTCGCTGACGTGGGCACTGATACCCGCGATGACGACGGTGAGCGCGGCGAGCAGAGCCACCACCACGATCTTGACGTGGGTCCCGCGATCGGCGCTCAACAGCGAATGGTTCATAGACCTATCCCCGTTTGATCCGCGGACAGCGGCGGGCTCGGCTCAATAGAGCCCGAAAGCCCGCGCGCTGTTCGAGGTCACGAAAGTCCTCGTCGCCGGGGCAGCCGGCTCGGAGGCGGGCACGACAGAAGCGGACGGTGCCGACCGCGTCCGCGCGGTCGGCAGATAGCGCGATCCCATGGGCAGGACCACAACCTTGGTGCCGACGTTCACGCGGGCATAAAGATCGGTCACGTCTTCATTGAGCATGCGGATGCATCCGCTCGACACCTGATGGCCGATGGTCGACGGCGCGTTGGTGCCGTGGATGCGATAGACGGTATTGCCGAGATACATGGCGCGCGCGCCGAGCGGATTGCCCGGGCCGCCGGCCATGAAGCGCGGCAGGTAGGGCTGGCGGTGGATCATTTCGACCGGGGGAATCCAGTCCGGCCATTCCTGCTTGCGCGAGACGGTCTGGACGCCCGACCAGGTGAAGCCTTCGCGGCCGACGCCGATGCCGTAGCGCATGGCCTTGCCGCCGCCGAGCACGAAGTAGAGGTAGGTATGCGGGGTATCGATCACGACGGTGCCGGGGGCCTCGGTAGTCGGATAGGCGACCACTTGGCGGCGCAGATTCGCCGGCACGTCCGCGGTCCCCGCGACGCCCTCATCGATCATGGGTGTACGGCTGTGGAGCGCCGAATCGGCTGCGCCCGGGCTGCGGTCGCGCAACGCCTCATCGAACGCGGTGCGGGGGCGGAAAAAGGGATCGAACAGCGCCAGAGGGTCGGCCAATGCCGCCGTGCTCCACAGCGTTCCCGCGGCGGCAACCGCGAACGCCGTGCGACTCACGGCATCGGTCAGCTTGATCATCGCGTCCCCCTGTTATTTGCCTAATGGTCGCCGAGGCGGCCAAAACGGCACGCCCGCTGCATGCACGCACCGCGAACCGGGCTGGAACGGACCGGCCGGATGTCGAGCCGGTCGCCCTTGACCGCCGCCTTGGGCGCGCTCGCCTCGACCTCGGGCGTCGCCACGAGGACGAGAGCTGAAGCGCCGGCGACAATCGCCGCGGCCATGACGATGGCCACTAGCCTGAACATGTACGCTCCCTGTATTTTCTTTCGTGCTTGGGAGCGAAATTAACGAAGTTAAAAGAGTTCTCTATTGTACGTACGGAAGAGGGTCGCACCATAAGAGATCGAAAACCGATACTTAGGTTTAGGCCAAGCCATTGGCGGCTGGTGTCTTGCCACAGTCCTGCCGAAATTGGGGTGGGATGCGGCTAAGTCAGCGCGGTTGGGTCGGCTCGGCCGTAATCGAGCCGGCATCCAGCCGCTCCGGCCTGCGGCCTGACGGCCTTCCACCCCGCAGCGAGCGATCAAGGGCGTAGTGGCGATTGTTGCGGCGGAATGATAAGCTTCGGGTCTTCCGCGTCCACCATCACCGCCCGCCCGGTCTTTCCGACCGAACATCCCGGTAACGCAGAATGCAGGAGGTGCCCCATTCCAAGGAGGTCGTTTTCGTCATCGACGACGACGCTTCGATGCGTACGTCTCTCAGCAGCCTCTTTTGTTCGATTGGCCTCAAAGTCGAGGTATTCGATTCGGCCGCCGACTTCCTGCGGGTCGCGCGACCGGACGCGGCGAGCTGCCTCGTACTCGACGTACGCCTGCCGGGCGTGAGCGGGCTGGACTTTCAGGCGGAGTTGGCGAAAGCGAACATCCGGATTCCCATCGTCTTCATCACCGGCCATGGCGATATTCCCATGACGGTGAAGGCGATGAAGGCGGGCGCTGTCGAGTTCCTCACCAAGCCCTTTCGCGAGCAGGACCTGCTCGATGCGGTACGGCTCGGACTAGAGCGGGACCGCGCAAGACGGGCCGGCGAAGCCATCGTGAGCGAGCTGCGCGGGCGGTTTGAGGCGTTGACCTCGCGCGAGCAGGAGGTGATGGCATTTGTCACGAGCGGGCTGATGAACAAGCAGATTGCCGCCGATCTCGGCGTGAGCGAGATCACCGTCAAGGTTCACCGCGGAAACGTCATGCGGAAGATGGCCGCAAAGTCGTTGGCCGATCTGGTGCGAATGGCGGACGTACTCGGTATTCGGCGAGAAAAGCTGTAGTCCCCTCAAATGTGCGCTCGTTGCCGTTCCGCGATCGCGATGTTGACGTACGAGGACGTCATCCGGGGCTCGCGCAACTGAACCAAAGTATAATATGCCTACGGCTTGTCGGTATAGAAGCTTTACAAATGCACGGTGGCGCATTTCGGCCGCATTGTCTAACCAGGGAATCAGCCAGAACAAGAACCGTGGGACAGAACCGTGATATCCATCGTCGATGACGATGCCTCCGTTCGCGAGGCAATGTTCGGACTCGTGCGTTCTCTTGGCTTCGACGCCGCCACGTTTTCATCGGCCGAGGATTTCCTGCAATCCGACCAGCTGGCAAGAACGCTCTGTTTGATCACGGACGTTCAAATGCCGGGCTTGAGCGGAGTCGAATTGCAGAGCCATCTGCTCTCGCGCGGCAGCCCTATACCCATCATCTTCATTACGGCGTTCCCGGAGGAAAGGATCGAAGCGCGCGTGCGCGAAGCTGGCGCCATCGGTTTCCTTAGTAAGCCCTTCGACGATGAAACGCTGATCGAGTGCCTCGATCGCGCGCTCAAAGGCCGCGGCCGCTTCCGGCACTGATTGTCATTCGCCAAGCGAACCTGAAATGCGCCGCGCTCGCGGCTGGTAAATCGGCGCGGCTTGCCGGGTTGCCGGCCTAGCCGGCCCGACTATACTCGCTTGAATGCCGATCGATGACATGCGTGGGGGCCGACCTCTCACGCTCGTGCTCGGTGGTGCGCGCTCGGGTAAGAGCCGGCATGCCGAGGCGTTGGTCACGGCTTTGCCGCGGCCGTGGTGGTATATCGCGACGGGCGAGCCGCGCGATAACGAAATGGCCGCTCGGATCGCCGAGCACCGCGCGCGCCGCGGCGGCGAATGGCAAACGATCGAGGCGCCGCGCGATCTTGCCACTGCGCTGACGACGGTGCCGGCGGGCGCGGCGGTGCTGGTCGATTGCCTCACATTGTGGCTCTCCAACGTGATGTTGGCGGGTGCCGACGTCGATGCTGAGACCGCGCGATTTGAGCACGCACTTGCGGAACGGACCGGTCCCGTGGTTCTGGTCGCCAACGAAGTAGGCCTGGGCATCGTGCCGGAAAACGCGTTGGCGCGACGCTTTCGCGACGCCGCCGGCAGGCTGAATCAGCGGCTGGCGGACCGTGCCGATCGCGTCGTTCTGCTCGTTGCCGGCATCCCCATGAAGGTGAAGTGATGGCTGAGCACGTCGATCCCCATGTGGCCGAGCGGCATCGCGCCAAGATGGCCAAACGGAAGGCGGTGCAGGACGCGGAGGTCGCCGGGAAGACCGTCGAAAAGGGTTTGTTGATCGTCCACACCGGACTGGGAAAGGGCAAGTCGACGGCCGCCTTCGGCCTCGCATTGCGCATGCTTGGCCGCGGCCACCGAGTCGGTGTCGTCCAGTTCATCAAAGGTGCGTGGCACACCGGCGAACGCGACGCATTCGCGGCGTTTGGTGATCGGGTCTCATGGCACACCATGGGCGAAGGCTTCACGTGGGAGACGCAGGATCTCGCTCGCGACGTTGCCGCCGCAGAACGTGCCTGGAACAAGGCGATCGAGCTGATGAATGATCACGCGTTCGGTCTCGTCATTCTCGACGAGCTCAACATTGCTTTGCGCTACGATTATCTCGACCTCGACGCCGTGGTTGCCGCGTTGGCCGGTCGACGCGCCGGCCTCCACGTCGTCGTTACCGGTCGAAATGCCAAGCCCGCGCTCATCGAAGCCGCCGACTTGGTTACCGAGATGGGCCTCGTCAAGCATCACTTCGCCGCCGGCGTGAAGGCGCAAGCCGGCGTCGAGTTCTAACACCGCTGCCGCGGCGTTCCGGGAAACGGCGATGGCCGCGCGCGCGTTGATGATCCAGGGCACAGGCTCCGACGTCGGCAAGTCGCTCGTGGTCGCCGGTCTTGCCCGCGCGTTTGCGGACCGCGGATTGCGCGTGCATCCGTTCAAGCCGCAGAACATGTCCAACAATGCTGCGGTGACGGCGGACGGAGGCGAGATCGGCCGCGCCCAAGCGCTGCAGGCGCGGGCCGCGCGCGTCGCGCCGAGCGTCCACATGAACCCGGTTCTGCTCAAGCCGCAGGCGGAAACGGGAGCTCAGATCGTCGTCTGCGGCAAGGTAATAGGGAGTGCGCCTGCGGCTGAGTATCAGGAAATGAAAGCAGCGCTGCTCGGGCAGGTGCTGGAGAGCTTTGCGCTATTGAAGCGCGAGGCCGACCTTGTGCTGGTCGAAGGCGCGGGCAGCGCCTCGGAAATCAACCTGCGCCGCAACGACATTGCAAACATGGGATTTGCCCGTGCAGCCGACGTTCCGGTCGTCATCGTTGCCGACATCGAGCGCGGCGGTGTCGTCGCCAGTCTGGTTGGGACGAAAGCGGTGCTGGACGCGCCGGATGCGGCGATGATCGCCGGCTTCATGGTCAATAAGTTCCGCGGCGATCCCCGGTTGTTCGATGCAGGGCTCGATGCCATCGCGAGAGCAACCGGTTGGCCGGCGCTCGGCCTCGTCCCGTTTTTTCCCGATGCGAATCTCCTGCCGGCCGAAGATGCGCTCGGCCTCGATCGCTCATCGAGCAGCCGACGCGACGCGAAAATCAGAATCGCTGTTCCCATCCTTCCACGCATCGCCAACTTTGATGACCTTGATCCCTTGGCCGCAGAACCCACCGTGGAGCTGATACACGTCAGACCCGATGCGGCTCTGCCGGGGGACGCCGATCTGGTGATTCTTCCCGGTTCCAAGGCGACGATCGCCGATCTCCAGGTCCTGCGCGCCAGCGGGCTGGAGATCGACATCCGGGCACATGTGCGGCGAGGCGGATGGCTGCTCGGAATGTGCGGTGGTTACCAAATGCTTGGCCGCACCATCGCCGATCCGCAGGGCTTCGAAGGTCCGCCGGGCAAGGTCGATGGTCTCGGACTGCTCGACGTCGAGACTGTACTCACCGGCGACAAGCGGCTCGCGCCGGCTTTCGGTGCGACGGCCGACGGAGCGCCGTTCAAAGGCTATGAGATGCATATGGGCCTTACCGACGGTCCTGACCGCGCGCGGCCGTTCGCACGGCTTGCCGGAGGACCGAATGAAGGTGCCTGCTCGCCGGACGGGCGCGTGTTCGGCACCTATATCCACGGTCTGTTTGTCGACGATGCTCAGCGTTCCGCCTGGCTCCTGCGCATCGGTGCCGGTCCGGCAGCAGTCGCCTACGACGACCTGATCGAATCGACGCTCGACCGGCTTGCCGCGCACATCGCGCAGCATGTCGATCTCGATCGCCTGCTCAGCCTGTCGCGATGAGAACACCAGCTACGACCCCTAACAGCGCGATCAGCAGCGCGTCGGCGCGGCGGTAGAGGGCGAGCGCTGCGCGAATATCGGCGGCGGTGGCATCGCGCCGCCCGTCGCCCATAACGGCATCGTCGATCAGCGTGCCTGCGTAGATGCGGGGACCGGCCAACGCGAGACCGAGCGCACCTGCCATGGCCGCTTCCGGATATCCGGCATTGGGCGAACGATGCCGATGGGCGTCCCGGCGCACAGCGCGGAAACTAGCGGCCGCGGATGCACCTGGCGTCACTCCCGCTGCCGCGACGAGGAGCAAGGCGGTCAGACGCGACGCGGGTAAATTCACCAAGTCATCGAGCCGCGCTGCTGCCCAGCCGAACGCCACCAGCCGTTCGGTGCGGTGACCGAGCATACTGTCCGCCGTGTTGATTGCTTTATAAGCCGCGCCGGCCGCCAAGCCGCCCAGCGCGGTCCAGAAAACCGGCGCCACAACGCCATCGGAGAAATTCTCCGCCAGGCTCTCGATCGCGGCTCGTGCCACGCCACCCTCGTCGAGCGAATCCGGATCGCGTCCGACGATATGGGCGACGGCCGCGCGGCTGCCCTCGAGGTCCTCATGGTCCAGCGCGCAAGCGACACGGGCCACATGATCGTGCAGACTGCGCTGCGCAAGGAGCGTGCTGGCCAACAGTCCGACCGCAATAGTGCCGAAGGGCAAGAGGAGGAACATCCGTTCGACGGCAAAGGCCAGGGCAGCCGCGAGAGCCACGACGGTTGCCAGCACCGCCAGGCCGGCTGCCCGGCGCACGCGAGCGGACGCGCTGGGCGGGTTGAAGCTCTGCTCGAGCGTGTCGATCAGGGCCCCGATCCATGTCACTGGGTGGCCGAGAGTGCGCAGAAGCGCCGGCGGATAGCCGAGAGCGGCTTCGATGATGAGCGCGAGGAGGGCGGACGTGACGGCCATGGCAGCGGACCCGGGCACCTGGGCGGCTGCCCCCCTGCATCATGGGGGCGATCTCACCGCCGCCCGGTCGATGTTCCCCGGCGCGCCCGAACCGCTCATCGACCTATCGACCGGCATAAACCCAATACCCTATCCGTTGCCACCATTGCCGCCGGATGTCTTTGCACGGCTACCCGAGCCCGCAGCCCTCGAGGGGCTCTGCCGAATGGCTGCCCAGGTCTACGCAGCGCCATCGGCGGCTCACGTCGTCGCCGCCCCTGGAGCGCAGATGCTGCTGCCGCTGGCTGCGGCGCTGGTGCCGGCCGGGCGGGCGGCCGTGCTGGGGCCGACCTATTCCGAGCACGCCCGGGCCGCCATGCTCGCCGGCCACACGGTGCTGGAGACAAGCGACATTGCGCGACTCGCGGATGCCGATCTGGCGGTTGTCGTGAATCCGAACAACCCGGACGGGCGCCTGATCCCCGCGGAAACGCTTTGTTCTCTCGCCGGAGCGCTAGCGTCTCGCGGCGGCGCGCTTGTGGTCGATGAAGCCTTTATGGAAGTGGGGCCGGCGGACGCGAGCCTCGCGGGTCGGGTCGGGGAGGGTCTCATCGTACTTCGCTCGTTCGGCAAATTCTTTGGCTTGGCCGGGTTGCGGCTTGGCTTCGCCATCGCCGTGCCGGAACAGACCGCACGCCTGCGCGCGCAGCTTGGACCCTGGCCGGTTGCCGGGCCGGCGATCGCGATCGGCAGCCTTGCCCTCGCCGACACCGCATGGATCGAGACAACGCGTCGTGTCGTAACTGCCGCTGCGCAGCGGCTCGATGGCCTTCTTATCGGAGCCGGGCTCGAGATCGCCGGCGGTACGACCCTCTACCGATTGGTCCGAACGCGAGGTCTCGAGGAAGCCCAGCGCCTCGCTCGCGTCGCCGCTCTTCCCGCCGCCGGCATGGTCCCCGAAGAAGAACGCGACCGGAACCCCGAGCACCTCGGCAATGCGCGTCAGGCGCCCGGCGCCAACGCGATTGGCGCCTTTCTCGTACTTCTGCACCTGCTGGAAGGTTATTCCGAGGCTGCGGCCCAAATCGGTCTGGGATAGCCCGCGCACCAATCGTTGCGCGCGGATGCGGCGGCCGACATCCATATCCCTGGCGTCGGGAGCCTTGGTTCGTGACTTGCTCTTCATTTTTGGCAACGGCCTTGCCTCGTGCGCTTGATCTCGCACTTCCCGCTTGCCGACCGGTGGTATCGGGCAGCCCTTGGCCAGACTATGTGTTGATCGGGGTGGTAACAATGGGAAGCCGGCGACTTGTCGTTGAAATGGGTCATAAACAGTGGAAATGTCAGATACAAGATTCGAAATACAATTCAGGTTGAAGTATGCACTTCGCGCGCCCGCAGGGCGCGCTCGCTGACGGCTACGATGTTACATTGTCACGAGCCGCGCGCCGGGCGCTCGGATGGATTTGCCGCACGCGAGGGGGAGGGCGCTTGCGCCTCGCTTTCGAACTGTGCGGCCTGAAGAATGGCGTTGCCGAACAGGGTCGGGATCGAGACGCGATACGGGATCAGCACGCGCGTTCCGGCGATCGGCGCCAGCCAAATCTCGATGTCGCGCGTCTCCTGCAAATAGCGGATAACGTAGCGGCCGGGGCGATGGCCCGCGATCGGCACATAGGACGCGCTGCAGACGACGGCGGGTCCGCGATAGCCTTTCTCGGTCTCCACGCCCTCCATTCGTTTGAAAGACAACGCGAGATCGAAGCGCTGCCGGCCGTCGAAAATCGGCAGCTTGGCGTGACAAGCCTCACCGCTGACGACCTCACCGGTGCCCGGCACGGCGATCATCAACGCGGTCATGGGATCGAGCACGCCGCGACGGTGCGTGTCGGTCAGCGGCACGCGGTCGGGACTTTCCAGCAGCGGGGGATCGTTCTTGAGAGCCTTCACATTGCCGCCACTCATTTCCATGCGGGTATCGTAACTTTCAGCGGAATGAATGTTGGAGGCGAAAGTCGCGGGGATCAGACGCCCATGTTTGACCGCCCCTCGAACCGTGCTCGAGCCTTTGCCGCTCACCAGCACGCGCATGAGCCCGCTGGCCCGGCCCGTTGCGGCACCGGCGTAGTGTTTGGGTCCGATGTCGATGATCCAGCTGCCGCTGCCGATCGGAATGCCAGCGAGCGTGGCGCGGTAGGTCGCTTCGACCCTCCCCTGGGCACAAGCGGGGTCGACCGGCACGCCGATGACGGCAACGGCCGCCGCGATGAACACGCCGAGACTTGCGGCTGCCTGCATGGGAGCAAACGGCGCCACTCTGATCGATCCTTCCGGCCGCGCGGCGATCATGCCGTGGCCATTTCCCAACCACTTAATCATGTTCGCCTAAGGGCAGCCACGGCCCGCATGTTACACGTGTTTCGGGCAATTGTTCCGCGATGCCGTCGATACCGGCGCTGCTAATTCCGTTCCGGCAAACTCGGTGGCAAGTCGATGGCGAGCTTCCTCGCCAACACCCTCAGAGCCTCCCAGGTGGCGGGCCTAATTGGGATCCCCGTTGTGCGCCGGACGGTTTCGCTGCGACGGCCGCGTTCGCCAGGCAGCAGGATTTCGTCAAAGCCGTCGCGTAAGGGCAGTCTTTTGATCACATCGATTAGCTCGTCCGCATCGGCGGCAAAATCCACCAGCGGCCTGAAGGCGGCGACGTCGAGCGCCAGGATGAACGCATTCTGGGTGTGCCG
>WNGJ01006118.1_pt1 | contig 12700 bp, 9 predicted proteins | sample 5400611 | NCBI WGS metagenome assembly WNGJ01 (sample SAMN13153375, study PRJNA577476) | soil metagenome | isolation source: 40 cm soil or saprolite under Garry oak tree replicate 1 | place: USA:California | collected 2016-06-15
ACGAAGGCCAGCGCTTCCTGGATCCCGGAGAGGTCGCGGTTGAGACCGGAGACGATCCGATCCTGGGTCAGCCCCTTGCTGCGCTCGCTCCAGTTCTTGTACACGATGAACGTCGTGGTGACGTTCGGGACGTTGGCGAAATCGAGGACCGAGAACCCGCCGATGGTCACCCATCCGGCCAGCCCGTCGGTCTTGTCGAGGAGCGCGGAGATCTTGTCCGCGACCGCGCGAGACCGGGGCTGAGAGGCGCCTTCGGGCAGGATGGACACCAGGACGGCGTACCCCTGGTCCTCGGTGGGAAGGAACCCGGTGGGCTGGCGGACGAAGCCCCAGGCGGTCACTCCGACGATGAGGGCGAAGAGCACGATCATGAGCACCGTGTGCGTCACCATCCAGGCGACGACGCCCACGTAGACCCGGGTCACGCCCTCGAACGCCCGGTTGAACCCGCGGTAGAACCAGTTCGGACGCTTGTTCCCGCGCGGCCTCAGCCACGTCGCGCACTGGACCGGCTTCAACGTGAGCGCGTTGATTGCGCTGATGACCGCGGTGGCGGCGATGACGAGCGCGAACTGGCGGAAGATCTGCCCGGTGATGCCGGGCAGGAAGGCGGCGGGCAGGAAGACCGCGACCAGCGCCAGGGTGATGCCCATCACCGGGCCGGTCAGCTCTTCCATGGCCCGGATGGTCGCTTCCTTGGGCGGCATCCCCTGCTCGATGTAGAAGGAGCTGTTCTCCACGATGATGATGGCGTCGTCCACCACGATGCCGATGGCCAGGATCAGGGCGAACAGGGTCATTAAGTTAACGGTGAATCCGAGTCCGGCCATCGCGATGAAGGCGCCGATGATGGTGACCGGCACGGTGGTGGCGGGAACCAGCATGCCGCGGAAGTTCTGCAGGAACAGGAGGATGACCACGAGCACCAGCACACCCGCGATCAACAGGGTGACGTAGACGGCGCGGATGGCTTCCCGGACGAAGAGCGTGGTGTCGTACCGGATCGCGTACTTCATGCCATCGGGGAACTGCTGGCTCATCTCGGCCATGGCCTTGTAGACGCGATCGGCGACCTGGATGGCGTTGGCGCCCGGCAGGGCGAACACCACGATCTGAGCGGCTTTGTGACCGGTGAATCGCGAGAAGTTGCTGTAGCTCTGCTGGCTCAATTCGACTCGGGCGACGTCACGGAGGCGCACGAGCTGGGGGGCGGTGCCGCTGGCCGACTTGATCGTGATCGCGTCGAACTCGCGGGCGTCGGAGAGCCGGCCGAGGGCGTTGATGGTGAACTGGAAGGGCTGGTTCTCCGGGACCGGCGGGCCGCCGATCTGCCCAGCGACCACCTCGATGTTCTGCCCTCGGATGGCGGTCAGCACGTCCTGGGTCGTGAGCCCGAAGGTCTGCAGGCGCTTCGGGTCCAGCCAGACCCGCATGCTGTAGGGGCCGGCTCCGAATATCCGGACCTGGCCGACGCCCTGGATCCGGGCCAGGGGGTTCTGCACGTTGATGATCGCGTAGTTGGAGAAGAAGGTCTCGTCGTAGCGATCGTCCTCGGAATAGAGGCTCGCCACCAGCAGGATGTTGGGGGAGACCTTGAGGATCGTAGTGCCCTGCGCAGTGACGCCTCCCGGCAGCTGAGAGAGGGCGGTGTTGACGCGGTTCTGGACCAGCGCCAGCGAGGTGTCGAGGTCCGTTCCCACTTCGAAGGTGATGGTGAGGGTATACGAGCCGTCGCTGGCGCTCGTCGAGGACATGTAAATGGAGTTCTCGACGCCGTTGACCGACTGCTCCAGCGGCACCCCGATCGTCGACGCCACGACCTCCGCGCTCGCTCCCGGATATCGCGTGCTCACCTGGATGGTCGGCGGCACGATCTCGGGATACTGAGCGACGGGCAGCCCGTAGAGGAACACTCCCCCGATGATGACGGTGACGAGGGCGATGACGTTGGCGAAGATCGGGTGCTCGATGAAGAACTTGGAGATCACGGCGCCGCCTTCTTCACCGGAAGCGAGGGACGGGCCTCCGGCCCGGGCGCCCCCTCTCGCTCGGGGGTGACCGGTCGGCCCGGCGCGGCCTTCAGCACGCCGTTGACGACGACCCACTCCCTGCCGCTGAGACCGGTGGCGATGACCCGCTGGCTCTCCACCGCGGCACCGGTCGTGACGGGGCGGCGCTCCACCACGTTCTTGTCGTTCACCACCAGCAGATAGTCGCCCTGCTGGTCGTGCCCGATCGCGACCTCGGGAACCAGGAGGGCTCTGCGCTGCTCGAGCGGCACGCGCACCCGGGTGTAGAGGCCCGGCAGGATCTTGCCGTCCGCGTTGGGCAGGATGGCCCGCATCAGCAGGGTGCCGGTGGTGGTTGTCAGATTGATGGCAGCGAAGTCGAGGTAGCCCTGGTGGGGATAGCCGTCCTCATTCGGCAGCCCGGCGTGGACCGGCCACTTCCGGCCGTCCGAGGGGCCGGGGATCCCGCGCGTGACCTTGAGCAACCGCGCCAGGTCGAGATCGCTGATGCTGAAGTAGACGTAAATCGGGTCGATCTGGTTGATCTGGGCCAGGACCGTGCTGTTGCCTCCCGATCCAACGAGATTGCCGGCGTCCACCAGACGTCGATCCATCCGGCCGTCGAACGGGGCGGTGACCAGGGTGTAGTCCAGGTTGAGCTTGGCCAGGTCTCGCTGGGCCTCGGCGGCGCGGAGGTTGGCCGCCGCGGTGTCCCGCTGGAAGCGCCAGTTTTCGACGTCGGACCTGGCGGCCGCGTTGTGCTGGATCAGGTTCGAGTAGCGGGTCAGCTGAGATTCGGTCCACTGGATCTGGGCGCGGTACTGCAGGACGGCGGCCTCGGCCTGCCGGAGGTTGTCCTCGTACGTGTTCTGCTGGATGACGAAGAGCGGCTGGCCCTTCGTGACCCGCTGCCCGTCCTGGAACAGGACCTTCTCGAGATACCCCACCACCCGGGCAACCAGCTGGACGGTGTAAATGGCCTGGGTGTTACCGGTTAGATCCAGACTGTCGGTCACCGCCTGCTGCACGGGCTGGGCAACCGTCACCTTCGGGGGCGGTGGCGGCTGTGGCTTCGGCTGCTCCTTGCAGCCGGCCTGCAGGGCGAGGAGCACCCACAGCACGAGCCAGGTGAGATGGCGTTCCATTCGCACGGTCATCACCAATCGGGAAGCCGGGGCCGAGACTGTGGCTCACGGGAGGCCGGCAGGTTATAGGTCGTGGGGGCCAGCAGGCTCCCCCAGTTCGTGCGCTGTTGCATCTCGGCCTTGATCTCCGGTGGCACGATGTCGTCGCCCTCCCGGATCTCCCAGCCGCCTCCCAGCGCCCGGTACACCCCGACGAGGCTCGTCGAGATGTTGCCGAGGGTGCTGGCCAGGTTGTCCTGCTGGCTCAAGAGTGTCTGCTGAGTGGTCAGCACGGTGGTGAAGTCGGTCACGCCTTCCCGGTACTGCAAGACGGCCAGGTCGACCGCCGCGCGGCTGGACGTGACGCTCTTGGCCAGGAGATCTGCCCGGTCCTGCGAGCGGAGGAAGGAGGAGAGGTTGTCCTCCACATCCTGCTGGGCCGAGAGGACCGATCGCTGATAGGCGAGCAGCAACTGCTGGAAGTTCGCGTCCTGCACGCGGACGTTGTTCGTGATCTGGCCGTAGTTGAGGATGTTCCACTGCACGGAGGGACCGATCTGGACCTGGCGGCTGCCCCAGCGGAACATGTCGCTGAGTCGGAACGTCCCCAGATCGGTCGAGAGCAGGACCAGGTTGCCGATCAGGGAGAAGGCGGGGAGGAGATCGGCCTTGGCCACTCCGATCTGGGCGGACTGGGCGACCGCCTGCAGCTCGGCGCTCCGGATGTCCGGCCGGCGGCGCAGCAGATCGGCCGGGATGCCCACGATGACCTGGGGCGGCGAGACCGGGATCGTCGACGGACCGGACAGCAGATCGCTCAGATCGTTCGGCGGCATGCCGAGCAGGACGCTGAGGGCGTCGCGCGCCTGGCGCCGCTGCGTCTCCAGAGTGGGGACTGTCGCGAGGGTGTTGAGCAGCACCGTCCGCGCCTGCTCGACGTCCAGCTGCGTCACCGTTCCGTACGTGAACCGGGCCTCGACGATCTTGAGCGTCTGCTCCTGGATCTCCACGTTCTCGCGGGCGATGCGGATGCGCTCCTCGGCGGTCCGGAGCGCGATGTAGGTGTTTGCCACGTCGGCGGTCAGCGTGACGAGCGTGCTGTCGTAGTCCGCGAGCGTCGCGAGCAGGCTGGCGTCCGCCGATTCGATGCCGCGCCGGATCCGTCCCCAGAAGTCGAGCTCCCAGGTGGCCTGGGCCCCGATCTGGGACTGCCAGTACGAGAAGCTCGAGGAGCCGCCGGGGAAAAATCCGGCCGTGGCGGCCCGATCACTCGTCCGGTTGTACTGGACGGACCCGATGGCCTGCTGCGTTTGCGGAAAGACCTCGCCGACGGCGATGCCCAGCTGGGCGCGGGCTTGCAGGACCCGCACGCCGGCCTGCTGGAGCGTGAGGTTGTCCCGGTAGGCTTGCGCGACGAGGCGATCCAGGACCGGATCGTTGAAGGCCCTCCACCAGCCCCGGTAGGTGGTCGATTCGGTGCTGACACGCTGGTCCCCCGTCTCCCCCCAGTTCGGCGAGACGGAGACCTTGGGCCGCTGGTAGTTCGGCCCGACCATGCATCCCGCGAAGGCCAGGAGCACGGGCACCAGGAGGATGAGCCCGGATCGGATCCAACTGCCTATTTCGTGGTCTGTCGAAGGGCAGCCCACCTCTGGAATGGCCATGTCGTGTCCGTGAGAATGCAGCATATGGGATCGATGGGAAGGTCGCAAGGCGACGCCTGGATCGGTCGGAGTCCCGAACCGTCGGTAGGGCAGGTGGTGAGACGGGCGGGACGCAGTGGGACGCGGCCTACCCGGCACTTCCCATGCCAGATAAGCCTGCGCTGCGCTAGGCGGCCGCGCAGGTCGGAATGTTCGGTCCCACGATGGTCGGTTTGACGCTAGGCCATACGGTCTTCATACGTCGCGGCGATGAGAGTAATGCGGCTTCTGTCCCACGAACTCCGGCACGTGCATCAATACGAACACGGCGGCTCGATAGAAGACTTCCTACCTGGATACCTGCTCCAAGTCGTACGGCTACGAGAATGCTCCCTACGAGCGGGACGCTATGACGCGCGTATCCGCATTCTGCCGCCGCTAGTCGCGTCGAGCGGGATCTTGCCGCGCGGCCGGCTATGCGGGCTCGAAGCTCTCAGACGCGGCCGCGGACGTGCGAATCGCCAAGGAAACCTCACCCAACTTTGCAGATGACGCCGTCGGTCTGGTGGCGAGGACGGTGTTGTATGCGTTGCCAAAGACGAACGCCTTCGACGTCCGCCAAATGATCGATTCCAATTCGACGAATGTGCGCATCTTCAGCCGGTACCGCCACAACACCATGTGCTGAATGAAGTTCCAGGTGAGGCCCCAGGCACAAAATGGAAGCCGTCGATAACGGATCGGATCGAACCCGAGCTGGCGCAGCTTGTAGACGAGAAGATTAGCGCCGAGGAAATTGTAGCGCCAGTTGTCGAAGAAGACGCTGACGCTGCGGTAGTCCTCCTCTCGGCGACAATGGTCCAGCGAGCCTGGTGAGCGGATCATCAGTCGTCCCCCCGGCTTGAGCATCCGCCAGCAGCGCGACAGCCAAGCGTCCAAGTCCTTGGTATAACCTATTGATTCGAGCGAATAGATGGCGTCGAAACTCTCGCTCGGGAGGTCGAGACTGTCGAAGTCGCTGACGATCACACGCACACGCGTGCCAAACTTCACACATTTTCGCCGGCAGATGTCGGCCTGAACAGCGGAATTGGTCACACACACGATTTCGATGTTACGCTGACTGGCGAGATAGTAGGCCGCTGCCCCCGAGCCGCACCCGAGCTCTAGCAGTCGCATTCCGTCCGTCGGCCTCAGCAGCACCAGCTCGGCTTCGTAAGGACTCGTAAAGAGCGCCCGGGGAAAGACGCAGGTGCTGTAGTTGGCGTGCTCGTCGCGATACGCGCCGAACACGTCATCATATGTGCGATTTTCGTCGTCGTGCTTGAGACAGTCGTCCGCGCGCGGTGTCCATTCGGCTAGTTGGCGCTGCTCGAATTCATTCAACCGACGGCCGATCTTGCTTGCCTCTTTCGGATGCGTGACGAGGAGAAAAAGGATGTAGTGAAAGAGGTTGTATGCCACGAACAACCCGATGATGCCAACCGCCACCCCCAAGAGTATCGAAGCGGTATCCAAGATTGGCTCCCGTGTACGTTAGACGCTGCGTCTATCGACAAAAGTTAACGACCTCTGAGACGAGCGTCAACCCGGTCGGCGACACATGTCCGGTGCCGCCGCTACCTCGGCGACTAGTGCCGTACTGGTGCCCGTCGCGGCGTTCGGCTAGACTCCCGCCAGCCGCTCTCGTCCCGTGCCAATGCCGGGTGATTCCGGTCGGTGCCGTGGTTCTACGTCACTTGCTGGTCATGTACAGCAAGCGGGGCGGCGGCAGACCAAAGAGATAAGAGTCACCCCTTGCGGGAGGCGCGAGTGATGCTGCCGTGGAAGCGCCGTTGTGTGCCGCTATTACTTCGGGACCGTATACCTTGCGACATAGAGGATTTCGTCGGGAGATACTTCCCAAGTGGGCCGCGCCGCGATGCAGCGCGACGGCTATGGCGGTTCATTGAACGCTTCGGGATCAACTTGTCGGGGCTCCACCCCGATGATGACCTAGCCTCGCTTCTAGGTGCTGCGGGTTTGGACCGACTTGATGCCCTTGAGCTGTTTGCGGCGTTGCGGGGAGAGTTGTTTGTGGGCCCCCTGGTTCACGACGCCCGTTTGCCAACCTTCCGTGACTGTATTGACTCTATGCTGCGCGTGCCGACGAGTGGCCGTCCGCAACCCATGGAGTCGAGGGTAAGAGCGCGAGTCTCGGCCAGGTCCCAGGGTTCGATCAAGCACAGAAAGGCGACATTATCGCTCGTTCCCCGACTCCGCAATCCGCGGCGGGCGAAGGGCTTACGTTAGTCATCGTGACAAGATTTTCAAGGGCGCCAAACCGGGCGACCTGCCGGTTGACGATCCCGCAGACGGTCCCGCTGCGTGCCGACCAGATGATCGAATAACCCATGCTCGACCAACGCGGTCAGGCTAGTTGCGGACGATTCGTGGGCCGGAGGGGACTGTCATGATTGCTCCACGCATTCCACGCCAGGTCGGTCAATTGGCTCCGTCTGTTCTTGCCATCTTCCTGATCGTCACGCCGGGGCTCGCCACCGACGATTCCAATGAGGCATGGGCAGCATTGGTCAAGGGCGGCCACGTCGCAGTGATTCGCCACGGCAACGCGCCGCCCGGCTACGGGGGCGACCCGCCCGGTTTCAGATTCGACGACTGCAAGACGCAACGGAACCTGGATGACATAGGGCGCGAGCAAGCTCGGGCGATCGGGGAAGCATTTCGTAAGCACGGCGTGCGCGTAGACCGGATCATGGCCTCGCCGGTGTGCCGCTGCCAGGAGACGGGGCAGTTGATGGCGGTCGGCTCGGTTGAGACATCGTGGGACCTCCTGCCCGATACAGGTCCGAGTCCGGTCCGGTTCTTGGCCTTGAAGGAGATGGTGTCCTCGTGGCGCGGACCGGGCACGCTTGTGCTCGTGACTCACGCCCTGACCGTTAACCCCCTGGCTGGGTTCTTGCCGTCACAGGCCGAGACGGTCGTGCTTCAACCGGCGCCCGACAATCCACGGGGAGGAAGTCTCGTAGGCAGGATCGCGCCACCCCAATAGCGTGTAGCATCGAGACGTGCTCGACCGACGCGGCCACCTCCTGCGTGCGGCTGTCGGCTTCGCCACGTACTCCATGCCCTCCTACGATCGCGTGCTACATGCTCTCCGCACGTGGATGGACTCGTGCGACCTTCACCGTACCAGAGAAGGAGATTAGCGATGAGGATGCATCTGGCCCTACTTCTTGCTGCGGTGTTCTCACTGTTCCCGCTTGACGGAGTCGCCGGAGAGAAGCAGATCGTTGACGTCAAGGAACTCACGGGGAGTTGGCGGGGCTGGGTCACGGGAGAGCAGGGACAGGAACGCGCAACGATGATTGTCTCGGCGGACGGAAGCTACAAAGCTTCGACCCCCCGTGGCTTGGTATCTGAGGGTCAGTTCTATCTTCAAGACGGCAAGCTGCGATATCGATCGTCGCGAACGACAGGGACGGCGAGCCTTTCCGAAGACAAAGGCAAGACCACTCTCACGGTGCTGCCTGAGGACTCCACCTACGGCAGGGCAGACTACGAACGGGTCAAGTAGTGAAACTTAGGAACGCACGAGCGGCGCCACAGGAGAATACGGCGCATTCGGCAAGGGCAGACTTCTTCGCTCGGTTACACCGTTGTGCGATTCACGCCGAAAGCCATAGTGCTCCGGAAAGACGCTACTCGACGAAGGCAGAAGGAGCCGGAGGCGGTTCCGCGTACATCGGTCTAGTTCTTGGTGGTCACTCCCGCCTCCCCGTAGCTCATGCCTTTAGCCAGTGAGCTTCCGAACGATTCCGGCGCCGCACGAACACGTCATCGAAACCCGAGTATCGCCAACGTAGGTCTTGAGCTCGCCGCATGCCTGGTGCTCGACAGAGAAGCTCGCCTGGACCATCAGATCCTTGACCAGTCGGAGCGCGCTCCCGCCTTTCCCCAGAGAGTCGAAACTCAGGATGTTGCCGTGAAAGGTCGGCGCCAGTGTTCGACCTTCCGGTGTTTCTGCCGCGAGTCGTAGGAATGTCTCACGCCACTCTGGCGAGCGTGAAACCACGACGCGCCAAAGTCGCGCGGGCGCCATCAAACGCCCGCCTTTTCCGACCCGACGCCATAGCCAATCGTGGCGTACTTGAGGCACGGCGTGTGGTCCACGGCGAGAAGGAGTAAAGCGAGGGCGGCGAATCGCATGGCCTTTCGGGGATGGTAGTCGAGCACCGCGGGCAACGCCACCGGCGCTTGACGACGAACCGGGCGGCGCCTACCTTCGGCGCGTGCTAGGTACCTGCCGTCCTACACGCTGGAGGAGTGGCGCGGTCCTGGGAGCCGCCGCGGTGTTCGCGGGCGTGCTTCTAGTCGTTGCGGAGCCAGTCAGAGCTGATGATGAGCGTCAACGACAGACGCTTGCTGGCCTCAGGGGTGTCTCCATCGTGGTCGAAGATGTGAACCCCGACGCGGAAAAGGACGGGCTCACTGCCGCAACGCTTCTTGCAGACATGCAGCAGAAACTACGCCAGGCCGGCGTGGCTGTTCTCACCGAGGACCAGGCTGCCCGCGCTCCGGGGTCCCCGCATCTCTATCTCAAGCTGAGCGCCATGAAGCATGGGGGCGGATTCTATGCGTATCACATCCAGCTCGGCGTGCGGCAGAATGTCATCCTGCTCAGAGCCTCGCGCGGGATAGGTTTCGCCACTACCTGGTCGGCAACCGAGGTGCTCGGCACTGTCACCTGGGCGAATCTGAGGTCGATTCGCGACGACGTGAAGGCCGCGGTCGACCAGTTCATCAAGGCCTACTTCGCCGTCAACCCAGCCCCGAGACCAAGATGAGGCGGCTAGCGTCTAACGGATCACGCGCAGAACAGTCTCACCGATGTCCTTCGTGCATGACGTCGCGCCCGCGGTTTTCGCCGTGGTGGTCCGCCTCGGTGTGCGGGCGCTCCCACGGGCGCCCACCGCCCCGGTGGTAGCCGATGCGCCCACCCCATTGACCGTACCAGCACCCGACGCAGTATGTGGGCGAGTAGTAGTACGGATCAGCCGGGTCAATTACGACGCCCGGGACCGGCCCCGGCACCGCAACGCAGGCGGTCAACAACAGCGCAACAATACCGATCATCGCCCATCGCGTCTGCATTGGGACCAAACGAAGAGTAGCACGCGGCGACGTCCGCTGCGACTGCGCTAGACTCGTCGCGTGATTGTGGATGGCTAAGCCGCCGCCTGTGTGCGGGTCCAGCGAGTGGACAAGCCCGGCGTCACCGAGGTCAAGCTGCGGGGCTCCTACCGAGCGATGACGCCACCACGGATGGCCACATTGCTGCTGCTCGCGGTCCTCATGACCGGCTGCGCGACTGCGGCACCCCAAGCCCTCTCTCCTCAGCTGGAGGACCACCAACGGCTGGCCAATGCTCTCCATCGCCGGGTTCGTGTCCACGGAGGATGGTCCCCAGAGGATTATCTCGGCGTTGTGCAAACCATGCCCTTCTGGAAGCGCGGCTTTGGCGGGCTCGACATCTGGCTGCGCGGAGACATCGTGGGCACTCAGTGCGGTCAGTACATGATCGCCAGCCTCTTGGCCCTACGGGAGCACCCTTTGGCGGACCGGCGCACGGTCCACGAGGAGGCCATCAAGAACCTCGTGTCGGTCGGGTGGACCGCGCAGGCTGCCGAGGCCGCGAGGGACTCTTGTCCAAGGGCTTCGCGGGCGCATCCGCCTCGACGAGCCGCAGAATCTGTTAGGATCGCGCCGGGAGGGGTCCATGGCGAAGCTCAACATCAATGGCCGAGTCCGTGATGTGCAGGTGGAGGCGGACACGCCGCTGCTCTGGGTCATCCGTGAGCAGGTCGGCCTGACGGGCACCAAGTATGGTTGCGGCGTCGCGCAGTGCGGCGCCTGCTCGGTGCACATCAACGGTGAGCTGGTGCGCTCCTGCGCCCTCCCCGTCGGCGGCGTGAAGGCCACGGACAGGATTGTCACCATCGAAGGCCTGTCGACCACTAGCTCGCACCCCGTGCAGAAGGCCTGGGCGGCGGTCGACGTGCCACAGTGCGGCTACTGCCAGTCAGGGCAGATCATGGCTGCGGCGGCCCTCCTGAGGAAGAAGCCCAAACCGACCGACCGGGACATCGACGATGCGATGACCAACATCTGTCGGTGCGGCACCTATCAGCGCATCCGCGCGGCGGTGCACATGGCGGCCGGCCGAAAGCAGGCGTGACATGAAAGACGCAAATTTCTCGCGCCGCAGCTTCATCGTCGGCACGGCAGCCGCAGCCGGCGGCCTGGCCCTCGGCGTTCGCCTGCCGTTCGGATCCGACTCGGCCGAGGCGCAGAGCGCGGCGGAGGCCGGCGCCGAGGTCCACGCTTGGGTCGTCGTCAAGCCGGACGACACGTGCGTGATTCGCATCGCGCGCTCGGAGATGGGGCAAGGAACGCGGACCGGCTTGGCCCAGCTCGTCGCCGAGGAGCTCGAGTGCGATTGGAAGAAAGTCACTACCGAGTCGATCACGCCGGGCCAGAACCTTGCTCGCCAGCGCGTCTGGGGCGAGATGTCGACGGGCGGCAGCCGGGGCATCCGCACCTCGCATGACTACGTCCGTCGCGGTGGTGCGGCCGCGCGCATGATGCTGCTGCAGGCGGCGGCCGACGAGTGGAAGGTGCCGGTCGCCGAGGTCAGCGTGGCCAACGGCGTGATCACGCACGCAAGCTCCGGGCGCAGGACGACCTATGGCAAGGTCGCCGCCGCCGCGGCCAAGCTGACGCCGCCCGACCCCAAGAGCATCGTCCTCAAGAATCCGAAGGACTGGAAGATCGCCGGCCGGCCGATGAAGCGGCTGGACACCGCCGACAAGCTCAACGGCACCCAGGTCTATGCGATCGACGTCAAGCTGCCGGGCATGCTGCACGCGGCGATCAAGGCGTGTCCTGTCTTCGGCGGCAAGCTCGCGAGCTACGACGAGGCAAAGATTTCTGGGCGACCGGGTGTCCGCGGCGTCGTCAAGGTCAACGATTGGACCGTCGCGGTCGTCGCCGACACGTGGTGGCGGGCCAAGTCCGCGCTCGAGGCGCTCCCGATCGTCTGGGACGAGGGACCTGACGCCTCCCAGTCGAGCGCGACGATCGCCCGACACCTCGACGAGGGCCTGGCGGCGAAGGAGGCCTACGCCTTCCGCAAGGAAGGTGACGCCGTCACCGCGATCCAGGGTGCCACGAAACGGGTCGACGCGGTTTACAGCACGCCGTTTCTCGCCCACGCGACGATGGAGCCGATGAACTGCACCGTGAGAATCTCGGCGGACCGGGCCGAGTGCTGGGTGCCCACTCAGAACTCGGAGGCTTCGCTGGCCGCCCTGTCCGAGCAGTCGGGAGTCCCGCTGACCAAGTGCGAGGTCTACCGGCACGACCTCGGCGGCGGCTTCGGCCGCCGCGGCGGCAACCAGGATTACGTTCGCCAGGCAGTCAACATCGCCAAGCAATTCCCCGGCGTCCCCGTCAAGATGATCTGGTCGCGCGAAGAGGACATGGCGCACGACTTCTACCGACCGATCTCGCAGTGCAAGCTGGCCGCGGGGCTCGACGAGAAGGGCGCGCTGGTCGGACTACACCTGCGCATCTCCGGCCAGTCGATCAACGCGTTCGTGAACCCGGCGCTGGTTGCCAACGGCCAGGACGCCCGCCAGCTCCAGGGATACTCGGACAAACCCGGGGACGCGGAGCTCGGCTACACCGTACCGAATCTCCTGATCGAATACGTGATGCGCAATACGCACGTGCCGGTCGGCCCCTGGCGTGGCGTCAACACCAACCAGAACGCCGTCTACATGGAATGCTTCGTGGAAGAAGTGGCCCGGGCCGCTGGCGCCGACTCGCTCGAGTTCCGCCGCGCCCTCATGACCAAGCATCC
>WNGJ01006119.1_pt1 | contig 12700 bp, 12 predicted proteins | sample 5400611 | NCBI WGS metagenome assembly WNGJ01 (sample SAMN13153375, study PRJNA577476) | soil metagenome | isolation source: 40 cm soil or saprolite under Garry oak tree replicate 1 | place: USA:California | collected 2016-06-15
ATCTTGCGCAATAAGCGCGTATCGCTCGTGGTTGATTGGCGCGTTGTGCGCAAAAGGTGCGGGTGGAGCCCACGCCCGGATTCGAACCGGGGACCTTTTCCTTACCAAGGAAATGCTCTACCGCCTGAGCTACGTGGGCGGGCTTCAGCCCGATTCTATCTGCTACAAACTGAACGCCAGATCATGCCGACATCGATGACGTCCTCGAGAACGCGCGGCGGCGGCTCCGCCGCCTCACAGCGGAACAAGCCTCCGCGGAGCTTGCTGAAGGAGCCGTTCTCGTCGACACCCGCACATCGGAACAGCGGGTTAGGGATGGCAAGATTCCCGGCGCTCTCGTCGTCGACCGCACAAGTCGAATGGCGGCTCGACCCCGCGTCAGGTTCCCGGGTTCCGCAAGCCACAGACCACGAAGTCCGGGTCATCGTCATCTGCCACCAGGGCTACTCGTCCAGCCTGGCCGCGGCCTCGCTCCAGGACCTCGGGCTGGTCAACGCGACGGACGTGATCGGCGGTTTCGAAGCGTGGAAGGCGGCGGGCCTGCCGGTCAAGACCTAGAGCCCAGACTCCACCTTCCCCACGTCGGTCAGGATCTCTGCTTTGCCGCGGATCTTGATCGCCGCGGTCAGCTCTGTGAACTGCGCGACCAGCACCTCGCCGGCATCCAGGCGTTCCGAGTGATGCGACCGCGTGTCCTTGCCACGGGTGAGGCCCATGATCACCACGCCATCCTCCATCGCCTTGACGACGATGTAGCGGCTGCTAGGTTCTTCGTCCTCGGTCACCGTACCCCCTTCCATTGCCATTGGACTGCGCCTTCGGCCTGACCGTCTCCAACCTCGTCGCCGCCTGGCCGACGAGATCATCGATCTCGGCCGCGAGCGCCGGACCGGCGAGCACATGATAACGATCGGCATTTACGACGACCTCGCGGCTGCCGACGACCACGTGAAGCACGACCTCGTCGGTCCCGGGATGGCGCGCAAGCACCGCTTCGAGGCGGTCCGCAAGGCCGGCGTCGCCGCTCGGGATGCGCACGTGGACGAGCTGGCGACGGGAGACGGGCACGCAGTCGGGGTCGTCCCACAGCCATGCCATATCGGCGGCGATCGACGCCGTCTCGACCTCAGCCTCGATCTCCGGATCGGCCGGGGACACGACCGTACCGCTCGCGCGCGTGCTCCCCGCCCGCGCGTCGACCTTGCCCTGCACCACCACGACTTTGTCGGGCTCGAACAAAAGCCTCGTCTGCTCGAACACGCGAGGAAAGAGGACGATGTCGACCGTGCCGGTGAGGTCCTCGAGCGTGGCGTAAGCCATGATCTGGCCCTTCCGGGTGACCACACGGCGCACCTCCCGCACGAGCCCCGCCACGCGGACCTCTGTGTCCTGCAGGGCGCTCGTCACCTCAACCGCCTGCGTGTCCGACAGCTTGGCCAGCTCGGCGGAGATCCGCCGCAGCGGATGGTCGCTCAGGTAGAGGCCGAGCAGCTCTTTCTCCAGACGCAGCTTTTCCTCTCCCGCCATGGGCGCGATGTCCAGCGTCAGTCCGTAATCGTCCGCTTGCGCTTCGGGTGAGCCCACCATGTCGAGCAGCGAGGTCTGACCCGACTCGCGGTCGCGCCGCGCGCGCTCGGCACGGCTCACCGCGTGATCCAGGGCGGCGATCAAACGGGCGCGCTCGCCCAAGGAGTCGCAAGCACCCGACTGCACCAAAGCCTCGAGGACACGCCGGTTCACGTCCTGGATCGCGGAGGTGCGCTCGCAGAGATCCTCGAGCGACTTGAAAGGACCATCCGCGTCGCGCAGGCCGACGATGCTGTCCACCGCGTGGCGGCCGACGTTCTTGATCGCCGCGAGGCCAAATAGAATCCGCCCTTCGCTGATGGAGAAGTCCGTCCGGGATTGATTGATATCCGGGGCGAGGACGTCGATACCGCGCAGCCGGCAATCGATGATCGCGGTGGCCACTCGCTCGGCGTTGCCCTCCATGTGGATCAGCAGAGCCGTCATGTACTCGAGCGGATAGTTCGTCTTCAGGTAGGCGGTCTGGTAGGCGATCAACCCGTACGCGGCCGAGTGCGCGCGGTTGAACCCGTACTCGGCGAACTTCGCGATCCCATCGAACAGCGAGTCGGCGGTGGCCTGGGCAATCCCCCGCTCCACTGCGCCGCTGATGAACTTCGTCCTCTGCTTGGCCATCTTGGCCTTGTCCTTCTTGCCCATCGCGGAGCGCAGGATGTCGGCCTCGCTCATCGTGAATCCGGCCAGCTCGCGGGCGGCCATCATCACCTGTTCCTGGTAGATCATCACCCCGTACGTTTCGCGCAGGATCGGCTCCAGGCGCTCGTGCATGTACTCGATCGGCTCGCGGCCTTGTTTGCGCGCGATGAAGGCGGGGATGTTGATCATCGGGCCCGGCCGGAACAAAGCGACGGCCGCGGATACGTCCTCGAAGCTCTGGGGCCTCATGTCCATCAGCATCCGGCGCATACCGGCACCTTCGAACTGGAACACGCCATGCGTGTCGCCGTTGGCGATCAACTCATAGGTCTTCGCGTCATCGGAGGGCAGATGCTCGAGGTCGATCTCGATTCCCCGCCTCTCCTTGAGGAGGCGCATGCACGTCGCGATGATGTCCAGGTTCTGGAGGCCAAGGAAGTCGATCTTCAGCAGGCCGATGTCACCGACCGCCTTCATGTCGTACTGGGTGATCACCGCCTCGCGGCCGGGACCGAACTGCAGCGGCGTGTAGCGGACGAGCGGTTCAGGGGCGATCACGACGCCGGCGGCATGAGTGCTTACGTTGCGCGACACGCCCTCAAGCGCCTTGGCCACGTCGACCAGGCGCCTGGCCTCATCGCTCGACTCGTACGCCTCGCGAAACTCGGGGACTTCCTTGACCGTATCCTCGAGCGTCTTCGAGCGGCCCTGCCACACCGGTACGAGCTTCGCCAGCCGGTCGGTGTCGCGGAGCGGAACCTCGAGCACACGACCGACGTCCCGGATCGCTGCCTTCGAGGCCATCGTTGTGAAGGTGATGATCTGGGCGACACGGTCTGAGCCGTACTTCTCCGAGACATAGCGGATCACCTTCTCGCGACCTTCGACCGAAAAGTCGCAGTCGATGTCGGGCATCGACACGCGGTCGATGTTCAGGAAGCGCTCGAAGATCAGGCCATGCTGCAGAGGATCCAGGTTCGTGATGCCGAGGCAATACGACACGAGGCTGCCCGCCGCGCTCCCGCGCCCAGGACCGACCACGATCCCGCTCTGGCGCGCGAAATTGTAGAAATCCCAGACGATCAGAAAGTAGGAGGCGTAGCCGGTCTGGCTGATGACCGAAAGCTCCAGCTCCGCTCGCTCCTGCGCTGAGGCTGACGGCTTCCCGAAACGCCACTCGAGTCCCTTGAGGACGAGCCGCCGCAGGTACTCGTCGGGGCTCAATCCGTCCGGCACGTCGAAGGGCGGCAGCAGGGTTGCGCCGAGGTCGAGCTTCAGGTTGCACTGGTCGGCGACCTCGAGCGTGCTGGCCAGAGCGTCCGGCATATCGGTGAACGTCTCGATCATCTCCGCCGGCGTCTTCAAGTAGTTCTCCTGCGTCGAGAAACGCCAGCGGTTCGGATCGTTGAAACGCGCGCCGGTCTGAAGGCAGAGCAGGACGTCATGGGCTTCGGAGTCGTGGCGGTGGACGTAGTGCAGGTCGTTCGTCGCGCAGAGACGAAGGCCGAGCTCTTTGCCGAAACGGGCGAGGACGCCGTTGACCTCGACCTGCTTGTCGATGCCGTGCTTTTGCACCTCGAGAAGGAATCCGTCCTTGCCGAAGATGTCGCGATAGGCGGCCACCGACTCTCGAGCGCCGTCGATGTCGCCGTCCACGATCCGGCTGGCGGCCTCGCCTTGCAGACAACCCGAAAGCGCGATCAAGCCCTTCGAGTGCGCGGCGAGGATCTCCTTGTCAATGCGGGGTTTGTAGTACATCCCCTCCATCTGGCCGACCGTGCACAGCCGCATGAGGTTCAGGTAGCCCTCGTGGCTCGATGCGAGAAGCGTCAGGTGGTTGGGGTCGCGGTCGACGCGGCCTTCCCGCAGCAGGCGCGAACGGGGCGCGACGTAGACCTCGCAGCCGATGATCGGTTTGATCCCGGCTTCCTTGCAGGCCTTGTAGAAGTGGATCGCGCCGTACATGACCCCGTGGTCGGTGAGGCCGATCGCGGGCATCCCGAGCTCGGCCGCGCGCGACACCATCGCGGGAATGCGACTGGCCCCATCGAGCAGCGAGTACTCGGTGTGGTTGTGGAGGTGGACGAAGGTTTCAGGGGCGTGCGACATCGTTTGGATCTGGGTTGGCGGCCCCGGCGCATAGTCTACTGGGGCCGGGAATCATCTCTGGCGCGTCATTTGGTAACCGACTCCGCACCGGCCGCGTTTAGGCTGATGTGCTTCTACGAACCGTCCTGGGAATGGTGATCTGGACCCTCGGCCCAGGGCGCCTGCGACTCGCCGTCGTCAAGCTGCACCACAACCCCAGGCTCTACTAACCTCTCACCACCTGAATTGGGAGCTCGGAGGCCGATCTGAACGAGGAAGCCGGCCGCCTGGCCGAATTCGTACACCGCGGTACTTAGGCGGGTCCTTTCGTTTAAGCTGCCGCAGTTGACTTCGGGCGTAACCGTCTCACTCCACGTTCCGTTGGGCCCGACATGCAGCTGCTGAGGCCGATCCTGTCGATGGTCGCCAGGTCGCTCGGCCCGGGCCGCCTGCGGCTCTCCGTCATCAAGCTGGCGCGCAAGCTAGACCGCTAGTCCCGAACCCCACGGACAGTCCGGACTATCCGGGCTCTAGGCCGATGCAAAGCTCAGATTGGCCGGACTATCAGGGTAGGTCGGGCGGCCGCCGGGGGGCCTTAGGCTAGCTCCGCTCCAGCAGCGCCACCGACTCGATGTGATACGTCTGCGGAAACATGTCCACGATCGCGGCACGCCTGACCCGGTAGCCGCCGCGCACCAATCCGATCAGGTCCCGCGCGTGCGTCGAGGGCTCGCAGCTGACATAGACGAGGCGCTCGGGGCCCAGCCGGATCAGCTCGGCAAGCGCCGCCGGCTCGCATCCCGCGCGAGGAGGATCAAGGATCACCGCCTGGTGCTGACCCAGGCGGATGCCCCGAAGGACCGTTTCGACCTTGCCAGGAAGGTACTCGACCCGCGCCGAGTTGATGCGCGCGTTCAACCTCCCGAGCTGCACCGCGCGTGGGTTCTCCTCGATCGCCGTCACGCCGGCCGCAGCACGCGCGACCGCGACGGAGATCGTCCCGATGCCGGCGTACAGATCCAGGATCCGCTCGTCGCTTTTCGGCTGCAGCATGTCCAGCGCGGTGCGGTACAGGACCAGCATCTGCCGGTAGTTCGTCTGCACGAACGTGTCGCTGCGGACGCGAAACGACATGTCCCAGAACTCCAGCGTCATCGCCTCATCGAGCAACGTCGAGTCCGGAAGCAGCTCAGCGACGCGGCGGGCGAGCTCATCGCGCGGCCACCGCGGCTCACGACCGCGAAAACGCAACCGCCACAGCAAGCCGCCGCCCGTCGGCTCGACGGTGAGCAGGAGATTTTGCAGGCCCGTGAGATTCAGCTCGGTCGCGGCCTGAGCGAATGCGGGCAGGGCGCCCTCGATCCGCGAGTCGTGGATGACGCAGCTGTCGATGGGCAGCACCGAGTGCGAGCGCAGCCTGTGAAAGCCGAACCGCCAGCCCGCCGCGCCGGGCACCGCCTCGAACTCGCCGCGGATCCGGTACCGCCACGGATCGTCCATCCCCAGCACCGCGGTGTCCGGCGGCAGCCGCAGGCCGGCGCGCGCCCATGCCTCCTCGACCACCTGCCGCTTGAGCTCGAGCTGGTGCGCGTAGGCCGCGTGCTGCAGCTGGCAGCCGCCGCAAGCGCCGAAGTACGGACACGGAGCCGCGACCCGATGAGGCGAAGACTCGATCACCCGGGTGGTCGCAGCGACCGCCACGCCACCCTGCCGGCCACGGGGCTCGGCCTCGACCACCTCACCCGGCAGCGCGTAGTTGACGAGCCACACCTTCCCGTCGTCGCGCGCGATCGCCGCGCCGCCGTGCGCGGGCGACGAGGGCCTGAGGATCAGCGGCGCCACAAGGAGACCGGGTCGCGGGACGGCTTGAAACCAGCCGCCTCGACCATCTGCATCGCCACCTGAAAGCCCGCGGCGATCTTGTCCGGGCTGTGAGCGTCGCTGCCGTACTGCACCGCCTGCCCGCCCAGCTCACGCCACCATCGCACCACGGTGAGATCCGGGCATAGCTTGTCGCCCCGGGTTGTGTTCACCTCGAGCACGCGCCCGGTCCGCGCCGCGGCACGAAGCACCGCGCGAATCTCATCCTCGAAGTCCGACTCCTTGTAGGGCGGCGCGCCTTCCGTCCAGTACCTCTTCGGGTAGTCGAGATGGGCGAGTATCTCGAAGGGCTGATCCGCTTCGATCATGGCCAGGACCTCAGCGAAATAGTCCCGGGTTGCGATGACCATGTCGACGCCCCCGCGATCGCGCAGCTGGCTTGCGTCGACGATCTCGCCGTCCAGCTTCACGCAGTGGACCGAGCCGAGCACGTTGTCGAGCGGGCCGGCGGAAAGCACGGCTGCGGTCTCGGTCGGAAACCAGTGCGGCTCGCCGAGCTCGACACCGCTCAGGATCCGCAGACCTGTGAACTTGGCGCGGCAACGCTCGACCGAGTCGAGGTAGCCCGCGATGTCGACGCAGTACTGGTCCTCGTGGACCTTCACGAAATCCGCGTGGTCGGTGAAAGCGATGGCGGGAAGTCCTAGCTCGATCGCCCGCTCGCAGCTGCGCTCCATCGACCCGCGGCGGCCGTCGTAGGACCACTCGGTGTGCACGTGGAGATCGGGAGGGAGGGCCACCTGCCAAGGCTACAATCCGGCCGTGGGGTACGTGATCGAGGCCGTGGCCTACCTTGCGGGCGCCTTTTTGATCGGGGCCGGGCTGTACCTGCTGATGCGGGGCACGTTTCCCGGCTGGTGGCCCGAGCGACTGCTGTGGCCCCTGGTGCGTGTGACGCCGTTCGTCGCTCGGCTGCAGGGCCTGACCGCCATCGGCCTCGGCGCCTCGATTCTCGTCATCCTTTTCACATCCATCGTGCCTGATGCCATAGGCGGGATCCTCGTCCTGGCAGCGTTGGTTGCCTACGTTCTGGCGCTCCTCCTCTACCTGTTCACCGCCTGGCTGTCGCGCCGCCCGGCCAGCTAGCAGTCGCCCTTTTCGGGACAAGCGCTCCCGACGTTGCCGTTCTCGTCCAGGAGCACCCGACCGCCAAGTGACGACTTCAACGTCAGGCTGATGTAGCTCACCCGCAACACGAGGTCACACGCCACCGGTTGGCCGGGCGGCGCGTGGGGAGTCTGCTTGACCGCGACCGCGACCGCCCTATTCGACTCGGCCGCGCTGGCCGTGTAGTCCGAGCCACACGGACCCGGTTCAGCGTTGCCCACCGCGATCTTGAGAGTTCGCTGATCGGCGGCGACGCGGGCACCGCGGCCCTCGGCGGCGATCCCTCCACCCCACAGTGCCGACGGATCGAGGCCCAGGTAACCCAGGAAACCGCCGGCCGCCGGCACGTCGAACAGCCAGGCCGATATCGTCGCCGTGCCCCGATCCGTGGGAAATCCCGCGCTTGCCCAGCGCACCTTCGTGATGACGAACGGTTTGAGACGTGCGCAATCGGTGGAGTTGCCGCCGGCGGGCCGCGCCATGAGAGCGGCGAATGCGAGCGCTGAGCCAATGCCTGGATAAGATGCTGTGGCGCCAGACGGCCACCGAGCGGTTGCGACAGCCGGGCCGGCCGAAGTGAGCTGCACGTCGCTCGCCAGGACGAACTTGTTGCACACCCACGTGAGCTTGCTGTCGTTGTCCGGAAACTGACCAGGGCCGATCTGCTCGACCACGTCCCCGAACAGGATGGCCGGACGCGGATTCGCGTCCGCCGGGAAACCGCTCCACTTCGCCAGCGCGGCGGTCGGCGGGCTGGGCAGCGGGAGCGCCGTCGAAGAACCCTGGCCCGGCACGGCGCCGCATGCGGTGACCAGGAGCATGGCGACGGCCGACCCCAGAAACGTTCTCATGCTGACCTGACGGTCTCCGACGCGAAAAGTAACGCCTAGTCCAGCAGGTCGGTCAGGACTTTGCCCGCCACCTGTCGGTCAGCCTGCGGCATGCGGTTTGTCATGTCGCGGATGAGCACGTTGATCACCTGTTTCTTCCCGCTGCGATAGTCCGCGACCGCCTTCGGATTCGCGTCGATCACCGCGGCGGCGACAATGCGAAGCTCGCCTTCATCGCTCACCTGGCGGTGGCCATGCTCGGCCACGATCTCGGCCGGGGTACGGCCGCTCTCCACCGATTCCGCGAGCACCTCGCGGGCCTGATCGCGGGTGATGCTTCGGTCGCCTACGAGTTTCACGAGCTCCGCCAGGTTCTGCGCCGAGGGCAGCTTGCCGGTTGGCGCGACCTCGCCCACGATCCAGTTCGCCACCTGCTTGGCCGGCGCGCCCGCCGCCACGGCGCCCTCGAACAGGTCGGCAAGCTCGCGGTCGGCGCCGATCACTGCGATATCGGAAGGTGGCAGCCCGTGCTCGGCGACGAGCCGTCCGCGGCGCATACCTGGCAGCTCGGGCAGAGCGCGACGCAAGTCCTCGATCCAGGGGCGGTCCAGCTCCAGCGGGGGTATGTCCGGCTCGGGAAAGTAGCGATAGTCCTCCGCAAGCTCCTTGCTTCGCTGGGAGAACGTGCGCTGCTCCGCCTCCGACCAGCCACGCGTCTCCTGGACGACGGTGCCCCCCGATTCAAGCATCTGCTTGTGGCGCTCGACCTCGAAGAGGATCGCGCGATGCAGCGCGCGGAACGAGTTGATGTTCTTCAGCTCGGTCTTCACGCCGAGCTCAGTCGAGCCCTCACGCCGGATCGAGATGTTTGGCTCCGCGCGCATCTGGCCTTTCTCCATCTCCGCTTCGGAGGCGCCGATGGTGCGGAGCAGGGTGCGCAGCTCCACGGCGTAGTCGCGCGCCTCGTCCGCGGAGCGCAGGTCCGGCTCGCTGACGATCTCCATCAACGGAACGCCCGCGCGGTTCAGGTCGACGTATGACTCCCACGCCTTGTGCAGCTTGTCGCCGGCGTGGATGAGCTTGCCGGTGTCCTCCTCGAGGTGCACCCTGCGGATGCGAACCGTGCGGCCGCTCACGTCGAGCCGGCCGTTGACGCTCATGGGCAGGTCGTACTGGCTGATCTGGTATCCCTTGGGCAGGTCCGGATACATGTAGTTCTTGCGGTCGAACTTCGTGTGACGCGGGATCTCGCAGGCCAGGGCAAGCGCGGTCTTGAGGCAGGCCTCGACGGCGGCCTTGTTGGGGACAGGCAGCACGCCGGGCAGTCCAAGGCACACCTCGCACACGTGCGTGTTGGGCGCGTCACCCAGCTCGCCGATCGCGCAGCCGCAGAACATCTTCGAGCGGGTGCGCGGCTGGACGTGCACCTCCATGCCGATCACGACTTCCCAGGAGCGGTCAGACAACGTCAGCCACCCGCGCTTTGGTCTCGCTGGCTTCCTCGTAGGCCCGCGCGACGCGCAAGACCACGTTCTCCCCCCACTGCGGGCCCAGGACCTGCAGGCCCACCGGCAGGCCGTCTGACGTGCCGCACGGCACGCTGATCCCCGGAAGTCCCGCCAGGTTGCCGCCCAGCGTCAGCACATCGCACAGGTACATGGACAACGGGTCCTGAGTCCTGGACCCGATCGGGAAAGCAACAGTGGGCGACGTTGCGCTGACGATCGCGTCGCACTTCTTGAAGGCTTCGTCGAAGTCGCGCTTGATCAGCGTCCTGACTTTTTGCGCCTTGAGGTAGTAGGCGTCGTAGTAGCCGCTCGAAAGCGCGTAGGTGCCGAGCATGACCCTGCGGCGGACCTCTGCGCCAAACCCCTTGCGCCGCGTTTCCAGGTACTGCTCGGTGATGTTCGGCGCGTCGACCTCCGACATCCCATACCTCACACCGTCGAACCGCGCCAGGTTGGAGGAGCATTCGGCCGGGGCGATGATGTAGTACGCGGCCAGTCCGTAGTCCGTGTGGGGCAGCGAGACGTCGACGATCTCTGCACCCGCCTGACGCAAGACGAACAGCGCCGCGTCGATCGCTGCCTTGACTCCAGGCTCGATGCCTTTGACGTCGTAGTACTCGCGGGGAACTCCCAGGCGCATGCCTTTCACGCCCGCGCCGAAGTTATTCAAAACCTCCATCCCGGCACGGTCAGACGACGTCGCATCGAGCGGGTCGAGCCCGCTCATCAGGGACAGCGTGATCGCCGCGTCATCGACGCTGCGGGCAAACGGTCCGATCTGGTCCAGGCTCGACGCGAACGCGATCAGCCCGTAACGGCTGACCCTTCCATACGTCGGTTTCATGCCGACGACACCACACAGAGCCGCGGGCTGGCGGATCGATCCGCCGGTGTCGGTTCCTAGCGAGATCATCGCCTCGCCCGCGGCGACAGCGGCGGCGCTGCCGCCCGAGCTGCCGCCGGGCACGCGCTCGAGGTCCCACGGGTTGCGCGTCGGAAAATAGCTCGAGTTCTCGGTCGAGCTTCCCATCGCGAACTCGTCGCAGTTCGTGACGCCGAGCATCACCGCGCCGGCTTCGAAGAGCCGCCCCACCGCCGTCGCGGTGTAGGGCGGCTTGAATCCTTGGAGAATCTGCGAGCCCGCGGTCGTCTCGACGCCCCGTACACACAGCACGTCCTTCACCGCGATCGGAATGCCGGCGAGCGGTGGAGCGTCGCCCTGTCTGATCCTGCGGTCGGCTTCGTCCGCCTGCCTCTCCCAAAGCTCTGGCGTGAAGCGGAGATATGCCTTCACGTGCTCGTCCAACCGCTCAATGCGTTGCACGTGGGCGGTGACGAGATCGGCAGCCGAGATGGACCCCAGGCGCAACAGACGGGAGGCATCTTTGATCGTCAGCTGGGTAAGATCGTCGGTCACGTCTCTTCCTGGATCGATGGCACACGGAACATTCCGTTGACCGCCGCGGGCGCGTTCGCCAGCGCCTCCTCCTGGGTGAGCGACGGCCGCGGCTCGTCGTCGCGGAGCCGGCTCGCGATTTCGACAACCTGGGCGGTGGGCGGGATGTCCTCTGTGTCCAGTTGCTGGAGGCGATCGATGTGCCCCAGGATGCCGCTCAGCTGGCCGGCGTAGAACTCTTCGTCTCCCGGCTCGAGGCCGATGCGCGCGAGCATGGCGACATGGCGGACTTCGTCCTTCGAAAGCGGCATGAAAGTTAGCTTAGGTTCTGGACGACTTTTGGCCTGGTCGGGAGGTGACGAGCATCGCCGTTCCCAGGCCCGCGCCGGCAAAGCCGGCGGCGATCGAGCCGCCCCCGATCACGATGAGCGCCGCACGCACCCGGTCCACCGCCGAGGGCTCGTCGAGGAAACCGAGCACGAACCATCCCCACCACACGAGGATGGCCGCCGACGCGATAAGGACCCCCGAAACCCACCGTTTCACTTCGGCAGCAGGGCCTTGAACTGCTCTTCGTCGAGGATGCTCAGCTTCAACTTTTGCGCCTTCTCCAGCTTCGAGCCCGCGCCCGGGCCGGCCACAACATAGTCCGTCTTGGAACTTACGCTACCTGCAGACTTGCCGCCCAGCCGGCGCACCAGCGCCTCGGCGTCCGGCCGGCTCATCGTCTCCAACGTGCCGGTGAAGACAAAGGTTTTGCCGGTGAATGGACCATCTCCGATAGCCTCGATCGCCTGAGGCTCGACGCCCACCGCGAGAAGCTTCTCGACCAGCTTGGCGCCCGGGCCCTCGAAGTACAGATGCACCTCGCGCGCCATGCTCGGGCCGACGCCCTCGATCCGTTGCAAGTCCTCCTCGCCGGCGTCGCGCAGCCTTTCGATTGCTCCGAAGTCGGCCGCGAGAAGCTCCGCGGTCGCTTCCCCGACCTGAGGAATCCCGAGCGCGAAAAGGAAATGCCCGAATGACGGTTGCTTGCTGGCGGCGATCCGGTCGAGGAGGTTCTGCGCCGAGCGATCGGCGAAGCCGTCGAGCTGGACGAGCTGGTCCTTGCTCAGCCGGTAGAGGTCGCTCGGGTCTTCGACCGCACCGCGCTCGATCAGCTGCGTCAGGGTCGCGTAGCCGAGCCCCTCGATGTCCACGACGGCCGCGAAGTGTCGCAGCCGCTCGAGCCGCTGGGCGCCGCAGAAAGGATTGATGCAGCGATGCGCGATGTATGGCTCCTCGCGCACCACGGCTCCCCCGCACACGGGGCATTTCGCGGGCATCTTCCAGCCCGGCTTGGGCTTTTTCACGCTGACGATCTCGGGGATGACATCACCGGCCCGGTGGATGGTCACGCGTGCCCCGACGTAGACGCCTTTCTCATTGACCTGCGCCTCGTTGTGCATGGTCACGTTGCGGATGGTCACTCCTCCCACCACTACTGGCTTCACGTGCGCGACCGGCGTGAGCACGCCGGTGCGGCCCACGTAGCAGGCGATCTCCTCGACCTCGGTTTCCGCCTCCTCCGGGGCGTACTTGAACGCGATGGCCCAGCGCGGCGAGCGGGCGACGAACCCCAGCTCCAGCTGCTGCGCGAATCTGTCGACCTTGACCACCATGCCGTC
>WNGJ01008174.1_pt1 | contig 12698 bp, 7 predicted proteins | sample 5400611 | NCBI WGS metagenome assembly WNGJ01 (sample SAMN13153375, study PRJNA577476) | soil metagenome | isolation source: 40 cm soil or saprolite under Garry oak tree replicate 1 | place: USA:California | collected 2016-06-15
CAGCGGGTGGACGGATCATCAGGCTTCCGTCGGGCGCACCGTCGGGAGTGTTCGTCGACAACGCGGCCGCGCTGATCGAGCGCGCAGTCCCCGCCCCAACGCGCGCCCACACCAGAAGAGCGATTCTCGCCGCTATTGCCGAGGCGAATCGCTGGGGCCTGACCGGGATTCACGATCCTGGGGAAACCGCGCAGACGATCGGGATCTTCGAGGAGCTGGCTAAGGCAGGGAACTACAGCTTGCGGAACTACGTCATGCTGAGCGATCCGGGAGAGCCTGGCTCAGCGGCCGCGCTTCAGAATCCTTACATCCAGCGTGGTCCACAGAGCGCGCTTTACGACGGGCATCTCTGGATTCGCGCCATCAAGCTCTACGCCGACGGCGCGCTGGGCTCACGCGGTGCCGCGTTGCTCGCGCCATACAGTGACGAGCAGGCCAACTCGGGACTGCTCGTTTCCACTCCGTCGCACATCCGCGCCTGGGCGGAGGACGGGCTACGTCGCGGCTTCCAGGTGAACGTGCACGCAATCGGAGATCGCGGCAATCGCATCGTGCTCGACGCTTTCGACTCGGCGTTGAAGAAATTTCCAAAGGCCGACCACCGCTTCAGGATCGAGCACGCCCAGGTGCTGAGCCCGGAGGACATCCCGCGATTCGCGCAGCTCGGTGTGATTCCCTCGATGCAGGCGACGCATCAGACGAGTGACATGCGCTGGGCCGAAGCGCGGGTCGGGCCGCAACGCATCCGCGGAGCTTATGCGTGGCGATCGCTGCTCAATACCGGCGTCGTGATTCCTAATGGGACCGACTTTCCGGTGGAGGAAGTGAATCCTCTTCTCACATTTCACGCCGCGGTGACGCGTCAGGATCCAACCAACTGGCCGGCGGCAGGCTGGTATCCTGAGCAGAAGATGACCCGCGAAGAAGCTCTTCAGTCCATGACGATCTGGCCCGCTTACGCCGCATTTCAGGAGTCGATTCTTGGGTCTCTCACGCCTGGCAAGTACGCCGACTTCGTCATACTCGACCGCGACATCATGCATGTGCCCGACACCGAAATCCTGGGGACGCGAGTAGTTTCCACCTGGATCGGAGGAAAGCGCGTGTACGAGGCGAAATAGCGCGGCACATCGCTTGCCCTTTCATCCAGCGAACTTCCACTTCGGCTCGACATCAATGCTCCGCCGGTTTTTCGGCTTTTCAATAGCTTCCGTCGTTGTGCTGGCGTGCTCGCACGACGACACCGCTTCGGCGCATCCTCGAAATGGTGCGCATTCTCCGGAAGACGGAGTCGCTCCGCGCCCAGCAGTGATCGCGCCGTCGACGCAACCGTACAGGGTCGCGCCGGTTGCTGCCGGCGGCACAATTGCAGGAACGGTCGATTTTGAGGGAACGACACCGGTCGCCGAAGTCGTACGCCCTTCAGTCGATGAGAACGTGTGCGGCAACTCGATCGTGCTCAGGAACATCGCTCTCTCCGGCACCCGGGTCGGCGGAGCGGTGGTCTGGTTGACCGACATTCGCAGCGGCAAGGGATTCCCGCTCGAGCGCCGATTTGACCTCACCAACGACAGCTGCATCCTGGACCCATTCGTACAAGTGATGCCAACCGGCAGCACCCTCAATGTCGGTAACGACGACAGGGTCATGCAAACCAACCGCTTCATCAATGTTGGTACCGGACAGGTCGTCGCGGTCGCACCGTTCAACGACGACGGAGAGGTTGTTCCGGTCGATCGGCTCAAGGAGCCGGCCGAGATCGAAGTGGTGTCGGAGCAGCATCCGTGGACCCACGCTTGGATCGCGGTGCTCGATCATCCGTATTACGCGCAGACAGCCGCGAACGGGACCTTCGCCATCGACGGCATACCGGCTGGGAAATACCAAATTCGTGCCTGGCATCCCGCGCTCGGCTACGCCGACGACAGCGTGACGGTTTCAGCCGGACAACAGGTGAGCGTTGCAATCCGAATCCGCAAAGCCGCGCCGGCAGTGCCGACCCCACCACCAGCCGAGAGCGTCCGTCCCGCTGCGTCGAGCACACCCGCCGTTCCAATCCTGCCGACTGCGTCAAGCACGCCGAGCGAGCCGCCACCCTAACGGTCGGGACAGGTATCCGTTTTCCGCTTCCCGTGCCCGTGATCCGTTACCTGCGATCCGTGATCCGACGCCCGTTATCAGTTATCGCGTCGCCTTGACAGGTCTCGGAAAACGGAAAACGGGTAACGCACGACGGGTACGGGCAACGGAAGTCGGACCACTGAGTAGTTCTACCCGACCAGTGCATCCCCGGGCCTGAACTGCCCGCGATACAACCGGGAGTACACTCCCTCCGATGCGAGCAGGTCCGCGTGCCGGCCCTCTTCGACGATCAGCCCGCGATCTATCACGACCAGCCTGTCCGCGCGCAGTACCGTGCTCAGACGATGCGCGATGATCAGCGTCGACCGGTCGCGCAAAAGATCCTCCATTGCCTGCTCGACCAGTCTCTCGCTCTCGCTGTCGAGACTGGAGGTCGCCTCGTCGAGGATTACGAGCGCCGGGTCCTTGAGGAACACTCTCGCGATCGCGATACGCTGACGCTGCCCGCCCGAGAGCTTGACACCACGCTCGCCCACACGCGTGGCGAATCCGTCGGGCAGCCGCTCAATGAACTCCATCGCGTGCGCGGCTTTCGCAGCCGCACGTATCGAGTCCTCACTCGGTCGTGATCCGTCTTCGCCGATTCCGGCGTAAGCGATGTTCTCGCGAATCGTCCCGCTGAAAAGCGTCGGCTCCTGCGGCACGATTCCAATCGCGCCCCGGAGCTCGGCCAGCGAGAGATCTCGGATGTCGATTCCATCGAACGTGATACGGCCCGATGTCACATCCCAGAATCTCGGCAGCAGTGATGCGATCGTCGTCTTACCCGCTCCGCTCGGACCGACCAGCGCCACCACTTCGCCAGCAGCGATGCGGAGAGAGACGCCCTGCAACACTTCCGGCAGCGCGGGATTGTACTGGAACGTGACATTGTCCATCACGATCTCACCCCGGAGAGGATGCGCTAGCTTGAGTGGCCGCGGCGGATCCTTAACCGCTGATTCAGATTCGAGCAGGTCGAAAACGCGTCGCGCGGCTCCGACCGCCTCCTGATAGGCGCCAAATAGCGAGGCGAGTGAGCCAACCGCTCCCGCGACGTACAGCGCGTACAACAGGAAGGAGACGAGAGCGCCAGCAGTCAGGTTCCCCGCCAGCACCTGGCGTCCACCCTGCCAGAGCACAGCGACGACGCCACCGAACCCGCAAAACGTGAGGATGCCGAAGAACGTTCCGCGAATCCGTGCGCGTCGAATGGCGGCCTCTATTACCTGTTGAAGATGCGACCCGTATCTCCGTACCTCCTCTTCTTCCGCCGTGTAGCTCTGCACCGTCTTGATCTGCGAGAACGCTTCGTCCGCCGTACCGGTCGCTTCGGCGATGCGATCCTGAACGCCGGTGCTCGCTCGGCGCAGAGCGCGCCCGAACACGAATGCCGCACCGACGACGAGAGGAACGACGGCCAGCGTCGTCGCCGTGAGGCGGCTGTCCGTAATCGTTAGCAGGATGATCCCGCCGATCAGGAACAATGTCTGCCGCGCGAACTCCGACAGGTTGTAGCTGAGTACCGTTTGCAGCACTGTTGTGTCGGCGGAAAGACGGCTGGTGAGCTCGCCGGTTCTCCTCTCCGTGAAGAATCCCGGTGACAGACGGACCAGATGCGCGAACAGATCCTCGCGCAGCTGGGCAATCACCAGCTCTGATGTCGACGTCAACAGATAGACCTGAACGAAGTTGAGTGCCGCCTGGATCGCGAAAAGAATCAGCAATCCAATCGCAATTCTGTTGAGCAGCGATGCGTCCGCCGAGATGAACGCGGCGTCGAGCAGGTGCCGGACGATCTGGGGAAATGCCAACGCGATGCTGGCGCTCGCGAGGAGACAAACGAATGCGATGATCAGTCGCCCTATGTACGGCCGTATTCTCGGCAGCAGTCGTCCCAGCGGACGAGGCGAGGAGACCGGTGCCTGAGCGCGCGGTGTCGGACGCTGCGCCGAGATTGCGAATGGCGCGGGTGAAGTCACGCGCCGAGCACCTTGCGGTCGATCACCATCGCAAGAAACAGGAGCGCCAGGTAAAGCAGGGAAAACTTGTACACCCACCACGCCGGCTTCGTCCAATCATCTGCTCTGCTGACGCGAATAACGCCGCCGAGCAGAATCGCACCGAGGACCAGCGCCGAGACGAAGTAGATGAGACCGAACGCACCGAAGGTGAACGGTAGCAGCGTCAGCGCGATGAGGATGACATTGTACCACAGCATCTGCCGCATCGTCTCCCGCTCGCCCCACACCAGGGGAGCCATCGGAATTCCCGCGCGCCCGTAATCACGCTGTTTGAGCAGCGCGAGCGCCCAGAAATGCGGTGGGGTCCAGTAGAACACGATCAGAAAGAGATACACGGCGGTCAGATCGATCGTGCCCGTCATCGACGCCCAGCCGACGAGTGGCGGAAATGCTCCCGCTGCTCCACCAATCACGATGTTCTGCGGCGTAGTCCGCTTGAGCCAGCGCGTATAGACGAAGATGTAGAAGTAGAATCCGGCCAGAGCCAACAGGGCGGTGAGCACGTTGGTGAATCGCGCCAAGAGAAAAGTGGCGGCGGTGGCAAGGGCGACTCCGAACGCGAGCACGGACTTTGGGCCCATGCGACCGCTCGGAATCGGACGCAGGCGCGTCCGGGACATTCTGGTATCGATGTCGCGATCGAGATACATGTTGACCGCATTGGCGCCGCCGGCCATCAGATAGCCGCCGATCAAGACGACGAGCACCAGCAGCCAGCCGGGATTCCCCGCCACGAACATCGGTGCGACTGTGGTGACGAGCAGCAGCGAGATGATCCGCGGCTTGGTCAGCATCACCATGTCGCGCAACAACGAAGGCTGCGTCTGCTCGCTTGCGGTGATGTCCATCTAGGTGCTGACCCCTTCGGGCGTGGCGAACTCGCCGCGCGAGGGCGATTCGTACACGATCCTCTCGATGTCCGTCGTTGCGGACGTCCCAGCGGCGAGCGCGGTGAGAGTGACAACCGCTATCCATAACGCAGTTCCGATCGCCTGGTGCAGCGAGCGAAGCGACGGCGGCAGATGCATTTCAACCATCGCCGCAGCTACGATGACTTGAAGGATGACCAAACCGAGCGCGGTCCAGGCGGCGCTGCGAACAGCTCGAGTCTCGCCGCGCTTGCGCACGCCGGCGACGATCCCGATCAGGTGGCCGAGCAGTAGGAACGCGATTATCCGGTGCGTCACCTGGATGTAGAGTGGAGCGCCGCCAAGGGCAGTTACTCTGCACCAGGGAAATCCCTGACACGCGAATGCCGCGCCGGGCGTGTTGGCAGTGAGAGCTCCGAAGACGAGCGCCAGAAAGGTGATGCCAACTGCTGCTCTCCCCGACCGAAGAGTCCGCTGATAACGCGCTGGCACCGAGCTGACGCCAAAGCCTCCCGCCCTCACGACGACGACCACCAGCGCTGCGAGCAGCGACATCGCGATCGCGAGATGTGTGACGACCACCAGCGGATTCAGCTCCATCTTGACCGTAACCGCGCCGAACAGCGCGGCGATGACCACCAGCAGAATCGCCAGCAGCGACGGCCGTAGCACTCCTCCTGGTCCCTCGACGCCGGGTTCGTGGCGCTTGACCCACGCTGCCGCAACGAGTGCGAGGATTGCGAGCGACAATGCGGCGGCGCCGTAGCGATGCGAGATCTCGACGAGAAGCGTGGGTGCGCCGTGCGCCGGCGTAAACGTCCCGTAGCAATCGGGCCAGTGGTCACCGCAGCCCATGCCGGAACCTGTGATCCGTACGATTGCCCCGAAAACCACCTGCGCGAATCCAAGCAGAAGCGCGAGGTAGCCAAGCCGTCTGACCGCCAGCATGTCAGCGAGCTCGAGACGTGGGCTGTGACGAAGGCATCTGCATCGAGCGTTCCATGCCCGAGTGATCCATCATCCGCATGTGACTTTCCCGGGCTTCGATTCGCTGCCAGCTCGCGATCAACACCGCGCCGAGGGCAAGAGCCGGGATGATGGCCCACGCAGCCTCGCCCATTTGTGACGCCGCCGGAACCAGCTCCGATCTGTTCGCGCGCCGCGCCGCAAACGTGGACCGCAGTATCGCAACCTGGGCAACGGCACATGCAACCGCGGCGATCCAGAATATTGTCTCAGCCAGTGGCTGATTCATTTGCGAGAGATGAAGTGGGCGACGATGTACAATCGGAGGGTGGCCGCTGCTCTAAACGTGCATCAAAAAAAACTTGATGGCCCCTAAAGCTACTCGCGGGCGAAGCTGCTTTGCACTACCGTATGCGAATGGCTGACCCGATTTTCGCCGAAGATTCTTCGCGAGCGCCGGCGACCGATTCCACCTTCGCGCGGGCTTCGGCGCTTCCGCGCCGGCTCGGACTCTGGAGTGCGGTCGCGGTCCTCGTCGGCTCGACGATCGGGTCGGGAATTTTTCGCTCGCCCGCCGGCATCGCCGACAAGCTTCCGGGTCCACTGCCGCTGCTTGCGATCTGGATCACTGGCGGTCTGTTCGCTCTCTGCGGTGCGCTGACCCTCGCCGAAGTGGCTGGCGTATTTCCGCGCACCGGCGGCGTCTACGTTTTCATTCGTGAGTCCTGGGGGCGGCTGCCGGCCTTTCTGTTCGGATGGTCGGAGCTTGTCATCATCCGCGCCGCGGCGCTCGGCGCCATCTCGACGACGTTCTCCGAATACTTTTTGCGCGTCCTCGGACACGACCCAAGGGTCGCCCCGTACAGCCGCTACGTCCATTACATCGCCGCCGTCGCGATCGTTCTGACGGCGACGTTCAATTACGTCGGCATCAAGTGGGGATCGCTCGTTCAGAACCTGACGACACTGGCGAAAACGGGAGCGCTGCTCCTCATCATCATCTTCGCCCTTGCTCTCGGACTGCCACAGACGGGAGGTCATTTCACGCCAGCGGTGCCCGCCGGAAGCTTTACCTTCGCGCGGTTTGGTCTCGCTCTCGTGTCCGTGCTCTGGGTTTACGATGGCTGGGCAGATGTGAGCTGCATCGGCGGAGAGGTGAAGGACCCGGAGAGAAATCTTCCGCGGGTTCTCATCTACGGTACGCTGATCGTGATCGGGCTGTACCTGCTCGCGAACGTCGCTTATCTGGCAGTACTCCCGGTCGAGCAGATCCGACAGTCCAAGCTCGTTGCGGCTGATGTCGCAGAAAAGGTGATGGGCGCGACTGGGGTGGCGTTCGTCTCCGTGGCGGTGATGATCTCGACCTTCGGAACGTTAAATGGCTCGGTGATGACCGGATCACGGGTTCTATTCGCGACGGCCGCGGATGGCCTCCTCTTCAAGCCGATTGCGATCGTCGACCGGAGATTTCACACTCCCGGCGTGGCGATTTGGCTCAGCGCGACTCTGGGCGTAATCTTCGTTCTGGCCGGAACGTTCGAGCAGCTGGCCGATACCTTCGTTACGGCGATCGTACCTTTCTACGCGCTCGCTGTCGGCTCCGTCTTCATTCTCCGTCGCCGTCCGGACTACAATCCTTCCTTCCGTGTCCCGGGTTATCCTGTAGTTCCCATGATCTTCATCGTCGCAACGATACTCCTGCTCGGCAACGCGGTTATCGACCCCAGCAGCCGCGTCGCGACACTGGCGGTTTTCGGGGTAATCCTCGTTGGAATTCCGATTTTTCTGCTGACCGGCAAGCGTCGGGAGATCGTGACCGGGTCGTGATTTTTTTTGCTTGACCGCATGAGTTACCAAGGCGTAGCTTATCCGATCCTTCCAACCCGATATCCCATGCCTCAATACCGTTTGCACTTCCTCTGTGCTGCCGCGGCGGCACTCCTGCTTTCATCCGCCAGCCCGGTCCTTGCTCAGGGCGTGACGACAGGCGCAATCAGCGGCACCATCTCGAACGATCAGGGTCAGCCGGTTGAATCGGCACAGATCGAAGTCCTGAATCGCGCCACCGGTGCCAGAAGCGGCGCGACTTCGCGCAGCGATGGGCGGTATTACGTCCAAGGTCTCGAGGTCGGAGGCCCCTATACGGTGACGGTCCGCCGTATCGGCTTCAGCCCGCGCGACACCACCAACGTATTCGTCTCGCTCGGACAGAACGCGCGCGTCGATATGTTGATGGTCCAGCAGGCCACACAGCTCGTTGGCGTGCAGGTCACTGGTGCGTCGAGTGCAGTGATCTCGAGTTCACACAAAGGCATCGCGACGACGATCACCGACTCGGTGATCGCTCGCTTCCCGACCCTGACCCGAAATTTCACGGATTTCGTGGCGTTGACGCCGCAGATCTCGACGAAAGGCCCCGGAAATTCGGGCGGAGGTCAGAATAACCGATTCAACGGCATCCAGATCGACGGCTCGGTCGCCAACGACCTGTTCGGACTCGGTTCGACTGGCCAGCCCGGCGGTCAGGCGGGCGCCAAGCAGATCTCGCTCGAAGCGGTAAAGGAGTATCAGGTTCTGCTTTCCCCTTTCGACGTTCGTCAGGGAAATTTCACCGGCGCCCTCGTGAACGCAGTGACTAAGAGCGGCTCGAATCAGCTCCACGGCTCTGCGACCTTCGCGAACCGGACTGAGAAGCTGGAACGGGATATCTCTTATCTCCGTGCGGCTCCGTTTACCGTCAAGCAGGAAGGCTTCTGGCTGGGCGGTCCGATCCTCAAGGACAAGCTTCTTTTCTCGGTCGCGCCAGAGTGGCAGCAACAAAACGCACCTGCGTCAGGTCCATACATCGGGCAGCCAGCGACGCTGACGCCAAAGCCGCCGGTAACGTCGGCAGGCGTGGACAGTCTCGTCAACATTCTGACCAATCAGTACGGCTTTGCCGATCCTGGCAACGGGGGTTTGGTCAAGAACGAGAATCCTCTTTCGAACATGTTTGCCCGCCTCGACCTCATCAACCTGCCGAAGAACAGCCGGCTGGTAGCGCGGTACAACTATGTCGATGGACAACAGGACATTCTCAGTCGCAGCGCGACCCGCATCAATCTGTCGAACAACGGTTACAACTTCCGCTCGACTACCAACAGCTATCTGACCCAGCTGTTCACCAGTGCGGATAACGGGTCCAACAACGAATTGCTCGTTGGTCTAACGCGGATCCGTGACAAGCGCATAACGCCGATTCAGGCGCCATTCGTCGTGATCTCGCGCACCACCAATCCGAACGGCGGCACCGGCCAGATGTCCGCCGGAACCGAAAACTCGTCGCAGGGCAACGAGCTCGATCAGGATATCTTCGAGCTAACCGACAATTTGACTATCCCAGTTGGGAGTCATCGCTTCACCCTCGGGACCAAGAACGAGTTCTTCAAGGTGCGAAACCTGTTTGCCCAGAACTCACTTGGTAACTTCACGTTCGGCACTCTCGATTCGCTCGTCGCCAACAGGCCCAGTGCGGCGACGCTTGGCATCAAGCTCGACAACACCGACGGCGCGGCGCGATTCAAGGCCCGCACGCTCGGCTTCTATGCCGAGGACGAATGGCAGGCGACGACCAACTTGAGCACGACGTTCGGCCTTCGTCTCGACTTGCCTGGTCTGATTTCCAGTCCGGGACTCAATCTGGATGTGCAGAAGACGCTCGGCATCAACACGACCAATGTCCCCAAGAACGTGAAGCAGTGGTCGCCGCGCTTCGGCTTCAACTGGGATGTGACAGGAGACCAGCAAAACCAGCTTCGCGGTGGCTCTGGAGTGTTCGTCGGTCGCCCCGCCTACGTCTGGCTGAGCAATCTCTTTGGTAATTCGGGCGTGAACGGCTACGGCAACCTTGTATGTAACGGTCTCAACGCTCCGACGATGCCCAATGCAGGGACACTGCCGGCGCAGAGCTGCACCAACCCGGCGCTGACCCCGAACATCACGGCCAATACGGTCGATCCGGATCTCAAGTTCCCCTCAGTGTGGCGGAGCTCGCTCGGATACGATCGGCGCCTGCCGTGGAACGTGATTGGGACTTTCGAGGCGATGTACACGCGGTCCGTTGCCAACTTCTATTATCAGAATATTGGTCTGGTCGACGACCCGATCGGCACCGACCGCAATGGCCGTTCACTGTACGGAGACATTCCGTCCGCCGCTGGTAATCCAGTCCCCAGCCGTAAGCCCATTCCGAATACTACGCCGGTGCGGACGCTCGGTGACGTGATTCATCTGTCGAATACGAAGACTCACGACTACGCTTACAGCTACACGGGCGAGCTGCAGAAGCGCTTCTCAAACGCGTTCGAGGGACAGATCGCATACACCTACGGTCGGTCATATGATGTCTGGGATCTCACGTCGTCGGTGGCATTCTCGAACTGGTCCTTCGGCCGATCCTACTCGGGCCGCCAGGATGCGCAGGATCTGTATCCTTCCAAGTTCGACGTGCCGCATCGCGTCATCGGTGGCGGTACTTATACTTTCCCCACCAAAACCGACGTTTCGTTCAGCTTCGTCGGAGAATCGGGTGTTCCGTTCGAGTACGTTTACGGGAGCGACATCAACGGCGACGGCTCGACGGCGAACGATCTGGTCTACGTTCCCACCGACGCGCACCTCGCGTCCGAGATACTGTTTCAGCAGAACGGCAATCTGACGCCGGCGATGCAGGCGGATTCGCTCGAGGCATTCATTTCGTCCCAAGAGTGCCTGAATTCGCAGCGCGGAAAAATCATGCTGCGCAATTCCTGCCGCACGCCGTGGACCAAGTTCATGAACGCGTCAGTGCGTCAATCGTTGCCGACGTTGAGGGGACAGAACTTCATCCTCCAGCTCGACATCTTCAACTTCCTCAACCTGCTCAACAAGAAGTGGGGCGCGCAGGACCTTGGCAGCAGCAACAGCCCGAGCCTGCTCGCACGCCGCAGCGCAGTCGCCAGACCTGGCGGTACGCTCAAGTGGGCCGACGGTGCCCAGTCGGTTTTCATTTACACGCCGTTCCAGCAGTTCACCACGACCAATCCACAGTCGAACTACGCGCTGCAGCTCCAGCTCAAGTACTCGTTCTGAGGACTGGAACAGCTGGTTAGCTTTGAGTTGGGAACAGCTTTGCTCTAGTCAAATGCCGGCGTCGGCCTCGCCGCCATGACGCTCCTCACCTTCAACATTCTCATCGGGCTCGTCATGTCGGTGAAATACAACCCGGTCAGGAACTGGCCGCACCGCCGCATCAACACCTTCAAGATCCACAACTGGACGGCCTACATCGCGCTGACGGTCGCCGTAATACATCCGGTCATAATTCTCTTTTCTTCGACCGCAAAGTTTACGCTGATCGATATCATCTATCCCGTCAACGCCCCCAAACAGCCATGGATAAACGTTCTCGGGGCGGTCGCTCTATATACACTCGCATTCGTGGTGGTGACTTCATACTTCCGCCGCGAGCTGGGACGGAAAAAGTGGAAGTCACTCCACTTCACGGCTTACGGAACCGCGGCGCTCTTTTACGTGCACGGAATAATGACAGACCCGAATCTCAAGGATGCGCCAATCGACTTCCTGGACGCCGAAAAGGTGTACGTCGAGCTCTGCATGCTGCTCGTGATCGTCGCCGTCGCAATGCGAATCCGCTGGCAGCAACGCCAACCCCCGCCACGCGTTCACCGTCCGAAGCAGCTACGCACAGCGCAAAGGCACGTCACGGCGTCGTGAACTGAGAACTGCCATCCAACTACGCCACTGACATCTCGCACCCGTTCAGTTGCAACGCGCGGTCGCTAGAAGATCTTAACATTGATATACCGCTTCGGATTCTTCTTGATATCCGCCAGCAGTGAATCCATCCGTTGCAGTAATCCCCGTACATCGTTGTACGCCCCGGGATCGTTGATAAGCTTGGCCGCGCTCCCCGGCCCGCTGTCCACTTTGGCGAGAATCGCGTCGAGCTTGCCCGACGTCTCCTTGATCTGTGCGCTTATCTCTGCCAGGTTCGCGCTCGCCGTCCGGAAGTTCTTGACCGTCGAGTCTACCTTTGCCGGATCGATTGCGCCGGTCGCGCGACGCAGCGATGTCATCGTCGCGCTCAATTGCCGCGATTGCTCGGCCGCGATCGACGCGAAATCGTTCACCAGCCGGTTCGTCGCCGCGATGGTGTTTCGCAGATCACGAATCCCTCCCGTCGCCACCATCTCGTGCTCCAACGCGGTCGTTACCGCGTTGACTGACCGCATCACCGAATCGGCCTTGCTCGTCAGCTCCGTGATTCCGGGTGTGGAAGGTCCGATTGGAACGGTGTCGCCCGGATTGAACGAGCGAGGGTCGGGCCTTGAAGGAGTCAGCGCGATGGCCATGTCGCCGAAAATGCCGGTCGGAACCACCGTCGCCTTGCTCGTCACCGGCACCTGATAGTGTTTCTGGATCCGCAATGTCGTGACGAGCGTCCCGTCCTGATGGAGATCGACTTCGTCCACGTACCCGACGCTGACGCCGACGAGCAGCACCGGCTGTCCCTGCTTGAGTCCCGCGCCCCACGGAAACTTGGCGTACAACGGATATCCCTTCGACAATCCGCCGCGCGCCAGCCACAGCGAGCCGAGGACTGTCACAACTACAGCAACTGTAACGACCAGACCAACGAGTACTTCGTCTCTTGTCTTCATGCCTGGAGGTATGGGGC